>Ga0209491_10006161_pt1 | contig 16879 bp, 13 predicted proteins | sample BON02_FD_187213 | JGI IMG/M metagenome (GOLD analysis project Ga0209491, IMG submission 187213) | Freshwater microbial communities from Lake Bonney liftoff mats and glacier meltwater in Antarctica - BON-02 (SPAdes) (version 2) | ecosystem: Environmental > Aquatic > Freshwater > Ice > Glacier...
TAAAATCCGTGTATCTTAAATCTTGCTAATAAAATTAAACTACAGCGAGTCTGAAGACTCTTTTTCATTTGAGAATCCGTAGAGACGCTACGCTGAACTCTACGGATAGTGCGCTTAAACTACGGATAGTGCGCTTAAACTGTACAACAGCTTTTTATTGTTGTACTTAAAAAATCAATTTTCGTAATCGCTGGAAACTCTACAGTTATTCCCTTGATGTAGTTCCTATCAGGCTAGCTGCTGCAATTAAAAATCCAGCTTTGCCAAAGAAGGCGCCTTGTATTCTATTCCCTATTTCCCTATTTTCCCATTGCCCATTCCCTTGTTCTACATGCCACTTCCTTCGGCGATCCTTCGATCAAAGTGCAATTTGATCGAAGGATCGCCGAAAATGGTATCATTCAGACCCTAATCATTTCCCTTTTGGAGTTTGGTTATCTAGTCCTAAAATAGCTCTATTGGTCAATTAATAAATCCGGAAATGACTTTATTAAAAAATGGTCTCGCAAAGACGCAATTGTACGACCTAAAACAAATAATCATAAATATTCTGTAAACCTTTGCGTCTTTGCGAAAGATAATTATTTGGGGATAATAGTTCTTGTCTTGTTTTGTCAGGTTTTACTCTGAGATTAACTAGTCTTATCAGCAACTACCCGATAAGTTGGATCTTCAAGTATATTGATCTCAATTAGTTCATTTGCGTTCTTTAGGAGTAATCGACAGTCTTCACTCAGGTGTCTGAGATGAAGCTTCTTGTTTGCCTTTTCGTATCGTTCAGTTAACTTGTTTAAAGCTTCAATACCCGACATATCAGCTACCCTACTGTCCTTGAAGTCAATGATCACTTCTTCAGGATCAGCTAATACATCGAACTTTTCATTAAAGGCTGTCACCGATCCAAAGAACAAAGGTCCATAGATCTCATAATGTTTTACGCCATTGCTATCTATATACTTCCTGGCTCGTATACGTTTGGCACTCTCCCAAGCAAATACTAATGAGGAAACTATTACTCCAATAAGCACTGCGAGTGCCAAGTTATGCAGTAAGACAGTTACTCCGGCTACAAGAATCCCTACAAATACATCGTGCCTAGGCATTTTACCAATCATTTTAAAGCTAACCCATTCGAAGGTTCCGATAGCCACCATAATCATCACACCCGTAAGCGCAGCCATAGGAACTTTCTCTATCAAAGGTGCAGCAAACATGATAAAGACCAATAACATAACTGCTGCAACTATACCTGATAGTCTGGCTCTTGCACCGGCAGAAATATTAATTAAACTCTGTCCTATCATGGCGCATCCACCCATACCGAAGAATAGTCCACTTAGGATATTTGCGCTACCCTGTGCAACACATTCTTTATTTCCTTTTCCTTTGGTTTCAGTTATCTCATCAATCAGATTTAAGGTTAGTAAGCTCTCTATAAGTCCCACACCGGCCATAATTGAAGCATATGGGAAAATAATACTAAGTGCATCGAAAGTAAACGGTATGGCAGGTATATGAAAGGGAGGAAATCCTCCACTTATAGAAGCGATGTCACCAACCGTTCTTGTATCAATATTAAAACCAACAACCAAGCAAAAGACAACGATAATGGCGACTAATGAAGCTGGCACAGCTTTAGTAATGCGCGGTAGAATAATCATTATTGCAATTGTAAGTGCTACCAGTCCGAGCATTAAATATAATGGTGTTCCCGTCATCCAAACTTTTTCGCCATTAAGCAGAGTTTTAAACTGGTCGAGTTGTGAAACGAATATAATAATGGCTAAGCCGTTAACGAAACCAAACATAACAGGATGAGGTACTAACCTAATTAACTTGCCGAGTTTTAGTAATCCTACTACGATTTGGATAATACCGGCAAGTATTACAGTGGCAAATACGTATTCAATACCATGTGAAATCGCTAGTGCAGCAATAACAATTGCAACTGCCCCAGTAGCACCTGAAATCATTCCGGGCCGACCACCAAATACAGATGTTATTAAGCCCATCATGAAAGCAGCATATAAGCCAACTAAAGGAGGTACACCTGCAATCATTGAGAAGGCAACCGCTTCAGGAATTAAAGCAAGTGCAACAGTTAAACCGGCGAGTATCTCGATTTTGTAATCGACTTTCTGTTTGAAATCAAATAGGCGTAGATATGATCTTGTCATATAATAATAAAATAAGAAATAAATAAAATGATTGATCGGTGCCTTAGATAAAATTCTATGCACCTTGTTATGTTTAGTTTAGTGGGAATAAACTCAAGGTGGTGTCACCGGGCTATATTGAACTTTTTTCTTCATTGTGAGCCCCAAAACTAGCAAAATAATTACCAATAGTTCATATCAATTAGATATATTGGCATAGTCCACATTTTACATCTTATTGGCTACTTAGATGCTTTGCTCCCATTGTATGCTTCCCTGATATTGTAGCCTCCCCCCTATTCCTCCCCAAAATAATTGCAATAATTTTACTATCTTTAAAATAAAAATAGGGCTTGTTTCTATACACTTCCAAACAAACTCTATCTAAAACCTCGCTCTCTTTTTGGCACCCTCGGGTATTGTAATTGCCATTTATACCTTTTATATTAGAGATTTATAAAGTTTACCTGTTTTTTAATTTCATCCTTTTATGTCTACAGCTATCCCTCACCATATTATTGCCATTGGCGCATCTGCCGGTGGGCTGGATGAAATAAATTTATTTTTCGATCACACGCCATTAGATGGTGTATCATATGTTATTATCCAACATTTGTCGTCCGATTTTAAAAGTCGAATGGTTGAATTATTAGCCAGGCATAGTAAACTCCTTGTCAAGGAAGCTGAAGATGGAATGACTGTTATTTGCAATAAAGTTTATATTATTCCCCATAATAAGTTCATGACCATCTCTAATGGCAAGCTGTATTTGAGTGGCAAGGACGATATTAAAGGCCCTCATTTAACGATCAATATCTTTTTCAATTCGCTTGCGGTTGATTGTGGCAAAAGAGCTATTGGAGTTATTCTTTCCGGATTAGGCAGCGATGGAACCGATGGAATCAAAGCCATTAAAAAAGCCGGAGGTATGATTATTGCACGCAGCCCTGCAAACTCCGAATTTAGCAGCATGCCATCTAGTGCCATTGCAACTGGTTTGGTAGATTTCGTTCTGGAGCCTGCACTCATGCCTGCTGCAATAGAGGATTATGTAAAAAATACTGCTGACATATTAACAGATAACCATGAAGATGATAAAAATTTAAAAGCAATTATCACCCTGATCAAAGAAACTTCGCCTCTGGATTTTTCTGATTATAAACAAACAACCATACTCAGAAGAACAAAAAGAAGAGCAACTTATGGCAACTTTAATACTTTAGGTAAATATCTCGATTTCCTCAAAGTAACACCCGAGGAAGTTGAATCGCTGACCAAGGAATTTCTGATTAGCGTTACCTCATTTTTCAGAGATAAGGGAGCATTTGAATTTGTTCAGAAAAAAGTACTTCCTGATATTTTAAACAAATTAGTTCAAGGTGAAGAACTAAAGATTTGGGTTGCCGGTTGTGCAACCGGAGAAGAAGTTTATTCAATAGCCATATTGGTTGAAGAATTGCTCAGAGGTAAATATGGAGATACCGTTGTAAAGATATTTGCTACAGATATTGATAGCTCAGCATTGATCCATGCCGGAAAAGGACTATATAATGCCGGCATTTCTAAAGATGTTTCACCTGAACGATTGCAGAAATACTTTGCTAAAGAAGGTGATAAATTCAGAGTTAGCCAAGTAATCCGGAAAATGGTCATCTTTGCTCAGCATGATCTGGTTAAGAACCTGCCCTACTGCAATATGCATTTTATCAGTTGCCGTAACCTGCTGATCTACATGACACCAATTTTGCAAAAGAAAATATTTAATATGCTTCTTTTCGGACTCAAAATGGATGGTTACTTATTTTTAGGTTCCAGCGAAAATCCGCTTTCCATTCTAAAAAATCTGGAGGTGGTTCATAAAAAATGGAAAATATATAAAAATCTGAAAGCTAGTCGGGGTATTAGTTTTGATACGTTTTCACTGCCAGATTTATTGGATATAAAGCAAAGCCCTTCTCGTTTTTTAACTGAAGAAATTGACAAAAGCACAAATTCCTCATTGAGTGAAGCCATGCATACCAATTTAGCAAATGACCTTGATTACCTGACAGTTTGCGTTAATGAAAACAATCAGGTTCAAAGTTCATATGGAGATACTTCAACCTATTTGCTTCAAAAACATTTTACTACTAATCTCTCTGAACTTTTACCAAAACCTCTTGGTGTTGCCTACAAAATTCTGTGCATCAATGCATTAAAAGAGAATAAAAAGGTAGATGTTCACAGTATCAAAATAAAAAAAGATCAGAAAATAATTAAAGTGAACCTTTCTGTTAGTCCTCTGGAACTCAATAACAAACAAAAGTTACTACTGGTAATTTTTACCAGAGATCGTAGAGCCGATAAAAAAGGTGATTCTGTTTTTGATGAGAGCATCTATCTTGACCAGTATACAAAGAACCTAGAGGATGAGTTAAAAGAATTAAAAGACAAACTGAATACCGCATACGAAAGGCTGGATGCTTCTAATGAAAATATGCAATCCTTTAATGAGGAATTGATTTCGGCCAATGAAGAAATGCAAAGTACCAATGAAGAAATGCAATCTGTTAATGAAGAATTGCAAACTATTAATTCAGATTATCAGTTAAAAAACAAAGAACTACTTGAAATCAACGACGATCTTGACAACTATTTCCGAAGTAATATAAACGGGCAACTGATCATCAATAATGATCTTCAATTAATGAAATTTTCACCCGGTGCTGTAAAACTGATAAACCTGCTTGATTCAGATATTGGCCGACCGCTTAGTAATATTTCAACCAATATCAAATTTGAATCCATTATCGATGATATAAAGCAGGTTTTGTTAAAAGGCGCGGTTATTACCAAAGAAATTGAAACCCAAAATGGCAAATGGTATCAAATAATGACTATGCCCTACTTTGAACAGACCAATAACAGAAACAATGGCGCAATAATTACCTTCAACGATATCACAGAACTAAAAGAAACACAAGCAGAAATTGATATAAAGAATAAAACTCTGCTAAGAATTAACGCTGATCTTGATAATTTTATTCATGCTGCATCACATGATCTTTTAGCACCCCTTGGTAACATTGAAACCAGTATTAATATCATGAATAAAATTCATCTATCGGACGCTAAGCTGATGGAGTTTTTAAACGTCATCAATAATTCTGTAAAAAAATTCCGTGCATTAATTACTGATATAGCTACAATTGCTAAAATAGAAAATGAAACAAAGGTAAAGGAAATAGTCGATCTTGACGAGATTATCGAAAATATAGAATGGAGTTTAGAGAATAAAATTAAAGTATCCGGCGCAGTAATTACGAAGAGACTCGGAGTCAGGCAGATTCCTTTTTCAAAAAAGAACCTGAGAAGCATTCTGTTTAACCTGATTTCAAACGGCCTAAAATTCAAAGGTGAACATGCTCCAGAAATCACTATTCTTACCTGGAAAGAAGCTGATAAAATAGTTCTATCAGTAAAAGATAATGGCAAGGGAATAGCAAAAGCAGATTTAGGTAAAATATTTAATGTGTATGGCCGATTAAACCAAGACATTGAAGGTCAGGGAATTGGTTTATTTTTAGCTAAGAAAATAATAAATGCTACGGGGGGCGAAATTATCGTTGAAAGTGCTCCTGGAATAGGTTCTGATTTTATGATACATATAAAAGTAGAACCCGAAAATCAGGATTAAGCTAATTTGACCTCAGTTCAATATTATTTATGTTCTTTTTAATTGGAATCCCAGACTAATTAGCCATATTCACTGATTATTCTGCGAATAAGTGATTATGAAAGAAAAAATTCTGATTCTTGATGATGACAAGGATATTCTCGAAATCCTAACAATTATTTTATCCGAGTCTGGATATGAAATAAAAACCCTAAGCTGCGGAGACAATATATTTGAAGAACTAATCCAATTCGAACCCAACATACTATTAATGGATATTATGATTGCCGATATGGATGGCTTGGCAATTTGCAGAGAGATCAAAGAAAATGCTCTCACCAGTTCTATTCCGGTCATCATGATTTCGGCATCACATGATCTTGACAAATCTCTTAATTTGCCAGGGGCTCCGGATGATTTTCTGGCAAAGCCTTTTGATATTGATTTCCTACTTAACAAAATCGAAAAATACGTTAAGGTCTAATTAATCAGCGTCTTTGCGAATAGCAGAATGGTTTTCCCGGAGACAATTTCTTGATTAACAGTTCTTTTTTGTACACCTTTAATATTCTTCTGCCGACGTACTTAGCTTTTCAAATGGTAGCTATCAAAACAAATTAAGTCAATCTTTTGGATTCTTCATTCAGATTACCGGACTTGATATCTTTCAAAAAATATTTATAAATTTAATCTTAGGGAATTTTGAAAATTCTTTAAAATAAAACATTCAAAAGATTATAAACTGACCAGTAAAAAAACGACCATGCATAATTCCAGAAGAAAATTCATTCAAAACACCATGCTCCTAGGAGCCGGGATCAGCATGCCGCAAATATTGAGCGCTTCAGATTTTGGCCACTTTACCAGAACTGTCAAAGCATCTGATCAAATTAATTTTGGGCTTATTGGCTGTAAAGGTATGGGCTGGTCGAACATGAATGCACACCTCAAACTCCCACAGGTGAATTGCATCGCTTTGGCAGATGTAGATCAAAGCGTGCTTGATCAGCGTACAGAAGATGTATTCAAACTACGCGGCAAGCGGCCAAAACAATACAGGGATTACCGTAAATTGCTGGAAGATCCTGCCATTGATGTGGTCATTATCGGCACTCCCGATCATTGGCATTGCCTGAACATGGTCGATGCAGTTTCGGCAGGTAAACACGTATATGTTGAGAAACCGATTGCCAATACCATAGAAGAATGTCAGATTATGGTGAAGGCGCAACAGCGATATGGTAAAATCGTGCAGGTGGGACAATGGCAGCGTTCCGGATCTCAATATGCCGAAGCCATCGACTATGTAAAATCAGGTAAACTAGGCCAAATCAGGTTGGTAAAATGCTGGGCATACCAGGGTTGGATGAAACCGGTTCCGAAATTGGCCAACAGTCCGGCGCCGGCCGGAGTTGATTATACCATGTGGTTAGGTCCGGCACCGAAGCGCGATTTTAATCAGAATCGATTCCACTTTAATTTCAGGTGGTTCTGGGATTATGCAGGTGGCTTAATGACCGACTGGGGTGTGCATGAAATTGATATTGCCCTGTATGCAATGGGCGTAAAAGCGCCAAAATCGGTCATGGCTTCGGGCGGAAAATTTGCTTATCCGGATGATGCCTCAGAAACTCCCGACACCCTTCAAACAGTATATGAGTATGATGGTTTTAACATGCTATGGGAACATGCTACCGGAATAGATGGCGGCAATTACGGATCTACCGAAGGAATCGCTTTTATTGGGAATAATGCGACCCTTGTGGTCAATCGGGGCGGCTGGAAAGTGATCCCGGAAACTGAAAACAAGGATGGTCAGCGGCTTAACAAAGTAGAGGAAGTAGCGCATCGCAAACCGGAAAGGAATGCCCATGAAGCACATACAGTTAATTTTGTGGATGCAATTACTAATAATGATGTTAAGCGTTTAAACTGCGGAATCCAAACCGGAAGCATTGCTGCTATCAATGCGCAAATGGGTAATATTGCCTATAAGACAGGCAAAAAAGTGTATTGGAATGCCGAAAAAAATGAATTTACTGATACTGAGGCTAATCAATTGATGAAAGCCCGTTACCATAATGGCTGGCAGGTGCCGAAAGTATGATTAGAAAGGTAATGGGGAATAATTAAACAATAATAAAACATGACTATATGGTATTACCTGTAATTAAATAACTTGCGAGGCCAGATTTTTCATATCTTCATTATACAACATGTGATACCTTAGCTATAAGTACCACACTATCATTAAATTATGAGCACAAACTATAAATTGCTATCAAAATAAACCAGTATATAACGATTTATATTCCAATGAAAAAACTGATTCTATTAGCTCTGTTTGTACCAGTATTTTACTCTTTTAACAAAGACAATAAAACCGCTGTGGACAAAACAAGCAACAATTCAAAACAAGCAATTCTGTCGGCTCCGAAACAATCAGACACCCTCAATATTGATATCGTAAAGACATCTCCAAACCAGGCAAAAGTGCTGATGGAAAATCAATATGTGAGAGTAGTAGAGTATTTTATAAAACCTGGAGAAAAGGATGTTTGGCATACTCATCCACCAAGATCATCTTATGTTGTTTCAGGGGGGAAAGTAAAGGTATATTCTGAAAATGGCGAACCAAAAATTTCGGAAGTAATCACAGGGGCTTCATCATGGGCTGGTCTAGGTACCAAACACTACGTTGAAAACATTGGCAACACAGATATAAAAATCATATTAACTGAAATTAAGGGCTTGCAGTAAAAGATTAGAATTGGGTTTTATTGTCCTGAAAAATCATAGTCAAACAGTAAAAGTCCCGCAGCTAATTGTCTGAACTATGATTTATATGATGAAATGATTATTATGATAAAATCATCGGTACAAAAACCTTAGTTCAGACTGTATCTTCCTAAAAAATCACCCTAATCAAAAAAATCATAGTTCAGACAATTGAAAATCAGACTCCAAACAATTACCACCGGATATATATTATTAAATCCTGATTTTGTAAAAATATTATTCAATTTCATTATTACAAGCTACCTTGTATATATTTGTTAAAAACCCATAATCATGAAAAAAATATTCGTTTTATTATTAATGACAGGCCTTTACAGTGGATTCACTGCATGTGCTCAAAGGCCTAGCCCGGCAGCTAAAGTTTCTGAAACTACCGCTTCCGGTGTAAAAATCAGCATTGATTACAGTCAGCCGGCAGTAAAAGGCAGAACCATTGGTAAAGAAATCGCAACCTATGGAAAAGTTTGGCGGACCGGTGCCAATGAGGCAACAGTTTTTGAAGTGAGCAAAGCTGTAAAGGTTGAAGGTAAATCTCTTCCTGCAGGAAAATACAGTCTTTACACTATTCCTGGCGAGAACCAATGGACCGTAATGATTAACAAGTCATGGAACCAGTCGGGTACAGAATACGATCAGGGACAGGATGCAATGCGTTTTACTCTTAAACCGGGTAAATCAGCAAGTTTCACTGAGCGTATGACCTTTATGATTGCTAAATCAGGTCTTGTTTCTTTGATCTGGGGAGACCACCAAGTTAATTTCAATGTGAAATAATTCCAAAGAGTCCCTTTTCCTGTAACTGAAATCATTCAATTCAGGAAAAGGGCATTCTTTTACCTTACTAGAGTAACATATCCGGATCGTATATATGGTTTTGAATTCCGGACACCTTCGAATACCCAGTAATAAACTCCGGTAGGAACTTGAGTGCTCTCCTTAAACCCCGTCCAGTAATTTTCGATATCCAGAGTGGTAAATACCACATCACCCCAACGGTTAAATATTCTGAAACCTTTAACTTTTATTTCTTCATTCAGTAAAACTGTTAGTTCGTCATTAACTTTATCCCCATTGGGAGTAAAAATATTCGGTATTGCCATTTCAGGAACGAATATCTCGACAGGTGCAGGTGTGACACTGACACATCCGCCATTACTGGTGGTTTTAATATAATAGGTTCCACTTTTATAAATTCTTTCCGGATCTCGCAAGGGAATCGTTGTTTCAATATCAATCCAATAGGTGTAGCTGAGGTCGGGCGCAGGCGTATATGCTTTTGTCAAATCTATAGTTTCAGGGTAATTTGCCTGCAACACTCGGTTCAAACTAACCCTGGGTACTTGTATAATAGTTACAAGGGTAGGCATAATCCTGATGCAACCCGAAGAACTCATACCTTTAACATAATACACACCAGTAACACCAACCCTGCTTGGATTGGGCAATGATACAGTCGCCTGACTGTTCCTCCAGTAAGTATAATTCAGGTCGGAACTGTTCCCTACCTTCAATGAAATATCTGTAAGGTCAATGCTAATACATCTGGGGACAGGATCACGAATACTCATTTCCATTCCGTTTATTGTTGTGTACAGGGTTTGAGTACAGCCAAGTCCCGGATATGGAACAAGTTCAATACCTATTTTTGTTCCTACGGCCGGCACAGGCGAGATAACCAGGCTGTCGTTTTGACCCATATCTTCCTTCGTTTCTGCATTAAACCAGCGGTAAGCAAAAAAACCGGGCAGGGCTTTCAAGGTGATTTTATTGGTCTCAGGGCAGGTAATATTCCCCGTTACCGGGATGGAACAATTCTCATTAAAATCGATATAAGCATATCCGAAATGACCTCCTCTAGAGCAGTCGTAGGCCGTAAACTCTAAGCGAATGGTTCGGCCAAGATAGCTTGACAAATTAACGAGGACCGGTGCCCAATTTTTATACAAAACCCTCGAATCCCGCTCTGAAGTCTGAAATCCGGGTAAACCTCCTTGAGATACGAATTCAAAGGATCCACAATCAGTTGCACTATCAGACATTGGATCAAAAACCCTTGCTGTAAATTTAGGCTGCTCATCGGCTTCATGTCCGGGATTCTGAAACACCACTGCGTAGCTGAATATGATCGAGTAAGATTCAACATTCGAAGGCACATTAACCGTGTAGCTTATCCGGTCAACTCCTCTGCCGGTCAGGTCATTCCCCAACTGAACCACATAATTACTACCGTTGGGGGCATTAAGAGAAAAACCTCCGTAAGTATCATTATTCCCCTTGCCTCTGGCTATAATACTATGTTGCCCCGGAACCGGCCCGGAAAAGTTCAAGGTTGCCCGGGGAGGTCTAACTGCATTAGGGAATCGTTCGCCGGTACCTGAGATTTCACCAACATAACAATCCCAGTTTTGAAAAGTGCCGTTCTCGAAACCAATGTTCTGCGGACATTCTGTTACTAACTGAGCCTTACCGCGACCTGCAGCAAAGCACATTAAGAAAAGCAACATTAGCCTTCGAAACATAAATAATGATTAAAAAAGCACCAACAAGCTTATTGCCGAAAAAGCACCGGAAATAAACATTCAATTTAAGAAGAAAATTTTATCCTTTAGTAGTTAACTATGAATACAATACATACTGAAAAAAGGGAGATTTGGTTGCACTTAGGAAATATTTTTTTTGATGTGGAAGGAAAATGGTAGAAAGATTAAGGACTGATCAATTATTCAGATAAGCAAACATGAGTGCTGCTGCCTTAGCGGATGCCCCTGGTTCCCCCATGCGAACGGCCAATTCATCATAATTGATCAGCATTTCTGTGCGATAGAGGGGGGCATTAAGGATCTGATCGAGTTCATCCCCGATTTTCTGACTGTTACAGTCTTCCTGAATCAGTTCTTTAACAATGGTCTGATCCATTACCAGATTGACCAGAGAAATATATTTAATCTTCACCAGCATACGGGCGATAGCAATTGATACCGGATTACCTTTATAAACGACCACCTGCGGTATTTTTAAAAGCGCTGTTTCAAGAGTTGCGGTACCTGAAGTAACAACCGCTGCCTTTGAATTTAGCAACAGATTATAGGTTGCATTAAAAATGACAGGAATCTTCCTACCATCCAGATAGCTTGAATAATCTGTTTCACCAAAAGAAGGTGCACCGGCAATTACAAACTGAAATTCGGGAAAGCGATCCGCTGTCCTGACCATTTCAGGCAAAACCCTTTCGAGTTCTTGTTTTCTGCTCCCAGGTAGAAGTGCAACTATAGGCCTGACGTCAAGATTATGTATAATCTTAAATAGCTCATCCGGTGGATTGGAAGCTATGGCGTCCAGTATTGGATTCCCCACGTAATCAACATCCATTCCCCAGGTTTTATAGAAGGCCACCTCAAAAGGCAGGATACAGAACATGCGGTCGACAAACTTTTTAATCTTCAACACCCGCTTTTGGTTCCATGCCCACACTTTGGGTGAGATATAATAGAACACCTTGAAATTCCTTTTACTTGCAAATTCAGCGATCTTCATATTAAAGCCCGGGAAGTCGATAAGGATCATAACATCTGGTTGAAAACTCAGAACATCCTGTTTTGCTGTTTTTATATTCTTAAGGACCTTGTTCAGATTGACAATTACCTCGACAAAACCCATGAAAGCCATTTCAGAATAATGCATAACCAAACCGGGGGCTTCAGCCATCATCAGATCACCACCGAAATACCTAAATTCAGCCTGAGGATCTTTGATTTTCAGCGCTTTCATCAGGTTGGAACCATGTAGATCCCCGGATGCTTCACCGGCAATTATGTAATATTTCATGGATGGGTAAAATTTCAATAAATTAATTCTACTGAATAGATTTATTTAAAAGTAGATAAATAATTTTTACTGTGGACTGTGGGATACGAGTATCACTCAAATATTGATTCACGCATGTCTCAAATCTCATATCTCATATCTCATATCTCATATCTCATATCTCATTCACCTCTCCCCAGTTCAATTAAAAATCCCAAGAATTCAAAATCGGAATAGCATGATGTGCGGTCATGTCGAACTGCACCGGGACAACTGATACAAATCCATTATCAAGTGCCCATACATCGGTATCCTCACCATGATCATTATTTTGGAACACCCCAGTCAGCCAGTAATAATTGCGTCTGTTTGGATCGGTACGCTCATCAAATTCTTCTGCCCATTTGGCATTTGCCTGCCTACATATTTTGATTCCCTTTATATCTGCACCTCTGGGGAAATTAACATTCAGTAAAGTCCCTAAACCCAGTCCATGCTTTAAAACCTGATTGGTAATCTTGTCAATATATTTTTTGCAATGGCTGAAGTCAGCATCATTGGCAAAATCATCAAGTGAAAAACCGATTGAAGGAATACTTTCAATAGCACCTTCAACAGCTGCAGACATGGTTCCGGAGTAGAGTATATTGATTGAGTTGTTCAATCCATGGTTAATTCCGGATACGCAGAGATCAGGTTTTTTACCTTTAAATACCTTATTTACTGCCAGTTTTACGCAATCAACAGGAGTTCCAGAGCATTTGTACATCTCAACACCTTCGTATAATTCCACTTTATCTAAACGCAATGGTTTGCCTATGGTGATGGCGTGACCCATACCCGACTGTGGTCCGTCAGGAGCAACTACAACAACATTGCCAATGCTTTGCATTACTTCGATCAGGGCCTTTATTCCAGGGGCTGTAATTCCGTCGTCATTAACGACCAGAATGGTGGGTTTAGTTTTCATCGAAGCGAAATTACAAAATTTCCCTGTGGTTCCTGTGGTTGGTGTTATCACCGACCACCTATGATCACCGACCACCTATGGTCACTAACCACCTGTGATCACTAACCACCTGTGAATTGGTTGGTGATAACACCAACCACAGGGTAAAGGGTAACACCAACCAAAGGGTAATATTTATAGATCAGCAGCGCCATTCTTGATTTCTTCCACTACAGAAGGATCAAGAAGGGTTGAAGTATCTCCAAGATTTGAAGTTTCACCTTCAGCAATCTTTCTCAGGATTCTGCGCATAATCTTGCCGGATCTTGTTTTCGGCAGACCTGACACAAACTGAACTTTATCCGGTTTAGCAATCGCACCGATTATACGAGCCACAGTTTGAAGAATATCCCTTCTAGTCAGTTCGTGATCGTGTGTAGAAGTGCCAAGGATTACATAAGCATAAATTCCCTGACCCTTGATATCATGAGGATAACCCACAACAGCACTTTCTATAACGTCTGCATGCATATTAATTGCATTTTCAACCTCTGCAGTACCTATACGGTGTCCTGATACATTCATCACATCATCTACCCTACCGGTTATGCGATAGTAACCATCCTCATCTCTCAAACAACCGTCACCGGTAAAATACATGTTCTTGTAAGTAGAGAAATAAGTCAATCGGCAACGTTCATGATCTCCGTAGGTTGTGCGGATAATTCCAGGCCATGGAAACTTGATACATAAGTTTCCGCTCACATTATTTCCTGTCAGTTCAACTCCCTGCTCATCAACCAAGCAAGGTTGAACTCCCGGTAAAGGAAGAGTGGCATATCCCGGTTTGGTTGGGGTGATGCCGGCAATTGGTGAAATCATAATTCCACTGTTTTCGGTTTGCCACCAGGTATCAACAATCGGGCATTTTCCCTTTCCAATCTTATCATTGTACCAGTGCCATGCTTCCTCATTGATTGGCTCACCAACTGAACCAAGCTTGGTTAGCGAACTCAGATCTTTCCCTTTTAATGGTTCATCACCAAAACTCATCAGCGAGCGGATCGCTGTTGGAGCAGTATATAGGATATTTACTTTGTATTTATCTATAATATCCCAAAAACGACCGGCATCAGGCCAGGTTGGTATACCTTCGAACATGAGGGTTGTTGCCCCTTGTGATAAGGGACCATAAACGATATAGGAGTGACCTGTAATCCAGCCAATATCTGCAGTACAGAAGTGAACTTCACCCGGCTGGTACTGGAACACTGTTCTGAAAGTGTATCCGGTATAAACCATATAACCACCACAGGTATGAACAACACCCTTTGGTTTACCGGTTGAACCGGAAGTATACAATATAAATAGAGGATCTTCAGCATCCATTGGCTCAGCTGGACATGCCGGATTACCCTGAGTTTCTACTTTTTTAATTTCATCTTCCCACCATACATCGCGTCCTTTAATCATTGATACCGGAGTACGGGTACGGGTTAAAACGATTATTCTCTGCACTGAAGTGCACTGAACTATGGCATCATCAATGATATTTTTAAGCGGAATATCTTTATTGCCTCTGAAACCACCATCTGCAGTAATGACCAGATTACACTGTGCATCATTGATACGATCAGCAATCGACTGGGCTGAAAAGCCTCCAAAGACTACAGAGTGAATTGCACCAATACGTGCACAGGCCATTATTGCTATTGCAAGTTCAGGAACCATCGGCATGTAGATACAGATTCGATCGCCTTTTTTTGCGCCATTGTTTTTCAAGGCATTGGCAAACTGAACAACTTTAAAATGCAGTTCTTTATAAGTAAATGATCTGTAATGTTCTTCAGGATCATTAGGTTCCCAAAGCATCGCTATTTTATCTCCACTCTTCTCAAGATGACGATCAAGGCAATTCTCCGTTATATTCAACTTCGCGCCACTAAACCATTTCACATTGGGTTCAGTAAAGTTCCAATCCAGAACTCTGTCCCATTTTTTCTGCCAGTAAAAGGTATCGGCTACCTCGGCCCAGAAATTCTCTGGTTCTGCTACACTGTAGTCATAAACGCGTTTGTAATCGTCAAAGGAATTAATACGAAGATTCATTTTTTTATTGTTGTTCGGTAAATTAAATATCAGAGTACAATTATATCATATTCAGACATGTTAGCCTAATCTAGAAGTAAAAAAATTACACAAATACAGGAAGCTAGGATGCTTTTAATAGGAATGTCTAAATTTATTGACAAAGTATTGCGTATCTAATTTTTTCTCCCGATATTTGCAAACTCTTTAAAGATTTGAATTTTAAATAATAGATACTATATAGTCATGTCGAGAATTTGTGATTTAACAGGAAAAATGGCGATGAACGGTTTCAACGTTTCTAACTCAAACGTAAAAACCAAACGTAAATTTTATCCTAACCTGCATGTAAAAAAGTTTTACATTCCAGAAGAAGACAGATGGATCACGTTGAAAGTTTCTACTTCAGCGATCAAAACCATAAGTAAAAATGGCATCACTGCTGTAATTAACAAATTCCTTAAAAAAGGATTTATATAAGTAATACGTTCTAAGTATCACGTTCTACGTAGAGAACGTAAAACGTATAACGTATAACGTAAAACAAATAATAATACAATGGCTAAGAAAGGCAATAGAGTTCAGGTTATTTTAGAATGTACCGAGCATAAAGAAAGTGGCGTGGCTGGAATGTCTCGATACGTAACCACCAAGAATAAAAAGAATACTACAGAACGTTTGGAATTGAAGAAATTCAATCCTGTTTTGAGAAAAGTGACTGTTCATAAAGAAATTAAATAATAAGTAATAAGTTATTAAGTAGTGAGTTATAAGTATTGTATAGTAGAACTTATAGCTTAAAACTTACAACCTACAACTCAAAATAACATACAGAAATGGCAAAAAAAGTAGTTGCAACCCTGAAAACAGGTGCTGGTAAAGAATATTCAAAAGTTATCACAATGAACAAGTCGCCAAAAACAGGTGCTTACTCATTCAAAGAAATTATCGTTCATAACGATCATGTGAAAGACGCTATTGCGGGAATTAATACCATTAAGTAATTTCAGCATTGAAATATTAGGAGCCGCCCGCGTATAATCGTCGGGTGGCTTTTTTCATTATATAATTGTTATCCGCCTCCGCAGATTTCTTAAATTTGGCTCCATGGGATTATTTGATTTTTTCAAGAAGAAAGAAAGCAACGTACAGGAACAAGTAGAACTGGACAAGAGCTTAGAGAAGACCAAAGAAGGTCTGTTTTCCAAGATCACCAAGGCTGTTGTTGGAAAATCGACTGTTGATGATGATGTTCTCGATGAACTTGAAGAAATTCTGGTCAATTCGGATGTGGGTGTACAAACAACTCTAAAGATCATTGATCGTATCCAAGCCCGTGTGGCTCGCGATAAGTACATCAATACTTCAGAACTGAATGAATTATTGCGCTCTGAAATCCAAAGCCTCTTATCAGAAAATAACAGCAAC
>Ga0209491_10006168_pt1 | contig 16869 bp, 16 predicted proteins | sample BON02_FD_187213 | JGI IMG/M metagenome (GOLD analysis project Ga0209491, IMG submission 187213) | Freshwater microbial communities from Lake Bonney liftoff mats and glacier meltwater in Antarctica - BON-02 (SPAdes) (version 2) | ecosystem: Environmental > Aquatic > Freshwater > Ice > Glacier...
CTCTACAACACGCAGTTGCCGCAATCAGCCTTGGGGAGCCGAACGCCAATGCAGGCGATGAAAGACTGGCACAAAACACACCCACATCTCTTCGTCAAATCACCGCGCAATCATCCGGGACGCGACACTTAGCCACCCCACAAAGAACGGATTGCCATTGGCATCCAAATATTCCGCCTTGCCAGCCGCGCCAAACCCGTTGCCAGAAACGGCAAGCCCATCAAAATCACCGGCAAAGTTTTGGCTGGTATCTGCGCCACCTTGGGTGCCGTCCAACATACCGTCTAAATCTGATACTGGAACGTAGAACCATTCACCTGCGCTGAAATCAATCGCAGCTGTGGGGAAAGTGCCGTTATTGGCGATTGCCGTATCAGGTTTGAACACGCGCGCATATTGGATACCGGGGCCACCAGCGCCACCTGTTGGGTCAACCGTCAAGGTGCCGTCTTCGGGGTTGTTTGCGCCCCCAGCACTCAGGTTCAAAACACTGTTGGTGGTCAGCGTACTAGCATCAAGGCTGTCGCCATTCCCCTCGCCTGTCTCACCGCCGACCAGCGTGTCTCGGCCAAACCCGTCTGCCAAATGGAATGTATCGTCGCCAGACTGGCCTTCGATGTAATCATCGCCCGCATCGCCGGTCAGTTGATCATTACCAGCGCCTGCAAAAATCTGGTCGTTGCCTGTACCGCCAAACAACGTGTCATCACCGACCCCGGCGATCATGTAATCATTTCCTTCGCCGCCATAGGCGTCAAACTTTAGGGTCGCATCACCAGCATCAAGGAAGTCATTGCCTTCGTCCAGATAAACGCTGCCTTCGTTGTCATAGTCGATATCACCGGGCGCAGGCACACCGATATAGACAAGGTCATCGCCCGTCCCGCCATAGATTATGTCGCTGCCTTGGCTGCCTGCAAGGATGTCATTGTCGGCACCCCCATAAAGCGTATCAATCCCGATCGAACCGACAAGCGTGTCGTCGCCGTCACCGCCATAAATCAGATCTGCGCCGTCACGGCCAAAAACATGGTCATTCCCGTCGCCACCAAAGATAGTGTCATCACCGTACAGACCCTCTAGGTCGTCGTTTCCAGCACCACCCTCCAACAGGTCGTCGCCATGGCCGCCAAGCAGGCTGTCATCGCCGTCGCCACCATAAAGGCTGTCATTGCCCGACCCGCCATAAAGGCTGTCGGTGCCTGCACCGCCAAAAAGCACATCGTCACCACCCGGCCCTGCAATAGGGTTCCCGCGCACGGAATAGTCACTATCCCCTTCAAAATCGCCAATCAGCGTGTCATCGCCATCGTTGCCGTTCAGGGTATCATTGCCTGCATCGCCCACCGCGAAATCATTCCCGACACCGGCATCAACGCTGTCATTTCCTGCACCAGCAAGAACGGTGTCATTGCCTGCGCCTGCTAAAATGACATCGTCATTTGACCCGTCCACCGCATCATTTGCATCTATGCGGTCTCCTTCAGGGTCCAAAACATAGGCCGCATCAATCAGATCATCGCTGGCAGTGCCTTCAACCACATGGTCAACTGCGGCTCTATCAAACGTCATGTTTCCAATGCCAAAAACGCCGCTGGTCGCAAAACTTTCGCCATTGTCAAAAATAAACTCAATCTTGGACACGGGGCCTGCGATGGTCACGGCAACGCTGTCTGCATCGCCCGTGGTGCCAACTCCGGCATTTGAAGCACCATCGGCGTTCAACACATTGCCGTTTGACGAATGGAAAGCATCAGCCGTCAAATCACCAAAACTGACGGTTTGAACCTTGCCTTGCGCATCAGTAACAAGGACCGTCAGCTTATCATCCCAAGCATTCACCAGCGCATCTATATTATAGATTTCAAAGCTAAAGTTTGAAACCGGGGCGGCAAAGGTTAAGCTGCTGGTGACAGGCTCGGATATGCCCGAAACCCATAATCCGGCGGATGCTGGCGTGCCGTCTGTGCGTACGGTGGCCGTTTGTGAAAGGGCATTCGTAGTGGTTTCAACGGTAACGCCAAGACTGTCGCCGCCACCTACGACAACATAGTTTCCGTTCGAACCAAAATTAGCCCAATTCAAATTAAACGGCATACCGTCCTCATTATAATACGTCGGATGCCCGCAAACCCATGGCTTGAGGCATCGTCCCGTTCGGCAATAAACCTGAACCACGGCAAAGTCTGGGCAAACACCACCCTATTGCCCAAAAAAGCGGCGCGAGCCTATTTGACAAAATGCAAGGCTGTCCCTTCACAGCGGTGTTGGCGCTGTTGAAAGAAACTTTGGTTTCCAAATACAAATGGCTCAGCCGCCAGCATTGCCAAACGGCAATTGCTATCAGTCACGGCTTTGACCCTTGGTAAAGTACGGGTCAGCGAACCAACAACTTGGCCTCGTGTTTTTTCAATGTGCGGCGCGCGGCGGTATAATCTTCAAGTCCCTCTTTGGTCTTTAGCTCAGGGAAAAGTTCATATATTTCATTGCGCTGCGCGTTGCCCATGCCGTTCAAGGAATAGTCGCCGGGCTGGAAACTTTCGGTCCATGCCCCATCCGACAACACCACTTCGTGCTGGTCAAACATCAGGTGAATATAGGCAGTCCCTATGCTTTCCACCTCAAAGATCCCTTTGCCACCAACCAAATGCTTGGCCGAGACAAGAACTTCATGCTCATCAAAATACAGCGACGTGCGGTCATTCGACACCAAAACGCGGTGGTTTGGCGACAACATCATGTCGCGCTCGGGCAGGCCATTCCCCAGACTGCCACGGCGCACCATAATGGGCCGCAGATGAGGGTTGGCGGTCAGATGCGCCCAGTCAAACTTGCGTTGACCGATCCAGCGCAGCTCTTGAATGCCATTGTCGCGCGTGATGATCCGATCCCCAGCCTTAAGCTGTTCGACAGGAACCTCACCTTTTGGCGTGGCAATTAACGTGCCGGGGGTAAAGCACGGCACGCTGGTGATTTCTTCGATATTTTCAAACGTCACCGAACCCGTGATATTACCGGCGGCATCAAGGTACTCCACCCGACCATTGATGCCATTGCCATCACTATCTGGCCCTGTTTCTACGACACGGTAGCCTGCCGGCGCGCCACGAATAACCAACCGGTCAAAGTCATCGCCCGCAGCCCCACCATATATTACGCTGCCCGCGCCCTGACCCGCGGTGAGGGTGAAAACATCACGATCCGCGCCGCCGAACATGGTATCGACGCCCGGTCCACCAAAAATGGAGTCATTACCAACCCCGCCACGAATAACGTCATCGCCTTCGCCGCCGTACAGCGTGTCGTCACCAGCACTGCCTGCCAAGGAATCGTTGCCAATCCCACCATTCAGCAGGTCATTGCCGCGACCACCGATCAGCGTGTCATTGCCTTCGTCACCGTTCAGAGTGTCGTCACCCGCCCCGCCGCGCAGACTGTCATTGTCGATACCACCGAACAACAAATCATTGCCAGCGCCGCCGAACAAAATGTCATTGTCGTCACGACCATAAATCGTGTCATTCCCGGCGCCACCGTAAAGCAGATCAATGTTGTTGCCAGGGCGCAGGTCCACAGCGTCGGGCAGGTCAAGCGCTTCCCCGATACCATCATCAAGACCGCCATAAATCAGGTCATCGCCACCTGCCCCAAAGATCGTGTCCGCGCCTTCCGATCCGACGATGGTATCATTACCGCCACCGCCATAGACCAAATCAGCATCAATACCCGAGAAAATCAGATCAGCGCCGCCACCGCCATAGATGGTGTCAGCGTCATCACCCGTGCGGATCGTGTCATTGCCAGCGCCGCCACAGACCAAATCGCGGTCATTTTCCGGATCAGTATCTGCCGGGTAAACGCCGGGATAATCAATATCAGGAATAGGTGACGGACCAGATGTGTCGATAACTTCATCGCCCGAACCGCCGTAAACCGTATCGGCCCCTGCTTCGCCCAGCAGACTGTCATTGCCAGCCCCGCCATAAACCAAGTCATTGCCCGTCCCGCCAAATACGGTGTCATCGCCAAGCCCGGCAAAGACAGTATCGTCACCAGCTCCGGCAAGAATCCGGTCATCATTGGGCGCATCATCACCAAGAATTGCATCGCCAGCATCGACGCGGTCAGCATCAAAAGGGTCGATATAGGCTGCATCAATCAGGTCCCCAGCCTCGGTCCCCCGCACAATCCCGTCCCGACCACCGTCCAAAACCGTAATCGTGGCCACACCTTCATCGGTCAGGCCAGATGGGTCGGTCACGGTGTAGTTGATCGTTGCCGCACCGACAAAGCCAGGATTTGGCGTAAAGGTCACACTGCGGCCATCGGCGTTAACCACGATAGTGCCATCTGCCGAGGTCGGCGTACCCGAAATCAGCAAATCAGCATTCGGGTTATCCACATCCGTGTCATTCCCGATCAGATCGACAACCACGGGCGTATCCAAAGCTGTGCTATCTACATCGTCCACAGCAACAGGGCCGTCATTGACCGGGTTCACCGTCACGGCAACCGTGCTCACAGCCTCATTCCCATCCGGGTCGGTGATGGTGTAGGTGATCGTGTCCGTGCCGTTAAAATTCGGGTTCGGCGTGTAGTTCAGCGTGCCATCAGCGCTCACGCCAACCGTGCCATTCAGCGCAGACGGAGTGCCAACGATCGTCAGCAAGTCGCCATTCGGGTCCGTGTCATTCGCCAAAACCGGGATCACCGTGATCGGCGTATCCTCATCCGTTTCAGCCACATCGGGGTTCGCGATTGGCCCCTCGCCAAAATTATCCACCGTGTCGGAAAGCGAGAAAACCGCAATCGAACCTTGAAAGTAATTATCAAGGTTGTTCAAAATGCCCGGATCGGACAAGGATTGCCCAGCCCCGATCATCCAAGGCTGGCTGATCGGCCCTTGGTTCATTGTCAGGCCAGCCGGCACAGTATCTTCAAAGCTGTTATCAGTGGTCAGGTTGCCAATCTGAACCGTCCCACCCGTGGCCGCATCCCAGGAATAGGTGACATTCACCTCATCGCCGGGGTTCACAAACCCCGCATCGGTCTGAAACGTCGTCGTGGTTCCCGCACCTTCATGCGAAATCAGAACCGATCCGTTGGTCAGAACTTCAATACGGTAACCACCAGCGGTTTCGCCAACGCTGTCACGGGACAAAACTGTGGCTGGAGTGGCACCCTGCGCAGATTGCGAGAACTGAATCTCAAGCGTGCCGCGCGCCAACTGAAACTCAGAATTCGCATAAATCTTAACTTTGTCGTTGATGCCATCCAACACCGCACGCCCGCCCACGGGGGCTGCGCCATCAAAATATGCACCATCCTGCGCTCCGTTAGACAAAGCAGAATCTGCGGCGATCAAGCCGGTATCGTCGAAATTATAAAGGGCAAAGATCGGCATAATCCAAATTCCTCACATCAACAAAGACCCCCGGTCACCGACCAGGGCGTCCTGACACAAACGGCAAACAGGGCCGCACTACCAACGCGGTCCGGAATGGCCCGGGCCCAACGCAAAAACGAAGCCTGTTCGACGGAGTGAGAAAGTGTAGATTGCTAATACAGATCACCATCGGGCATTACCCAACAAAGATCTCAAAAAGGGTCAAAACCCCAGCTTAGCACCATCCAGCACACATCAAGCTCTGATCTTCATCAGCGCAAGCACCACTCAAATCGACCGCCCCCACGGCCATGTCCAACCCAGAACGGACTTCACCTTTCTACAGCGATGCAATGGTTCATAAAAGACAGAAATAATGACCACTGGCGTGGACCGCCCGAAACACAGGCAGAATCAGCCCACATTTCAGCGGCAGACTGCCGAACACCTTGCTAGATTGTTTCCAAAAACAGCTACCGTTAACCAATTTGGTTCGATTTATGGGCAGAAATCGGCCAAAATATATCAAATTCAGACCTTCACTCTTTCAATTCGGGAAACAAAAGGGCCTTCTCCCCGACCGATTAACCATTCTATTTTTTGGTAAAGAAAATCATAAGTTAACCAAAATCAAGATGCCGCAAAACGGATCTAATAGGTCAAATTTGCCCACAAAATATGCAAATTGAAAACAAACGGGGAATAAACACGAATCATCGAATCTAAAATTCAGACCAACTTACGCAAAGGTTTGTATTGCATGATAACTGGTGCCCGAGGAGGGACTCGAACCCCCACGCCGTGAAGCGGGGGATTTTGAATCCGCCCGCAAATGCATGTTATCAACCCCTTAGCGTTTATTGTTCCCAAAAACAAATCGGAAACAAACCCAGAAAGTGGGAACGGGCCATTTAGGCCCGCACGGCTTAAATGTACCGCAGCACCACACACACTTATACACACTTGCGGCTTGTTAATTGAGGAAAGTGTGTATATAAGTAACCACGAAAGGGGAGGGAGATGGAGCTTGAAACCAACTCGCGCAAGATACTGAAGGTATTAAAGGACTCAGGCTTTGAGGAAATCCAGAAGCGCGGATCACACTTGAAGCTTCGCAGGGGTGAAAGGACGGTGATCCTGCCTCGTCCGAAGAAAGACCTGCCACTTGGGACGGTCAGAAGTATTTATCAACAAGCAGGGCTTCTTTAGCTCGGCCACCATCGCTCTCTCAAACAGCCACGCAAAGCATAGGATGTGCAAATGCGATATTATACTGCAATCATTCATAAAGATGAGAATAGCGCCTATGGCATCAGCTTTCCCGACCTGCTCGGCTGCTTTGCGGCTGCTGATACTTGGGATGGCATTCCCGCAGCGGCTACCGAGGCTATTGATCTTTGGTTTGAGGATCAGCCAGATGTAGAACCGGCGTCACTCGGCGATATCCGCCAACGGCAGGATGTTGCAGCAGAGCTGGCAATGGGCGCGGTGATGATGCCCTTGCCCTACATCCCAGCAGATACTGCTCTAGAGCGGGTCAATATCTCTATGGACCGAGGGCTGCTGCGCGCGATCGACGCCACAGCAAAGGCAAGGAAGATGACACGATCGTCTTTTTTGGCATCTGCGGCAAGACGGGAACTTGTTGGGAGACCTTGATCGCAACTGTAGGTTGAAAATCGGAAATTAGAACTATCAAGCCGCAGGCACCGGCTCGCCCTCGACCTGACACTGGTAGCCCGCCGCATCGACTGAGTGCGTCACCCGGCGCACCAGCCAATCCCCATCGAGGCCCTCGCGCAGCCCAACGATCCGCAACCGGCCCTCCGCGATCAAATCAGGATCACCGACCAGCCCAAGCGACAATTGACGCCCAGCGCGCTCGGAACGAGCCTTTTCAGAATCCGCGGCGCTTTGAGCCTCGGCCAAAGACGAAAACCGATTTCGAAGCCGTTTGATGGGCTCGCCCTCGCCCGCAATAGCTTCCCGATCGGCCCCGCTGCCAAGATCACGGTAGGTGGCGACCACCTGACCAGAGGACGCGCGCATCTCCTCACGCATAGACCAGCTTTTGACCGCTTTACGAGGCACAAGCACCACAGGCAGAGGCTCCCCGCTGGCAGACAGGCTCTCGCCGCGCTTTACCATGGCCAGCGCGCCGCCTGCAGGCTTTGCGATAGCGTCATTGGACTGCGCAACCCGAGTGAGCAGGCTGATGTCGCTCTCGTCGACCTGATCGAGGTGAGGCAGCACCACCGACGCCAGCGATTTAGACACTACCGGTTTGAGCCCATGCTCCTGCGCGATCTTTGCCACCAGCGCAGACATGGTGGTGCAATCCGGCCAAGAGCGAAGGCGCTGCGTCGTCAAGGCCAGTTTGCCGCTGGAACTTTCGCCGTGGATGCTGGCCGTCGCGCGGATCCGCATCGTATCCGGTGGACCGGACACCTCTACCTCGTCAGCGATATACAGGCCCATGAATTTAGCCTGCAGCATGTACCCGAGCCAAACCTCAATCTCTGCGCCCTTGGGCGGGATTTCAAGCCGACCGAAAAGCCCAGTGTCAGACAGCGTCACCTCCACCGAATCAGACTGGACGCCCGCCTCGTCAGTGACCACCAGCGACACGAGCCTATCCGCAAAGATCGAGGTGACGTCGGAACCGTTCACCACCACCCTAAACGCTGGCCTAAATTTCATCAGGTCCACAGGCGCACCGCCCCTACCGGATCCGGATCCTCAACCACCGGCAGCTTGACCAGCACCCCCGCAGGCAGCACCGGCCCGTGGTCAGCGAGGCCGCGATTGGAATCCAGCACCAGCTCGACAAGACGCGGAGCCGTGCGGCCGTAATGGCTCCACACGATGCGATCAACTGTGTCGCCGTTTTCAGAACGGAAGTAGGCTGCGTAATCCGCCATCGAAGCGCCTCATTTTGATTTCAAACTCTTGCCGCATCGGCACACCGTCCCGCGCAAAGACCCGCTGGCCCTCTGTGACGCCTTCGACAACCCAAAGCCCCAGGACGCGACCATGGCCACTGACCAAAGGCAAAGGGAAGCCAAGCGATGCCTGCAGGCGCATCCGGTCCAGCTGGCCAAGCCCGCCCTTGTAGAAAGGATAGATCACGCCGCGAACGTCGATCGAATCGGACCCAAACCCGGTGAACTGCAGCGCATCATGGGCACCGACACGTTCCTGCGCCGCCCAACGGTACTCGGTGGACCGCTGGAACTCCTGATAGGCAGCCGAATTAATCGAGAACTGGTAGAAGCCCAGCTGCATCATCACATTGGACATCACGAGCCCCCATATTGACCAAAGCCCAAAGGCTGGTCAAAAAGCGCACCGTTTGAGGCTGCACGCCCGCGCCGCTGGATTTCAGAGGCGACCTGCGCCGCAGACAGGCCCTGCGCGTTGATTGTGATATTTTGCACCACCGACGCCGCCGCGCGCGAGGCACCGGCACCAGCCGAGGCCATACCGCTGCGCGCGCCCTGCGCCATTTCAGAAAGGCGCTGCAGCGCACCGTTATGGGCGATAAAGCCGCCGCGATCCTTGTACTCGAGCTCTGGGCCCTGCTCACCCACCAAACGCCAACCCGGCCCATAGCCGCCGCCCAGCGCGCGCCTTTGCACACCACCGCGCCCAGGTGGAACCTCCCTACCACCAGCACCACCCGTGCCGGAACTGACCGCAGGCCCATCGCCAAGCCCAACCCATGAACCCACCTTTTTGATGCCGTCGCCGACCCGCGACATGCCGTCAATCACCGGCTGAAGTTTTCCGAGCAACCAGTCAAACTTTTCGCCCATCCAGTCCAGCACAGCGCCAAGCGCGCGCTGCAGGCCCTGCCACGCGGTGCCAATGCCCTCGACACCATAGCGAAGCCCCTCGACAAGAGGCAGCCCTGCGTTTTCCCAAAACCAAGTGAACTTTTCCCCCATCCAATCAAGGATCGGACCGATCACCGGCTCAACCTTTTCCCAATTAGCCATTACCAGCAGCGCCCCCCCGGCGATCACCGCAACCGCCGCGCCGATAGGGTTTGCAGCCATGGCCAGACCAATCGCACGGATACCACCAGCGAGAAGCGGCATAACACCGCTCAAACTAAGCAAAGCCCAGCCCAGCTTACCGACAGACAAAGCAAACGCACCAACGGACATGATCGCCTTGCTCGCAAACAGCGCGCCGATCACCATCCCTAAGTTTTCCCAGCCGCCTACCATTTCGGCCACTTTGCCAATGATCGCCCCAACCTTGCCCGAAACCTTACCAAGACCCGTCATGACGCTGCCCACCACAGGAATCGCGCGCTCAAGGCCATCGGCCAAATCATCAGCAAACGCGACAACCCGCTCGCGGTTTTCCAGAAGCAGATCGGACATCCGACCCATCACCCGCGTCACCACCGGCATGAGAGCCGCGCCAATTGTGTTTTTCAGGCCAGCAACCGCAAGCTGGGTATCGAGCAGCTGATCCTTGAACACCTCCGCGTCCCGCGCCGCCTGATCCGACAGGACATAGCCCGTGCGCCGCGCACTTTCACGCAGCGCGTCCAGGCCATCGGAGCCGTCCTTAAGCATGTTCACCATGCCGACCCCGGCCCGCGAAAACAGCGCCGAGGCAAGAGCCGCGCGCTCCGCAGGATTTTTAATGTCCTTCATTTTGTCGGCGATGGCCGCAAGCGCCTGATCCGGCTCCAACTCGATCAACGCCTTGGCAGAGAGCCCGAGCTGTTCCAACGCCTTCTTTGCAGCCCCAGACCCCTGCGCCGCCTCACCCAACCGTTTAGACATGGCAAGCATGGACGAATCGAAACTCTCCACCGACACGCCTGACCGTTCCGCCGCATAGCGGAGCTCCTGCAAGGCCGCGATCGAGAAGCCCAGCTTGTCAGCTGTTTTTGCGACGTTATCCCCAAGAGAAGCCGTACTATTGGCAATACCGAAAATAGCAGCACCAACCGCAGCCCCGGTGTAGGCCGCGCGCCGTGCCAGCGAGCCCAGCTCGCGCCGCATATTGCCAAACTCTTTTCCAACCCGCGCAGACGCTTTTAAGGCGTTTTCCCAGCGCTTCTGCTTGCGCTCAAGGTCGATCAGCGTGCGCTTCAGCTTTTCATACTCGCGATCAAGCGCCTCAACCGACTTGCCCTGCTTTACCAGAACCTGCCGCTGCTTCGACAGCTCGCGCTGGCGCTCCGTGACCGAGCGAATAGCGCCCCCGACGCTTTCAAGCCCGGAGCGCAAAACACTGATGTTCTTTTTTACAGAGCCCTGCAGAACCGCACCGATGGTGACCGTCGCCGCAAGTTTTTGATTACGTGCCATCCGGCAACCCCTCGACCCACCACAGGAACCGGCTCACCGGCAAAGCCGAGATTTCAGCCAACGACCAACCAGTATGGCGAGCAAGGCCCAACACCCCCGCCCGCGACTGCTCCGGTGTCAGCCGTAGAAAAAACCCAGCGCCACCTGAACGCGCGAATAGTCCCGCATTTTCAGGCCATGAATGTCAGCGGGCATCAGGCCCGCCAAATTGGAAATCAGCGAAACCTCGCGCTGCGCATCCGTGCCCACATCGGCAGCGAGCTGATCAGAGACACAAGGCTCGCGCATCGTGATGGATTGCAGCTTTGCGCCGTTGATCGTGAGGCCGCGCTGCAGCGCGATGGTCAAAGACCCATCCGCGCCCTCGGTCAGAAAATCGGGCAGCTCTGGCGCCTGTTTTGTTTTGGAAGTCATGACAGCGCCCCCTTACAAGCCGAGCGCCGCGCGCTGCGCAGCCAGGCGGTCAACACCGTTCACAACCCGCTTCATGTTGATCACGTCGATTTCATAGAGAACCCGATCACCATGGGTCTCCTTGAAATATTCAACCGACACGTTGAAGGTCAAAGGCGACTGCTGCCCCGGCGTCCAGGTGCCGCGCGCGATGCCCAAGATGCGGCAACGCATGTTGTGAACAACCGGCGTGACCGTGCCGTCGTAGCTTTCCAGCGCCGCCCGGATGGTCAGCGCGACCTTTTCGCCCTCGGACACGCTCCAAAGCGCAAGAGCGTCGGCGTCATAGCCCGCAAGGACAAATGACGCCGACAGCGCCTCCATACCCTGATCAATGGGCAATGGAGCATCCATGCCACCGGCCCGAAGGTCCTCGGTGGCCACCGTCATATCCGGCGCGGTGTATTCGGTGACCTGCCCAGCATAGCCTCGGCCATCAAGGAACAGGTTAAGGTTTTTCAAAATGTTGCGAGCGATCAGCATCAGTTAAGCGCCTCCAAAATATAGTCATTCACCAGATGCGACCGAAACGTGATGTGTTCAGCCGGATAGGGCGGAGTGAAGTCAAAGTTGAAATAGACCTTTCCCTGCACGATGTTGGCCGGAGTATTCAGGTCGACATCAGGCCAGCACTCGCCGCCAAGAATGGCCCCAAGATTGACGAGTGTGCGCAGGTAGGCATTCACGCCCTCGGTCACATCCTCGATATAGGTTTTCGTGATGTTGCGATCGACCGCCCAAAGGTGAGCGCGCTGCAGGCTTTCATTGATGATATCAGCCGTGCGCCGAACCGACAAAAAGGCCCACTTCGGATCCATGGACAGCGTGCGATTGCCCCAGAGCCGGTAGCCGTTCTGCCGGATGATCGTCGCCACATTGGCCTCGTTCAACAGGTTTGCACGCGAGGAGGTGTCGCCCAGCTTGAAATCAATAGGCCGCGCAAGACCAATGATGCCCGCGATGGTCTGGTTTGAAGGCGAATGCCAGAAGCCGCGATCGTTGTCGGTTTTCGCCAACACACCGGCAACCCGAGCCGACCCCGGCTGGACAACAATGGCACCGGCGCTGTTCATCACCTGAACCCAAGGATCCACAACATAGACCCGTGGCGAGCCGAAATCACCGGCGTAGGTGATAGCATCCGCGTCAACCGTGTTCGGCCCATCGGCAATGATCACCGCACGCATCCGATCAGCCAAGCCGACCAATTCGGAAACAACCGGGTTTGCAAGACCGGTGGGACGCTGGTGAGTGAACCCCGGCGCGCAAAGGATGCGAGGCGCAAAGCCCACAACGCTCTCCGCACCGGCAAGCGCATGCACACCCTCATAGTTGCCGGTGGTAGCATTCACGCCGCCGATGACATTAGCCATGGTTTCAGCATCGTCCGCACCGATCTCGACACGCACCACGATCACGACCGCGCCGATTTGATCGAAAATGCCGTCCAGCGCGGCAGGCAAAGTGCCCAAACCCGTGCCAAGCGTGTCCAGCTTTGCAGCCTCGCCGTGCGAGCCCGCGATCAGAACCGGCGTGTTCAAAGGGAAAACAAGCGGATCGGCATCAGGCGCAGTGCCGACAATACCGATTACACCGCTGCGCACCGTCCGAATCGGACGAGGCCCCGTGTCGATTTCAAGAACCTCAACACCATGAAGAAAAGTCTCGGCCATATTACCCCCGCCAATAGCGCATCAAAGAATTGCGCTAAATATGGCGAGGGATGGGCTGGCTTTCCTCTGGCGGTTTCCCCTTGAAGCAAGAGAACACCCACAAGCCCAGCGCCGCGATCAAAGGGAGGCGTCAAAACCTCGAACTGCGAACCGCCGCAAGATCATCAAGGTAAAGGCGACCGAGGTACGAAGCCGAGGCGCATGCACCGAAAGTGCCGCCTCAAACCACTGGCTGTCAGCAAAAGCTTCCCGAAACCCATCCTCGAGCAACACGTCATGAATGACGGCCGATTTCAGAAAGTAAGGATCGTCGGGCGAAAACACCCAGCGCAGCAAGCGCGGCACGGAGCTCTCGAACTCGCGGCCCTTGGACACCACCAGCACCCACCCGCTGTCCTTTTTGCCGATAGACCAAGAAAAGGCGCGCGTGGTCACATAACCGCGCGCACCCCCCTTTTTTACCCAGCTGGTGTCAACACCGATCGGCATCGCAGATCAGACATCCTCGCGCTTTGCCAAGCCCAGGTCGGCCAGCATCACCTCTGCGCTGGCCTTTGCAGAAGCGATGGCAGCCGCCACAGCTTCCGGCGTTTCAGCCGCATCAATGGCCAGCACCGTGGCCCGACGCAAACCCGTCGCCCGCGCGATGATTGCCGTGTAGAGATCGGCCTTCGCCACGACAGCCAGAGACAGGTCCTGAGGATCCTCGCCGGTGATTGCAGCCTCGTCCGTGACCTGCGGAGCCGCATCGCCTGCGAGAAACGACCGCGCCGCGTCGGCCTTTTGCGACCAAGATGCGACCTCGACCGCAGGAACGCCCGCCGTGAATTGCGAGAGCAGGTTTTCAATCCAGTCCAGCATGGCCACGTGCGCCTCACGCTTTACACCCGACAGCGCCGGTGCTGGAGCCACGTCGAGCGCATCATCGGGCAGCGCATCGCCCAGCGCCTCAATGGTGTGCTTTGACCCATCGGGCAGCCAATACTCGGTGCCGCGCAGATCCGTCACGACTTCCCAAGCGCCACCGTCCCAGCGCGCGAACTGGCCCGCGTTTAAAGCTGGTGGCAAAGGCGCATCGACAGCACCAGCCGGAAACAGATAAACACCTGGCTCCATAGGGCTCTCGTCCGCTTCAAAAGCACCCGAGTAGTAGCCGTCGCCATCGAGTTGAATAAGGGTTTTCATGTTTTTACCTCAATACAGAGTGCAGAATAACTGCGTGATGTTGCGTGGCCGGGTTTCAGTCCCGCCTTGGACGCCGGTCATATATGTGCCACCGGTATGATTGTACGTTCCCGAGCCCACTCCAGTGGTGCCATAGGAAACGGCACCGCGCTCGTAAGAGTGAGCGTGTGGCTGAATATCCTGTGGCTGCCACCCACCGAAGACCCGCCCAAGGTCTGCGCCTCGGCCAGCATCCCAGCCCCGCACGAATTCACCGCGCAAATCCGGCAGAGCGAAGGTGGTAGAACCATCGCCCGCCCCCCACGTGGTGCCAATCTCCTCAAACAGGTCCGCGTAGGAAACGCGATTGAGAAGCGCCCCGTTTAATTTGAGCAGGCTGGTCGGAACCGTGCCGCGCGACAGAGAGATTGTGGAACCAACACGAGGCCCGACAGGTGCAAACGCGCCCCAAGTGCCGCCTAAGCGATGCCGCATATAGCGCGACAAGAAAACACCAGCCGAAGATCGGCGATCGGCAACCTGAACAGCGATGCCGTCAGAAAACTCGGAGTGCCGGATCAAACCACCAATGGCCAGAGGTGGCGAAAGCACACTCGGCGCAGCCACAACGTGAATCGTCACAGAAAGAGCATCAAGTGCCGCGTCATTGGCGATCGCCATCACTGCAAAATGCGGAAAGCGCGCATCAGGTACGATACCCGTTTCCAGATTGCTGGCGTCAAACCCGCCCGCCAAATCCTCGACTTGAGCCTTCAACCAAGCCGTCCGGTCCGCAAGCTGCTGGGCCGAAATGTTGGCAACCCCGGCCTTGGTGAGTAGATCAGGAGGCCCACCAAGCACAGGGTCTGTGGTTTCGATTTGGTAAATCCCGGCGACCCATTCGCCAGTTTCGATTAAGTCAGCCATTACGCCTCTCCATAAGAATAAAGCCCATCGTGAACAATCTGGGCATCATAAGTGAACTGGACCTCGGTAAAATCCAAAGACCGAAGGTGACACCGGGCAGGAGCAACCGCCGCCAAAATGTCGCGCACCTGCTGCGCCTGCGCGAGAGTCACAGCACGCGGCAAAACAACCCGGTACTGTGCCCAATGGTCCGGCGTGGAATAAACAATGTTGCCGTCAAAGGTCGCCGCGCCATCAAAAACATCCCAGCCAAAGCGCTCGATGATTTCGGACCCGACATAATCCGCAGCCGCAAGCGCACGCCGCATTGCCCAAAGCGTACCCTTGTGACGATGCACCTCGACCGACACCGCCAAAACCCCGCGCTTTTGATCATCCGACCAGCCCGCGTCCCATTCATCGACCGAAAGCGCCCAGGCGAGCCAAGGCAAGAATTGATCCGGGCAGGTTTCAGGATTCCACAGCTCACGGACCAACATCGGCAAACCAGCGTACTTTTGCGCAGGCCCTTCAAGCACGCGCTCAACCGGCGTGCTGTTGTGGGGCAGCAAGGATATATCAACGATCGTCATGGAAAGCCCTCCCGCCTAAATGCAAAAAAATTACGCTGCCGCAATCACCGAGATCGAAGTGCAAAAAGGAGCCTGCCCGAGCGCAGGAACGATATCGACCAGAGGCGACGCGAGACTGACCTCTTCAACACCCGGCCTGTGCAGCGCGGCATAAATCGCAGACAGCCGCACCGGCAGCCCGATGCGATGCCGCTCGGCGACCAATGCCTCAAGCGCCGCTAACGCCGCAGCGATCACAACCGAGCCATCCGGACCAGCGCCAATCGTCAGCGCAGCCGAAATGTCATACTCAACAGGAACAGCGCTGACCACAAACACAAGATCACAGAGAGGCCGCACACGCTCTGAATTCACTGCGGCAGCGACCACCTCAAGCAACGCCGGATCCGCAACACCCGACCCGACAACCGACAAAACCGTCACCAAAACACTTCCCGGTGCTGGACTGGAAACCGATACATCCTTGATCGAGCCATCAGCCGACCGGGCATGAAACTCATAAGCACCGACCGAACCGGCTGTGGTGAACCCTTCAAGCGCAAGCTGCGCGCGCAGCCGCAAGCTCACATCCGCCTCCATCACAGCCGCAACCGGAGGAAACGCCGCAGGATCGGCAGGCATGATGGTCAAACGCGCGACCCCAAACAGCGCCGCGAGATGTTCAAGATCAGTACCACCGGCCTCGGCCAACAACACGGCCCGCGCCGCATCGTTCAAGCGCGTGCGCAACAGCACCTCACGGTAAGCGAACGCCTCCAGCAAATAAGTGACCGGCTCACTTTCCAAATTCAACACAGGCTCAAGGCTTGGCAGGCGCGCAATCACGTCGGCCTTCATCGAGGCCAAAACCGCCTCAAAATCCAGCGCCTCGATCACGTCCGGAGCTGGTAGCTTCGACAGATCAACCTGCGTAAAGCGACTCGACATCAGCGCACCTCCAAACCAGAAATAGAAACCGCCTCGCCATCGGGCAGATAAATGCCCTCAAGCGAGAGCACGATGCGCCCCGGCGAAATATCCTCCGCCACCAGCTGATGCAGATCGAGCCGAGGCTCCCACGTGGCCAGCGCCTCGGCTACAGCCGTATAAATATCAAGCAGCGTCGACCGATTAGCAGGCGCATCGACCAGCTGATACAAGCGCGACCCGTAATCACGCCGCATCACCCGACTGCCGATCGGCGTCGTCAAGATATTGCGAATTGACTGCCGAAGATGATCAATGCCACCCAGCGCCGCCCCAGAATTTGAATCCATGCCAATCATGGGCAGACACTGCCAGCCCGCCGCCCGCCGTTCCTCTGGCGGTTTCCCCTTTGAAATCTCTGGCGCCTATTTTAGCCGCCCGCCGCGACGTCCCCA
>Ga0209491_10006171_pt1 | contig 16866 bp, 18 predicted proteins | sample BON02_FD_187213 | JGI IMG/M metagenome (GOLD analysis project Ga0209491, IMG submission 187213) | Freshwater microbial communities from Lake Bonney liftoff mats and glacier meltwater in Antarctica - BON-02 (SPAdes) (version 2) | ecosystem: Environmental > Aquatic > Freshwater > Ice > Glacier...
TATATACATATATATATATACATATATATATAGAATACGGGCGGCGATGGGCGGGGGCGGGAACTTTTCACTTGGTAAATGAGCGCGCAGATGGGCGACAAGAACCAGCCCACGTGCGTCCGCATATTTTTATTTTTGCCGCGTCCGACTTGGCCCGCTCCTCGGTGATGTTCATCGTGGCCTTGAGCACGCCGTCCATCGCCTTGCGCGCCTCCTCGAAGATGTTGGTGATGGCGTGGTGCGCGCACGTGGGGTCGTTCTGGCCGTTGGCGCCGACGCCGATGATGTAGCGCGAGGACTTGCGCGCGGTGGGGGCGCGGTCGTTCATCGTAGACGATGGCTTGAAGCCGGTGATGAGCGGCGACACGTCATCGGTGATGCCGGCGTCCTTGCACATCCCGGCGATCTGCTTGAGCGACTCCTCGAAGGCCTTGAGCTGCGCCTCGGCCGTCTTGCCGTGCAGGGTGGACAGGTTGAGCGCGGTGACTCGGAGATAGCCTGCGAGGGAGGGGGGCAAGGCCGGGTAGTGAGTAGTTTTGTTTTGGGGGGCGCGCGCAGGATACTGGGGGGGGGGACGCCTTCACAGTCCGCGTCGCGCCTCGAGAGCAGCTGCGCGAGGTAGTCGATCTGGAGCAACTCGCCGCCGTCGGCGATGTAGCAGTACTTGGTGTCGCCCGTTTCGAGCAGCTCGCTGCCGATCTGAAGCTTGTGCACCCGGTTGAGTGTGGCGCAGACCTCCTTGACGTGCGTGCGGCCCGGGACGTAGAGCAGCTCGCGCTCGACGTAAGTCATCTTCCCGTTCACCTTCTTGAGCGGCACCTTCCGCTTGTGCATCGGCAGCTTGACGCCGAAGAAATGAGCGAAGGTCACGAAGAGCTCCGACACCTTGTTGCGCGAGACGTTGGCGCGGGTGAGGCACTCGGCGATGGCCAAGTCGACCCCGAGCGAAAAGGCGCCCTTGGTCTTGAAGCGAATCTTGTCCGGCTCGGCGACCGGGCGGTATTTGGCGGCCTCGGCGCGCGCCTCGGCGACCTGGGTGCGCAGCGCCTCGTTCTTCGCGATGAGGGGCTCGAGCTCGGCGAAGCCCGTGTTGGAGCGCGAGTGGTTCTGCTCGAGCTTGGCCTGCAGCTCCTTGGTGTGCCGCCGGTAGTAGAGCAGCTGCTCGTGCTCGTAGGACTGGCCGCGGTTGCGCGTCGCAAGCTCCTCCTTGATGTTCGCGACGAGGGCGAGCGCTGCCTCGAGCTCCACCTCGGCGCGCCCAGCTCGCGCGGCGTGCTCGCGCATCAAGACCCACGGGCGCCCCGTCTCTGTGACGCGCAGCACCTTGGCCGCGGCGGCGGCCGCCTTACTCTCGGCTGTATCCACCGCCGCCTCTGACTGGCGAACACACGCCCGGGCCGCGAGGCGGTGGCGAGCCACCTCCTGCTTGAGCGTTGTGCCAGCCTCCTCGAGCTGCATGGCGCGCGTCTCGGCGGCGATACGCTCGAGGCGCTGGTCCGAGAGGAGCCCCTTCCGCTCAGCCGCCCACGCGGCGCGTTGGTCCTTGCCCTGCGCCTCCAAGTCGTATGCGGCCTGCGCCGTCGCAATCCCTGTCGCCGCCGTCGCGACCTCGATCTTGAGTAGGTGCAGCTCGCGCTCCAATTGGAGTTTGCGCAGGGCGCGCTCAGCCGCGGCGTCCGCCCGCGCCCGCCCGGCGACGAGCTCCTCAATGTAGCGCCGCTGCTGGTCGACGGTGGCGCGGAGCGAGATGGCCTGCTGCTCGTAGGTTTGTTTCGAGCCAGCACAGCCGGCGTGGTGAGGGCGGCGGCCGCGGCATCTTCCTTGTTGGCGTCGGCCGGAGGCGCGCGCTCGCCCTCGTCGCTCGCATCCGCTAGCAGCGGCGCCAACAGCGCCCCCAGCTCGTCGCCCAGGTCGGCGAGCGGGAGCTCCTCCGGGTCGGGCGCGTCAAGAGCCACAGAGCTCGGCCCAGCGCCACCGTCGGCTGTGCCGCCGCTAAAGTCGAACTCGAGCGGGAGCTTGTCCCACATGAGGAGCAGATGCCGCTCCGCCTTCTCGTGCGTCATGCCCCTGAGCTTGCGGACCTGGTTCTTGCACCGCCCGAAGACGCGCACTCTCAGCGCGACGTCGAGGCCAGCCGCATGCGAGGCCCTCGCCTTGCACGTGATGAGCTTATTGAGCTTTTTGCCCGCCATGGAGTCGTTGGTGACGCGCTGGCCAAGGGAAAGCGACGCGAGGATGGCGTAGACGTTGCCCCATGAACATGTAGAGAGCTCCTTGGCACGCGTCTTACCATCGATAATGAGCCGGTAGACGAGGATGGCGAGCGCCTCGCTCACGTGCATCACCAGGATGGATGTGGTACTGCCGTCGACGATGCCTAACTCTGCGGCAATCGGGTGAGCGCCTTCCAGGAAGCCGATGTTTTGTAGAGGAAACGTGCAGTACTGTACCAGTTGTGCCACTTTTCCTCTCTAAGCGCTTAGAGGAAAAGTGGCACAACTGGTACAGTACTGCACGTTTCCTCTACAGCCTTGGCACAGCTCGACAGCCGAGGGGGAGCGGCGCCAAAACAGCAAAAGCTCAGCGCGGCCCGTAGGGGCAGATTCATCTGCCATCGCTGTAGACGCTTGGGCATCGCAGCCGAGGTTCGCTGCGCCGAGCGCCGTAGCTTGTTCGACAGGTAGAGGGACGCGAACCAGGGTGCGATTCTGGGGCCGCGCTCCTGCATCCAAGGTAGGGGCCGCCGGAGGCGGTGACGTCAAGGCGCCAGACCAAGAGGAGGAGCTGATCGAAGACGCGGAGGTGGCCAGCGCCCTGTTGCAGTGTCCCGGCCAAGTAGCGGGCGGTGCCTCCAACACACCTGCTCCCAGCAAGGGGCCTGCGCGCCCCGTCGCGGCGTCAAGGCCCGCATGAGGGCAATCATTCGAAGGCCCGTTGGGCGGGGCATTTTACGTCGCACGTGGTCGCACGTGAGCGCGAGTTTATAATTTTGTTTTCAACTCAAGCTGCTCAGATCAAGTTTTTTTATAGCACGCTGTTTTGGACCCCTTTCAGTGGTGAGCGACCGGCCTACCCTTCGCCTCCGCCCTCGCCGGCGCCTCCATCACCGCCACTGCCCTTGCCGCCGCCCTCACCGCCTCCGCTGTCGCCATCACTGTTACATCGACATCGGCCGCCCAGCAAGCTGGCCGCCATGGAGCCTGGACACGACACTTTGGCTATAAAATGGATTGGCAGTGTCTCGACATACATATATAAAGGAATCCTTATATTTCACCTCTCTCGGCTTGATCGGAGCAATTTGAAAATCGACGATTTTCGGCCCAGTGGATCCCCGACCGGCCAATCCATGGGATGCTTATTTCACTTGTTTGGGCTTGATCTCAGCAAATTGCAAGTTGAAAATCGACTGGCCCCACTGGGTCATCGATCGGGGCCTTGAAAGTGTGTTTTTGGGACCCGTGCGCCGAAACCTGAATTACTCATTTGTGTTCACAGTAGACTCCTGTTAATAAACAGAAACCTACTAACACCCTTAGCCTATTTGATAGGGGCTGCTGGACGCATTGCGGATGCGGCAGGGATTTCGAGCTGTTGCTGTCCATATCCAACCTCGAACCGGCCACGGCGCGCGTGGGCGTGCTCAGTCCCGCCCTTAAGGCGTGCCAAAACGTGATCCAGTGTCCCACGACGGGCTGTGTCAAGAGAGTTGCCCCTTCCTTCTCGGCCGCTCTATACCAATACCGAGCCAGACAGGTCGTCGGCTCAACCCGCGCGCAGTATCACCGCCTGCAGCCGATGCTCGGAGAGTGTGTGCTCTCGGCCCATGCTGCAGCTCGTGGCGCGACCCGTCCGTAGGAAGGGCTCAGTTTGGTACCTGCAAAAGCTCGAGCACTTTGCCAATGCCGATGGTGGTGCCCTCGTCTCGCAGGGTGAAGCGGCCCATCTGAAGCGGCGGCGCGCAAGGTGGTCAGAGTTTGGGAGGGCAGACACCCGAGGATGGGCGGCAAGCCGGCGGCCAAGGCGGCGCCGCGCACGCGTACGGACCTGCGGGCACTGCTCGAAGGGCTCCATGCACACGTTCTGCTCAATCTCAATGACGCACGTGGCCACCTCGCCCGACTTTACAAACATGGGTTTCCGCTTGGAGCGCTTGCCTGCTGAGGCGGGCGCGACGGAGCGGCCGGCGTGAGCGTGCGAGCAATGGCCGGCACGGGCGCGGGCAAATCGCTCTAGAACGCGAGGCGCGGCAACGGGTGACCCGCGGCGGGCGGGCGAGGCTTTCTCGCGCACCCGTCTTCTTGTCGATGGAGCTGATGAGTTTGACGATGGTGCACTCCTCGGCGGCGGCGTGGACGTGAAGGATGGCCGCGTAGCCGGCGGAGAAGATGGACTTATGCTCGAGCAGCTCGACAACGCGAAGCTGCGCCTCGAACCGCCGCACCGCGGGGCACGCGAGCTCGCCGCGCGGGGTCAGCACGAAGCCGGGCAGGATATCCTCGTCGGAAATGTCCTGCGGTTGACGGGGTAGCGCGTCGTGAGGGCGGGGTTCACTGTGGCCCAGCGCACGCAGATCCAGGACTAGTCTTGGGTTCAGTACGGGGTTAACCCGAGCTGGTAACGTGGAGCGGCGGAAGCAGGGCCTATAGGGCCGCCGCCTCGGTGCGCCGCGGCGGGTGGGGCCGCACCTTGAGCTTGACGCGCGCGTTTTCTCCTCCGACGAGGTAAGCAACCTCGTCCTGGTCGAGCCAGACGTTGGTCACCTGAGAGACAGGCACAAAAAAAACACGATGAGCCGACCCAGATCAGGACTCCAATGCCGGCGCCTTTGACTGCAGGGGGGGTCCATCTGTTCCTTATGTGTTAAACTGTCGCGGCGCCAGCTCCCCGGGCCAGACCTCGCGCTTCCGGTGCTCTTCACCTCGACGGGCACGCGGTTGGGCATGACGAAAAGCTTGTCGCCCACCGTGATGGTGCCCTGCTCCACCTTGCCTTCGACGACCGTGCCCATGTCCTTGTATTTGGAGAGGATGGGCAAGCGCAGCGCGCTGCTCTGGTTGCGTTCGCACGCCGGCAGGCTATCAAGCACCTCCAGGAAGCACGGCCCGGTGGACCACGGAGTGTCATCGTAGCGCTTCACCACATTGCACGCGGTGAGCGCCGAGATGGGCACGAAGACCACGTCCTTGCTGACATTGTAGCCACAGCCCTGCACGGCGAGCCCATAAGAAAGAGAGGATTGATCCGAGCTAAGAAATTACGGCTCTAGTGAAGAAGCCCTGGAGCCAGGGAGCCGAGTTTGGAAGCCGTGTTGACGTTTTGTTCTGGCTCCATGTCCCCAGCTCTCGAGCCCGTGTTTAGGTCCAATTTTGCAGGTGGTGGCTGGGGCTAAGGACGCCAGAGCGCGCACCTTGAGGAAGGGCGTGAGCTTCTCCTCGCACTCCCTGAAGCGCTGCTCCGACCACTTGACGGTGGGGTCATCCATCTTGTTGATCGCGACTACCAGCAGGCGCACGCCAAGCGTCTGCGCGGCGATTAGGGTTGGAGCTTTGAATCATAAGGCTGCTGTGCCCGTCTGACCCCAAGGTGAAGTAGCCCCCTTTTCGCCGAGGCTTTTTTCAGGCAATTTCAGATTAACCCTCTGGCGCGGCGCACCTTTGCGAGCAGCGCATGCTCGCGCGTCTGGCCACCGCGCTCGATGTAGAGGAAACGTGCAGTACTGTACCAGTTGTGCCACTTTTCCTCTAAGCGCTTAGAGGAAAAGTGGCACAACTGGTACAGTACTGCACGTTTCCTCTACAAAACAGCGACTATCTGGGGTTCGACTCCCGGTAGGCTGCAAGTGTTTTTTGTAGAGGAAACGTGCAGTACTGTACCAGTTGTGCCACTTTTCCTCTAAGCGCTTAGAGGAAAAGTGGCACAACTGGTACAGTACTGCACGTTTCCTCTACAAAACATCGGCTTCCTAGAAGGCGCTCACCCGATTGCTGCAGAGTTAACCACTTGCAGCCTACCGGGAGTCGAACCCCAGATATTCGCTGTTTTGTAGAGGAAACGTGCAGTACTGTACCAGTTGTGCCACTTTTCCTCTAAGCGCTCAGAGGAAAAGTGGCACAACTGGTACAGTACTGCACGTTTCCTCTACAAAAACATCGGCTTCCTGGAAGGCGCTCACCCGATTGCCGCAGAGTTAACCACTTGTTGCCTACCAGGAGTCGAACCCCAGATAGTCGCTGTTTTGGCCGTGCAGCGCACGGCCGTTCCAATTCAGCGTTCCGAGTTTGTGGACGACATCCATGAAAAGAGGAACATCAGAGTGGCTCTTACCGGGTTCGCGGAGACGTGTGGCATCGGACCGCTCGCTCGTGGAGAAGTGCCACACCAGTTGCTCAGCCTGCGCGTGAAACCGCTGGAGAGCAAATACCCGCTGCTCGGCTCCACAGCCGATGCAGCAGCCGTCGAGGCGCGCAGTGTGCTACGTGTCGACTGGAATATCAAGGAGGCGGCAGCCTTCGCCAAGGAGGCCGCGTTCGAGATGGAGATACGGACACACATGGCGCAGACCCTCGCCACCGTGCTCCAGAACGCTGGCGCTCTGCTGTCCAAGTTGCAGTCCGCCAACCCGCTTCATCGGCGCACCAAGGACACGGCTGGCAACGAGGTGCTGGTACCTGTCAACGACGACCTCTTCGACGGCATCGGCATGTGGAAGGACTACCTCGTCGTCCTCAACAAGCCGCAGGACGTAAATGACCATGACAAGCACGTCAACATCATCCACGAGATGCGGGCAAACTCCATGCCCGACAACTGCAGCGCGACTCAGTACGTCGAGCGCATGACCGACATGCAGCAGAAGCACAACCGTTACCTCGGCAAGGCGGAGATCAAGGGCAGCGACCTGTCTCGGTTCTTCATCAAGCAGCTGCCCGAATGCCACGCCACCGAGAGGAACGGTTTTCTGCGCGACATGGCGAAGCATCCCGACCAGCTCGAGGACGCGGCCAAGGTAATGGAGGACTGCGTGCTCGTCATCAAGATCGCGCACAACCCTAGCATCGCGCTGCCTGCGATCGGTAGCTTCGTCTTTACTGGGCGCAACACGTGCGCGTACATCGTCAAGCCGCCCGTTCAGCGTCGGTGTGTCAACAGTGAGCGTGCGCTCGGACAAGAAGGACAAGTACAAGGAGCGGGAAGGCAAGGACAAGCCCACTGGCAGGGGCGAGCGTGACCCGCCACTGCTCTGCGCGGACGGCTAATGCACCCGCAGGCACAGCGGCAAATGCTACAACTCCCACGACTTCGAGGGCCCGTTTCCTTCGCAATGGAACGCAGCTCAGATTGCGCGCGCGGAGGAGGGGCGCAAGGCGCACGCCAACAAAATGAGGAAGCCGTACAAGGTCATCAAGCCTTCGACAATGACGGGCGGCGTCACGTTTGCTGACCCGACTGCGACGGCCGGCTTCGCGGCCCCCCCCATGGTAATGGAAGGTCTGATGTATCAGGCAGGGGAGGCGGACTACATGTCCCAGTTCGGCTTCGCCGGCAGCGTCGAGGTCACGCCCGCTGATGCCGAGGAGCATCACGCCGAGCTCATGCGTCAGCAGGTCGGGGATGACGCCGTCAAAACTGCCACGCGTGCACATGCAAACGGCTCGCGCTTCGACTTTCGCGAGATGGACACGGCGCCCGCGCCCGTTTACAACGAGTTCGTGCCCGAGCCCTCCGCCGTCTCGCGCGGGGTCGAGCCCGAAACCACGACCGCGCCGCCGCAGCCGGCGCCTGCCACAGCGACGGCGGGCGTGCATCCCGTGACGGCTCCTGGACCCGACTTCAAGCCCTATGTCACCCCCCTGCTCTTCTGCATCATCGCCTTTAAATTGGCGATGCTGCTGGTCGACGCTGCTGCACGTTGGCAGGGGGATTGGCATGACCGTCTCCACGATGCAGCCCGCGGCCGTGCTCGCCGCATTGGTTGGGCGTGCACAGGCGCATGCAAGTCGCCTCACGCCCACCCTGTACACGCTCACCGATGTTCCACTCAGCTGGGCGATCAGCTTCTGGGTCGCTGTGACGTTTGTCATTCGGTGGCTCTGGATGTATGGTGCGTTCTCGGCGTTCTGGGCGGCGATCCAGTGGTGGCAGCGATCGCGTTCTAGGTGGACAGAATTCTTCAACTTTGCCGGCATCATGTTCCTCGTGTTCTTCGTCAGCGCGCTCGTCACCGGCGGACATGCGCAGGAGCCAACCTACCACGAGTCACCCATGGCCAACGGGATGATCAACCTTGCCGCCCGATACGTGCCTTTGGTGCACGGACCGGCCATCGCCAAAATCGAGGCGAGGTGCGTCTCCACCTTGGGCGTCTCTGGCGTGGGTCAACGCTTCCTTAGTTGGGACGACGCCGCCGCCCTCGCTAACGATTACAACATCCCGCCGTTCATTGGCCTTGGCGGGCACGCGGCAGGCGCGACCGCTAACACAAACCTCGTCATCATCGACAGTGTCGCCGGCACAAACGTGTGTTGCAACGATACCTTCGTCGTGCCGGGCTCTCAGCGCCCGTGCGAACGTATGTTGGCCGGCGTGGGAGGACTCCATCAGGCAAAATGTGAGGCCGAGTTTATCATACCGGTCCAGCTCGAGGGGGGCGGATCCACGCAGCTGCACTTCACGGCACTCATCGTGCCCGAATGCCCCCACCACCTCATCTCCGCCTGCACCGCCGCCGCCCAGAATATTTTCGGCTTACACATCGGGCGCGGGGACGAAGCAACTTACCTCGATTTTGGCGATGGCCGCCACGCCCCGCTCATCAACGCCGGCGTCCTCATTCTACCCGACGCGAAGACGCCGGTCCTGGCGGGCATGCAGCCGCAGGCCCGCGCCAGCGGCACTGGGCAAGGCCTACAGAACGTCAACCATGAGCTTATTCACCTCCGTTATGGGCACGGCGAAGCGCGTCATCTCGTGAACCTACCACGCGCCACCGACGCGCCTAGCGCATGGGCGACCGCTATCAACGCTTCGCGCAACTGCTCGTGCGACGCGTGCCTCCGCGACAAGGCGCACGAGCTGCCGTCTTGACGCCACGCGCCGGCTCTGCGTACGCCCGGCGACCACGTCTCCTTCAACATTATGGACGCGTGCACGCCACATATCTATGGCGGCCAACGCAACATTATCATGTTCACCGACCACTTCTCGGGCTTTAAGAAGGCGTACCTGCTCTTTAAGAAGAGCGGCGCTCCAGAAGCGCTCGAGAAGTACCTCAACTTCTGCCGTAGCCACGGTGTGATCGTGCGTCGACTGCACCGCGATGGTGCTGGCGAGTTCTTCGAGTCGTCGCCGCCCATGCGTGACGTACTGAAGCGACATGGCCTGCTCGGCGCAACCACCACGTTGGCGGCAAACGTGCACCGGCAGAATGGCATCGCCGAGCGCGCCAACCGCACGGTGCAGGACGGCATCCGGACGCGGCTCATACAGGCCAATATCAGCCTGGGCTTCTGGTGGTTCGCGCTGCTAGACACGCTCGAGACCGACTCGTACATCCCGCTCCGCGACTCGCCCATGGAGACGCCTTACTCGCGCTTCTTTGGCAAACCGCCCAGCGTGACGCACGTGCGCGTTTTCGGATGCCTCGCGTACGCCAAAATCTTTGATCCGGTCACTAAGCTGGCTGAGCGTGCGTCGCCCGGCGTCTACTTGGGACGCACGCCCGGATACGCGGCCTACGTCGTGCGCATCACCAACGGTGGCAAGCTTGTCACCACGCCGCACGCCGTCTTTGTCAAGAAGGCCTTCCCTGGCATCGACGCTCGCCGCGGAGAGCCGAACATAGGCGCCGTTAACCCACTCATCAGCGACACACCGCTCGCTGATGACGCGGCAGCTCCTGGCGCTGCAGACGGACCGCCGCCCAACCTGCCCGTGCCGATGCCTACTGCCAATTTCTTGCCCGGCATTGCACCAACTTCGTGGCCGTACTCGATCGGCAACGAGGACAGCGATATTCGAGGCGGTGCACCAGGACCAGATGCACCGCCACCTGCGCTGGAATTGGCTCCAACTAATCAGCGCCCGCGCAGCGGCCGGGGGGCTGCTGCTTCGTCGCCGACTCCGGCGCCCCGCCTCGCCCCGACCGACGCGGCGTCCGAGTTCGACCGTCTCCTCGAGTCCACTTATACGCCGGTCGACTCCGACGGCGGCACCGGTGAAGACAACGACGCGTCGTCGAGTGCGCCCAGTCACATCTCGCAGCGCCTCTCGCACCGCGGACATGGCATCTCCACCGCGCAACTCTTCTCCTCGTTCACCGCCACGCCGGTCCTCAGCGCGCCGGGAGGAGATTTTTTGATATACGTAGGTTGCGGCATGCGCCGAGGCACCGACTTTGCGATGCAGCTCGCCGCAATCACCAACACGGTCAAGGTGGTCCTAGTCGACATCGCCTTCGGCGGTGCTGCCCACGACCTATCGCGCGAGGACGCCGTCTCGACGCTCGAGGCGTTCGCGGCGCGTCCAGAATGCATCGGCGTGCTGGCTTCGCCGCCAGGCTACACCACCGGCGAGTCGATCGACACGCATGTCTCCGCCTGCCTCCGCGTTGTCCGCGCTGGCCTGGCGCACGGGGCGAGATTCATTGTCGAGCACCCGGTTGCGCGTGCGCACCTTTCCTTGCTGTGGGATGCACCTTGCTGGAAAGCCTTCGCGCAAGAGAAGGGCTGTGCCTACGTCGACTTCGACCGGTGTGCCTTCGATACGGCCACACCCACGACCGGCACTGACACGCGCAATGCGTCGGATACTACGCGTCTTGCGTGTGACGCCTTGGCCCGTCCCATGCTCAAACGGCTATTTGACCTACGCGGGTGCACGCGCGACCATCTGCACCACGAGACGGTGCGGCAGCATCCGAGCGACTCGCAACCTACCGTCGACTCACAGTCGCATTCGCCTGAGCTCAGCCGCACACTTGCTCGCGTCCTGCTCGATGCCGCCAACACTGCGTACGTCTCGCGCGCGGCCTCGGCATTATGGGATGAGCCAATGGCGGCACTCGTCGCCTCCGTCGCGGCCCGGCCGACGCTCCACATCGTAAACCTCTCCGTCAATGGTCTTGACCGCCTCCGCCCAATTGCGCTGGCGCTCCTCGACGGACGCTTTCCTACGGACCGCTCCGTTGATGATCAACTCGACAACGCCACCGGTGTTGCTGCGTGCGAGGGCGCAGTGCACGAGCGCACGGGCTGCCAGGGGGGAGCTGGCGCTCTCCCAGATGACAACCCTGCGGGCGTCGTGCAGCCTCTCCACTGCGGCGTCAGCTTTGCTACCGCGCGAAAAACGTGGCTCGCACCCGACCTCGCGGCTAGACTCTCGCGTACCACCGGCATCGCATCATTCGCTGATCCTTTCGGTCACAAAATGTACGAGAGCCCCTTCGACTCCAACGCGCCGGTGCCCATCATGGCCACGCGCGACGGCGACTTGCCGAGCTTCAACGAGGCGCGTAAAGGCATCAACTGGATCCCGTGGGAAGACGCCATGATCAAGGAGATCGACGGCCTCAACCGTTCGGGCCCTATCGCCGAGCTCGTGCCCGAGGACTCGCTACCGACGTAGAGCGCGAGTGCAAAACGCGCGGGCGAGGTCGTCAATGGTCTTTGGGTCCTCCTCAAGAAGTGCGGCGCCGACGGTGATGTCACGTCCTACAAGGCACGCTGCGTGGCCAACGACGCCTAGCCGGCCCGTGACAAGCGCAACCCGGAGATGGAGACCTTCTGCCCGTCCGTCCGCCATGGTACATATAAGTGCCAACTTGCTGCGGCCTGCATCAAAGAGGCACGCAGCGGTGTCCGACTTCGCTACTTTGCCATTGACGTCAAACAGGCCTACGTCAAGGGCGAGGCTACTGAACAGGAAAAGATGTTCCTGCGACCTCCGCCGCACTTTCAGACGCGCGACGACAGGGGGGTCGCCCTGGTGTGGCGGCTTCAGACCCCGCTCTGTGGCCAAGGGGACGCCGGCCGGATCTGGTATAGGACCATCCACTCGCAGCTTATCCACCAAGACTTCGAGCGCAGCAACACCGACCCGTGCCTCTACGTCAAGCATTACGCGGACGGCACCTCAATCAACCTGTGCCTCTACGTGGACCACATGTTCATCACCACTGATGCCAGAGACAAGGCCATCAGAGAGTTCGACATTATGCACAGCAAGTTTGGCATTACTATAAAGGAGAACCCGGTCTTCTTCCTGGGCATGAACATCAAGTACATCGCGCTAGGCCGCATCAAGCTCTCATGCAAGACGTACATCAAGACGCTCGCTGACAACTGGCCCGCCGCCGTGAGCGGGTGCGCGCCGCCTACGCCGAGCGACGGCGATCTTGTCAAAAGCTACGAGCACGCGCTCGATCGCGAGCGGCCGCCTACTCGCGAGCTGATCAAGCGCTACGGATCCAAGGTGGGATCGCTCATCTACCCGGTACCGTGTGCCCGACCCGACGCCGCGGCGACCGTCGGCTACCTCGCTAGGGCGCTCACGTTCCCCACGCCGGAGATGGAGATCGAGGTGGACAAGTGTATGCGCTACTTCAACTCCACTGCCGACGACGGGATCACGTTCGACGGGCGTCTCAACCAGGAGCTCGAGGCGTATTCCGACTCTGATTGCTCCGTCGTTCAGTCTACTTCTGGCTACTGCATCATGTTGGCCGGCGCTCCCATCGCCTACGCTAGCAAGCGCCAGCACTGCATCGCGCTTTTCTCGACTGAGGCTGAGATAATGGCCGCCTCGCTCGCCGCAACCGAGATCGCGTACACGCACGAGATCCTCCGCGACCTGGGCCTCGCACAGCTCAACCCGACGCCGCACTACGTCGACAACACCGGTGCAGGGGAGCTTGCCAAGGAGCGCAAGGTCAAGCAACGCTCCAAACACATCACTCGTCGCCACCTCAAGGTGCGCGAGTACCAGGCCGAGGGCCTCGTAGTGGTGCGCCGCGTGCCGACGGCCGACAACCCGGCCGACACCTTCACCAAGCCAGTTGCGCGGGTGGCTTTCATCAAGCACAAGGAGTACTTGATGCCCCGCGCAGGGGATCAGTTCTCTGTTTGAGTGTGCTGTTGTCACAGCAAGGGGGGTGTTGAGGAACGATCTCCTCCCCCCATGGTATTCCGTGTGTGGGTTGCGGCGGTTTCGGTCGCCCGCCGAGTGCCCGCCGAGTTTAGCTTAGCCGTGCACTATTAGTAGTTCGGGTAAGTAACAACTTCCCGAGCGGCAGTTAGCGCATGTCTGTAAATAACCTTGACGGGGTTTAGACAGACATCTGGGCAGTTGAAGCATCGTCTCTTTGCCCTTCACCTCTGACACAGCCGAGCATGGCTTCTTAACTACTACTACTACTACTACGTCATTACCACCACCAGTACCAGTACCACCACCACCAATACGAGTACTGTGTCTCTCCTGGATGACGAAAATCAATCGGCCGCAACGCAAGAGTGCAATAGCTTTCGGGTTAACTACCCAAAAGGGTTAGGGTTAATCCGTAACTCGGGGGGGTTAATCCGAGTTACGCATGTGGCGGTGGGTTAACCCTAATGGGAAACACAGTCCGATATGCGTACCCCCCCAGGACACCCCCTCCCCCAAAGCGACAGCAGACACGGCCCACAGCGCACGCCACGAGCGGGTTAACCTGGGGTTGGCGCGGTGTGGGATTGTGCTTCCCGTGTCTGTGGCAGTGGGCGCGGCTGTGCCAGCGGCCAGCGGCGGTGTGCCGCTGGGAGCTGTGCCCGCACCTTCCTGATGTGGAGAGTTGTCTCTCAGGGGTATTTTATCATCATCATCATCATCATATCCAGCTCACCTATCTGTCAAGCGGTGAATCGCAGCATTTCTACCCACTGAGCGGGCGTGCGGGGTTAGGAATCCAGCTTACTTAGAGTTTGCACGCTTAGACGTTACGCTTTTACATAGGAAGGTTCATCATCAGGAACTGCAAAGCAGATCCGACTGAATAACAGTTCATCCGATTCTGGCTTAAATCTTCGTTCGAAAAAACATAAATTTTGCCTACAAATTAATCTGCCAGAAATTTTATAAAAGGAATAATTAACCTAAAATAAACCTCGTCGCGTCGACAGCAAGGCGCAGCGTTATGCAAAACGGGCTGGCTTACAGTGTCCTCCGCTCTACTCGCCGTACGGGCTTCCGCAAGCTTTGCCGATACCGATGGTTCCTGTTGCCATGCTGTCGCCACGTGCGCCACCACCACCACGGCCGAGAGAGCCACCAGAACAGCCCCCAGCTTGTTGGACGTACTGTTGGAGTGACGGCATCACAGCCGCATGCCACAAGCAAGTGCAGTCGTTCACAGGCGCCGCAGACATGGACCACAGGAGCCGCAGACATGGACTGGAACGCATCGATCTTTGGGGTTGACGTCGGGCGGTCGTGGTGGCTGACAAGCTTGGGAAGCCTGCGGCACCGTTCGCCGTTCGTCGAGATCTGCAAACTGGGCGCGTCTGCGCAAGCCGACGCGACGGCACCAGAGGTCTGTCCCCGCGGGTGACCATCGGCTTCAACTTCAAGCCTGCCGAGGTTGCTTGCTCTGCGCGAATCTGCACGGCCTCGCGCCGCAACAGCAACAGGCTGGCACACGAGAGCTTGCAGTGTGGATCTACTGGTCCTCGAGGCGCAAGTCAGCAGAGGAGCGGGCCGCGGCCGACCGAGGGTAGTTCCTCTTTCGCCCAGTGGGCGTCTCGGCTAGCACGTCCACGCCAGCGCAACTGTTTTCTGCCCCGAAAACCAGTCGTCAGTGAGAGTGTGTTGCTGGCAAGGCGTAACGTGCCAATAGATTTTAAAAAATACAGTAACGCTCGCCAACATTTTGCTGTGGCGTAGTGGACAAGGATTAGCCCATAGCTGTTTTGCGCGCGCTCGAGGCCGGCTTGGGTTATTGTTATTTTTTCTGAAATCCTCCTCAACCCAGCACCAGAGCAACAGCATACCCACGCATAAGCCGCGAAGGCGTCCACGAAGCCGTGGGCGGCGAGCTGGCCGTCGGTGGCGCAGAAGGCGTACTTGGTCGTGTCCTGGCCCGGCTCGACGTGGCAAAACACGTGAGACGTAAGATGTTTTGCTACGTCGAGGCATGCCAGGACACGACCAAATACGCCTACTGCGCCACCAACGGTCAGCTCGCCGCCCACGGCTTCGTGGACGCCTTCGCGGCTTATCCGTGGGTATGCTGTTGCTCTGGTGCTGGGTTGAGGAGGATTTCAGAAAAACAATAATAATCCAAGCCAGCCTCGAGCGCGCGCAACACAGCGAAAGACAACAGTACTGACAACTAGACCACGGCAAAACATCACTAGATATCTAGCATTATTTAAAATTTATAGGGACGTAACGCCTTGGCAGCAACCCGGCTGGTTTCTTCGGGGCAGGCCTGGCAAAATCCGTTGGCCGCGGCGGAGCGGGAGCGCCAAATGCAAACCCTCTCCTTCTCCTTCCGGACCGTCTTGCTCGTGTCGTAAGCTGCCGTTGGGTAGAGGGCGGCGGCGGTGGCGAGGAGGTCGGGGTAGGGCGATCATTTTGCAGAAGCACTGCTGCGAGCGCATTGGTTGAGCTCAACAGCGCCGCCATCGAAGCCAGCGCCGCCACCGAAGCCCACGACGCCTCTGCGCCCAGCGCAACCCTTATGGCCCGCGCGAAACCAGCTTTGCCCTCGGCGCCGAAGCACGAAGCACCCGACTGAGACTGAATAATCCAGGAGAGGACAAAAGACAACAAGGAGCGAGTCCGTCGTGGCGAGCATTGTCATCCTTGACCTGGTCGAAGCCGACGATCTGGTTTCAAGGAAGCGACTCGCGCCACTCGTCGTTCACTCGAAAGCCTGCGCCGGCGGCGTCCAAGCGAATATCTGCAAAAGAAGCATCTTGGCGCTGGAGCTAGGAAGAACAGGTTATAAGTGGCTCGTAGCAACAAGGATCAGCTTCGGGCCGGCCGGGTAAAATTTGAAAACCAACCGAGTAATATGGGTAGGCAGCCGGATAAACTGAGCTGCACAAAAACTTGGGTGTGGGTGAACTCTTTGCTAGGAAGGGGGAGGTGCGCTCGCCAGGGAGGTAGAAATGCTGCGGGCCGTGAAGTAGTAATCGAGCACCACCAGTCGTTCTTATACTCACTAGACTACTACTGACCGTGAATCGTTCTTAACATCTACTACTACTACTAGTACTAGTACTAGTACTAGTACTAGTACTAGTACTAGTACTAGTACTAGTACTAGTACTACTACTACTGCTGCTGCTGCTGCTACTACTACTACTACTACTACTACTACTTCTACTACTACTACTACTCTACTACTACTACTACTACTACTACTACTACTACTACTACTGCTACCAAAGCTAAAAACACATATCCAGCTTACCGATCTGTCGAGCAGTGAATGGCCTTGAAGTAGTAATTGAGCACCTCCATTCGTCGCCTGCGACCGGCCGCGAGTCTATTCCGGGACGCACCGCGTCTATTCCGGGACTCGCTGTCTGCGAAGCCTCGCGCGCGGAGCTCACCCCGGGTTAACCCGGTCATCTTCGACGCCAAGGCCATCAACCGCGCCATCATCACGCTCAAGCAGAACACGTACCGTCTCCCCACGGTGGGGGCGGCGGCACCGGATATTCAAGCGGCACGCGGGATGCGGCGGGCCGGCGCGTAAGACGGCCATAGGGGCCGCGACTCGCCTCTCAGACGCCTAGCGCTTAGATATCCAAGGGAGTCCCCCCTTTCGACTCCCGAAGCCACTCTCGGATCAGTTTCTTGTGTGTGTGTGCTCGTGTTAGG
>Ga0209491_10006175_pt1 | contig 16861 bp, 9 predicted proteins | sample BON02_FD_187213 | JGI IMG/M metagenome (GOLD analysis project Ga0209491, IMG submission 187213) | Freshwater microbial communities from Lake Bonney liftoff mats and glacier meltwater in Antarctica - BON-02 (SPAdes) (version 2) | ecosystem: Environmental > Aquatic > Freshwater > Ice > Glacier...
GGGGCAAAAGGGCGCGCGTGTTTCGCCCCTTTTTCGTTTGCCGCTGCCGCCGCTGGCGCCGCTCCTCGTCGTTGCGTTCTGCCTCCTTTTTCGTGTTTGCTTTGTTCTTCCTGCTTTCTTACAAGGGCAAGCCTCTTGTTTTTCATTCATCGCGCAGCAGCAGCATCTCCCGTCGCCTCCTCCAGCCGCACCACTCGAAACCCGGCCGCCTCCAGCTCCGGCCCCGCCGTGCGCCCGTCCGCGGCCACCACCACCAGCTGCGCGTCAGGGTGCAGCCGGCGGCGCGCCGCCGCGCGCACGCTCGCCGGCGTGACGGCGGCGAGGCGGTCGCGGTAGCGCCGCTGGAAGTCCTGCGGGAGGCCGAGGACGTCGTACGAGAGCGCCCGGGACAGGCGCGAGGGCGAGCCGCCGAGCGAGAAGGCGTACTGCTCGAGCGACTGCTCCCTGGCGCGCGCGACGGCCTCGGCAGAGACGGCGCCCGACGACGACGTGGGCGACGACGACGAGGGCGACGACGCCGAGGGCGACGACGAGGCGCCAGGGGACGGCGCGCTGTCGACGACGCCCAGGAGCGCCCGCCGCAACTCGGGCAGCAGCTCGGCCGGCCGCGACGTGTCGGCCGAGGCCAGAAACACGCCCAGGTGGTCCGCGGGCGAGTCCCAGGCCGCCGACACAGAGTAGGCGAGCGCGTCGCGCGAGCGCACCGAGTCAAAGAGCGCGCCGCCGAACGAGTTGAGCGCCGTCGCCAACACATCGAGCGACGGGGTGTCGGGGTCGTCCACGCCGACGCCGGGCTCGCCCGCGACAACGGTCGCCTGCGCCAGGCCCGGCCGGTCGATCAGGAGCACCACCGGCGGCCGCGCCGCCGGCCGGCCCGCCTCTGCCGCTCCTTTCCCTGCCGCCGCCGCCGCCGCCTCCGCCGGCTGCGGCGGGAGCGACGGCGGGCGCGACGTTGGCAGCGCCGGCGGCGCCGCCGGCTCTCCCGGCGCGGGCCTCCATCCGCCAAAGTCGCGCTCGACCAGCGCGCGCATCTCCGCCGGGTCGAAATCGCCCACCACCCCGAGCACGGCCGCGTCGGGCCGCTGCCAGCGCCGCGCGAAGGCGGCGACGTCCTCCCGCGTGACGGCGCCGGCGGTCGCGGCCGTCGGCCGGCGCGCGTAGAGCGAGTCCGCGCCGTACAGGCGCTCCAGCACGGCGCGGCGCGCCGCGTCGCCCGCGTCGTCGTCCGCGTGCGACAGGGACGCGAGCACCTGCGCCCGCGCGGCCGAGACGCGGTCCTCCGGGAAGAGCGGCGCGCGCGCCAGCTCCGCCACCAGCGGCAGCACGTCCGGCGCGTCGCGCGACAGGCAGCCAAAGTCGAGCGAGAAGGCGAGCGGGCCCGCGCTCACCTCGACGTCGGCGGCGAGGTCGGCGAGCGCGTCGTCCAGCGCGGGGCCAGGGTGGGCGGCCGAGCCGCCCGAGCGCTGCGACAGCGCGGCGATGGCGCCGAGGCCTAGCTTTCCCGAGGGGACGCCGCGCGAGCCGCCCTTTAAGAGGAGGGTTCCCCGGACTAGGGGGGCCTCGTGGTCCTCGATCAGGAAGACGCGCATGCCGTTGCCGGGCATTACGTAGGGGCCGAGTAAGGGGGGGGTGCCGGAGGCGGGGGCAAGGGGCGGAGGGGGAGGGGAAGGGGGAGGCAGGCGCGCGATCACGGCCTCTGGCGGCGACGCGCTTATTGAAACGACGGCGGCCGCGATCGCAGGGCCGCCGCCGCCGACCAGGCAGACAAAGGCCAGGTGCGCGGCCGCGAGGATGGCGGCGGCGTGAGCTTGATGATGTTGATGAGGAGGATGAGGCTGCTGCTCTCTTGGCCAAGGGGTGGTTGGGCCGGCGCGGCTGCGGGCGAGGGCGGGACTCGCGATCGCGAGCCGTGTCCTCTGTGTGCGAATGGCAAGCGCCGTCCGGGGCCGGGTCGATCGCATCAAGGACGGATGCATGTTGTTGCGGCTGTTGCAGTCGAGTATGAGCGACTACGTGTGAGCGGGGAGCACGGAGAAAAAAGCTGCTGTTGTCGTCGTCGTTGCTTTTGCGCGCCGCCGGCTTTCCAAGCGCAACGGACAAAAGAAGCGGCGTCACTCTCATGCTCATTCTCGATTTCGTAAAAACACAAAAAACGCCACACAAAAGATGCTCGCCATGCTCCTGCAACTCACCGCCGCATTGTGGGCCTCCGTGGCATGCGCCGTTATCGCCTACTACGGTTGCCGCTGCAATGGCGGCGGGGCCAAGCGCGACGACGACGACGACCAAAAAACGACGCGAGCTGCTGGGCCGCCGGGCTCGGCGCGCCGCCTCGTTTTCGCCGCTCTCCCGGCAATTTTTCTGCTGGCAGCTTCGCCCACCCTCTTTGTCGACCGCGAGCGGGCCGCCGTCCTCGTGACGCCCGTGCTCGGCCAGCTATCGCTCACGACCTTCAAGCTCCTCGCGTTCGCCGCCGGCCGGGGCCCGCTCGCGCGCCCGGCGCTACCGCCGCTCGAGTTCATCGTCTGGGCCGTCTGCCCGGTGCTGCCGCCCACGCACGTCGAGAACGCTGCCGCCGCCGCGAAAAAGGGCGGAGGCGGCGACGCGACCGCCGCGCCGGCCGGTCCGCCCACCGCGGCCGAGGCGCGCGCCCTCCTCCTGGCCGCCGTCCCACAAGCCCTGTCCGCCGCTTTCGCGGGCGCCGTCGCCGGCAGCGCCGACGCCCTCGGCATCCCCCGCCCGGTCAAGTACTGGTTCTATACTTTGTTGCTTTCCCAAACGGTCACCTGCGTGTGGCAGCTCTGGCGCGCCGGCGTCGCGTCCGGCTTCGGGCTGCCGCCGTCCGCCCGCTTCCCCCGCCTGCGCACGGGCGCGCAGTTCGATGCGCCGTGGCTGTCGGACGGCTTTGCCGAGTACTGGGGCCGGCGCTGGAACGCCACGACGGCGCGGGCGCTGCGCGCCTTGGCGTACGACCCGATCGTGGAGGGGCGGCTCGTGGCGGCGGCGGCAAAGGCGAGCGAGGCGACGGAGACGGAGACAAACGGCAAGAACCAGGCCGAGGCCGAGCCGCCGGGAGGCGCCGCTACCCCCGCCGTCGCCGTCGTCGCTCAGCGCCCTCGCGCGCCCGCCCGCCCGGGCGCGGGCGCGTCCCCCCTGCGCCGGTTCCTCGCCCTCCAGGCCACCTTTGCGCTCTCCGGCGCGTGGCACGCGCTCGTCATCTACGCGCCAAACACGGGCACCTGGCGCGGCGCCTGGCGCTGGTTTTTGTTCTTCGCGATGCAGGGGCCCGTGGTGGCGGCCGAGGTGGCCGTCGTCCGCCTGTGGACGGCGCGGTGGAGCCTGCGCCTCCCCCCGCGCCCGCTGCGCGTGCTGCTGACCAACGCGCTGCTGATCGCGGCGGCGACCCCGCTGTTCTTCGGCCCTTGCGACACGACGGGCATGTGCGCGCGCATGTTTGACTCGACGCGGCGGATGGTCGGGCTCCGGGCGTGAGGCGGGCGCGGCGGCGGGCACGGCGGCGGGGCGTTCGGCACCGTTCGGCGTCGTTTTCTTTACAAGACCGCGGGCTCTCTTTTTCAATCAGTGCCAATGGCCTTTGTCGACTCATCATCATCGCGCACACATGTACAACACAATGGAACTCGCTTAGAGCGGCCCACCGCGTCCTCCAAATCTCAAACGCAAATCGTCTGCCGACACACCTGCCCCTCCACCAAACGCGATGGCGCGCGCGTGGCGCCAAAAGCCGCTGGCGCTGGGACTCGGGGGCATGGCTCCGCAGCCAAACGATCAAGAGGGCTGCGCCGCCCGCGTCGTCGCGCACGCCCTGAGCAAGGAGGGCGCGCCCGACCCGGCGGCGGCGATGCTCGCGCTCGCGGCGTCGTCGCCGCCGCCTCTGCTGCCGCCGGCCGAGGCGCTCGACCTCGTCGCCGCCGTGGCCGCGGCCGCCGCCGGCCGGGGGACCGAGGCGCGGCACGCGGCGTGGCTGGCCGCGGCGGCGTGGCTGGCCCGCGCGCTCGGCGGCGGGGGCGACGGCGAAGAGGGGGCGGGCAAAGTGGGAGAAGGAGGCGCATCGCCGCCGCCGCCGCCGCCGCCGCCGCCGCCGCCGCCGCCGCCGCCGCCGCCGCCGCCGCTTGACGCACACGTCGCCGCGGCTCTGTGGCTGGCGGCGGCGCGCGACCCCGCCCGCGCCGTCGCGGCCTACCGCGCGGCGGGCATGGCGCGCGACGCGGCGGCGCTCGCGGGCGCGACGCTGCCGCCCGGCCACACGCAGCATCTGGCGGCGCGCGCCGAGCTGGCCGCCCGGCTGCGCGCGGGTGGGCACGCCGAGGCGTCTGCGGCCAACTCGCTGCTCTTGGCGGCGGCGGCGGAGGCGGCGGGAGATGCGGCCGGGCCGGAAGGCAGCGACGACGACGACGACGAGGACGAGCAAGAAGGGCAGGGGATGCGGCAGCAGCAGCAGCAGCAGCAGCGCCAACGGCGGCGCCCGCGCCCGCGCGCGTCGCTGGCGGCGATTGAGGCGGCGGCCGGCTGCCTGGCGTCGCGGGCGCCCGCCGCCGCCGCCGCCCCTGTCGCCGCCGCCGCCGTCGCCGCGGCGTCCTCCCCCTCCTGCCCCGCCTCGTGCCCGGCGTCGCTGCTGGCGGCGGCCGAGATCGCCATCCGCGGCGCAGCGGGCGCGGGTGCGGAAGCAGGAGGAGCAGGAGCAGCAGGAGGAGGAGCAGGAGCAGCAGGAGCAGCAGGAGGAGGGGGCGGCGGCGGCGGCGGCGGCGGCGGCGGCGGCGCTGGCCACTGGGGCAAAGACCCCTGGGCCGGCGCCGCCGGTCCGCCGCTGGTGCTGGCGGCTCGGGCGGTGGTCGCGGCCGCAGCGGCGTCGCCGGAGGGCCTGGAGGCGCTCGTGTCCGGGCACCTCGAGCCGTTGGCTCGTGCGGTCGCGCGGGCGGCGGGCGCCAGCGGCAGCGGCGGCGGCGGCAGCAGCGGCGGCGACGGCGCGTTTTTTGCGGCGGCGGCGGGCGGCCTGGCGGGCCTTGCCGCCGCCGCGCGGCTTGTCCTGTCGATCGCTGCCGTGCCGCCGCCTGTGTCTGCGAGCCAGGACGAGGATCCTGCCGCCGCAAAAACGGTGCTGCTCTTGCACGCGGCCGTCGCCGCCGCCGGAGGGGGGGCCCTGCTGGCGGGGGGGCTTGGCGGCGGCGGCGCCTCGGCGGCGGCAGCGGCGGGCGGCGCGGGCTTGGAGCGCGCGTTGACGGCCCTGGCGGCCAAGGCGGAGGGTGCCGCCGCCTCCGCCGACGCGCCCCTCCTCGCCCTGCTGCCGCCCGCGGCGCGCTCGGTCGGGCGCTGGTTGAGGAGGGAGGGGGCTGGAGCTGGAGCAGCGGCAGCGGAAGCAGCGGGAGCAGCGGGAGCAGCGGACGACGGGGGCGAGGAGGCGGCAGCGGCTGCGGACGAGGCGGCTGCGGCAGCGGCAGCGGACGATGCCACCCTGCGAGCGGGCCTGATGGCGGCCGCGTCGGCAGCTCCCGCGGCGGCCGCGCCGCGGGCGTTGGCCCGGTCGTTGTCGGCAGATCGCCAGCCCCGGCGCTACGCCCTCGGCGACCTGCTGGCACTGCGCCCTGTGCTGCTCAAGGGCGCGCAAGGGCTGCCGCCGCCGCCGCCCTCGCTCGCCGCCGACCCTGCGTTTTTCGTTTTGCGGCAGCGTCGCGCCGCCTAGTGGTTTCGATTCGAAACTTTCGGAAACTTTCGGAAAGGCAAGGAATAATTCGTTTTACACACGCGGATCTCGCCTGTCCGTCGCTAATACACGAGTCGGGGTGGGAACCTTGGAAAGCGGGTTGGGCGGAGAGACTGATGATGGGGGGAAGCCGGGCGGGGAGAAGAGGGGCGCAGGGGGAAAAGGAGGGGCGCCTTTTTTTTTTTTGGGGGGGCCCTCTCTCTCGTGCCGACACCGCACGCGGTGACATGGGGCGGCGGGGGGGGGGACGAGGGGAGGGGGGCAACAACGGGGGCGGCCGTCTGGGGGGGGGGATAAACAGACATTGGGATCGCTTCTCAGGAGGAGAGGCCACTCTGTGTGGGTCGGGAAGCAAGGATCTCTCGAATGAGACAGACAACAAAACGGGCGCTCGCCCGGTCTCTCGAGTGTTTTTCGTTTTTTTCGTAGGCAAGGCGGGCGCGGACGCCGAGGAGGGGCGGCACGGGGGGGCAGGCGGGTGACACATTTGCCGCCTCCCCCCGCCCTTCGCGTTTTACTCCAAGTGGGGACTCAGCCGAGTGTCTCCCTCCTCCCGCGCACCAGGGCGCCAGCAAGCGCGCTTGCGCCGCTCATTCCGGCCGACGCTGTCTCTCTCTTTTACTTCTTGGCGCGGCCCAGCACGTGGTCGCGGACAAAGAAGAGCGCCAGCATGCCGGGCGCCACCGCCGAGCACACGCTGGCGGCGGCGATCAGGCTCGCGGGGCGCGACTGCGCGGCCTGCGTCTGCCAGAAGGCGGTGCCGTTGGTGGTTTCGTGCTGGCACAGCTGCTTGTCCGCGCACTCGAGCATGGCCGAGGCGTACCACGCGGCCTTGGGCGCGTTCTTGGGCACCTTGAAGTCAAAGACGAGCGGCGGCGCGCCGACGGCCGTCTCGGCGGCGGTGAGCTGGCGCGGCGGCGCCAGCGACACGGGGCACGAGCGGTCCTTGTCGACCACGGGCGCGGCGCGGCGCCAGGGCCGGTCGGCCGTCGAGGGCTTGGAGAAGCACGCCTTGAGCGTCAGCTTGACCGGGGCGCCGCCGGTCAGGGTCGACAGCGCGCCGTCGGCCGCCGTCGCGTTTTTCGCCGCCACGCGCGTCAGCGTAATCCGCAGCGACGAGCCCTGGTCGGCGCCGAGGGCCGGGAGGCAGCCCGCGGGCTCGGTACACATGTCCTTCTCGTAGGGCGCGCCCGCCGTGGCCGAGGTGGCGACGGCGATGTCCCACTGGCCGGCGTAGGGCTTGAGCTCGGCGTAGGCTGTGTTTGTTTCGGGGTGGTGGGTGTTTTTTAGGGAGGGGGCGAGGGGGGGCGGCGTGAGCGGCGGAAAGAGGCACCCGGGGAGCGAAGGGGGGGCAAGGTGCGCGCTCGCGACGATGCGCGCCGGCGCGGATCGCGGCCCGGCGATCGGTCGGTGAGGGGAGATGGTCGTGATGGCCCGCGCTGTGGCCCGGACGGATTGCGGACAAGGAAGGGGGAAGGGAGGGGGCAAGGGGGTTGCCGGCGGGCGGAGAGAGTGTTTTTTTCCTTTTCCGGGGGAGGGGTCCACGTGAAAGGCGGAAAAGACATCGGGCGCGCAATACTCACAGGTCGCGCGCGTGCCAAAGGCCGCGCCTTCGCCGGCCGCGTGCGCCGCGACGAGCGCGGCCGCCAGGACGGCCGTGCGGAGGAGGAGGGTGCGCGCCATCGCAGAGGTCTATTTTTTCGCTAAAAAGGGGTGCTTTCGATTTCTGTACGTGCACGTGATTGCGAGCGTCTGAAAGGTGAGGCGTTCGATTGCGAAAGGAAGACAGGGGTGATAGGTGTGTGAGTGTGTGGGTGTGGACGAGAGACAGTGTGGGGGGGAAGCGGAATGTAAGGGGGAAGCGCGCCAAGACGAGGGGCCGCCGCCACGGCGAGGGGCGAGGGGCCGCCTCTCTCGAAGAGGCCACGCGACGGGGGAAAAGAGGGGGGGGGGCGGCGGGGGGGAGGGCCGCCGCCGCCCTGCCCCTCTCTCTCCCCCCGCGCACCCGTCTCTCTCACGCCCGGCTCGCGTCGCTGCCCCGCCGGCCTACCAGGTCTACTGTCTCGGCGTCGGACGCCCGGCCTCGCCCGTGTCGCCGGCCCCTCCCCTCCCCTCCCCCTTTCCTCACCCCCGCCCGCTCCCCTTGCGCTCGCGGCGCCTCTCTGCCGCTCTCTCTCGGCCGATCCCGCGCCCCCAGCCTCCCGGCTCCGTCTGCGCCGCCGCCGCCGCCGCCAGGCCGCCTCCCACCACCGCCTGAGCAGCCCTCGGACGCGTCCTCGTCCTGTCTCGTCGACCGCCACCTGCAGCTCCACGCACCGAGAGCGAGAGCCGCAACGTGCGCGCGCCGTCGTGCGCCGGCGGCAGAAGGGGCCCGATCGAGCGCGCGAGGGCGGCGGCGGCCGCGCATAACACGCGCGACGGGGAGGCGCCGCGCGAGGCCGCGCTCTTGTCAAAAAAACGGAGGCGGACGAGACCGCGCGCCGTTGAGGGGCTTGACACCGTCTCCCGCCCCCGGTGAGGCCCGCTAGACGATTGCTGGGCGGCCAGGAGGAAAGGAGGGGCTTGCTTGCAGGGAAAGCGGAGGGGGGCGCAGGACGGGCGACACTCCGGGCTCGACTGCCGACGGCAGCGGCGGACCGAGAGAGCGATTGTTGTATGTGATCGTCGAGTCGCCCGCACCGTCGAATCGTCCGCACAAACACACATTCGCTCTCTAGATCACGTAGTGACGTACAAAAAAGGCGCAACGCGCGCGCGCGCACGTCACGGAGCACCGCCGACAAAAGGCGACGCTCCGCCGCAAAAGCTTCGCTCTGCGCCGACACCCGCAACACTCAGTGTCTCCCCCCCCCAGAGCATCCGATGGCCACGCTCAAGCGGCGCCCGGCCGGCGCGGCGGCATCAGCGGGCGGCGGCGGCAAGGCGGCCAAGCGCGAGCGCCCTCCGGCGGCGGCGGCGGCGGCGGCAGGCGGCGGCAAGCGGCGGCGCGGGCCCGACGCCGCCGCCGCCGCCGAGCGCCCCTCGGCGCGCCGCCGCCCGTCCGGCGCCGCCGCCGCCGCCGCCGACGACGACGGCGGCGACGACTCTGACGCCAGCGAGGACGCCCCCCTTGGAGTCCAGGACTTTGACGACGACAGCGACGAGGACCAGGGCGGCGATCCCCGGGGCGGCGAGGACGGCGAGGACGGCGGAGCCGGCGCCGGCGGCGAAAGCGGGGCGAAAAAGCTGTCGGGCCGGCGCAAAAAGGCAGCGCAAGTCGCGAAAAAGCGCACCAAGCCGGGCACTTTCGAGGCCATGGGCCTGCAGCCGTGGCTGCTGCGCGCGATCCGCCGCAAGGGCTACTCCCTGCCGACGCCGATCCAGCGCAAGGCCATGCCCCTGATCCTGCAGGGGCAGGACGTGGTGGGCATGGCGCGCACGGGCAGCGGCAAGACGGCCGCGTTTGTTCTGCCGCTGCTTCAGCGGCTGGGCGGGCACGGCGGCGGCAACAACGGCGGTCTCGCCGGCGCCGGCCCGACGTCCGGCGCCGCCACCGGCGCCCGCGCCCTGGTCCTCTCGCCCACCCGCGAGCTCGCCCTCCAGACCCACAAGCTCGTGCGCGAGCTCACCGCCCGCGACAGCGACCTGCGCGCCGCCGCGCTCGTCGGCGGCGACGCGCTCGAGGCGCAGTTCGCGGAGCTCGCCGCGCGGCCCGACGTCATTGTGGCGACGCCGGGGCGCCTGCTCCACCACCTCGAGGAGGTGCGCGGCTTCTCGCTGGCGTCGGTCGAGTTTTGTGTGTTCGACGAGGCCGACCGCCTCTTCGAGATGGGCTTTGCGGAGCAGGTGCGCGACATCGCGTCCCGCCTGAAGGAGGGCAGGCAGACGCTGCTGTTCAGCGCCACCATGCCGCGCAGCCTGGCGGAATTCGCCGGCGCGGGCCTGTGCGGCAGTCCACAGCTGGTCAGGCTCGACGCCGACGCCCGCCTGTCGCCCGACCTCGCGCTCGCGTTTTTCAGCGTGCGCTCCGAGGACAAGGCCGCCGCCCTGCTGTGGCTCGCGCGGGACACCCTCGCCGCCAAGGGGCAGTCGACCCTGGTGTTCGCGTCCACCCGCCACCACGTCGAGTTTCTGCACGCGCTGCTCGCGCGCGAGGGGTGCGACGCTGCCTGCGTGTTTGGGGCGATGGACCAGGCCGCGCGCCGCATCCACGTCGCCCGCTTCCGCGCGCGGCGCGTGCCCATCCTCATCACCACGGACGTGGCGGCGCGCGGCATCGACATCCCGCTCATCGACAACGTGGTCAACTACGACTGCCCCGCGAAACCCGAGCTCTTCGTGCACAGGGCGGGCCGGGCGGCGCGCGCGGGCCGGCCCGGCGCCGCCTACACGTTTGTGGCGCGCGAGGAGATGCCCTACCTGCTGGACCTGCACCTGTTCCTGGGGCGCAAGATCGTGCCGGCGCAGTCGGCGACGGCGGCGCTGGAGCAGCGGCGCAGGGAGGAGGAGCGGGGGGAGGGGGAGGAGGCGGGGGAGGGGGGCGGCGGCGGCAATGGCGGCGGCGGCGGCAATGGCGGCGCCGGCGCCGGCGCCGGCCACGACGGCGCCTCTGCGCCGGGCATCGGCGGCGCGCTCGGCCGCGACGGCGCGGCCTCGGTCGTCGGCTCCTTCCCCGCCGCGGCGCTCGACCCGGCCGTCGACCACGTGCGCGCCGTCGTCGCGGGCGCGCCCGAGCTCTCGGGCATGGCCTCGACCCTGGCAAACGCCTTTTCTCTCTACTGTCGGACCCGCCCGCCGGCCTCGGCCGAGTCGTCGCGCCGCGCCAAGGCGCTGCTGCCGCACCCTCTGCCGCCGCACCCCTTGCTGGTCGCGCGCCTGCCGCGCGTGCGCGCCACGGCCGACGCCGGCGCCGAGGCCGCGCTCGCCGACTTTGCCGGGCGCCTGCGAGCCTTCCGGCCCGCGGCCACGGTGCTCGAGGCGGAGATCGCGCGCGTGAAACCGGTGATGGGAGGCACAGGCGCGGCGATGCTCACGGCGCAGGAGGCGGCGCGCGTGTACAAGTCGTCGGCCGTGATGGCGCGCAAGCGGCAGCTGCATGCGGGGATCATCGCGCGGCAGCGGGGGCGCGAGGGGGACGCGGCGGCGGCCGGGCTGGCGCTGGCCGTGCCGTCGGCGCTGGACGACGACGGCCACCAGGGGGAGTTTGATGACGGCGACGGCGACGACGAGGACGACAACGACGACGACGACGGCGACGGCTACGACGACGACGGCGGCGACGACGAGGCCGGCGGCGGCGGCAACCCCAAAAAGCCCCGGCAGCAGCCGGCCCCCAAGCGCCGCAAGACCGCCGCCGCCGCCGTCGCCACCAAGGCCGCCGCCGCCGCCGCCTCGGCCGCCCTGATGACGCGCGGCGGCGGCGACCCGGGCGCCATGGCCAGCGGCCGCTTCCGCGACGGAGACTTTTACGTGGGGCACACGCGCGGCGAGGCCGGCGCCGCCAACGCGCGCGAGGCCGGGACCGCCGGGTTCGCCGAGGCGGCCGAGCGCGCGCAGCTGGAGGCGGCCGTGCTGGACCTGGGCGGCGAGGACAGCGCGGCCATGGCGGCGCAGCAGCGGCAGTGGCGGTGGGACGCGAAGAAGCGCAAGTACGTGCGCGGCGGGCCGGACGGCGGCGGCGGCGGCGGCGGGTTGAGGAAGCCGGGGTCGTCGTCGTTTGCGCGCCGCGACGACGGCGAGGGCGGCGGCGGCGGCGGCCGCAAGGCCGGCGCGGGCGGCAAGAAGACGTCGGCCGTCGAGATCGGCGCCACGTACGCGCGCTGGGCAAAGGCCAACAAGACGCGCATCGGCGGCGGCGGCGGCGGCAGCGGCGGCGGCGGCGGGCGGCCCGGCGGCGGCGGCGCGGGCGGCGCCGACAAGGGCGCGGCCTACCACCGCGCCCTCGGCGCCCGCTTCGACCCCAAGAACAACCGCCGCAGCTGGCGCGAGGCGATGGGCGGCGGCAGCGCGGGCGGCGGCGGCCGCGGCGGCGGGGGTCGCGATGGGGCGGGGCGCGACGATGAGGAGCGCGGCGGCGGGGGGCGCGGCTCTGGCGGGCGCGGGGGGCGCGGCGGCGGCTTCGGCGGGCGCGGCGGCGGCGGCGGCGGGCGCGGCGGCGGCGGCGGCGGCAGGGACCGGGACGGCAGCAGCGGCCCCGCGCGGCGCGGCGGCGAGCTCAAGCGCCCCGAGCAGATCGCCAAGGAGCGCGTCACCAAGGCCAAGCTGCAGGCGCGCATGAAGGAGCGCCAAAAGTCAAACGCGGCGCGGTCGGGCGGGGCCGGCGGCCGGGGCGGCGGCATGGGCGGGCGCGGCGGGCGCGGCGGCGGCGGCCGGGGCGGGCGCGGCGGCGGCGGCGGGCGTGGCAGCGGCGGCGGCGGCGGCGGCAGGCGCTAGATCGGTTTGCCGGCGAGTGTAAGGGAATGATATCAAGTACATAGGGTTACACAGGAAAGCAGGTTAAGAATTGGTTGGGTTGGGGGTAGAAAAGGTCAAGCCGCGGCCGTTGCGCGAGCCGCCCCGCCCTCCTCCTCCTCCGCGGGCGAGGGCGCCTCGTCGGCCGAGGGCGGCGGCAGCGGCGGCCGGAGCGCGTGCAGGCGCCTCGCCGCGCGCCACAGCGCTGCCGTCTCGCGCGCGGAGAACCCGCCGCCCGCGGAGGACGAGGCGGCGACCTCCATGCACCGTCGCGCGTGCGCCGCCGCCCAGGGCGCGCCCGGGTGCCAGCGCGCGGCCGAAAAGCCGCGCAGCAGCATGACGAGCTCGGGCGCGCCGCAGGCCGGCAGCGCCTGGCCGGACGCCGCCGCCAGCCGCGCGAGCGCCCGCGCCAGCGGCGGCGAGCGCGGCAGCTGCGACGGCCCAGCAGCCGCGCGCCGCCTGAGGGCCATGCCGCCGCCGTAGACGGCCGCGGCGAGCTCGCGCGGGCACAGGGGTCTTGCGGGGGGAAGGCTCGCGCGCACGCGCCCGTGGTCGATGCTGTCGGCGTCGTCGTCCCCGACGCGCGTTGCCGCCGCCGCCGCCGGCCGATCGTCGGCGGCGGCGGCGGCAGCAGCAGCAACCGCGCCCGCCGACGCCGGCGCCGGCGCCGGCGGCAGCAGAGCGGCGAAATGTACGACCGCCCGCTCCGCCCAGTCAGCCCCCGGCGCGGGGGCGTGCCGCGCGCGGGCGACCGCGAGCAGGAGCCCCGCGGTCTCGCGCGCGCCAAAGGACGGCAGCAGGGCGGAAGCCTCGGCGACGGCGTCGCAGACGAGGCGCCGCGGCAGCAGGAGGAGCAGCGGCGGGGGGGCGGACGGCGGCGGCGGAGGCGGCGGCGGCCGCGCCTCTGCCGCGGCGAGGGGGCCGGCAAGAGGCGACCGCGCGGCAGTGGCGGCGAGTCCTGCTGCCGCTGCTGCTGCTGCCGACGTTGCGGCAGACGCGGCCGCTGCCGCCGGCCCCGCGACGGCGGCGGCCGGTGACGATGGCGGCGGCGCGGCCGCCAGGCGCGAGAGAGCCCAGAGAGAGACACTCACGTCCGCCGGGCGCAGCGCCAGCGGCGGCGCGCGCGGCAGGCCGTCGCGGCCGAAGAAGCGGCGGGGCCCCGCGCGCAGCATGCGCGCGCGCCAGCGCCGGCGCAGGGCGAGGGCCTCGCCCAGGGCGGCGGCGGCCGCGCGCGCGAGCGCGGCTTCCTCCGGAGGGTGGGTCGGCGGGGGCGGGACAGGCCCCGTTTGCTGCGGCTGCCGCTGCCGCAGGCCGCCGCTGCCGCCGCTGCTGCCGCTGCCGCCGCCGCCGCCGCCGCCGCCGCTGCCGATGCTGCCGCCGCCGCCGCCGCCGCGCCACCTCCTCACCCGGGACGCGTGGTCGCGCTCGAGGCACCACAGCACGCTGCTGGCGTCGCGCACGACCGTGGGCGCGGGCCTGGCCCAGCGCGGCTTGCGAACGGCGGCGGCGGGCGGCGGCGAGGGGCTGGCGCCGCGCTCGCCGCCGCCGCAGCCGCTGCTGCCGCTGCTGCCGCCTCGGCTGCGGCCGCGCCCCTGCTCCTCGTCCCCCGCCGCCTCCTGCCAATCCCCCTCGGCCTCTTCGTCCTCCTCGTCGCCGTCGTCGTCATCCCACTCCGAGTCGCGCGACCCGCCCGCGGATTCGGCGGATGACGGATTGGCGGAAGAGGGCGGCGGCGCCAGGTAGGCGGCCGCCGCGACCAGCCCGGCCTGCGCGGCGGCGAGCGTCGCCGCGCGAAAGGGGCCAGGCGGCGCACCCCCGGCGCCGCCGAGGCCGCCGCCGCTGCCGCCGGCAGCGCCCCCAAAGCCCAGTCGCGTGGACGCCACGAGCGCCACGGCCGCGTGCCGCAAGGCGTGGGCGGGCGAGGGGCTGCGCCGCAGGAGCGCGGGCCACGCGACGTCGAGCACGCGCGCCTCGAACCGGGGCCACGAGGGCAGCCCCGACGCGTGAAAGGCGGCAATAGACAAAGGGAGGGCGGTAGGGGCGGCGGGGGCGGCCGCGGCCGATGGCGACGGCGACGGCGACGACGCCAACGCCCCAAACGCCCACAGGAGCGTCGCGACGTGCCGGTCCTCAAAGTCGCCGGGAATATCGGCCGCGCGGCGCAGGAGCGCCTCGGCCAGGCGCGGGAGCGCGGCGCGCTCGGCGGCGGCGCCGTCGGGCGGGCAGGCATCGCGCGGCGGGCCGGCGGCGGCCCCGCGGCCGCCCGTCCGCTCGGCCCTCGCCCTCCGCGCCAGCGCCGCCGCCGCCCACGCGGCGCCGGCCACGTCGCGCGCGCTCATGCCCGCCGCGCGCGATTCGCACGCGCGCGCAAAGTCGGCGACCCACGCGGCCGGCACCAGGGGAGCCGGGAGCAGGTCGCTGCTGATGCTGCTGCTGCGACGTTGCTCTGCCGCGGAAAAAGGGGTGGTTGTTGCGGCCGGCGCTGGTGCCGCCGACGCCGCAACCGCCGCTGATGCCGCCGCCGCCGCCGCCGCCAACGAAGAAGCAGACGGCACTGCCGGCGCCGCCGCCGCCGACGCCGACATCAGCGCCAGGGCTCGCCCCACCTGGCACAGCTCCCGCGGGCGCATGTCCGCGAGCCTCCTGCGCGCGGCCGACGCGTAGGCCGCCACAAAGGCGCGCGGCGGGCTGAAGCCGAGCGCGGCGACAGACCAGCCGAGCGAGGCGAGCTCGGCGTCCGGCAAAAACAGGGGCCGGGCGCGCGCGGTGACGATCTGCATGAGGCGGCGCGCGACCCCTGGGGGCGCGGCGCTGCTGCTGCAACTGTCGCCGCCGCCGCTGAAGCCGCCGCGGCTGCGGGGCGCCGGGCTGCGCGCGCGGCGGGCGGCGGCGGCGGCGGCGGCCGCGTCGCCGTCGTCGTCGCCGTCCCCGAAGGCGCCGCCGTCCTCCCCTGCCGTCGCGCCGCCGCCGCCGCCGCCCCACAGGCGCGCGCAGCCGTAGGCGCACGCCACGAGCTCGCGCCCGCCGGCCCCGCCCGCCGGCAGCAGCTGGCACGCCAGCTCGGCCAGCTCGGCGCAAAAGGCGTCGAAGTCGGCGCGCTGCTCGGCGCTTTCGGCGGCTTGTCTTCCGTTAGGCTGCTGCTGCTGCGGCGGCCGCTGCTGCTTCTCCTGCATGGGGTGGCGCATGCGCGGCAGGGCGGTCAGCAGGGCCGAGACGTGCACGGCGTTGAGCACGTCGCTAAACTCGGCGAACAGGGCGTAGGCGCGGCGCCAGTCGCCGCCGCCGCCGCCCCGCGCCGAGGCCCGGTCGCCGCCCGTTACCCTGTCGCCCCCGCCGGCCGCACCCTCTGCCGCGCCCTCTGCCGCGCCCATGATGTGCGAGGTCAGCAGCGCGAGCTCCTTGGGGCCGGGCGGCAGGCGGCGGCCGCCGCCCCGCGGGTCGGGGCGGCGCACGCGGCGCACCAGCTCGGGCAGCGACAGGTACTGGCGCTGGCGCTGCTGCTGCTGCTGCTGCTGCTGCTCCCGGCGCTGCTGGGGGAGGACGGCGGGGGGCGCTTGCGTCGGCGGCGGCGCTGTTCGCCGGCGGACGGGCGCCGCCGCCGCCGCCGCCGCCGCCGTCCCTGGCGCGGCGGGCGCCAGGGAGGCCGCGCGCCGGAGCGTCGTGAGCGCCATGGTGCGCTATGTGCGCGTCATCTCCATGTGCTCGCCTCAGCCCGCCCGCGGAGAGGGGCTGTGTGGCGCTGGAGAGGGGGGGGCGATGTACTGGGATTTTTGTTCTTTGCTCTTTGGTTGCTCCTTTTCCGAGATTCAACCTTTTGATGTGTGGGTGAGGGAGGTCGAACGGATTGGTTCGAGGCGGTTTGGGGTGTCATTGTTCTGCGGGGTGAGTTGGTGTCCGAGAGAGGGAGGGGAGGGTGGGCGGACGGGTGCGTCTCCGTTTCCATCTCCTGTTGGTGACACCAACTTGGTGTAAAGAGAAAACCCGTCTTTCCAAAAGACGCGGAGAACACAGCAGCAGACCACGGCCATCGACAACATCATCAGCTCCCTGCGTCCCCTCGACAAGACCACAGCAGCAAGATCAAAGCGTTTCACGGAACCCGACAAAAACCAATTTGTTCCGCCACGCGTCAGAGCGCCACCCAGCGCGCCATGGACCCGCCGCCAAAGGATCCGTTCGTCGATGACAAGTGGGACAAGGTGAGCGCCCGCGCGCGCGTCCAAAGAGACGCCGGCGAGCTGGGCGTCAGCGACAAAAAGACGCCCGACGCCCGACGCAAACGCCGACGCCCGACGCAACGACGCGCCTCTTTCGCCGCAAACAACACAGGCCGTCGACCTCAGTCTACGGCGGACAGTCTATGGCATGTTGGCGGGCGCCGTGATCGCCGCGACGTTCTTCCGTGAGTTGCCGTAGCCCGTGTTTTCGCCCGCGCGCCGCCCCCCCTCCAGACGCCGCCCGATCACCCGCCGCCCCCCCACGCTTCCGACCCCCCGCGAAAACAACAACAGGCGGCCCATGCACGCGCGGCGCGGCCATCGCTTACGGCACGGGATTCGGCGGGGGTTCGGCCTGGCAGGTGTGCTCCAAGGACGTGAGTTGCGAGTTTTGGTCTGGCGTTGCCGAAGCGGGGGACGCCCACTTTTTCGAATCACGCGCCGACGGAAAAAAAAAAAAGACACTCATTTTCCCGCCCCCCCCCCCCCCCCC
>Ga0209491_10006178_pt1 | contig 16853 bp, 9 predicted proteins | sample BON02_FD_187213 | JGI IMG/M metagenome (GOLD analysis project Ga0209491, IMG submission 187213) | Freshwater microbial communities from Lake Bonney liftoff mats and glacier meltwater in Antarctica - BON-02 (SPAdes) (version 2) | ecosystem: Environmental > Aquatic > Freshwater > Ice > Glacier...
GTTGCGGGAGCCGTTGAGGTCGCGGTGCCGAAGTTTGCCGACGCCTTTTTTTGGGCGGCGGGAAGCATCGGGCGCCCGTGGGCGCGGCGATTGCGGAAACGATGGGTCGTTTCCATGAGTGGCCTCCTCCTCTTGGCCGTCCTCCTCCCCCCCACTCCTCTCGTCGCCGCCGGCAGCGGCGCCCGCCTGGGCCTCGCGCGGCGCAGTGCACTGCGCGCTCACGCAGCGCCGCAGCCGCGTCGCCGGCGTCGTCACCGCGCCGCACGCGCAGCAGCACTTGGTCGTGCGGTACTCGCTCTCGGGCGCGTGGAAGATGTTCACTCCTCCACTCGCACTCGCGCTGCAGTTTCCAAGAAAAGTGGTCCGTCCGGACTGAATGCGTGGATGTGGTGTGTGTGTGATTGGCGTGGTCCGTGGGGAGAGGGCGCCTTTCAGGGGGAGTCCCCGGGGGACTCAGTCCCCCCCTCCGTTTTCGGCGTTTTCGGGGAGGAGACGAGGAGCAAGGACGGAAGAGAGCTGTAAAAAGACGCGGCCTCACGCTGCTGGCACTTCAAACAGCCCACTCGAATCGATTGACATCACATCATCACTCCGACGTCCACACACACACACGCATAGAGAGAGCATAGGGAGAGAGCGATCAGTTTTTGTATCGAGGGGCACTCTGCGTGACGCGCGCGCGCGCAGAGCAACAGGCCGCCAAGAGAGACGCCCACGTGTCGAGGCGGGGGCCAGGCGCTCGCCCCCCTCCCTCAACAAAGCCCCTGACGCGATGGCGCGCGGTGACGTGAGTGCCAGTGCTTTGTGCGACGCGACGCGCGACCGGACGAGCCGACGCCGACGCCGACGCCCACAATCCCCCCCCCCCAAAAAACAACCCACTCTAACCCGACAGCCCCCGGGAGCCCCCGCCCAGCCGCGCCGCCTCATCCCCCCGGAGCAGTGGGAGCAGCGCCTCGCCGGCGTGCGCGTCGACCGCGCCGCCCTCAACCGCCTCGTCGCAAACTGGCTCGTCGCCGAGGGCCACGTCACCGCCGCCGCCGCCTTCCGCGACGAGTCCGGCACCGACCCGGGCGCCGACCTCGCGGCCGTGGAGGACCGCGTGCGCGTGCGCCGCGATGTGCGCCGCGGCGATGTGGAGGGGGCGGTCGGGCGGGTCAACGAGCTGGACCCGGAGCTGCTGGCGCGCAGGCCGCCGCTGCTCTTTCGGCTGCACTGCCAACAATTGGTCGAACTGGTGCGCCGGGGGGACAGCGCCGGCGCGCTGGCGTTTGCGGAAGAGTACCTGGCGCCCGCGGGGGAGGAGCACCCGGAGCTGCTGGAGGAGCTGGGTGAGTCGTCAGTCGTCTCGCCTGCTGGCGTAGGGTTTGATCCCGGGAAGAAAAAAAAACGCGCGCTTGCTTGCGCCTTCCGCCCCCCCCTTTCCAAACCCGACCCACCAACCCTTCCCCCTCACCGGCAACAACAACAACAACAACAACCCGTCACAGAGCGCGCCATGGCCCTCCTCGCCTTCGACGACCCGGCCTCCTGCCCGCTTGCGGAGCTGCTCTCGCCACGTCAGCGCGACCGCGCCGCCGCCGCGCTCAACGCGGCCGTGCTGGCGGCGACGGGGCAGGAGCGCGAGGCCCGCCTGCCCGGGTTGCTGCGGCTGGTGGTGTGGGCGCAGCGGCAGCTCGGGGAGCGCGCCGAGTTCCCGCGCATGGTCGACCTGGCGACGGCGAGGCTGTCGTCTGACCCACCGCCCGCGGCGGCGGCGGCGCATGCGGGCGGCGGCGGGGCGGCGCCGTGAGAGAGACAGGGCAGGCGGCGGGGCGCTGGAGCAGGCGCTTCTCTTGCCCTTAGAGGAATGCCAAAGGGCGCGTGCTTCAGATCGATCGGGACGCACGCCGCTTCTTGCAAAAACGCAAAGTCTTTCCCCTCTTCCTAGCGAACGAATTGGCTCTCTCGTCGCCGCCCGCCGCCGCCGACGACGACCGTCGCCGCCGCCGCCGCCGCTTCGTCGCCCTCGCTACAAACCGAGAGGTCTCCTCTCATCAACGTCACACCATCAACCTCCTTTCAGCATCGCGCAACGAGGACACACACAGACAGACAGAGCGAGCGAGTGAGAGAGGCGGGTCCCCCTTCCCCCCCCCACACACAGAATGCAGAGTGCGGCGTTCCGCGCGTGCGCGCCTGCGCGCTGCGCGGCCGTGCGCCCGATGGCCTTCCTGGGCGCGGCGGGACCCCGCCGCGTCATGGCCGCGCCCAGCCGGCCCTTTGGCGGTGAGTACCCTCTCTCCCGCAGACGGACGGCCGCCCCCTTGTTGCAGAGAGAGAAAGAGGCAGCAAGGGGGGTGGGCCGCGCCGTCCGCGACCCCTCTCTTGCTCCCGACCGCGCCATTCCGCCCGATCGATGCGGCGTGGGACAGATGCGCAGGCGATGTACCGACGGACCCGCGCGCGCCCTCATTGCTCGGAGCTGCGGCGCCCACGCTCACACCACCTTCTCCCCTCCCTCTCCAAAAAAACAAAACGACAGGCTTTGCCCTCGCCGCCCCCGCGCCGCGCCCCGCCGCCGTCGCCGCGCCCTCGCGCCGCGGCGCCCTGCTCGTCATGGCCAACAACAAAAAGTCCATGGGCTGCACCAAGGAGGGCACGCGGCGCAAGGCCAAGCGCGTCAGCGGCTTCCGCAAGCGCATGGCCTCTACCAACGGCAAGGCGGTGCTCGCGCGCCGGCGCGCCAAGGGGCGCAAGGTGCTCAGCCCCAACTCGGCCAAGAAGAGCGGCGGGAAGAAGTGAGGCGTAAGAGGCGTAGGACGCTCGGCGCGGGGCGCGCTCTCTCGCTCGCGCGTCTCGGGCTTTGGCCACGGCTCTTTCGAATTTGATTTCGCCGCGTTTCGGGGCCTTTTTTGCACCCTCTTTTTCGGCGATTTTGGTCCTGGGGGGCGCTCTCGTCACCCCCCCCCCCTCGTTCTTTCTCGCCCCGCGCGCCCAGCTCCTGTATCTCTCGGTGTGTAACAAAGAGAAGCTATGGCGGTTACGTTCTACAGCTCCTTGAACTCGGCGTCGATGACCTCGCCTCTGGGGGCTCCCCCTCCGCCGCGGCGCGCCGCCCCGCCGGCCGCCGAGGCGCCGCCTCCGCCCGCCCCTGCCCCCACGCTGCCGCCGCCGCCCCTCGCTCCGCCGCCGCCGCCGCCGCCGCCCACGCGCAGCGTCTCGCCCGTCGCAAACGTCACCACCACGTCGACGGGAACCGCGTCCAGCACCACCGTCCCGCCGGCGCTGGCGCCCCGCCCCTCCGCGCCCTGTTCGGGCGGCGGGCTCGCGTCGACCCTCGCCGTCGCCGTCGCGCGCCCCGTCCGCCCGTCCACGAGCGGCAGCACCAGCGACACGCGCCTCCGCGCGCGCCCGTTGACGGACACCGTCGACGACGCCTGGGAGACGGGCGGGCCGACCGCAAAGTCCGGGCCAAGGCGGGCGCGCAGCTCGGGCGACGCCCGCAGCGCCGCCTCGGCTGACGAGCGGACGGTGTCTGCCTCTCGCGCCTGCGCCTCGAGCGCGCCCGCCAGCGACCGCGCGGCGTTGGTCGCAATCCCCGCGGCCACGCGGCCCAGGAGGCCGCCGCCGAACATCTGCGGCGGGAAGGCCGGCAGGTCGCGCTCCCGCTGCTGCTGCTGCTGCTGCTGTTGCTCCTGCTGCTGCCGGCGGAGGCGCCGCTCCTCCTCCTTTTCCCTTCGGGGCTCGCCGGCGCCCGCGACGGCCGACGACAAGGCCCTTGCCAGCGCGCCCACGCCCTTGCCGACCTTGCCGGCCACGTCTTTGGCCACGGCCGCGACCTCCTCGGCGATCTCCGTCCACGACTTGTCGTCGGCGCCCTTGCCGCCGCCGCCGGTGGCCGCGGCCGCGAGCGAGCGGCCGTGGCGCGCGCCGCCCCCGCTCCCGGAAGGGCGGGCGGCGACGACGCCGGCGAGCGGGAGGACGGCGCGCCTCAGCATCGCGGCGTTGCCCGTCAGAGGTCGCGCGGCTCGCGGGGTGGCGGTGCTCGCGGACGTTAGTGACAACATGTGCGTGCGGGAAGCGAATTGGCTGGATGGATGGGGGGCGATGGATGGATGGGGACGGGCCACGTCTTTCGGAGCAGGGGCGGGGGGTGTTTCTTCCGCCTTGATGGCGAGATGCGTGCGTGTATGCCGATCGAGATTGCTGGGTGTTGGTTTGTTGTGCGTGCGTGCTTGATGCCGGCTATGTGCCTCTTGCTCGCATGCATGCGAATAAAGAGGTTTCGCGCCGTCGAAGAGCGTCGGAACAAACGGCGACGGGCGGAAAGCCGCTTCGCGACGCCTCGAATCGAAACGTCTCGAATCGAAACTCTCCACGCTTTCCTCGTCCCAATTGAACGAGCCCCGCCACATCACTAACGCCAACGATCATGGGCCGCCCCTCGCTCATGCTGCAGCGCCTCGCGCTGCTGCGGCGTTCGCTGCATCCCCCCCCCCCCCCCCCCCCCCCCCCCCCCCCCCCCCCCCACCACCACCACCACCTCCTCACTCCTTCTCCTTCCTCGCGCGGACCAGCAGCGACAGCAACCTCCGCAGCAGCAACGACCGCATGCGTGGACCCACATGTCCGCCAGCGCCGCGCCGTCTCCACCTCTTCCCGCCAATCCGCGAGCAGCGAACCCGCGGGCAAGATCGGCGCCGACGAGGACGCCGTCGCCGCGCTGTTTGACGGGGCGCTCGGCGCGTCTGGCGGCGGAGGCGCAGGCGCCCACACGGGCATCAACGACCCGCGCCGCCGCCGCGTCAAGGACGCCGACGCCGACCGCCCCAGGCTGCTCACGGCCCGGCGCGAGGCCCTCGCGCTCTACCGCGAGGTCCTGCGCGTCAGCAACCTCTTCGTCTGGCGCGACGAGCGCGGCGGAGAGTGGGCGCAGCGCATCCGGTCCTCCGCCCGCGGCGAGTTCGAGGCCGCGCGCGGCGAGTCGGACCCGGAGATGGCGGCGCGCATGATCGTCACGGCGCGCGACGCGCTGCACCGGGCGGTGGACCGGTTCCGGGACCGGCGCGCGGCCGTGATCGAGGACGAGGCGCGGCGCGCCGACGCGGGCGTGGCGGCGCCGGTGCCGCTCGGCGGGGCGGGGGATGGAGGAGGGGGGGGCGGGGGGCAGCAACAGCTGGCGCCGTCTTGGGCCGAAGGGGTGCCGCTGGTGCGCGGAGGGCCAGGAGGAGGGGGAAGAGGAGGAGGGGGGTGAGGGGGCGTGTAAAACAGCAAAAAAGGGCGCGCCTGGGCAAGTCTCTTTACGGCCGCTTATCAAGCGCGCGCGCCGCCGCCCGTGCAGACGCCACACACAAACCCACCACCCAACACCAAACGCTATAACCCAATCCGATGACGGCCGGGCGCCCGCCCCCACACGACCAGTACGCGGCGGTCCCCCTCGACGGCCCGGACGACGGCGCGGACGGCGCTCGGGCCTGGGGGGACCAGTGGCGGGATGAAGAGGAGGAGGACGAGGAGCAGGGGGAGCCCGACAGCCGCGGCGAGGAACCCGTGAAGGTGGTCTTCGGCGGCTTGGGAGACACGGGCGGCGAGGACCCGAGCGAGCCCCTGCTGGCGCTCCCGGCGGTCAAGGCCGAGGCAGTGCGGTGCGTCTTTGTTGAGAGAACGTCGAACACAAAATTTGATACCCGCGGCCGGCGCGCCGTCGCCTCGGCGGTCCCTCTTTTTTCCTCGCTCGCTCGATCGATTCCCCCCCCGGCTCGCTCGCTCGCTAAAAAAAAACCACTCTCCAAAAGCAAAACAACCGAACGACCAAACAACCCAACAAAAAAACAGTCTATGGCAGCTCGGCGGCCCGCTCCTCGTCCAGAACGTCCTCTCCTTCTCGCTGTCGGTCACGCCCATGGCCTTCGTCGGCCACCTGGGCGACCCCACCTTGCTGACGGGCGTCGTCTTGGCCTCGAGCGTCTACAACATTACCGGATTTTCCATCGTGTGCGGCCTGGCCGCCGGCTCCGAGACCCTGTGCGGCCAGGCCTTTGGCGCCCGCCAGCACCGCGTCCTGGGCGGCGTGGCCCTGCGCGCGCTGGCCGTGTGCCTGGCCGCGTCGCTGCCCGTGCTGCTGCTCTGGACGCGCTACGCGGCGCCGCTGCTGCTGCTGTTCGGGCAGCCGCCCGCCGTCGTGGCGGTCGCCGCGCTCTACCTGCGGCGCGCGCGCCCCGCCTTGCTCTTCTCCGCCCTGGGGGAGGTGCTCAAGCGCTACTTGCTGGCGCAGCGGGTGGTCGTGCCAGGGGTGGCGGCCATGGCGGCGACCACGGCGCTCGCGCCGCTCTACTGCTACGCGCTTGTGTTTCACCTGGACATGGGCGCCGGCGGCGCCGCCGCCGCCTTCGCGCTTTCGACGGCCACCGGCGCCCTCCTCCTCTTGGGTTACGTGGCCTGGCGCGACCGCGCCGCCGCCGCGCGCGGCGACCGCGACGCCACCTTTGTCTTCGCCAGCGTGCGCGAAGCCCTTTGCGCCGCCTTTAGCGGATGGCCGGCCTACCTGTCGTACGCGCTCCCCGCTTTAGCGCAGATGTGGGCCGAGTGGGCCTTCTACGAGTTTGCCATCCTCATCGCGGGCGCCGGCCCGCGCGGCGAGGTCAACGGCGGGGCCGCGGGACTCTGCTTCCAGGTCTCGGCCTTGGTGTTCATGAGCGCCATGGCGCTGGGGTCGAGCGCCAACACGCGCGTGGCCAACGAGCTGGGCGCGGGCAGGGCGCGCGCCGCGCGGCGGGCCGCGTGCGTCGCCATGCTTATGACCTTGGCAATGCAGGCGGCGCAGGTGGCGGCCGTGTGCGCGTGGCGGCGGCGCCTGCTTTCGGTGTTCACCAACAGCGCCGTGGTCGCCGACGCCGCGCTCGCCGCGTTCGTCCCTCTGGCGGGCTCAATCCTGTCGGACGCGGCAAACTGCATTCTGTCGGCGGTGATGCGCGGCAGCGGGCGGCAGGCGCTGGGCGCCTACATCAACATCGCGGGTTACTGGCTACTGGGCATGCCGCTGGCCCTGGCGCTAGGGCGGCGCTACGAGGTGTGGGGCCTGTGGCTGGCGATCGGGCTCGCGTCCACGGCCGTGGCCGCCGCGCAGGCGGCGGCGATCGCGCGCTTCGACTGGGGCGCCGAGGTGGGGCGGGCGGCCGACCTGTCGGCGGCGCAGGCGGCGCAGGCGGCGGCGCTGCAGCAGGGGGCGGGGGGCGGGGCGGGGGGTTTGGGGGTGGGGGCGTACAGCAGCCTGGCGCCGGAGCGGCAGGATGTGGGCGCGGACGAGGAGCAGGAGGACGGCGGCGCGGGGGCGAGGGCGGACCAGGCGAGGCGCGGCGGCGGGGGCGGAGGCGGGGGCAAGAGGCCGCCGCCGCCGCCGCGGCTGCCGCCGCTGCCGCCGGCCGCGATGCAGCAGCAGCCGTCGCTCGAGCGGCCGCTCGCTTTGCGCGGGGCGTCGTCGGCCTTGTCGCTCGAGCTGAGCGACAGCTTTTCGGCAGCGGTGGCGCCTTTTGCGCCTCCTGTCGCGGCACGAAAGTGAGAGGGGGGAGGAGGGAGGAGGAGGAGGAGGAGGAGGAGGCGGCGCAATCGGCCGACGGTGCGTCTGAAAGCAGGCTTTATCTCTTTTACCTTTCTTCTCTCTTTCTTCACGCTGGCTTGCAGCGCGACGGGGGACAGCGAGAGCGGCGGCGGCGCCTCTGAGCGGGGACCTCGAGCTGCAGGGACGCCACGCGCGCGGCGGCGGCTTTTGGCGGAGGCCGAGGCGGCGCCATCAAAGAGAAATCGGCATCCCGCGCAGAGCAGCTCCAGTGTCTTCAGCAGCCCCCCCCCTGCTTGTGCCGCGCACGTCGGCACATCCGACCGCTGCCTCTGCATCCACCCAGCCCCTTTTCGACACGTCCGATGTGAGCGGGAACGTCCGCGACAAGAACACACACAAGAACTCTCCCCTCTCCCCACCTTCCCTGCGAGCGTTCGTCTCGATCGCGTTTTCTCCGTCGCGCCATCATGCCGCCGCGCCTCGCCCAGGGGCGCCACGAGGCGGCCGGCCGGAGGCGAGAAGGCCCGCGCGCGCCAAGGGTGATCGATTTTTCCTGTCGCCGCTCGCCTTGCGCAATCGAGAGGGGGTGGGAGGGAGGGCGGCGACGGGCCTGCGCTTGCGTCCTCCTTTCGCTTTCCTCTCGCTTTTCCTCCTCGTCGGGTCCTCGCCGACACTGGCCTCTGCCGATCGCCAACCCCCTCCGCGTCCGCGGGCGCTCGATCATCGCTTCTCCTCCCCCTCTCGCCGGCGCCCAAAACGAGGCGCGATCAACTCCCTCGCCGGGCTCGGAGGACGCGCGCCCAAAAGGGCGGACGGCCGCCGGCGCCCAAAAGGGAGGAGGCCCGTGCCGTGGCCCGGTGCCCTGTCGCGCCGTCCCCCGTAAAAGTGGCTCGGCGCTTTGAACCTTCCTTGTGAGGAGGTCCCCCGATCCCCCTCATTTGGTAGCCTCAACGGCCCGGCTCGTCACTTTACGGGGCGTGGCGCTGTCGGGACCGGGCCGCGGCCCGCGGGCGCGCAAGCCGGCGGCGCCGACGGACGCCCGCCGCGCCGCCCGGTGCGCATCCCCCGACCCTCCAAAAAACAAAGTGGTGTAGAAACACGCCTGCCTCTTGCCGATGCCGCGGGCCGGCTGGATCCAGGCGCGGCAGCGGCTGCGGCGGGCGGGCGGCCTGAGGGAGCGCCCCAAACGGACGCGTCGCCCTGGGGGGAGCGCCTTTGCGAGGCCGTCTCGCCGCCTGCGCGCTCGGGCCTCTGGGGGTGGCCGCTTTTGCCCCCCCCCCCCGCTCTCTTGCCCGACGCGGCGCCACCACGGACGTTCGCTGTGGCACCTACGTCGCGTGCACCTGCACCAACGCCCTTGCAGAGGCGGCACCCGAGCCTCGCGCCTACGTTTAGAGCGGGCAGGTCCCGCCGCGGGTCCAGTCGTGCGCCTTCGAAGAAAAAAAAAAAGGCGCTCCAGAGGCGTCGCAAGGGCCCCCTCTCTCTCTGCCCGCTCTCGATGTACGCTTCTGTCTCTGCAGCCGCCTCTGCGGGCGCGGCCCGCAGCACGGGTGGGCGCCCACGACGTAGGCGCCACAGCGAGCGCCCGCGGTGGCCCCGCGTTCGGGCACAGAGGGAAAACAATGGGGGGCCCCCGAGAGCGCTTTCTCCCCTGCTCGGCGCGGCGCGCGGCGCGGCGCGCGGCGCTAGCGCCGGCGCCGTGCCTGGGGCGATCGCTCGCGCGGGCGTCGCCGGGCGCCAAAGTTCTTCTGGCCACGTGCGCGCCTTCTCTCCACGACACGGTCTGCGCGCCCGCGGACGAGCGCGCGTCGGGCGCCTGGCTCGACGGGTTTTGGGTCGCGCGCGCGCACACACACACGAGGCCCCGCCGTCGATGCCTCGCATCGGACCGCGGGGGGCCGCTGGCCGGGGCGCGGCCAAGCAGCGGCCGGCGGTGGCTGTCAGGGGCCGAGTCAGCCGCGCTTGCAAAGAGGCCGCAACGGCGCCTGTGGCATCCCGTTAAATGAGATCCCCGAGTCGAGGCTGAGGGGGCGGCGGGCAGCGGGCGAGCACGGCGGCGCCGGCCAGATTTGTGAGGCGCCGCACGACGAGGCCACAGAGAGGCGGCCGCGGAGGTGTGCCGACCGCGACGCTCCAGGAGGCCGACGGCGAGGCCCCTTTTTTTCGTGCTCCAGATCGTCTGTGAAATAGGAAGGGCACGCCGCTCTCTCCCCCGCTCGCTGTGTCCTTTGTATGCTTTTCTGTTTTGGGGGGCGCGCCCAGGTTTTCTGGGAGGGGCCTCAAAAAAACAGGTGGGGGCCTCAAAAAAACAGCTGCGGGCCTCAAAAAAACAGCTGCGGGCCTCAAAAAAACAGCTGCGGGCCTCAAAAAAACAGCCGGACCAAACACAGGGAGACAGGTTCAGAGCGGCGCGGCCGTCTCTTTTTCCACCGACGATTGAAAACATAAAAAGGAAAACGGCCCCGCCGTCGGGCCTCTCTTTCTTGGGAGAGCCGCGACAGCCCACAGCCGCGGCCGCATTCGTGGTCTCGTCGTGCTGGTCTTCGCGGCTGGCGTCTTCGCCGAGCCCGCTCGCTGCCCGCCGCCCCGTTGGCCTCGGCCAGGGCGAACGCTTTAGCGGGGACGCCGCAGGCGCCGCGGCGGCCTCTTTTGCAAGCGCGGCTGACCGGTAACCGAGCCACGAACACCGCCGCCGCTGCTTGGCCTCGCCTCAACCTGCGGCGCTCGTGCAGGGCCCTCTCCGGGCCCGCGGTCCGACGCAGGCCATCGACGACGGCTGGTCAGCGCCGCCCGATCCCCGCCGCGCCTTGCCGCCGCCCCACAGGGCCGCTTGTCGACGCGCGCGCGGACTCTGTTCGTGGGCTCAGTCAAGCACTGGGCGGGCCAAGCGTGATAAGCACTCGGCCCGTCACCCACAGTCCGCGCGCGCGTCGACAAGGGCGCGTGGGGCGCGTGGGGCGCGTGGGGCGGCAGGCGCGCCGGGCAAAGGCCGGCGATGCTCGGCCGAGCGCGAGCCGCGCCCCCCCCCACCCGCGGCTGCTACGGCGGCGGCCACGGCGGCGCCGCCTGGGGGGGGCGGCGCTCGCGCGCGTCCCTTGCTTCAAAACGGAATAAAAACGCAACGAGCCTGCCTGTGTACACATCTGTTCACCTCCTCTCGACACAATCTTCGGCTCTTGCAGCGTCCGTCGCCGCCCTTCCCCGTCGTCGCTGCCGCCGTACCTGTCTGCGCCGTCGCGCCGTCGCGCCCGCGCCCGCGCGCTCGCAGTCCTCGGCGCGAAGACCTCGACGGCGCGCCACCGCCGATCCCTGAAAAGCGGGACGGGGCCTCGCTTCACCCGAAAGCTTGCTCCCAACCCCTCTCGCCCTCGCTATCACGCGCGCGCGCGCGCTCCATCTGAAGCGCTTTGTCGCGCAGCAGCAATAAAACTCGAGTCGTCGATCACGTTTCGAAGGGTTTCTGCAAACGCCCTCTGTCCCTTCCGCATCATGTACCCCCGCACGCCGGACGACGGCGGCCAGCAGGGGGGCAACCAGCCGCGGCCCGCACCGCCGCGGCTCCACAAATCGCACAGCGACTTGACGGCGCCGCTGCTCGGGCGCGGAGGCGGATGGGGCGGCGGCGGCGGAAACACCAGCGGCGACGGCGGCGGCGGCGGCGGCGGCACCTACTGCAACCGCCCGCCGAGCGCGGCCAGCAGCGGGGGCAGCCTGTCGCGCGCCCTCCAGGCGGCCGCGTCGCAGCAGCAGCAGCAGCACAGGCCGCAGGACGCCAGTCTCGCCGGCCGCGGCCCGTCGCCCGCCGCCGCCGCCGCCTCGACAATGCCGCTTGCCTTTGGCCCGCCCTTCCCGCAGCAGCAGCAGCAGCAGCAGCAGCAGCAGCAGCAGCAGCAGCAGCAGCAGCAGCAGCAAGAGCAGCAGCAGCAGCAGCAGCAGCAGCAGCAGCAGCAGCAGCAGCAGCAGCAGCAGCAGCAGCCGCACGCGCCCCACGCCTTCCAGCCGCACCGCCCGAACCACCCGGGATCGGCGGCGCCCGGCGGGGGCGGGGGCGGCTCGAGCGGCTTTGGCCCCGGCAGCGGCGGCAGCGGCCACGGCGCCGGCGGCGGCCCGGCGGCGACGGCGCCCGCTGTCGGCGCGGCCTGGGCGTCCTACGCGTCCGCCGCGGAGCGCGACGGGCCCGCCGGCCGGCAGACCCACGGCCACCACGGCCACCACGGCCACCACGGCCACCACGGGCATAACCCACCACATGGCATGGGGCCCGGCGGCGGCGGGGGCGGAGGAGGAGGTGGGAGCGGGCCGACGCACGGCGGCGGCGGCGCAGGCGGCGGCCGTGGCGGCCGCCAGGCCGGGCGCCGCATGGCGTGGCTCGTCCTCTACGCCACGGGCCAGCGCCAGACGGTGCTGATGGACAAGCGGCAGCTCGCCACCGTCATGGGCCTCGACATCCCCGTGCGCGACCTGCGGCTGATGGACCCTGTCTTGGGCGCGGGGCTCGGCGGCGGCGGCGTCGGCGGCGGAGGCGGCATCGGCGGCGGCGGCGGCCCGGGCGGCGGCGGCGGCGGCTTCGAGTCCCACGCGCCTCAGCAGACCGTGCAGCTGCTCGCCCGCGACAACGCGATGGTCGTGGTCGCCGAGCACGTCAAGATGATCATCGCCGTGGACCGCGTCCTGCTGCCGCTGGAGGCCGGCGCCGCCGCCGCTCCGGGAGGGGGGGGCGCGGCGAGGCAGGGCGCCGACGGCGGCGGCGGCGGCGGCGGCAACAAGGCCTCTGTCGAGGCGTCCGAGCGCTTCGCGGGCGCGCTGCTGGCGGCCATCGGCGAGCGCGCGACGACCATCGCCGCCGCGCGCCTGGCCGTCATGGGCCAGGCCGTCGAGGGCCTGCAGATGCCGCCCGTGCCCGTGACGCCGACGCGCGCGGCCGGCGGGGGCGGCGCCGAGGGCGGCGGCGGATGCCTAGGCGGCGGCGGCGGCGCGGCAGCGGGAGCAGGAGCAGCAGCGCCGGCAACGATGGGGCCCGTGGACCCCGGCGCCGCCGCGACCGTGGCCACGGCTCTCGCGGCCGGCTCGCGCGCCGCCAGCGCCGCCGGGAGGGGGGCGGGCCGCGGCGGCGGCGCCTCGGTCGAGGGCGGCTCGCCCTCGGGCGGGCCGGCGGCGACGGGCGCGCCTCTGACCGGCGCGGCCGGCGCCGGCGCCGCCGATGCCGGCGGCCACGCCATGCAGCGCTGGCCGCTGCAGGTGACGCCCCCGGGCTTGGGCCAGCCGCCGCCCATGGAACAGCAGCGAGTGCAGCAACAGCAGCAGCAGCAGCAGCAGCAGCAACAACAACGGCAGCAGCAGCAGCAACACCAACGGCAGCAGCAGCAGCAGCAGCAGCAGCAGACGACGGCGCTGGCGGCGGCAGCCGGCGCCGCCGCCGCCGTCCGCATGGCCGAGGAGCTCCTCCCCTTCGAGCTGCACATGCTCGAGGTGGCCCTCGGCGAGATCGTGCGCTCCCTCGCGCGCCAGGCCGACGCGGTCGAGGCAGCCGTGCACCCGGCGATGGTGGCCCTGCAGCGCGGCGCCGACACGGCGACGCTCGAGCGAGTCCGTCGCGTCAAGACCGGGCAGCAGCGGCTGTCGGCGCGCGTGCGGTCCTTGCGCGAGGTGCTCGCGCGCTTCATCGACGACGACGACGACCTGTGGCGCATGTGCCTGTCGCGGCGGGCGGCGGGGGCGGACGCGGGCGTGGGGGACGAGGGCGGGCAGGGGCCGCCGCCTCTGATGGGCGGCGGCGGCGGGGGCCGCGGGGGCGGCCCGGGCGGCCATGGCGGCGGAGGCAGCAGCGGCGGCTATGGGCATGGCCCGCGGAGCGCCGTCGGCGGGTACACCTCATCCGCTGTACTGGGTGGCGGTGGCGGCGGTGGTGGTGGTGGTGGAAGCGTAGGCGGCAACAACGGTTCCTCGCCGCCGCCGCCGCCGCCGCCGCCGCTGCCGCCGCCGCCGCCGCCGCCGCTGCCTTGGACGGCCGCGGCGTTTGAGGGCGGCATCGGCGGCGGCGGCTTTAGCGGCGCCGGCGGAGGCCCCGTCGTCCTCGTGCCGCCGCCGTCGCAGTACGCGGCGGCCAGCGACGCGGCCACCGCGGCCACGGCCGCCGCCACGGCCGCGGTACTGATCAGCCGCCAGGCCAGCGGCAGCGGCGGCCGCGGCGGCCAGTTTGGCGGCGGGGGCGGCGGCAGCGCCGGCGCGGCCGGCACGTCGCTCGCGGCGACGGCCGTGGCGGCCTCCTTGCAGAGCGCGCACCACTACCACCTGCTGCACGCGTCCGTCGCTCAGAGCAACCCGCGGCGGCGCGACTCCTCGTCGCGGCACCACCGCCAGCACCACCACCACCACCAGTCGGGCGCGCCGCCGGCGGCGAGCGGCGGATTCGGCAGCTTTAGCGGCGCGGGCGGCGGCGGCGGCGGCAACGGCAACTTCAACGGCGGCTTTGGCGGCGGCGGCGGCGGCGGCGGGGGCATGGCGATCAACGCCAGCCCGCGCGCGACGGCGGCCGCCGTCGCCGCCGCCGCTGGCAGCCTGCGCCTGGCCAACATGCTGCTGGAGCACGGGCCCGCCTTGCCCCCCGGAGCGGGAGCGGGCGCGGCGGGAGCCAGCGGCAGCAGCCTTCTGAGGGCCGCGTCGGGCTTGGGGCCGGCGGCGGCGACGGCGACGGCGACGGCGACACGCGACGGCGGCGCCGTCCTCCTCCTCGCGCCCGTGCTCGAGCCCGAGGCGTTCTGGCAGCAGCAGCGCCAGCAGCAGTTTGACGGCCGGCCCAGCTCGTGGACGGCCGGTGCGGTCGTCGGTGGTGGTGGTGGCGGCGGCGGCGGCGGCGGCGGCGGGCCCAACGGAGGCGGAGGAGGATCGGGCGGCGGCGGCGGCGCTCCCGGCGGCGGCGGCGGGGGCGGAGCGGGCGGCAGCGGCGGCCCCGAGGACTCTGCCGCCGTGCCCGCCGCAGACCCAGGGCGGCGGCGGCGGCGCCGCCGCCGCCACCATCGCCGCCGCCCCGACCGCCGCCGCCGCTCCCTCGAGCGCGACGGCAGCAGCCCCTCGGCCGGCGGCAGCGGCAGCAGCAGCAGCTCCACCGCCGACGGCAGCGGCAGCAGCAGCACCAGCGACGGGAGCCCCTCATCCTCCTCCTCCTCCTCCTCCTCCTCCTCCTCCTCCAGCTCCTCCTCCTCCTCCTCCCGCTCCGCCGCCTCCAGCAGCTACCTCACGTCCCTGGGCGCCGCGGCCGAGCGCACCGCGGACGAGCACGCGCTCATCGAAGTCGAGGATCTGCTCGAGAGCTATTTCACCTCCGTGGATGCAGTCATGCTACGGCTTGCGGCTGCAGCAGAGTTTGTGGGCGACACGGAGGACCTGGTCAACCTGGAGCTCGACTACAGCCGCAACCGGCTGCTCAAGATCGAGATCATGGTGACCGTGGCCACGGCGGTGGTGGGGTGCTACGCGGCCATCGCCGGGGTGCTCGGGGAGGTGCGTTGTTGTGGTGTTTTATCATGTTTTGGGGGCGGGCGTCGTTTTTTGCGTTTTTGCGGTTTTTTTGTTGCGCGACGGACGGCCTAATTTTGTTGAGCCGTCGCAAATGGAGGATACGGGCAAAAGGAGCCGCCCCGCCCGTCCGCGACGCTTCTCGTCCGCCGCCGCCGCCCTCGAGCTAACGCCACCGCCCTTTCCTCCCCCCCCCCCCAAACAAACACACGCGCACACGAACAAAAACAAAACAAAACAGAACCTGGTGCTCCCCTCGCCCATCACCCAGGGACTCGGCGGGTTCCTGTGGATCAACGGCGCGTGCGTCGCGCTCTGCCTGGCGGGCTACTTTGGCGCCATGCGCGCGCTCAGGGCGCGCAAGCTGATTTGAGCGCCCTCTTTGGCGGCGCCCTGCGCCCCGCGCTCTCCTTTTTTTTCCCGCCAAACGGGTTTGTTGGTCTTGCGAGCGTCCGAGTGGAGACAAGAAGCGACCACCTCCAGAGTCGCCAGCGCCGGAACAGCGATCGCGCGCGGGCGCGAGCCAGCCGGTCGATCTTGACGTCTTGGGTCGTCGTTTTTTTCCTCCAAAGAGCGTTGACAAAAAATAAAGTCGTCTTTGCCGGCAAATGTGAGCCGAGCGAGCGTTGAAATCCAAAATTGTTTTTTCATTCTCCCCCCCGCCTCTTTCACGGCTGGTCCAGCAGCGCCGCCGCCGCCGCGTCGCTCTCCCTGAGCTGCCGGATGAGGATGCGGCACTCGGCCACGTCGGCGCGCAGCTCGTCGGCGACGTCCTCAGCGCTCTCAGCGCCGCCGCCGCCGCCGGCCGCCGCCCCCGCCCCGGCTCCTCCGGCCGCTCCCATCATGCCGCCGCCGCCGCCGCCGCCGCCATACACCCCTTGCCCCGGCCCCAGCGCCAGCGCCGCCGCCGCCGCCGCCGCCCCGCCCATCTCCTGCGCCGCCTCGACGCGCGCCTCGTCCAGCACCGCCCGCTGCAGCGCCTCCAGGCGCGCCGGCTGCTCGGCGGCCGCCGCCCCGACCTCTGCAAGCAGCGCGAGCGCGGCGTCTGACGCGCGGCGCGAGACCGCCCGCGCGACGGCGCGGCCGAGGTAAAAGGCCTCGAGGACGCCGCGCGCCTCGTCGCTCGCGGGCGCTTGGGGGGGCGCGCCGGCGCCGCCGCCGCCGCCGCCGCCGCGCGCGTCGTAGGCTGCGACGGGCGGTGCGGAGGACGCGCGCGCCCTCCTCCCCGACGTCTCGCGTTGCGCCGCCGCCGCCCGGGAGCGGGTGCTTGCGCCCGCGACGGCCACGAACGGGCGTGGCGCGCACCACGCGTGGCCCGGCCGCGTCGCCGGGCTTGCTGCTGCCGCTCTTGCTGCTGCCGCCGCCATCTCGCGCTCGATAGGATGCGTCTGTGTTCGCGCTGGTGGCGCACGTGAGAGGCGCTGGTTTGCGAGTGTTGGCGGGTGGAAGAGAGCTTCTTCGGTTTTGTTTGTGGCGTTGCGCGCGCGCGATACAAGTTCGATCGAAAGAGAGACGGATGGGTGTGGTGCGCGCGAAGGGTTTGATTGCAACGACGATTGCTGCGCACGGGCTTTTGAGAGTATGATGTAGGCGGCGGCGGCGCCAATGAGCGACGCCAACGCGCGCTCGAGCGAGCCCGCCGCCCAGCGACGATCACGCTGCCGCCCGACGACCCCCCCGCTCCCAAGCTCGGGCGACAGAGAGAGACGACGAAAAACGAATGAATTGCTCTTGTTTCAAAGGAAATGGGGCGGTTGCGGTGCCTGGGGGGCGGCGGGGGGGGGGGAGGGTCATG
>Ga0209491_10006183_pt1 | contig 16848 bp, 10 predicted proteins | sample BON02_FD_187213 | JGI IMG/M metagenome (GOLD analysis project Ga0209491, IMG submission 187213) | Freshwater microbial communities from Lake Bonney liftoff mats and glacier meltwater in Antarctica - BON-02 (SPAdes) (version 2) | ecosystem: Environmental > Aquatic > Freshwater > Ice > Glacier...
GAGCTGGGCTACACGCACCGCCACGGCCCGGACATTGCCCACGACGGGGCCGACCCGCAGCGGGCGAATTACAGCCAGGTGGTGTTGGCGACTCAGTTGCGCGAAGCGATCGCGCGGCTGAACCCCACGGTGCCGCTGGCGGCGCGCGAAGACGCGCTGCGCCAGGTGCAAGACTTGGGGCTCCCCGCGCTGCTCTCGGCCAACCGCGCGTTTCATAAGCTGCTGGTGAACGGCGTGCCGGTGCAGTACCAAAAAGACGGCGAAACCCGGGGCGACTTCGTGCGCCTGGTCGACTGGGCAGAGCCGCAGCGCAACGGGTTCTGGGCGGTGAACCAGTTCACCATCAAAGGCGCGCACCACACGCGCCGGCCCGACATCGTGCTGTTCATCAACGGCCTGCCGCTGGTGCTGATCGAGCTGAAGAACCCAGCCGACAAAAACGCCGACATCTGGAAAGCCTTTGACCAGATTGAGACCTACAAGGCGCAGATTCCCGACGCGTTTGAGTACAACGAACTGCTGGTGATCTCGGACGGCAGCGAGGCCCGGCTGGGCTCGCTCTCAAGCAACGCCGAGCGCTTCATGCAGTGGCGCACCATCGACGGCGTGGCGCTCGACCCGCTGGGTGAATTCAGCGAGCTGGAAACGCTGGTGCGCGGGGTGTTGGCGCCTTCGTATTTGCTGGACTACCTGCGCTATTTCGTGCTGTTTGAAGACGACGGCGCGCTGGTGAAAAAGATCGCGGGCTACCACCAGTTTCATGCGGTGCGCGCCGCTATCGAGCATGTGGTGGCTGCGTCCCGCCCCGACAGCGCGGCGGCGGTGCGCGGCAAGGGCGGCGTGGTGTGGCACACGCAGGGCAGTGGCAAGAGCATCACCATGACCTGCTTCGCCGCCCGCGTGATGCAAGAGCCCGCGATGGAGAACCCGACCATCGTGGTGATCACCGACCGCAACGATCTGGACGGCCAGCTCTTTGGCGTCTTCAGCCTGGCGCAAGACCTGCTTCGCGAGCAACCGGCCCAGGCCACCACACGGCAGGAACTGCGGCGCCTGCTGAGTAACCGGCCATCGGGTGGCATTGTGTTTGCGACCATTCAAAAGTTCATGCCCGGCGTTGACGAGGACATGTTTCCGGTGCTCTCGGAGCGGCGCAACATCGTGGTGATTGCCGACGAGGCGCACCGCACGCAGTACGGCTTCGAGGCCAAGCTCAAGACCCGAAAGACCCGCCCGGCCAGCGTGGGCGCGCTCACCACGGGAGATGGTGCGCACAAGGTGCAGGCCGGCACAGCTGACTTTGCGCCGCCTGAGTACCAAACCAGCTACCAGGTTGGCTATGCGCAGCACCTGCGGGACGCGCTGCCCCACGCCACCTTCGTCGCCTTCACCGGCACGCCTGTGAGCAGCACCGACCGCGACACCCGCGCCGTGTTTGGCGACTACATCCATGTCTACGACATGCAGCAGGCCAAGGAAGACGGCGCCACGGTGGCGATCTATTACGAGAGCCGGCTGGCGAAGCTCAAGCTGAAAGCCGCCGACCTGTCTGCGCTCGATGACGAGGTGGACGAGCTGACTGAGGACGAAGAGGAAAGCACCCAGGCACAGCTCAAAAACCGATGGGCTGCGCTGGAGAAGGTGGTGGGCGCCGCGCCGCGCGTGGCCAGCGTGGCGGCCGATCTGGTGGCGCACTTCGAGGAGCGCAACAAGGCGCAGGCCGGCAAGGCGATGGTGGTGGCGATGAGCCGCGACATTTGCGTGCATCTTTACAACGAGATCGTGCGCCTGCGGCCCGACTGGCACGACGCCGACCCTGAGCGCGGCGCCATCAAGATCGTGATGACCGGCAGCGCCAGCGACAAGGCGCTGCTGCGCCCGCACATCCACAGCAGCCAGGTCAAGAAGCGGCTGGAGAAGCGCTTCAAAGACCCGGCCGATCCGCTCAAGCTGGTGATCGTGCGCGACATGTGGCTGACCGGCTTCGACGCGCCTTGCGTGCACACCATGTACGTGGACAAACCCATGAAAGGCCACAGCCTGATGCAGGCGATCGCGCGGGTGAACCGCGTGTTCCGCGACAAGCAGGGCGGCCTGGTGGTGGACTACATCGGTATCGGCAACGAGCTGAAAGCCGCCATGAAGGAATACACCGCGAGCAAGGGACGCGGCAAGCCCACGGTGGACGCGCACGAGGCGCTTTCTGTGTTGCTGGAAAAGATGGACGTGTTGCGCGCCATGCTGCATGGCTTCGATTACTCGGGCTTCAAGACCGGCGGCCACAAAACGCTGGCTGGCGCCGCTAACCATGTGCTGGGGCTGACTACCGAAGGCAAAGACAAACAGCGCGATGGCAAGCGGCGATTTGCCGACGTGGCACTCGCCATGAGCAAAGCCTTCACGCTTTGCTGCACGCTGGACGAAGCCAAGGCGCTGCGTGACGAAGTGGCCTTCTTGCAGGCGGTCAAGGTGATCCTGACCAAGCGCGAGATCAGTCAGCAGAAGAAGACGAACGAGCAGCGCGATGTGGCCATTCGCCAGATCATCAGCCAGGCGGTGGTGAGCGACTGCGTGGTCGACATCTTTGATGCGGTGGGGCTGGAGAAGCCCAACATCGGCCTGCTCGACGATGCGTTTCTGGCGCAGGTACGCAATCTGCCCGAGCGCAATCTGGCGGTGGAGCTGCTGGAGCGGCTGCTCGAAGGCGAGATCAAAAGCAAGTTCGCCAGCAACGTGGTGCAACAGCGCAGGTTCTCCGATCTGCTGAGCGGCGTCATCACCCGGTACCAGAACCGCAGCATCGAGACCGCCCAGGTGATGGAAGAACTGGTCGAGATGGCACGGAGGTTCAAAGAGGCCGCGAACCGGGGTGAGCAGCTGGGGCTGAGCGAAGACGAGGTTCGCTTCTACGACGCGCTGGCCAACAACGAATCGGCTGTGCGCGAGCTGACCGACGAGACGCTCAAAAAGATCGCCCACGAGCTGACGGAAAACCTGCGCAAGAACATCTCGGTGGATTGGTCGCAGCGCGAGAGCGTGCGCGCCAGCCTGCGGCTGATGGTCAAGCGTATCTTGCGCAAGTACAAGTACCCGCCCGACCTGGCCGATGCGGCGGTGGAGCTGGTGCTGCAGCAGGCCGAGGCGCTGGGTGAGAGCTGGGCAGTGTGAACGCCCATCGCGCTTTCAATTCCAGTTTCAACCGGTTGGGCATCAACATCTGTTTGCAGTGCGTCTACATGGCATTCTTCGCTCTGACGCTCAGTAGACCGTGAACACGTTCTCAGCATGACGATCAGGCCAGGATCAGGCTAGTCCAGGCCAGGATCAGGCCGCCAGCTGACCCTGCAGCCCCGTCAGCCTGCTGGCCGCAGCGTCGAATCGGGCGGGCCGAACACGCGGTCGAAGCACCAGGTGAACACCACCGTGTAAGCCAAGAAAAACACCATGATGCCCACGTCGGCGAGCAGGGCCTCCCACAGGCCAATGTCCAGCCACCAGGCTATCACCGGTACCACGATCAGGCCGAGGCCGATCTCGAAGCCAATGCCGTGTACAGCTCGACGCTGCCAGGTCCGCTTGCCGCTGGTTTGGCGCGCCTCCCAGGCCTCAAACAGCGCGTTGAACGTGAAGTTGAAGGTCAGCGCAATCGCCGACAGCGCCAAGGTAAGTGCCAGTGTGGACAAAAGCGAGCGGCCAAACAGCCACCACAGAAACGGCGCCACCAGTATCGTGGCGAAGATTTCGTAAAGCACAGCCTGCAGCACACGGCGGCGCCTGGGATTGAGGGAAAGCGTCATGGGCAAAGCCGCAATGGTAGCCAACCTGCGGCATTTCACTGGCCAGCGGTGACGCCCATATGTCACCAGCGGCCAGCGCATCGTCGTTAACATCTGCGCCATCGATCCAAACAGAAACCCGCATGTTCAGCATCGCCATCGCAGGCCGCCTGCCCAAACCAGCCGGGCTGGCCGAGACCGAAAAACTCCGGCCGCAGTGGAAGAGCCAGGCCCCCGAGCAGCAGCAGGCCAAGGCCAACGCCGCCGTGCTCTTGATCAAGGCGCAGCAGGACGCGGGGCTGGTACGTCGGCGCTGTGCTGGCTGGGTTGCAAGGAACTGATGACATGAACGCACACCAAACTCTCTCCCTTGTCGACCCCGCCGACCTGGGCCTGTGTCCCGACCGCACGCAGCGCCTGTTGCAGGTGCTGCAAGGCGAAGTGGACCGTGGCTATATTCCCGGCGCCGTGGTGCTGCTCGCCCGTCACGGGCAGATCGGGCTGCACCAGGCCATCGGCCAGCTCGACCCAGGCGCCAGCCTGCCAATGACCACCGATGCGGTGTTCCGCATTTATTCCATGACCAAGCCGGTGGTGTCTGTTGCGGCGATGATGCTGGTCGAGCAGGGCCGGTTGCTGCTGACCGACCCCGTGGCCAAGTACCTGCCAGCGTTCGCCAACCCGTCCGTGGCGGTAGAGCGGGGCACCCAGGTGGCGCTGGAGCCTGCGGCGCAGCCCGCCACCGTGCAAGACCTGTTGCGCCACACCGCTGGCCTTACCTACGAATTCCTCGGCAGCGCCCATGTGCAGCGGCTTTACGCGAAAGCGCAGATCGGATCGCGTGCACGCAGCAACGCCGCCTTCAGCGAGACACTGGCCGCCATGCCTTTGTTTCACCAGCCGGGCAGCCAGTGGGCCTACAGCCGTGCCACCGATGTGCTTGGGTGCCTGCTGGAGGCGGTCAGCGGACAGACGCTGAGCGAGCACCTGGCGCAAACCATCTTCACACCGCTCGGCATGAAAGACACCGCGTTCAGCGTGCCCGAAGCCGATCACGCCCGCATCGCCGAACCATTTGCCCACGATCCCGATGGCGGCATCCCCATGCGCGTGCTCGATCCGCGCGAGGTACCCGCCATGCAAGCGGGTGGCGGCGGGCTGATGTCGACCACCCACGATTACGCGCGTTTTCTGCAGTGCTTGCTCAACCGTGGTCAGCTCGGTGATGTGCGGCTGCTGGGCTCACACACGGTGGACTTCATGACGGCCGACCACCTGGGCAACATCCCGAGCCACGACAGCCTGCTGCCGTCCGGTCACGGCTTTGGTCTGGGCTTTGCGGTGCGTATCCACGCCGGGGTTTCCGCCATGCCCGGCTCGGTTGGCACCTACCACTGGGGCGGCATCGCTGGCACCACCTTCTTTGTCGATCCAGCCGAGGACTTTTTTGGCATCCTCATGACCCAGGCGCCAAACCAGCGCGACCATGTGCGCAACCTGTTTCGCAACCTCGCCTACGCCACGCTGATTGACTGAGGTATGGCATCTATCGGTCTCTCTGACCCCCTCAGAAAGACATGCTGCACCTGCCCTTTGGGTGCGGCCTGAATGGCATGCGCAAGGCAAGAAAAAACCCGCTCACATAGGGGAAGTGGCGGGTTTCGATGCCGGACGAACCGGCCTGAAACGGTGATTTGGAGCGGGTGAAGAGAATCGAACTCTCGTCAGTAGCTTGGGAAGCTACAGCTCTGCCATTGAGCTACACCCGCGACCGTCGGAGTTTACTTGAGGATGTCACCCAGACAGAGGTACTTGATCTCCACATAGTCGTCGATGCCATGGTGCGAACCTTCGCGGCCCAGGCCAGACTGCTTCATGCCGCCAAACGGTACGTGCTCGGTGGCGAGGATGCCGACGTTGATGCCCACCATGCCGTATTCCAGCGCCTCGGCCACCCGGAAAATACGGCCTACATCGCGGCTGTAAAAGTAGCTGGCTAGGCCAAAATCAGTGGCGTTCGCCGCATCCACGCCTTCCTGTTCGGTCTCGAACTTGAATACGGGCGCGAAGGGGCCAAAGGTTTCTTCGTTGGCGCACAGCATGTCGGGGGTGGCGTCGGCCACCACGGTGGGCTCGAAGAACTGGCCGCTGCCCACAGACGACAGGCGCTTGCCGCCAGTTATCACGCGCGCGCCCTTGGCCACCGCGTCGTCCACATGGCGCTGCACCTTCTCCAGCGCCGCCTCCTCGATCAGCGGGCCCTGGTTCACGCCGTCCTCGAAGCCATTGCCGACCTTGGCGGTGGCGACCTTGGCAGCGAACTTCTTGACGAACTCGTCGTAGACACCGCTTTGTGCATAAAAGCGGTTGGTGCAGACGCAGGTTTGACCAGCGTTGCGGTATTTGCTGGCGAAAGCGCCTTCCACCGCGCTGTCGATGTCGGCGTCGTTGAAGACAATGAAGGGCGCGTTGCCGCCCAGCTCCAGCGACATTTTTTTGACCGTGGGCGCGCTCTGTGCCATCAGGATGCGGCCGACCTCGGTGGAGCCAGTGAAGGAGATGTGGCGCACCACATCGCTGGCGCACAGCGCCTTGCCCACCGCAATCGAGTTGTCGGCGTCGGCGGTGATCATGTTGATCACGCCAGCCGGAATACCAGCGCGAATTGCCAGCTCCATCGCGGCCAGGGCGGTCAGCGGGGTCAGCTCGGCTGGTTTGATGATGACCGGGCAGCCCGCGGCCAGCGCAGGCGCCACCTTGCGCGTGATCATCGCCAGCGGGAAATTCCACGGCGTGATGGCGGCGCAGACGCCGATGGGCTGCTTCAAAACCATCAGGCGGCGGTTGTTGTCGAATTGCGGCAAGGTTTCGCCGTTGATGCGCTTGGCTTCTTCGGCGAACCATTCCACGAAGCTGGCGCCGTAGGCCACCTCACCTTTCGCCTCGGGCAGCGGCTTGCCCTGCTCGGCGGTCATGATGCGGCCCAGGTCGTCCTGGTTGGCCATGATCAGGTCGTACCATTTGCGTAGCAAGATGCTGCGCTCTTTGGCGGTCTTTGCGCGCCAAGCTGGCCACGCGGCGTTGGCTGCTGCGATTGCGGCTTCGGCGTCTGCTGGGCCGAGGTTGGCCACATCGGCCAGCTTGTGGCCGGTGGCCGGGTCGAGCACATCAAAGCGGCTGCTGCCAGCGACCCATTGGCCGTTGATCAGGGCATCGGTCTTGAGCAGGCTCGGGTCTTTGAGCAGGGCGAGGGGGGATGTCTTCATGTCCATGGGGTAACTCTTTCTGTCAGGTCGTTGCGCTCCAGCGCATTTCGATTTCAAGGAACCCCATCTCTTGCGGGGTGGGGTTGATGACGTTGCGTTCCACGCCCACGCTGCGTGCGTGTCACCGACCCGGTGTGAGGGACGCAATGCGCTTACCTCCCGCCGTTTCCAGCAACAGTTTGCCACCCGTCACCGGGGCGACCACATGGGCATGCCGATACCAACCGGTTTCAACGCCGGGTGAAAAACGCCACTCGGTGACGATAGCGCGTTCGTTGGGGATTTGTGCAGTGGGGATGGCTTGTGGGCGACGCGCGGTGCAAGCTCCAATCACCTACGGGCTTTTAGCGGTAGGTCGCGCTGGGGCAGCCGGGTTACTTTCGGCGACCGCGCAGCCACTCCAGCGTGAGCATCAGCGCAGTGGTGAACAAAATGAGCAGGGTGGCCACGGCGGCGATGGTGGGCGAGATGCTTTCGCGAATACCGGTAAACATCTGGCGTGGCAGTGTGACCTGATCTGGCCCAGCCAGAAACAGCGTGACCACCACCTCGTCGAAAGAGGTGGCAAACGCAAAAAGCGCGCCTGAAATCACGCCGGGCGCGATCACCGGCAATGTGACGCGGAAGAAGGTCTGCAGCGGGCCAGCGCCCAGGCTCAGGCTGGCCTTGACCAGGTTGTGGTTAAAGTTTTGCAGCGTGGCCAGCACGGTGGTGACCACAAACGGTGCACCAAGCGCGGCGTGGATCAGGATCAGGCCCAGGTAGGTGTCGTTCAAGCCGAGCTTGGCGAAATACAGGTAGCTGCTCACGCCCACCACCACCACCGGCACCACCATGGGCGCGATCAGCAGCCCGGTGATGAAGCCCTTGCCAAAGAACTGGGTGCGCGCCAGGCCCATAGCAGCCAGCGTGCCCAGCATGGTCGCCAAGAGCGTGGCCAGAGGGGCAACAATGAAGCTGTTTTTGGCGGCTCGAGACCAGTCTCCCGAATTCCACATCTCGCGGTACCACTGCAGCGACCAGCCTTCAATGGGGTAGGCGAGAAACGAGCTGTCGCTGAACGAGAGCGGAATGATCACCACCACCGGCAACAACAGGAACACCAACACCGCAATACCGCCCAAGCGCAGAGCGCACCAACCGAGCTTGTCGAGCAGGGTGTAGTGGGCCGGAAATGGGGGAAAGATGGCGGAGAACATGCTGGTTTGTCTTGTTATCCCAAACTCAGCTCGGCTTTGCCCAGCTTGCGGTAAAGCGCGTACAGCACCAGCGTGCAAGCCATCAGCACCGCACCGAGTGCACAGGCCATGCCCCAGTCCACCACCACGTTGGTGTATTGCGCCACGTAGTAGCTCAGCATCTGGTCGCCTGCGCCGCCCAGCAGCGCAGGTGTGACGTAGTAGCCGATGCAGGTGATGAAAACCAGCAGTCCGCCAGCGGCCATGCCTGGGTAAGTTTGCGGCAGATAGACGCGAAAGAAGGCCGATAGCGGCGGGCTGCCGAGCGAAATGGCAGCACGCAGGTAATTGGGTGGTACCGACTTCATGACGCTGTAGAGCGGAAGAATCATGAAGGGCAACAGGATGTGGACCATGGCAATCAGCACACCCAGGCGGTTGAAGAGCAGCGGGATGGGCGCATCGGTCATGCCCAGCCACAGCAGGAACCGGTTCACCAAGCCATTGTTTTGCAGCAGCACGATCCAGGCTGCGATGCGCACCAACACCGAGGTCCAGAACGGCAGCAGCACCAGGATCAGCAGGATGTTGGCCTTGCGCTCGCTCAAGCTGGCCAACCAATAGGCCAGCGGATAGCCCAGCAACAGCGTGGCCAGTGTGACGATGGCGCTGATCTGAAAAGTGCGCACCAAGATGTCGCTGAAGGCGGCCGCATCGGGCCCTACCCTCACGATGTCGCCATCGGCATTGCGTTTCAAATCCACCGAAGCCAGCAAATAGTTGGGCGTCCAGCGCGCGCTGTTTTTGGCGATCGTCTGCCAGTAGGGCAGTTCGGCCCAGCGCTCGTCGTGCTCCAGCAGTTTGGCGCGGGCCTCAACAGCGCTCAGGTTTTCGCCCAGCGGCAGGGCGCGGTAGGTGCCCATGACCAGCGAGCGGGCACCGGCCACTTCGCTGTTGAGGCGGCGGGCCAACGCGCCCGCATCGGCTGTTTCTTTGAATGCGGTGAAGTCGGCCAGCAAGGCCGCGTAGGCGTCAGCAGAGGGTGGTGTTTTCCGGTCCCAGTCGGCCAACGCCGTGCCCGTGCGGGGCAGGGCGTCGGCCACTTCGGGGTTTTCTACCGCGCGGATCAACAAGGAGCCCAGTGGCACCAAAAAAAACACCAGTAGGAACAGCAGCAAAGGCAGTGTGAGCAAGAGCGCACGAAGCCTTTTGTGACGCTCGGCGCGCTGCAGTTGAGCAGCCAAGCTGCCAACCACAGGGGCTGCGATGGGCCCCGTGAGGGCGCTGCCGGTCACGCTTCAGTTCGCAGCCCAGGCGGCGAAGCGCTTCTCCAGAGCCTCACCCTGGTCGGACCAAAAGCCGGTGCCGAACTGCAGGGAATCCTTGCTGTTAGCGGGCGACGTGGGCAGCATAGCCAGCACCTTGGCATCCAGTTTGGTCAGCGCTTTGTTGTTGACGGGGCTGTAGCTGATGTTTCGGGCGTACTCGGCCTGGGCATCTGGCGAGCTGGCGAGGGCGATGAACTTCATGGCCGCGTCCTTGTTTGGCGTGCCTTTGGGCATGACCCAGTAACCGAGGTCGTAGATACCACCGGTCCAGCTGATTTTGAGGTTCTTGCCCTCGCGCTGCGCGGCTTCGATGCGGCCGTTGTAAGTGGTGCTCATGGTGACGTCACCCGCCACCAGAAACTGGGGCGGCTGGGCGCCGGCTTCCCACCACTGGATGTTGGGTTTGAGCTCGGTGAGCTTTTTGAAGGCACGCTCGGCGCCGTCTTTGGTGGCGAGCACCTTGTAAACATCGGCGGTTTTGACACCGTCGGCCATCAGCGCGAATTCCAGGTTGTAGCGCGCGCCTTTGCGCATGCCGCGCTTGCCGGGAAATTTCTTCACGTCCCAGAAATCGGCGAACGAGGAGGGCGCGGTCTTGAGTTTGTCGCCGTCGTAAGCCATCACGGTAGACCAGACAAAGGTGCCCGCACCACATTCGTGCACAGCGGCCTTTTGGAAGTCGGCCTTGTTGCCAATCTTGGCCCAGTCCATCTTCTCAAACAGGCCCTCGTCGCAGCCGCGGTTCACGTCGGTGCTTTCCACCTCCACCACGTCCCAGGTCACATTCTTGGCTTCCACCATGGCCTTTATCTTGGCTTGTTCGCCGTTGTATTCCACCTGCGTCACCTTGCCTCCAGCCTTCTCGAAGGGCTCAAAGTAGGCTTTTTTCTGGGCCGCGCCGTTGGCGCCGCCGTAATTGACAATGGTCAGGGCGCTTTGCGCGAACACAGGCAGTGCCAAGATGGTGGCTGCTGCAATCAGGATGGGTTTGAGCTTCATGGCGCGGATCTTTAGGGGTTCGGGCGGGGGAACGCTTGAAATGGGTGGTTCAGAGGTAAATGCGCAGTTGCTCGGGCGGGATGTGCAGCGTCACCGCGCTGCCGGCGTGTAGCTGATCCGTATGCTGCAGTGACAATTTGACACCAATCTCGGGCTGGTTGGCGATATGACAGCGCAGGCGAAGGTGATCGCCAAAATAGATCACATCGGTCACGCTGGCGTGCAAGGCGTTGCCACCTGTGGCCTCAACGCCCACCAAGCTGATGCGCTCTGGACGAACGCTGCACTGCACCGCATCGCCAACGCTGGCGCTGTTGACGTTGATGCCGTTCAGCCGCGTGCCATCGGCCAGCGCCACCCAGCAGCGCTCGCCGGCGGCCTCCACCACCTTGCCGTTGAGCACCGAGTTGTCGCCCACAAAGCTGGCCACAAAACGGTTGACTGGGGTTTCGTACAGGCGGTTTACCGGGTCGACCTGCTGGATCACGCCTTCGCTGAACACCGCCACCCGGTCCGACATGGTGAGGGCCTCGGATTGGTCATGCGTGACATAGACAAAGGTCACGCCCAGGCGGCGGTGCAATGCCTTGAGTTCCAGTTGCATGTGCTCGCGCAATTGCTTGTCAAGCGCGCCCAGCGGCTCGTCCATCAGCACCAATTGCGGATCGAACACCAGCGCCCGCGCCAGCGCCACGCGCTGCTGTTGTCCACCAGACAGCTGGCTCGGGTAACGCTCGCCCATGGCGCCCATTTGCACCATGTCGAGCGCGTTTTTGACCTTGGCCTGCAGATCAACCTTGCCCAGCTTGCGCACGGTCAGTGGGTAACCGATGTTTTGCGCCACCGTCATGTGCGGAAACAGCGCGTAGTTTTGAAACACCATGCCGAAGTTGCGCTTGTGCGGCGGTGTGCGGGTGATCGGCACACCGTCCAGGCTGATCTCGCCTGCTGTGGGCGACTCGAAACCGGCCAGCATCATCAATGTGGTGGTCTTGCCCGATCCCGACGGGCCGAGCAGGGAGAGAAATTCCCCTTTCTGAATCCCCAGGTTCAGATCGCGTACCACCAAGGTGCGGCCGTCGTAGGTCTTTTGCACGCCGGTGAAGGTAACAAATGCGTTGCGCTGGGTCATGGGCTGGCGGGTCAGAGTCGCTGGTGGATTTGGTTGCGGGGTTGCCGTCGGCCCTCGGGGCGTAGAGCACAGGTGGTCCCAGATCGCCTGTCATGCGGTGGCCGTTGATTAACATCGGCTGGGCGGCCATGGGTGGTGTGCGCATCCTGTGGGCATGGCCGCAATTCGCATGCGAGCCTGCGCGGATGATCCGTCACCTGGCATATCAGAAATGGGCCAACAGGAAAGACCCGCTTTGTTGAGCAGCACCAGCCTGTCTGCTGCACTGTGTTTCGCCATCCACGGCCAGATGGGTATCACCTCAAAGCCAGACTGTGGCTGCGACTCTCCACGGTCTGCACCGACGAAACCCAAACGTGGACTTGGCTGAAACGCCAATCCAGCCCCATTCGACCGGACGGAGAGCTCGGTGAGTGGGCCTGTTGTGGCGATTCGACGTGCCTGCGCCCGGTTTGCGAAAATACAGGGCTTTTCGCGTCACAACGCGCTCCCCCACCGCTCGACTCATTCCAAGACCACCATGATCCGCCCTGCCACCGCTGTTGCCACTGTTGCCGACATCCGCAAGACCTTTCTGGACTTCTTCGCCTCCAAAGGCCATACGGTGGTGCCTTCTAGCGGCCTGGTGCCGGGCAACGACCCGACGCTGATGTTCACCAACTCGGGCATGGTGCAGTTCAAGGATGTGTTCCTGGGCACCGACAAGCGCTCTTATGTGCGCGCCGCCTCGGTGCAGGCCTGCCTGCGCGCCGGCGGCAAACACAACGACCTGGAAAACGTGGGCTACACCGCGCGCCACCACACCTTTTTTGAGATGCTGGGCAACTGGTCGTTTGGCGACTACTTCAAGCGCGAGTCGCTGCACTGGGCCTGGGAGTTGCTGACCGAGGTTTACCAGCTGCCCAAGGAGCGTCTGCTGGCCACGGTGTACGAAGAGGACGACGAGGCCTTTGAGATCTGGACCAAAGAGATTGGCCTGCCGCCCGAGCGCGTGATCCGCATTGGCGACAACAAGGGCGGGCGCTACAAGAGCGACAACTTCTGGATGATGGCCGACACCGGCCCTTGCGGCCCGTGCTCCGAGATCTTCTACGACCACGGCGACCACATTCCGGGCGGCCCGCCCGGCAGCCCCGAGGAAGACGGCGACCGCTTCATCGAAATCTGGAACAACGTGTTCATGCAGTTCGACATGCAGGAAGACGGCACGACGCGGCCATTGCCTGCGCCTTGCGTGGACACCGGCATGGGGCTGGAGCGCCTGGCCGCGATCTTGCAGCAGGTTCACAGCAACTACGAGATCGACATTTTTGATGCGCTCATCAAGGCTGCGGCCCGCGAGACGGGCATCGAAGACCTGGCCAACCCCTCGCTGAAAGTGATCGCCGACCACATCCGCGCCACCGCGTTTCTGGTGAGCGACGGCGTGATCCCCGGCAGCGAAGGCCGCGGCTATGTGCAGCGCCGCATCATCCGCCGCGCGATCCGCCACGGCTACAAGCTGGGCCAGAAGACGCCGTTTTTCCATAAGTTGGTGGCCGATCTGGTGGGTCTGATGGGCGAGGCTTATCCGAGTCTGGCGGCGCAGGAGCAGCGCATCACCGAGGTGCTGAGGACGGAGGAGGAGCGGTTCTTCGAGACGCTGGCCACGGGTATGGAAATTCTGGATGGTGACATCGTGAAGTCAGTCGTGCGCTGGATTTCCGATATCAGAGTCAAGCAAGACATGGCTCAACTCTCGATTGCCGACGTATGGAAGGACGGAATTTGTCTGCGTGAGTATCAAGGGGCAGCTCAGCGAGAAGTCCAGGTTGTACTGGTTAACGGCCCAGATGCAATTGAGCGGCTGCGTCGATTGGCAATACGGGAGCTCTTTCCACAAGGTGCCAAAGTTGTGATTCGATCAATTGGTGGAGACGGAAGCAGCATCCTGGCCGCAAAAAAAGAGCTGGCGCTCCATTGGGGAGTTAGCCCAGTAGAAGTTTGGAATAATTTCGATATTGGTGAACAACAGCATGGCTTCAAAGCCGAGCTGTCTGGCGAGGTTGCCTTTAAGCTGCACGACACCTACGGTTTTCCGTTGGACCTGACCAACGACGTGTGCCGAGAACGTGGTGTGACGGTGGACGATGAGGGCTTCAACGCCGCCATGGCCAAGCAGAAAGCCGCCGGCCGTGCGGCAGGCAAGTTCAAGATGGACAAGGCGTTGGAATACAGCGGCGCCAGCAACGAATTTGTGGGCTACGAGAAGCTGGAAGTGCCGGCCAAGGTGGTGGCGCTGTACCTGGAGGGCACGCCGGTGGCCGAGCTGAAGGTGGGGCAGACCGGCGTCGTGGTGCTGGACAACACGCCGTTTTATGCCGAGGGTGGCGGCCAGGTGGGTGATGAGGGTGCGATCAGCACGCCATCTTCCCGATTCGCGGTCGGCGACACGCAAAAAATCAAAGCCGACGTGTTCGGTCACCACGGTACGCTGGAGCAAGGCACGCTGGCGGTGGGCGATGCGGTCACGGCCAGCGTGGACACCGCGCAGCGTGCGGCCACCATGCGCAACCACTCGGTCACCCACGTGATGCACAAGGCGCTGCGCGAGGTGCTGGGCGATCACGTGACGCAAAAGGGTTCGCTGGTCGATGCCGACAAGACGCGCTTTGACTTCACCCACAACGCGCCGGTAACCGACGCACAGATCCGCGAGATCGAGCAGCGCGTGAACGCCGAGATCGTGGCCAACGCGGCGACGCAGTCGCGGGTGATGGACATCGAGTCGGCGCAGAAAACCGGCGCGGTGATGCTGTTTGGCGAGAAGTATGGCGAGACGGTGCGGGTGCTCGACATCGGCAGCAGCCGCGAACTCTGCGGCGGCACCCACGTAGCGCGTACCGGCGACATTGGCTTCTTCACCATCACCGCCGAGGGTGGTGTGGCCGCCGGTGTGCGCCGCGTGGAAGCTGTCACCGGCCGCAACGCGCTGAATTACGTGCAGGGCATGGAAACCACGCTGGGTGGCGTGGCCGGCACGTTGAAGGTCACGCCGCATGAAGTGCCAGCGCGCGTGGGCGCTTTGCTGGAGCAGATGCGCGAGTTGGAAAAAGAAATGGGCGCGCTCAAAAGCCGCCTGGCCTCAGCCCAGGGCGACGAGCTGGTGGGGCAGGCGGTGGATGTGAAGGGCCTGAAAGTGTTGGCCGTGGCCTTGCCCGGTGCCGATGCCAAGAGCCTGCGTGAAACCATGGACAAGCTGAAAGACAAGCTGAAAACCGCTGTCATCGTGTTGGCGGCGGTGGACGGCAACAAGGTGCAGATTGCGGCCGGCGTCACAGCCGACAGCTGCGCGAAGGTGAAGGCCGGTGAGCTGGTGAACTTTGTTGCCCAGCAGGTGGGCGGCAAGGGCGGCGGCAAGCCCGACATGGCCATGGCCGGCGGCACCGATGCGTCGGGTTTGCCCAAGGCTTTGGCCTCGGTGCGGGCCTGGGTTGCTGAACGGGTCTGACCAATTGGGCGCGGCGCGCTCAGCTGGCCTGAGCAACCACGCCGCGGTCGATCAGGGCCTGTGTCTCTATTTCAGTGAGGCCGAATTCTGCCAGCAGCTCGCGCGTGTGTTGACCGAGTAGCGGTGCCGGCGCTGTGCTCTCGGTGGGGGTGGCGGAGAAGTGGATCGGGCAGCCAATCGCCTGGGTGGCGCCGGCCTGCGGGTGCTCCAGCTCCAGCACCATGTTGCGTGCCAGCGTCTGCGGATGCGACAACGCTTCGCCGATGGTGTGCACTGGGCCGGCTGGCACGCCGGCGGCGTCAAAGTCAGCCTGCCAGGCGTCTCGGCTGCGCTGGCGCAGCACACCGTTCATCAGCGCCACCAGCGTCTCGCGGTGCGCCATGCGGTCGCGGTTGGTGACAAAGCGCGGGTCTTCGCGCCACCCGGGGTGGCCCAGCACCAAGCAGATGCGCTCCCAGTTGGCTTGGTTGGCGCCGCCAATGTTGATCCAGCCGTCGCTCGCCTCAAACGCCTGGTAGGGCGCGGTCAGGATGTGGGCCGAGCCGGTGGGCTCTGGGGTTTGCCGGGTGGCAAACCACACCGCCGCATGCCAGTAGGTTTGTTGCAGGGCGGCGTCTGCCAGCGAGGTGTCCACGAGCTGGCCTTCGCCGGTTTTGAGCTTGTGCACGTAGGCGGCCAGGATGCCGACCGCGCCCAAAATGCCGGCGTTCATGTCGGATACCGCGTTGCCGTTCTTGGCCGGCGGCCGGCCCGGCTCGCCAGTGACCGACATCAGGCCGGCAAAGCCTTGGGCAATCAGGTCGAAGCCGCCTTTGTCGGCATATGGGCCGGTGCGGCCGTAGCCGCTGATGGCGCAATAAATCAGGCCAGGATTTTCTGCCCTGAGCGTCTCAAATCCCAGGCCAAGTTTGGCCATGGTGCCGCCGCGGAAGTTCTCCACCAGCACGTCGGCCTGCTTCACCATGCGCAGCAGCAGGGCGCGCCCCTCGGGGTTCTTGAGGTCAAGCGCGAGGCCGCGCTTGTTGCGGTTCATCATCATGAAAGGGGCTGAAACGCCGTTGACCTGCGGGTCGCGGTAGGCGCGCGCATCGTCGCCGCCGTCGAGTTTCTCGATCTTGATCACGTCGGCCCCCATGTCGGCCAGCAACAGGCCGCAGGTGGGGCCGGACATGATCTGGGTGATTTCCAGCACCCGCAAACCTGCGAGCGGGCCGCTGCGCGGCGTCGGTGCCGCGCTCATTGGCCGCTCCAGACAGGGCTTCGTTTGGCCACAAACGCGGCCACGCCTTCGTGAAAGTCGTCGCTGCCGTAGGCGGCGCGAATCAGATCGTCTGACGCCGCCAGATCGTGCGTGGTCAAGCGCTCCAGCACCGCCTTGCTCACGCGCTGTGTGACCGGAGCCAGTGCGCCCAGCTGTTTTGTCAGTGCCAGGGCGGATGCGTCGATATGCTCGGGCGCTGCAATCGCGTGCAGGTAGCCACAGGCCAGGGCTTCGTCGGCTTCGATGAATTCGGCCAGCATCAGCATGCGCTTGACGCGCTGAGCGCCAAAGACCGCACGCAAACGCGCCACGTTCTGGATCGACAGACAGTTGCCCAGGGTCTTGGCGATCGGCACGCCAAATTTCGAGCCCGGTGTGGCGAGGCGGAAGTCGCACGCTGTGGCAATGGACAGACCGC
>Ga0209491_10006187_pt1 | contig 16835 bp, 12 predicted proteins | sample BON02_FD_187213 | JGI IMG/M metagenome (GOLD analysis project Ga0209491, IMG submission 187213) | Freshwater microbial communities from Lake Bonney liftoff mats and glacier meltwater in Antarctica - BON-02 (SPAdes) (version 2) | ecosystem: Environmental > Aquatic > Freshwater > Ice > Glacier...
TAGAGATGTTTCCCAATTTCCCCAATCGCATGTCCCGATCTTAAGCTCGATTTGGACCAGAAAGACCTGAATCAGCTCTTTTCGAGACCTTGGTGGTAGTCGACCGCACGCGTGAATGACTTAAAAGTGAGCTCCAATGCAATTTCTTCTTTGGCATACGCGCTTATAAACTTTCGGAATCATTGACCCGGGGACTCATGGTCAGACCAAGCTTTATGAACACGGTCAACTCCCTCTTTCGTCACTATCGCCCACCATTTATCCCTTTTCGACCCGACATTTTTTGGAGGGGTTGTCACCACTACGGGGAATCGCGCTTCCGGATCAGCGGACAGCGCGCGAACTTGATCCCACACGACTCGTATTGCGCTGTCATCTGCGAAAAATGATTCACCTTCCATGCGGACCCAACCTTTTTCTGCAAGGTGGAAATACAGTTTCTTGTCTCGCGCTTTGATGGCTCTCGGTCCGCCATTTTCTTCCAGAACAAGCGTTGTGAACAAATACGCCGACTCAAATTCCAACTCCCCATCAGTCACGGCAATGCGATGAGCCGTCACATAAGACGGTGAACCCGACACTCTGATCACCATGAAATCCTCCAATTACTCGTTTCCGAACTCTAATTGTTGCAGTGGCGTGTGCTGTTTCTATTTCCCTCTTCGAGATGTAACAACGATTAATCCCACTACCGGCAACATGATGAGCATGTAGATCCAGTATGCAACGGTGAGCACGATTGGGTCCACCACGATTAGCCATAGCAGCCCACGGATCAAGTTGAACCTGTCGAAGTCAACGAAGAATAAGGGCGCTTGACCGCCGATGAACGCAGTGACGGTGATCAGCACTGTCCAGATCAGCAGCGCTATCCCGACCGGAATCGCAACTATTTGACCAACAGTGGTCGCACGTTTCTCGTTTCGTTCCTGACGCTCAAAATCGCTATCCACATTCCCCCCTGTAGATCTTGATAATGAATCTAGCGCAGTTTTCTGTTGCGGTCACCGAATTGTCACTTAAATACTCGACCTGTGAGACCATGAAGATCAGCACGTAAGGGGGAAGCATGGCCCAACACATCGCCATTCCAGGTGGCCAAACGACTGCCACGGAGAAACTGATGACCAAGGCGATCCTCAAGCATCTGCGCGAGGAAGACATTCTCATTACCGGCCTGCGGTTTCACGACCACGAATACGGCGATGTTGAAATTGATGCGGTAATTATTTTCCCCGACGTGGGTATCGGTGTGATCGAAGTCAAGGGAAGTCAGATCGCTTTCGCTCAAGGGCTCTGGTGGCAAACCACCCCTGATGGTGTGAAAGAAATCGATCCAGCCAGGCAAACCATGCAAGGCTGGCACACGCCCTCAGGCGTTTTATAGAGCGGCCGCCAGGCTATGTTTCTAGCCCAGAAGAGCCAACACTTTCAATCTCGCGCCGTAGTTCATCAAGGGTGCGGCCCTGGTGCAGCCAGTACACCGTTCCCTAAACCGAGGTGGTGGCGTAGTAACCTTCAATAAGGATTAACTCCAAAGACGCTGATAGGGATTTCTGCTGGCCTCGGAAGGAGATAAGGCGCTCATCGGTAACCGTCGCGAAATATCCCTCACCGCAGATGAAGGACATTAACTTAACGGGCGAATCCCCACCAGGACAATTCCAGGAAGGACCCTACCCACCACCAGACCCACATTATATGTGAATTTCAGTGTCAGGAGTTCACTCAGACCGATGACAGGGCGTGATTATGGGGAACGATCTCCCGATCAGGGACGATTTCAGGGGTGAACAAGCGCTCTCATCCATTGTCAGACGGGTAGGTCAGGCTAGGGATTAGGATGTGACTATTCACAGGGCTGCAAACTCAAAGGTTAAAGCGCAAGGTGAGCTTGTCAGCGAGTTCCGGGTGAGTAGTACTGCCAAGTTCTGACGGATTTTCGGGGGAAGCGAGCATGAGGGTAGTGATGGCAAAGGAAATTAGATACGCCTTATCCTTTACCAGTGGATCCTTGCTGTTGCACGAGGCAGGTGTTGCTGTTCCCCTCTACGATTCTGAGCGAGATTGGAAAATTGTCCGAGAAAAACTCGAGGAAGACAACCTTCTTCAAGCCCGAACTGTCGCATCAAGCACACGTCGGGCACGCGAGGTGACCCAGCGACTAGCACTATTGAGTGACGAGGAAATTGACCTTTTAACGGCGGCCACCTCCACTGAGCGTGGCCACCTCCTCTGGGTAGCTGCGTGTCGCCGGTATCAACTGATCGGGGAATTCGCTGAAGAAGTACTGCGAGAGCGGTTCCTGACAATGGCCAACACTCTCAGTTACGAAGAATTCGATGCGTTTCTTCATGGGAAAGCCCTCTGGCATGACGAGATTGAGGAGCTCGCGGCCTCTACCGTGTACAAACTCCGAGCTAACCTGTTTCGCATGATGGTGGAATCCGGATTGCTCTCCGACGAAGGGTCCATTCTCCCGACACTTGTTTCGAGCCGGTTAGCCAGCCTGCTTGAGGAGCGACAGCCGAGTGACCTCCGGTTCTTCCCCTCGCGGTCAACCTCTAAAGGCGTAGTGGCTCTATGACAACCACGAATCTGGTTGAACAAGAAGAGCACCTTTTCGCCGTCATGAGTGGCAAACGATTTTTAAGCATGGAGGGTCTCGCCAACGAGGTACCCTTTTTCATCTACCCGTATGCCCCGGAGAGCAGTCTTACTGTTACCGAGGCAAAGAAACGCATCAAGAACAAATTGGGAAATTCGGGTATCACCGTGCTCGAAATTAATCTTTATGACCTTTCTGTTGAAGTCTTGAGAGACAGAGGAGTTTGGGAACGGGTTATCGCCGCTGAGCCAGGCCTAGATAAGAATGATTTCCGTGAGATGTTGCAAGGAATGCTGGATCCAGAGACTCACCTCGCCCCTGGTATCAGGGTCAAGCTCGAAGACAGCAATTTCGACATCTTGTTTCTCACAGGAATTGCTGAGGTTTTCCCCTATATACGTTCCCACAACGTGTTGAACAACCTTCAGAGCATCGTTACTGACAAACCAATGTTGATGTTTTTTCCGGGGCGTTACGAACAGTCCGAAACGTTGGGATCTTCCTTAGTCCTTTTCGGCCGACTCAAAGATGACCAGTACTACCGTGCCAAAAATATTTTGGAACAGGAAGCGTGAAAATAATGCAACTCAATGAAATTTTTGCCAAGGATGTCCAGCGCCCCATCGAGGGTGTCGTCAAAGCCGACGACGTAGTGAATCTCGCCATAGAGGTTGATGAGTATGTCCTGACCAATGAGGCAGCCAAGGGTGTAGAACTTCTCCTTGAAACCTACACGAACTACACCAATGCCAATGGAGTCTGGATCTCAGGATTTTTTGGTTCGGGCAAATCGCACCTTCTCAAGATGCTCGCGCACCTACTCGGCGATGTCGAGGGTCAAGACTTCCCCCGGAGCCAAGTTTCAGACAGTTTCCGATCAAAAGCAAAGGATGCCTTTCTACCGGCCTTGTTATCGAAGGCAGAACTCATAGAGGCCAAAAGCATTCTTTTCAATATTGACCAGAAGGCCACCTTGATCGCTAAAGATCAGTCTGATGCGCTGCTTAAGGTTTTTGTGAAGGTATTCAACGAGAGTCGGGGATATTACGGAAATCAAGGCCACGTTGCCCGCTTTGAGCGAGACCTTGACATGCGCGGTCAGTACGACGATTTCAAAACCGCCTACGAACGAATCGCCGATCACTCATGGTCACAAGGGCGAGAGCAAAGCACCCTGGAGGCACAAAGCATTGATCGAGCATTTTCCGAAGTAAACGGTGAAACGGCGACGAACATCATCAGTCAGTACAGCTCCTCCTACGCCGTGTCCATTGAAGATTTCGCTGATGAAGTTAATGATTGGCTCTCAAAGCAACCCGATGGCTTTCGCCTCAATTTTTTCGTTGACGAAGTAGGGCAGTTTATTGGCACCAACACTCACCTCATGTTGAACCTGCAGACAATTGCTGAGTCACTCAACACCAAATGCGAGGGTATGGCCTGGGTTTTCGTTACCTCACAAGAAGACATGGACAAGGTTGTCGGTGATCGCACCAAGCAGCAGAGTAACGACTTTTCAAAGATCCAAGCACGATTCAAGACACGGGTGAAACTCACCAGCGCTGACGTAGAAGAAGTAATTCGTAAACGACTGCTCGAAAAAAACGATGCAGGTGCAATCGCATTGGGTGCGGTATTCGAGTTGGAGCAGCCGAACTTCAAAACAATCTTCGACTTCGTTGACGGCGCCAAGACCTACCGCAACTACGTTGATATCGGCCACTTCGTTGGCACATACCCCTTCGTGGGTTACCAATTCCCATTATTCCAAGCTGCAATAGAGGGGATTTCTGACCACAACGTTTTTGAGGGCAAGAACAGTTCCGTCGGTGAACGTTCCATGCTCGGAGTTGTTCAACAAGTAGCGAAAGGTTTTAGCAATTATGAGGTTGGTACCTTGGCAACCTTCGATCAAATGTTTGCCGGTATCCGCGCCTCATTAAAATCCGCCGCCCAACGCTCAATTGACGTGGCCGAACGAAACCTTGACAACAAGCTTGCGATTCGGTTACTCAAAGCTCTTTTTCTCGTCAAATATGTGGAAAGTTTCCAGGCAACAGCCCGCAACCTCACAGTGCTTGTTTACGACCACTTCGGTCTCGACTTGCCAGCCCTATCAGAACAAGTAAAAGAGGCACTTACCCTGCTTGAAATTCAAACATACGTGCAGCGCACCGGAAACGTGTACGAGTATCTAACCAATGAAGAACAAAAAATTGAAGAGGAAATTAAGAACGTCGATATTGACGCTTCGGAGATGAGCAACCGGCTATTCAAAATTCTGTCCAGTGATGTCATCAAATCCAAAAAGTTACGTTACGCAAATAGCAACCGTGACTTTCCTTTTGGCTTCAAACTAGACGACCAGGTACATGGGCCTCAGGGTGAACTCGCCATTCACTTCATCACACCGGAATACCCATACACGCCAACTGAGACTCGCATGCATAGCGCCGGCAAAGACGAATTGCGTGTGGTCCTTGAACCGGATGAGCGTGTGTTGGCAGAACTGCGTCTCCTACTCAAAACAGAGAAGTACACCAAGCGCAAGCACACAACCTCGCTCTCGGTTATTGATGAGCAGATTCTTCGCTCCAAGGCTACTCAAAATGTTGAGCGGGAGAAGGAAATCATCCAACGCATCAGTAAGTCAGTGGGATCATCAGAAATGGTCATCAACGCCGCAGAGGTGACATCAAATTCGCACGATGCCCTCACACGAGTCACCGATGGATTCCAAGACCTTGTTAGCCGCACCTACACCCACCTATCGCTACTCGGTGGAGTTTCCTACCGTGAAGAACAGGTTGCTGGAGCAGCGACCGCGGAGGATGGACTCTTCGATGCTGACGCACTATCAAAGCTGGCTGGTCCAAGTGAGGAGGTTCTTTCACTCGTAATTCGCAAGGGAGTCCTCGGAGAGCACGTGACTGTTAAGACGATTGTTGACTTCTTCCAAGCCAAACCGTACGGATGGGACCTCGCCTCCATTGAGGTCATCGTTGCATCACTGATCGGTGGTTCAAAACTCACCATCACAGTTGATGGTAATGCGTTGAAGCGCAGTGAAGTGGCTACGGTATTGCGAAACACACAGAAGCACGCGCATGCGGTCATTGCCCCCCAGAAGACGTTTAACGAACCGAAGGTAGCCGCATTTAGAAAATTCTGCACCGATTTCTTCGACGTGGCGAACCCACCCACAGACCCGCTCGAGTTGGCGCAATGGGGCGCCGACAAACTCAAGGCGAAAATCGATGAACTCACGGCAACCGTCGCCGGATCAAAGTATGCGTTCACCGAACAACTCAACGCCCCGATCCAACTTCTCGAACAATCCGTTGGCAAACCCAATGACTGGTACCTCAACGATTTTATGCTCAGCGATGACTTGTTGGACGCCAAGAACAACGTCATCGACCCGATTCAAGCGTTCCTTAGCGGGGCTCAACGAGGAATCTACGACAATGCCGTCGCTCTTCTTGCCACCCACAACAGCAACCTTGGTTACCTACCCGAGGGGAGCGATGCAGCAGTGCGGCAAGCCTTGGCTGATGAAAATGCGTTCCGCGGCAACCGGATGGCACAACTCAAGCAAGCCACCGAGTCACTTGACAGCATGATCGATGAGGCCGTAGCTACCCGGCGAACAAACGTTGCTTCGATGGTGGCAAACCGAAAGGCTGAACTTGTTGGCAGTGTCTACTTCACGGACGCTACGCCTACGCTCCAAGAGACTGTCGTTGCACGCATCGATCGAGTCCTCGCGCGAATAGACACGAATAACCAAATTGCGCTCCTGCTCCAACTGGGTACTGATTTCGAAGAGACCGTCTATCCATCACTTCTTGACCAGCTTGCTACTCCACAGGAGGATGGCAACGGTGCTGTACCGCCCAAGCACACGGTTTCGATCAGGAACATCCCTATCCCTAACGCCGGTAGCTTGCTGCAATCGGATGAAGACGTTGACGCGTATTTAGTAGCACTGCGGGCGGCACTCGTTGCGGCGCTTGCTGAGGGAAAGAGAATTTCACTCTGATGGAGACTGCGCCACTGAAGTCTTTCGCGACGTGGGCGCGAACCGCGCTGATCCGTGAAGTCAACGCCCGCATAGTGGCGGTTATGGCACCAGCCTCACCGGAGCGAGTGGAACAACCACGCTCCGTTGCTGCCCTTGAGAAGGAAATCAGTACTGCAGGTGGTGGCGATAAGGATAGGGAAGCTGTTGCCGACCGTGTCGCATACACGTGGTTCAACCGGATCATTGCCCTGCGATTCATGGACGCTAACGCTTACACGGGAAAAGGAATTGTTTCCCCACAAACAGGAATCGAAGTGGGGCAGCCCGAGATCCTCTCTGAGGCTAAACGAGGAAACATCGACGCTGAGGTTATCTCCCCCACAACCCGAGACATGATCAATGCTCTTCTCAACGACACGCGTAAAAGCAGTGACCCCCAAGGGGAGGCATACGCGCTGTTGTTAGCCGAGTATTGCCGGCACTGGAACCGGGCCATGCCGTTCATGTTCGAGCGTGAAGGTGACTTCACCGAACTACTCATCCCCGCGAACTTGTTGGCAGTTGACTCGGTGATGAACCGGGCAGTGAAAGTACTCACCGAAGACGTCTGCCAAGACGTTGAGGTCATCGGTTGGCTTTATCAGTTTTACATTTCAGAACGCAAAGATGAAGTATTCGCAGGCTTCAAGAAGAACAAGAAAGCCGGAGCTGCAGAGATCCCCGCTGCCACCCAACTCTTCACCCCGGACTGGATAGTTCGCTACCTGGTGGAAAACTCCCTCGGTCGACTTTGGATGCTCAATAATCCTGGATCAAGCCTTGTCCAGCAGATGGATTACTACATTGCGCCAGTTGACGAAGAAATCGACTTCCTCACCATCAGTAGCCCAGAAGAACTCAAAATCATCGATCCCGCATGCGGCTCCGGCCACATGCTCACCTACGCCTTCGACCTGCTCTACGCCATCTACGAAGAAGAAGGCTACGCGCCATCTGATATCCCAGACCTGATCCTGACCAACAACCTCTACGGAACCGAGATCGACCCCCGCGCCGGTGCACTCGCCGCGTTCGCTCTCACGATGAAAGCTGCGGCCAGACGAAAAATGTTTTTGAGGAACCCAGCGCAGCCGAACATCTGCGTACTGAAGCCAATCCGGTTTACACCAGACGAGATCAGCTTCCTCTTGTCGTCTCGCAGGGATCGTCATGCTGAGTCGGCTTTTTGGAACCAATTTGACAATGCTGACACGCTGGGCTCGCTCATTCAACCTAAAGTGCAACAGGTCGCTCAACTCACACGGAATGTCACTGAGCTTGACGATGGAGGAAATCTCCTCGACGCCGATGTGATCGCACGCGCGAAACAGGTAGTTTTCCAGATCGCCTTCCTATCACCGCGATACCACGTAGTAGTTGCAAACCCGCCGTACATGGGCAGCGGCAACATGGGGGCTCTTCTGCAGGGCTTCGTCGATCGCGAGTTCGCGGAAGGCAAAGCGGACCTTTGCACGGTTTTCATTCTGAGGTCGGTTGGTTTGGCGCTGCCGAGGGGATTGGTCGGCATGGTCACAATGCAGTCCTGGATGTTCATCTCGTCCTTCGAAAAGCTGCGCAGATGGCTGCTGTCCTCGACCCGCATTGAAGGCATGGCTCACCTCGGGACGAACGCTTTTGATTCTATTGGCGGAGATGTGGTTTCCACAACGGCCTTCGTGCTCGTCAATCGCCCTGGTCGCGAAGTTCGAGGTATCTTCTTCAGGCTGATCGAAGGACGATCAGGGTCCGAGAAGTCTGCGACCCTGCTCGCGCGCCGGCAGCGTTTTGAAGCGAACTCGGCTCAGTTCTTGTCTCTGCCTGGTGTACCAATCGCATACTGGCTTCCTCTCTCGGTGCGAGTTGCTTTTTCGAGGGGGAAATTGGTCAAGGACGTTGCCTCTCCGCGGGTTGGCATGGCGACCGGAGACAACGCGCGTTGGATTAGACAATGGTGGGAGGTTAGTCAGGCTCGAATTGGTCGCGAAATGTCACGTGGTGATGCCGCCGATTCGAGCTGTCGGTGGTTTCCGTATGCGACCAGTGGAACTTCAACTCGGTGGTACGGGAACGTCTCGTCTGTGGTCGACTGGAGCTGCGACGGTCACGCTCTTCAAACCACGAAGCACGAGTCAGGGCGTATCCGAGCCCATAACTTCAATCTTGATCAGATATTCCGATCAGGCCTTGTGTGGAACGTGGTGACGTCTGGGGCTTCTTCTTTCAGGTATGTCGAAGATGGTTACCTCTTTGATGCTTCCGCTGGTCTATGTCACTCGAAGCAGGACATGTACCTACTTGCCCTGATGAACTCAAGTAGCGCGACCTTCGTCCTTAATGCCATCAACCCGACCTTCAACCTCCCCCCAGGCTCTCTAGGAGCATTACCGTTACCAGAAGATGCCAACCCCGAGGGGGCTGCCCTGCTGGCAATTCGAGCGGTTGAGCTTGCCCGCACCCGTTGGGATTCTGTGGAGACATCTTGGAGGTATTCGTGGCCTTTCCCCGTCGGCTCCGCTCGGCTAAGTGTTCTAGTTGGCGCTGTACAGGATGTCTCTGCGGCCTGTGCGGAGGAGTTGATTTCGGTGGAAGTTCAGATTCACCGTCACTTCGCGGCAATCTTCGGTCTAGATATCGCTGATCTGGTGTCCCAGGATGGTGAGGATCCGAACGGTGTGGACCGGGTCATGAAGTCTCTTGTTGAGCAAGTGATCTCATACTCCATTGGCTGCATGTTTGGTCGTTACAGCCTCGACAAGCCTGGCCTGATTCTCGCTGATCAGGGTGCAAGTTTGCAGGATTATTTGGCCAAGGTTCCCGAGCCGAGTTTTATGCCAGATGCCGAGAATGTGATACCGATCGTTGATGGTGATTGGTTCGAAGATGATATTGTTTCTCGCTTTCGAGTATTTCTGCGCGTTGCTTTCGGTGAAGAGCATTTTGAGGAGAACTTGCGTTTTGTGATTGAGTCTCTTGGGGTAACGGACTTGAGGGACTATTTCGTGAAGTCCTTCTACAAGGACCACGTGAAGCGTTATAAGAAGCGGCCAATTTATTGGCTGTTTTCCAGCCCAAGGGGATCATTTAACGCACTGATTTATATGCATCGTTATACACAGTCAACAGTTTCGACCGTACTGAATGAGTATCTGCGTGAGTATCGGGGGAAGCTGGCTGCCAGTCTGGTGCATCAGGAGCGGGTTGCGCTCGGTGGTGATTCGCCTCGTGAAAAGGCTGCTGCTCAGAAGGAGTCGGACCGGATCCGTAAGGTCTTACTTGAATTGGACGAGTTTGAACACGACATTCTGTACCCGCTGGCAACTCAGCAGATTGCTATTGAATTAGATGATGGTGTGAAGGTGAATTACCCTAAGTTTGGTGCTGCATTGAAAAAGATACCGGGACTGGAGGCCACTGATGAATAACCCAGTAGCCGTACTCCCCCACCTCGAGCAGCGTTTTTCGGGCAGTCGAATTGTGTTTTGGCACGACCCTGAAGGCCAGTACTCAGCAGACATCGACAGCCTGGATCTGCCGGATGTGACGACTCTTCGGGTCGCGAACAACGAATACGGCATCAAGAACAGGATTCTGCACGCGGAACCCACGGGCAAATTCCTCGTTTATCGATCCGGGCCCATCCCAGACGGTATTGGGAACTGGCTTCTTGATCTAGAGCTTGCATATGGCGTGTTTACAGCTGACCGTTCATCACTGGTCGCCCAAGGTCTTGGTCTTGCTGTTGGTGGTCTTGATGAAGTTGTTAATCTTCATGAAAAGTTTTTTAAGTCAACCAAACGTGTTGAAACCTTAAAAGCGCTCATTTCGCCCTCGGATGATGCAACTCAAGTGCGGGCAAAAATGACCGCGGTTGTTCTTGGGTTAAAGAACTCCCACACGATGTTGGAGATCACCCGTGCATTACTGGTCGAAAACGCTAAGGGCGATGCAGCAAAATATCAAGGGCTGGTTGATTACGGACTCGACGATTTCTACTGGCGTGGTGTAACGACCATCTATGGATACGAATCAGCCTCACCCAGCATTGATGATTTAGTGCTCTGGATATTTCGCAAAGCTATCCAAGGATTTACATCTGATACTCCTGGCGGCTTACAAAATGTTCAGCTTGACTTCGCGAGCCTCCGCAATGACCGGCGCAGTCAGAACGAACTCGCGACACTGGCTAAGCGAGCAGCGCGTGATCTTGACTACGCATCCACAATTGAGGACACCAACTTCCGTGATCTCATTGACGCTGACTTGTTTCAGGAAACCGACCTGAAAATAATCAGTGATCTCACCAAGGCCGTCACCGAACAGAGCGTCACTGCGCGTGAAGTCGCAGACGTTGTTCGTGCGCGCCAAAGCAGTGTTTGGATTAACGAATTTAAACCGCTCTACACGGCGATCTCCAGTGCCTCCGAGTTACTCTCACTAGTGGCAACTGCCGACCTGACGGTAGCCAGTTTTGATTATGGCCTTGAGCGTTACTGCCGCGAATGGTTCCGGATTGACCAGCTGTATCGGCAATTTATTTACGCATTCCGCGCCTCAGAAGGTCTGCACCCACTCGACCCACTTCGTGATGAAGTGGAGAAGCGCTACAGCAACAAGTACGTGTACGAGTTAGGGAACGCCTGGCAACAAAAAGTTGATGAGACTCAAACGTGGACCTCAACGGCCCTTCGCTCCCAGCGGACGTTTTATCGGGACTACGTAGAACAACTCGTGAAAGAAGACAAAAAAGCCGTCGTCATCATTTCAGATGCCATGCGATACGAAGTGGGCGAAGAACTTGGTTCGCGTATCCGGCAAGAGGATCGCTTTGACGCCACCGTGGATGCCGTACTTGGTGTTCTCCCGACCTACACGCAGCTCGGGATGGCGGCCTTGCTACCACACGCAAGCCTGAAACACTCTCCTGACGCCAAGACCGTGCTCGCTGATGACCAACCAACCAATGGGACCGCACCTCGCAGCAAGATTCTCGCAACCGTTGGTGGAACTGCAATTCAGGCGGAGGACTTCAGAGCCCTCAACGCTGACGAAAGACGCGAACTGTTCAAAGCGAACAAAGTCCTTTACATCTATCACAACGTCATTGACGCTATCGGGGATAAGCAAGGCACCGAGCGAAGTGTCTTTGAGGCCGTGGAACAAACTCTCAACGAACTCGTGGACCTAGTCAAGAAAGCAGCGAGTGCTAACGCGACAAATATTTTCATCACCGCAGATCATGGTTTCTTGTTCCAAGATGAAGTTCTGCCTGAACAGTTTTTCCTATCTACCAAACCCGAAGGTGATGACATAAAAGTAATCAACAGGCGCTACGTCCTTGGCCGCGGTCTCAAAGTTGATTATGCCTTTACCACTTTTACCTCTGCTCAACTTGAACTCACAGGTGACCTTGAAATACAAATACCTAAGTCCATTCATAGATTGAAAATCCCCGGTGGTGGATCCCGATTCGTGCACGGCGGCGCAACCCTGCAAGAGGTCGTTGTTCCTGTGGTGTCCATCAACAAAAAGCGCAAGAGTGACACACGGCAGGTCAACGTTGAAGTGTGGCCCGAGTCGGACAAAATCACTACGAGCCAGGTTGTCGTGCGTCTTTTTCAGTCAGAACCCGTGAGCGAGAAGGTTCAGCCGCGAACTGTTCGGGCTGGCTTGTATGTAGGAGAAACTTTGATCTCAAATCACAGTGAATTCACCTTCGATGAAGTATCGAACGATAAGCGTGACCGCTATAAGAACGCCAATATGCTGCTGAGCCAAGACTCCAATGACTACAACAATAGGGCAGTGGAATTCCGACTTGAGGAAAAAATCCCCAACACATCGCAGTGGCGTACCTACGCCACTGCGATGTACACGCTTAAGCGGTCCTTCGTCACGGACTTTGACTTTCAAGGAGAATAACCATGGATGATGAATTCAACGAAAGTGCAATTGAAAACATTCTTGACGAACACGCCGAAGGCGACCAGAAGCCAATCCGTACTCCTGAAATAAGCCCCCTAGATAAAAAGATTAACCAGCATTTCGCGGGTGTCGTTGTGCGCAAAGACCTTGTCAAAGCGGTCAAAGGCAACGCCATCGTGCCTTCATACGTGCTGGAATACCTGTTAGGCCAATATGCGGCATCAGATAATGAAGCCACCATTCAAGCAGGAATAACGACAGTACGTAAAATTCTCGCAGATCATTACGTACACCGTAACCAGTCAGAGTTGATCAAGTCGACAATCCGGGAACGTGGACGGTACAAAATCATTGACCGGGTCACCGTCACTCTCAACGACAAAGAAGACGTTTACGAAGCCAGCTTTTCAAACCTCGGCATCAAGCAGGTGTTGGTAGACCCCGGAACCATTAAGGCGCACCCAAAACTGCTCGTCGGCGGAGTGTGGTGCATCTGCGACATTGAATACCAACACAGTGAAAACTCCAAAAATGTCCCGTGGATCCTCGGATCAATAAAACCAATTCAACTCTCCAACTTTGACTCTGACGGGTACCTAGCTGCCCGCCGAGAGTTCACAACAGATGAGTGGATTGACCTACTCATCCAATCCATCGGGTTTAACCCGGAATTATTCGGTCGACGAGGCAAACTCATTCAACTGGTGCGACTCATCCCATTTGTTGAACGTAACTACAACCTCGTGGAGCTCGGACCCAAGGGCACCGGAAAGTCACATATTTTCTCTGAGTTCTCCCCGCACGGAATGCTCATTTCCGGTGGAGAAGTCACCGTTGCCAAGCTCTTTGTCAACAACGCCAACGGTCGCATTGGGCTCGTCGGCTACTGGGACGTCGTCGCCTTCGACGAGTTCGCGGGGAAAAAGAAGCGGACAGATAAGGCACTTGTCGACATTATGAAAAACTACATGGCAAACAAGTCGTTTTCACGTGGTGTGGAAACACTCGGGGCTGAAGCATCCATGGTCTTTGTCGGAAACACTTCACGGACAGTTCCCTACATGCTCAAACATTCAGACCTTTTTGATGAGCTCCCCGAAAGCTACCACGACTCTGCTTATTTGGATCGACTTCACTACTACATTCCCGGTTGGGAAGTTGACCCGATTCGGGGTGAAATGTTTTCATCAGGCTACGGCTTTGTCGTGGACTACATTGCTGAAGTCCTCAAATCCATGCGTGACCTAGACTTTTCTGACCTCTATCAGCCACATTTTTCCCTCGGCGCCGAAATCTCCACACGAGACAGGGACGGTATTCACAAGACTTTCTCCGGGCTCATGAAGATCATCTACCCGGCAGGTGGTGCTACCGCAGACCAAATGCAGGAACTACTCGAATTTGCCATTGAAGGGCGTAAACGGGTAAAGGACCAAATCCTGCGCATGGACACTACAATGCCCAGTGTTCGATTCGGGTACCTCAAAGGAAAAGATGAATGGCATTCCGTCTCAACACTAGAGGAAAAGGAATACCCGAACTACTACTTCCGCACCGCTTCGGAAGGCGATGAAGGTGACATGGCCGCGGCGGAATTTTCTGCAGTCCCAGAGAGCGCCGCGCCGCTGTCTGCTACTAGTACCCATGAAACCGCAGCCGTTCTTTTTGAAGGACATCGGGAGTACCAGGAGAATCAGCGTGGTGTCTCCTTCGCTGAAATTCTCGTTCCATATTTGGCGGGTGCAACTGAAATCACCATTCGAGATTCCTACGTCCGTCAATTCCATCAAGCCAGAAACTTGATGGAATTGATTGAGGCGATCGCTATCGTTAAGGACCCTGCAGAAGACCTAGTTGTCAAATTAGTGACAACTGAATCAACTGAAGGAGAAGAAAAAACTCGTAAACAACTGGAATTCTTAGTTAAGGTCAAGAATGCTGCTGCTGCAGCAGGCGTCACGCTAGATGTGACATTTGACCCTATGCTCCACGACCGATCCATCGTGACGGATAACGGCTGGCGAATTAACCTGGGCCGCGGTCTGGACATTTACCAGTATGTCTCAGGGGATGCGTTTGATATTGGAACTCGGCTCCAGCAATACCGGCAAGTGAAAGCATTCGGAATCACGTACATCAAGGATCCGCATACTGGCTAAATGGCATCACCCATAGATCTGACAAGCGCCGTCATCCGCTGAGTCGTCAAAGGTCGAGATCAAGACGGTGCGCATGAACTGCGCCGCGCCACCGAATCCAGCCAGGCAGGACATCTGGGGCTAAAATATTCCCCAAGGCTTAGGTTCGAGCATCATCTTTTCATCCACCAATCCCCCAGTTGATTTACTAGTACTGAGTTTGCCAGTTGCCTCTGACAACCGGGCGTCACCGAATAGCTAATTTGCTTTCTTGATTGGTGCGAGTCTCCTGGATATAAACTTGGCGCAACACTATGCAGACGTGGCAGACGTGGAATCTTGTTGCGTTCGGCACTACCTACGGGAAGGTTTCCAACTGCGGCTTTGTGATCCCATCGCCTTTGTTCCCAGTAATTGATGTAGGTGAGCAGTTCACTTTCCTCGATCACTGCGAGTTCTTCATCTGTGTAGGTAACTCGTTTTTTGTTCACAAGATTCTCGTTATTGAATAGCGTTGCTAGTTTTGGTGACACCAAAGTAACTCCGGTATCTGACCTTCTGTCTGGATCGAGTTTGAATGAGTGCTACTTCAAACTTCATCGTCCATTTCTTCGGTCGGCTCTGGCTCGCCTTTGCTATCGATGAATTCCATGAAGCAGGAGTCAAACATCACCACGTCGCCACAGACGGAACACCGGCCTGGCTCTTTCACATTTGGGGGATCTGGAGTTTTTCCCATATATGAAACCTACTACGCAGGTATGACAGATCATGGAGTTTCTGAAAAAGGCAACGCATCTCATCACGGAAAACCCCAATGCAGTTTTTAGCTAAAGCCTTCATGGTTTAACCAAGCTCTGTGGACACGGTCAACTCCTTCGACTGTGGCCATCGCCCACCATTTATCCCTTTTCGTACCGATAATTGTTGGAGGGGTTGTCTGCACGATAGGGAGTCGCGCTTTTGGATCCGCAGAAAGTTCTCGGACCCGAATCCACACGACTTGTGTCGAACCATTGTCGGTGAGGATGAATTTACCACCCAAGCGGACTCAAGCTTTAACGACGAGGTGAAAATACTTCTCCTTTTCCCGATGGATCGGGCCCAATGGTTCAACATCGTGATGGGTAACTCCGTCGAGCTCAATGAACAAACTATCGATGGAATCGCTGAACGAGTTCCCATGCCGGTCGCATTGCAGGAACTGCTTTCGCTCAATCTGGCCGTTTCCGAGTGATCAAGCCAAACTCCTGATAACAGCATTCGTTTCCACATTTAAGGCATCTTGGACCTTCACTGCCTCACTTAGTCTCGGTTGCGCCAACGCAGGTTTGATGCGGAGTCTTCTTAAAGACTCTTCGACATGCGATTGACATCTTGTCGCTCAACCCACTTGATCAGTTTCGTGAGGCGGGCACTCGAACCACAACACGATTCATCAGGAGTGTTGCGTCCTCGGTACTACGAATACGGTGGATTAAACGAGATACAAACCGCAGCATTGCTGTTTCACCTCTTGGAATGGAAAGGCTTTCCTCACGGCCCGACCCTCGACGAAATCCAGGGGAGACTTTCACCCCAAGGATTCGACTTGAGACCACACTTCAACAAGCACGGATGCATTTACGACTACTAGCCGTGGCAAGGGGTGTGGGGCGAACTCGGGCGAAGAGCGGGTTGTTCGTGGTGCTTATGCGAGAGACGAATTCTTGAGAGGTGTTCCCTTTCTGTAAATATCCAACCAAGCATCAAGCTACAAAGGAACATGATCAGCTCACTGATGATGGACCCACCACAAAAGGATTGGATCGCTAAGAAAGTAGAGCTCACCAACGAGGATGAGTCATGGTCGCCAGTGCATGACCGGTCGCCACGTTCTTATAGATTGATGTGACCCGTTACAAGTCGTGATGATGTTCACCATTTAGGTTACCCACAGATTCCTGATACCCAAACAGATGCCGACCGCTTTTTACTAAGCAAGCACTGCCACCGATTGCTGCTCAAGTGGCATAATTTTAGGCAGGCGGTTCGAGGACTAGTTTTGGATAATCCTCGACATGCGTTTTCCTCCATCAGGTTTGACGACTGCAGTACGGCCAAG
>Ga0209491_10006188_pt1 | contig 16834 bp, 11 predicted proteins | sample BON02_FD_187213 | JGI IMG/M metagenome (GOLD analysis project Ga0209491, IMG submission 187213) | Freshwater microbial communities from Lake Bonney liftoff mats and glacier meltwater in Antarctica - BON-02 (SPAdes) (version 2) | ecosystem: Environmental > Aquatic > Freshwater > Ice > Glacier...
CTCCCATCCCCACTTTCCCAACGGACCCCGTTCTCTTTCTCCCGTCTTTATCTTGATACCCCACTGCCCCGATTCCTCGTGTTTATCCTGCCGCGCAACATGCCTCGGGTTCCTTGCGAAAAAAACACATGAAGGCCCTCTTGTCGTAAACGAACCCACAATCGCCGCATGAACAAAGAACTCATCATTCAAATGCAGGTCCAGTTTGACGAACTTGCTCAGACGCACCCGGAAGAACCCATCGTAGAGTTCTGGTTTGCCCGCGACCTCCAGGAACCACTCGGCTATGCCCGCTGGGAAAACTTCCAGACTGCCATCCAGCGGTCCATCGAATCCTGCAAGACAACGGGCTACGAGCCGGAGCATCATTTTCGTGGCGTCACGAAATTGATCACCCACGGGAAAGGAGGCCAGCGGGAGATCGAGGATTTCATGCTCACCCACTACGCCTGCTACCTCATCGCCCAGAACGGCGATCCGAGGAAAGAGCCGATTGCCTTTGCCCAGAGTTATTTCGCCCTTCAGGTGCCGTTTCGCTGGGAGGATCGCGCCAGCGAAGTATGATTTTGCGATGGAGATAATCGACAACATCAATCGCCTTCTTGGCGACGACCTCAAGCAGGCCATCCAACCGGGGTCCAAACTCAAGATCGCAGCGTCCTGCTTCTCCATTTATGCGTTTGAAGCCCTCAAGGCTGAGTTCGAGAAGATCGAGTCGCTTCAATTTATTTTCACGTCGCCCACGTTCGTCCCCGGTGAAGTCACCGACCAGCTGAAGAAGGAGCACCGCGAATTCCACATCCCGAAGCTCGAAAGGGAGCGCAGTCTTTACGGCAGCGAGTTCGAGGTTCGGCTTCGTAATGAACTCACCCAACGGGCCATCGCCAAGGAGTGCGCGGAGTGGATGAGGAACAAGGCCGTCTTTCGATCGAATCGCGGGCGCGCACCCATGCAGCAGTTTGCCGGTGTCCGTGCCGGTGGTAAGGAAACCGTTTACCTCCCGCTGCACGGGTTCACCGCCGTCGATCTGGGCTATGAAAAGGGAAACGCCGTTTCCAATTTCGTGAACCGGATGGATGAGCAGCCGCTCACCACGACCTATCTTTCGCTGTTCGATCAAATCTGGAACGACCCGGAAAAGCTGGAGGACGTGACCGCGAAGCTCTGCGAGCACATCGTCTCCGTTTATCAGGAGAATTCACCACAGCGCATCTACTTCCTGATGCTCTACAATATCTTCAGCGAGTTCCTGGAGGACATCAGCGAGGATGTTTTGCCAAACGATCTCACCGGCTACCAAGATAGCCTCGTTTGGAAAAAGCTCTTTAACTTCCAGCGGGACGCTGCCACCGGTATCATCAACAAGCTGGAGACCTACAACGGCTGCATCCTCGCCGACAGCGTCGGTCTCGGGAAGACGTTCACCGCGCTCGCTGTGGTCAAATACTACGAGCTGCGAAACAAGTCCGTCCTCGTCCTCTGCCCGAAGAAGCTCGCGGATAACTGGCTGACCTACAAAGGCAACCTCGTCACGAACATCTTCGCCAAAGACCGCTTCGGCTTCGACGTGCTCTGCCACACTGATCTGTTGCGCGAGCGCGGGTATTCGTTCGGGCTGCCGCTGAATAGAATCAATTGGGGCAACTACGACCTCGTGGTCATTGATGAGTCGCACAACTTCCGCAACAACACTGCCTTTGAGGAGCGCGAGACGCGGTATCAGCGCCTCCTGAATCAAGTTGTCCGGCAGGGCGTGAAAACGAAGGTGCTCATGCTCTCTGCGACGCCAGTGAATAACCGCTTCGCCGACCTGAAAAACCAGCTTGCGCTCGCTTACGAAGGCGATCCGGAAAACCTCAGTACTAAGCTCAAATCCGAAAAGCACATCGACGAAATCTTCCGTCGTGCTCAAGCCGCGTTCAACGCCTGGTCCACTCTTCCGGCTGAAGAGCGCACCGCCGCCGCCATCCTCAACACGCTCGACTTCGATTTCTTCGAGGTGCTCGACAGCGTGACGATTGCGCGCTCCCGACGCCACATCCAGACCTATTATGACACGAAGGACATCGGCACGTTCCCGGAGCGATTGAAACCGCTCTCCTTCCACTGCCAGCTTACCCACCGCAAAGACGTCATCGGCTTCAACGAGATTTTCGAGCAGTTGAGCATGCTTACGCTGGCCGTGTATGCGCCGCTTAGCTACGTGCAACCGAGCCGACTGTCGAAATACCAGGAGCTCTACGATCCGGGCGAAGAGGTTGGCCACGGGAACCTCGGGCAGTCCGGACGCGAGAAGGGCATCCAAGCGCTGATGACCGTGAACTTGCTCAAGCGGCTCGAAAGCTCGGTGCATTCCTTCCGCCTCACCCTTAAGAGTCTCGCGGAAAATCACGAGCGCACGTTGGCTAAAATCGCCGCGTTCAAGAAGACCGGGCGCGACGCCACCTTTGCCGATGTTTCTCCCGCCTTCGCCGACGTGGAGCCGGAGCAGGACGACGACATTCCCGACCCCGATGATGATCAAATCGGCAACAAGGTGCAGATCAACCTCTCGGACATGGATCTCCCCCGCTGGGAGCACGAGCTACGCGCCGACCTCGCCATCCTCGAAGCCCTGCTCGCCGAGATGCGCAAAATTACGCCGTCCGACGACGCGAAGCTCCAGCACATTAAGACGACGATTCTGAGCAAGCTGGCCTCGCCCATTAATGCGGGGAACAAAAAAGTTCTCATCTTCACCGCCTTCGCGGACACCGCAGACTACCTCTACGAGCACATCGCGCCCTACTTTTTAGAAAGTGCGGGACTCCATTCTGGCAAAGTCACCGGCTCCGCCAGCCCGAAGAGCACACTGAAAAAAAGCTACGACTTCCAATCGCTGCTCACGCTCTTCTCGCCACGATCGAAGGAGAAAGCGGTCATCCTGCCCAAGGAGCCCGGCGAGATCGATCTCCTCATCGGCACCGACTGCATTTCTGAGGGGCAGAATCTCCAGGACTGCGATTACGTCATCAATTACGATATCCACTGGAACCCCGTCCGCATCATCCAGCGTTTTGGCCGCATCGATCGCATTGGCTCGCAGAACAAGTTCATCCAGCTCGTAAACTACTGGCCGGACATCACGCTCGACGAATACATCAACCTCAAGGAGCGTGTCGAAAGTCGTATGGTTATCGCCGACGTGACCGCCACGGGCGACGACAATCCCCTCGATGCCAAGGCCAACGACGTCACCTACCGCCGCGAGCAGCTTCGTCGGCTACAAGAGGAAGTCATCGAACTGGAAGACCTCAAGACCGGCATCTCCATCACCGATCTCGGATTGAACGACTTCCGCATGGACTTGGTGAACTACGTAAAAACACATGGCGACCTCGCCAGCCTACCAAATGGCATGCACGCCGTCGTCCCCGCCGCTCCTGAGCGCGGCCTAGTCCCTGGCGTCATCTTCGCTCTGCGAAACCGCAACGATGGCGTGAACATCAACCGGCAGAACCGTCTGCATCCCTACTACCTCGTCTATGTCGCACAGGACGGAAGCGTGACCGTCAACCATACTGATGCCAAGCGCCTCCTCGACCTCGCTCGCGCCGCTTGCAAGGACCGGAGCGAGGCCATGCCCGAGGTGTATCAGGCATTCAACCACGCCACCAAAGACGGGCGCCGCATGGACGCCTACTCGGCTCTCTTGCAAAAGGGCATCCAGTCCATGATCGCGCTGAAGGAGGAGAAGGATATCGACAGTCTCTTCACCGGAGGCAAGACGACGGCGCTACTCAATACCATCAGCGGACTCGGCGACTTCGAGTTGATCGCCTTCCTCGTCGTTCAGGCAAAGGATGAATTATGAAGGATGAAAAGGACACCGAGCCACCGTTCGAATTGCGGGAGAGAACGAAGGCATTTGCTTTGCGGAATGTGAGGATGTTTGTGGCTTTGCCGAAGACTGAGGAAGCTCGAGTCATCGGGCGGCAGGTGCTGCGTTCCGGGACTTCTGTGGGTGCCAATTACCGTGAGGCGCATCGCAGCCGCTCGAAGGCGGAGTTCATTTCCAAGGTCGGTGACTGTCTCAAAGAGTTGGACGAAACCGCTTGCTGGCTCGAACTCCTCACCGGGAGCGGAATTGTCACGCCGCCGAAACTTTCTCCCCTGCAAGACGAGTGCGATCAACTCCTCGCCATCCTCACCACGATTTCAAAGAAATCGAAGTCAGCCCTTTCATAATTCATCCTTCATAATTCATCCTTTGTTTTCCTATCCCAAACAAGCCGAGTTCAACCGCGTGGTTCCGAAGAACAAAATTTACGCGTACGCCAAGCCCTCGAAGCGGGTCAGGGAACTCTTCGTGTCCGAGGTCGGCGAGATCCTTTGGAAATACAAACTCTCCCCGGAAACGACCAATCTCCCCGCCCGCCACGGCATCACCGAAATTCAGGTTTTCGAGATCGCGCTAAAGACTCCGGACCTCGACGAGGCCGTGCTTCAGGCGATGGATAAGGCCATCCCATTCCCACTTATTTTCCAGCTCCGGCATGGCGCACAAGTCTGCTTCGCGGCTTCCTATAAACGCCCGTCAGAATCAGACGCCACCAAATGGGTCATCGAGGCCACGTTCCGGACGCCTTTCCTTCATAATTCATCCTTCGTCCTTCATCCTTTGCCAGTGTCCTTGGACCTGGCATCACTCTACGAGCAAATCGTCCGCCGACATATCCCGCTGCCGCCGCGTCCAGGCGAAAGCCTCGCTGATCAGGTTGCCCGATTCCGGACGATTGAGGCAAAGATTCGCGAACGCCAGCAATTGGAGTCCCGGCTCGAACGGGAAAGTCAATTCAATCGCAAGGTGGAACTGAATTCGGCCCTCCGCACGCTCCGGCAGGAACTCGCTGGCTTTTCATGAGGAAGCACCGTTTCGTCGAAATCCATTCGGGCCGCTCCTCTGGAACTCACCCCATCTCGACAAATCTCTACCTATGTATACCAGTTTAATGATATACATTGATAGATATTCATAGATTTCATGGATCCTATTCAAAACCCTTTTTCCCCAGGAGCGGGCTCTCCGCCTCCTGAACTCGTTGGACGTGAACAAGTGTTAGAGCAAGCGCGGATTCTCTGTGGTCGGATCAAGCAGGGCCGTGCAGAGAAAAGTCTTCTGCTCACCGGGCTCCGTGGCGTCGGCAAGACCGTTTTGCTCAATGAAATGGCGAGGGAAGCCGAGCGACAGGGCTACGAAGTGCTCTTTTTGGAAGCCCACGAGGACAAATCTCTTGCCGCCTTGCTGGCGCCTCAGCTTCGCAACCTTTTTTACAAGCTGGATCGAATGGAAGGGGCGAAGGATAAAATCCGGCGGGGTTTGGCCGTGTTGAAGGGATTCATTGGAGCGGTGAAATTGACCTTTGGCGATCTCCCCATCGGGATTGATTTGGAGCCGGAGAAAGGTTCTGCGGATTCGGGCGACTTGGAGGCGGACCTACCCGTCCTCTTGATGGCTACGGCCGAGGCCGCCCAAGATCGAAAGGTGGCGGTGGCCATTTTCATAGATGAAATTCAGTACTTCGCGGAGAACGAGTTGAGCGCCCTGATCATGGCAATGCACCGGATGCAGCAACGCCAGCTTCCCCTTCTCCTTCTGGGAGCGGGTCTGCCCATCCTTCCTCGACTGGCGGGCGAATCGAAATCGTATGCGGAGCGGCTTTTCGCCTTCCCGCCCATCGGAGCCCTCGGGCGCGACGATGCTCGTAAGGCTCTCGTGGATCCAGTTACCGCTTTGGGCGTTCGTTTCGAACCCGATGCGGTGGAGGAAATCGTCAGCCTGACTCAAGGTTATCCTTATTTTCTTCAGGAATGGGGCTATCAAGCTTGGAACCAGGCGGTATCGAGCCCGATCCTCTTGGATGTAGTGCGAAATGCGCGACCGACGATCATTCAACGGCTCGACGAGAATTTCTTTCGGGTTCGCTTCGACCGACTCACTCCTGCCGAAAAAGTTTTTCTCCGGGCAATGGGCGAGTTGGGCGACTCGGCGTGCCGCATCAGCGATGTGGCGGATCTGCTCCACGTCAAAGTGGCTAGCTTGAGTCCGCGTCGGGCGGAACTCATTCACAAAGGCATGATTTATAGCCCTGCCCACGGCGATCTCGATTTTACCGTTCCCCTCTTCGGCGACTTTATGCGCCGCCAGATGCCGCAATTTCCACCGAACTGATTTTATGGATAAACTCAAACTGCACACACCCGATCTCACGGCGACAAATATCGAGAAACTCGCGGCGCTCTTTCCGGGATGCGTCACCGAGGCGCGGGATGAAAACGGAGTGCTCAAGCGGCTGATTGATTTCGACCAACTCCGGCAGGAGCTATCCGACCACATCGTTGAAGGGCCGCGAGAACGGTATCACCTCGACTGGCCCGGCAAGCGTGAGGCGCTCCTCGCCGCCAATGCTCCCATCGCCAAGACGCTCCGTCCCTGCCGCGAGGAAAGCGTGGACTTCGATACGACCAAGAACCTCTTCATCGAAGGCGACAACCTCGATGCACTGAAGCTGCTTCAGGAGACCTACCTTGGGAAAGTGAAGATGATCTACATCGATCCACCGTATAACACAGGGAACGACTTCATTTATGATGACGATTTTTGTGAAAACTCCGAAGCCTTCCTTCGCCGCTCTCTCCAGAAAGACGAAGTCGGGAATAGAATGGTAGCTAATCCAGAGGGGAACGGTCGGTTTCATTCTGATTGGGTATCAATGATCTTTCCCCGGCTGAAACTGGCGCGGAACCTACTACGTGATGATGGCATCTTCTTTGTCTCGATAGACGATAGAGAGCAAGCGTCGTTGAAGTTAGCTTGCGACCAGGTTTTCGGCATCGACAACTTTCTTGGCTGCGCCTGCCGGGTGTCTAAAAAAGCGAATAACCAAGGAGATTTTTGGTCGCCGAATTTCGATTACATCCTCACATACGCGAAGGATCGCGGCTCTTGTCCCGCCTTCTTTGGGGGAGTGAATTACGCTGCATACGATCAAGTTGATTCAGAAGGACCTCGCGAGGGGGAGCGTTATCAACTTATTCGGCTCTACATGACCAGCCTAGACCCTATGAGAGGATGCACGAATCAGCGGTATTACATCCAAGCACCAGACGGCACCTTGCTGATCCCTCCAGGAAACACATTCCCTACCATCAAAAAAGATGGGGAGATGAGTCCGCCACAAACCGCTGACGACAAAGTGTGGCGATGGAGCAGAGACACATACCGAGCCGAAAAGGAAAGAATTGTGATTAAGCAGACAAGGTCCTCGAATCTTGTCGATTCGAACGGTAATGAAGTGAAGTGGAACGTCTTCACGAAAACCTATTTGAACGACGTTATTGAAAAATCATCGGCAAAGCCGAACAGCCTGATCGAGGACCACATCAATCAAAATAGTTCACATGAACTTACCCGGCTGGGTGTTCCGTTTGCTTTTGCGAAGCCTTCGTCGTTGATAAGGTTCTTGTGCGAAATTTCAAAGGTTGGACATGGCGATGTCGTGTTGGACTTCTTTGGCGGTTCAGGAACTACAGCTCAGGCAGTGATGGACTTGAACAGCACGGATAACCTGGACCGGAAATTCATTATCGCGCAAATCGCGGACAGGTTAGATCCCGAGAACAAGAACCATAAAGAAGCGATAGCATTTTGTAGAAAAAATAAGATTTCGGAAACGATCGCTGAGCTGTGCAAAGAGCGAATTAGACGGGCTGGAAATGCAGCTCAGTCAAATGCTGCTACGACGGCCCCAAATCTCGACACCGGCTTCCGCGTCCTGAAGATCGACACGTCGAACATGGCAGACGTTTATTACGCACCGGATGCGGTGAAGCAGACCGATCTCGTGGCGCACACGGACAACATCAAGCCCGACCGCACACCAGAAGATCTCCTCTTTCAAGTGCTGGTGGATTGGGGCGTTGATCTTTCTTTACCGATCAAAAAGGAAACCTTTTCAATCGGCAAAGAAAGGAAGGATGAAGGAGGAATTACGAAGAATGAAAAGAAGGCAGGAGGCGAAGTCGCAGCGCTTCATCCTTCAACCTTCAACCTTCATACTTTCGAAGTATTCTTCGTTGACGGCAACGCCCTCGCAGCCTGCTTCGACCCAAAGGTGAGTGAAGACCTCGTGAAGGAACTGGCCAAGCGCAGACCGCTGCGCGCCGTCTTTCGCGACAGCAGTTATGACAGCGACAGCGTGAAAATCAACGTGGAGCAAATCTTCAAGCTCCTCAGCCCGGAGACCGAGGTTCGGTCGCTGTAAGTATGAAGGTTGAAGGATGAAAGAAGACCACCAACGCCGGAACCCATCCACCAAGCGGAGCCTAAACTCCTCTTCGTCCTTCATAATTCATCATGTCAGGCAAAAGCTGAAGAAAATCAGCAATTTGCTCACGAGTATGCGAAAGGATGGTCTTATCTACAACGCGGGAACAAAAGCCCAACCCAGCTGGCGGCGTGCAAAAAAATAGAAAAAATAGGAAAAGAAATCAGAAATGGAATTAATCACTACATATTGTGCAGGGCTGAGCGGGTCGCCACCATATATGGGCGACGCGCCTTTCTTTTTTTCGGTCGTATCCCCGCAAAAAAGAATAGAAAACTTTGATCCCGGCTCTGCCTTTCACCCATGAAACTGAAATTCAAACAGCAAGCTTTCCAGACGGATGCCGTGAAGGCGGTGGTGGATTGCTTCGCCGGACAGCCGAAGAGCCGGGGCCACAAGTATGCGCTGGACCCAGGCCGGGCCGCGACGGGCGGCACGGGGACGCTTCCCGGGATTGAGGGTGACGGTTTTGCGAACGACAAGCTCGCCATCCCTCCAAAGCAGCTTTTAGAAAATCTCCAAGGTGTGCAGCGGCGGCAGGACCTGCCCCTTTCACCGGAGTTGAAGAAGACTCCCGTCTGCGACGTGAACCTCGATGTCGAGATGGAGACGGGCACGGGCAAGACATACTGCTACATCAAGACAATGTTCGAGCTGAACCGGGACTACGGGTGGAGCAAGTTCATAGTGGTGGTGCCGAGTATCGCCATCCGCGAAGGGGTGCTGAAGTCTTTCGAGATCATGGCGGAACACTTTCTGGAAACCTACGGTAAGAAGGCCCGTCACTTCGTCTATAATTCGAAGCAGCTTCACAATCTGGAGAGCTTTTCTTCGGATGCAGGGATCAACGTGATGATCATCAACGTGCAGGCTTTCAACGCCCGCGGCGAGGATGCCCGGCGCATCTATCTGGAGCTGGATGACTTTCAGTCGCGTCGCCCGATCGACGTCATCAAGAAGAACCGGCCCATCATGATCTTGGACGAGCCGCAGAAGATGGAAGGCAAGGCCACGACGGAGAAGCTGGCGGAGTTCGATCCGCTGATGATCCTGCGCTACTCCGCCACGCACAAGACGGAGCACAACAAGGTCTATCGCCTCGATGCCATCGACGCCTACAACCAGAAACTTGTGAAGAAGATCAAGGTGCGCGGCATCACAGTGAAAGGACTGGCCGGGACGAATGCCTATCTTTACCTAGAGTCCATCCGCATCGCGACGACCAAGCCGCCTGAAGCCCGTGCAGAGCTGGAGATCCAGCAGAAGAACGGCATCAAACGGGTGCATCGGATGCTGCGGAAGAACGACAATCTCTATGACCTCTCAGACGGGCTGCAGCAATATCGCGGCTTCGTGGTCTCGGACATCAACGCCATCGAAAATACGATCAGCTTTACCAATGGCGTCGTGCTCGGAGCCGGCGAGGCCACGGGCGATGTGAACGAAGCGACGCTACGTCGCATCCAGATCCGCGAAGCGATCAAGGCGCACTTTGAAACGGAGCAGACGCTCTTTGCTCAGGGCATCAAGGTGCTCTCGCTGTTCTTCATCGACGAGGTCGCGAAGTATCGCAGTTACAACGAGGCCGGGGAGCAGGCGGGCGAATACGCACAGATCTTTGAGGAGGAATACAACAGCCAGCTCAACGAGGTGATGACGCTGGAGGACACGCCCTATAACAACTACCTGCGAGGGATTTCCGCCAGTAAGACGCACAATGGATACTTCTCCATTGACAAGAAGACGAAGCGGCTCGTGAACCCGGACGTGAAGATCCGTGGTGAATCCGCAGGCGAAGCCGACGACGTGGATGCCTACGACTTGATCCTGCGGGACAAGGAACGGCTGCTGACTTTCTCGGAGCCAGTGCGCTTCCTTTTCTCCCACTCAGCCCTTCGCGAAGGTTGGGACAACTCGAACGTCTTCGTGATTTGCACGCTGAAGCACAGCGACAACACGATCTCCCGGCGCCAGGAAGTCGGGCGCGGGATGCGGCTGTCACGGAACCAGAGCGGGGATCGCATCGACGACCCGGCCATCGTGCATCAGGTGAACGTGCTGACCGTAGTAGCGAACGAGAGCTACAAGGATTTCGTGGCTGGATTGCAGCGGGACATTAGTGCCTCGCTCTCATCCCGGCCCCAGAAAGCGAATGCCGAGTATTTTACCGACAAGGTGCTGAAGACAGAGACCGGCGACATCAAGGTGACGCCGAAGATGGCGACGCTGGTCGAGCATTACCTCATCAAGAAGGACTATGTAGACACGGATAAACGGATCACAGAGGAATATCACACGGCCAAAAAGGAAGGCACGCTCGCTCCGCTGCCTGAGGAATTAGAGCCATACAAGGAGCAGGTCTTTCAACTCATCGACACCGTCTTTAGTCTAGCGCAACTCCCCGAAATCGGAGATGGCCGCAAGGACAAGCTAAACACTCTCAACACAAACTTTGAGAAGAAGGAATTCCAAGAACTCTGGAACCGCATCAACCGCAAGGCCATCTACGCGGTCGATTTCAAAACGGTCGAGCTGATCGAGAAGTGCATCAAGACGCTAGATAAGGAACTCAAAGTGACGCCGCTCCAATACACGGTAGTGAAAGGAGAGCAAGAAGACGACGCAACTCCCGAAATGATGAAAGCCGGGCAGGGTTTTCGAATCCGCGAAACGTCAACCGATGCAATGACCAACTCGACGCGTTCTGCTGTGAAATACGACCTCATCGGAAAACTGGCAGAGGACACCAAGCTCACTCGGCAGACCATCGCCACCATCCTGCGCGGAATCAACGCTGCCATTTTCGGGCAATACAAAACGAATCCCGAAGACTTCATTCTCAAGGCAGGCACTCTTATTAACGAGCAGAAGGCCACAGTCATCGTCGAGCACCTTGCCTACAACCCGGTCGAGGACACACACAGCAGCGACATCTTCACGCAACAAAAAGGAGACTTGGCCAAGGGATTCAAAGCAAACCGTCACATCTACGACTACGTATTCACCGATTCGGCGAACGAGCGGACCTTCGTCGGCGAACTCGATGCCAGCAGCGAAGTCGTCGTGTATGCAAAGCTGCCCAAGAGTTTCCAGATTCCGACACCAGTCGGGAACTACAACCCCGATTGGGCCATCGCCTTCCAGTCTGGCAAAGTTAAGCACGTCTATTTCATCGCGGAAACCAAGGGCTCCATGTCCTCGATGGATTTGCGAAAGATCGAGGAGTCAAAAATCGAATGCGCCCGAAAGTTCTTCGCCAAGATCACCTCCGATCAGGTCAAGTATGACGTGGTGAACAACTACGGGAAGCTTATGGACCTGATGAAGTGATTTGCGCGCCGCCAAACCGGTTTCGACTCGCCCTGCCTGGACGCGATGTATGCCGATAAGCCGATGCAGGGCCTGGGGAATGTCGAATTGGTTGAACTTCGGAATTCGCACTTCGCCAGCCTCGCCGATCACCTCAAGCGCGCGCTTGCCACCTACACCCCGCCTGGCAGCCACGGCAACCCGACCTACGACACGAAACAGGCTATCGCGAAGGGCTGCGCTTTCGCACGGCGGCGGAGCTTTCTTCGAAGATCGAAGGCACGCAGGCCACGGTGGATGAAGTGCTGGAGCAGGAGGCTGGCCTGCTGAAAGAGGGGGAGAAATACAAAGACATTCAGGAGATTTCCAACTACCGGCAGGCGCTCTACGCGGCACGCCGTTATTTGGAGCTCTACCCCATCCGCCTGAGCTTCGTGCTGGAGCTGCACCGTATCCTGATGGACAGCGTGCGCGGGCAGAGCAAGACGCCCGGGGCATTCCGCCTCGATCAAAACTGGATCGGAAAGCACGGCTGCACCATGGAAGCGGCCAGCTTCGTGCCGCCGAACCCACTGCGTCTGCCAGACTACCTACAGGACTGGGAAACGTATCTGGATGGTGAAGACGCGGACTTTCTGCTGCAAACCGCCGTGATGCACGCACAGTTTGAGCTTTTGCATCCATTTAAGGATGGCAACGGAAGGATTGGCCGCATTCTGATACCCCTATTTCTCTATCAGAAAAAGGCGCTTTCCCAGCCGATGTTCTACCTCTCCGAGTATCTGGAAACCCACCGGGAGGAATACTACCAACGCCTGAAAGCTATTTCCGCCGAGGGCGATTGGAACGGCTGGATCGCCTTTTTCCTCCAGGCGGTTATTGATCAGGCCAGCCAGAATGGCCGTCGGGTTTCCGCCATTCGCTCACTCTACGATGAGATGAAAATCGCCATCCAGGAAGCCACGCACTCCCAATACACGCTCCACTTGCTGGACTCGATTTTTGGCCGCCCGGTGTTTAAGTCGTCTGATCTGGTGCACAAGCTGTCAGCCGAGTTCGGGGTCCATGAAAAGACCACGCCCAGACTGCTCCGGCAGATGAAACAGGCGGGAATCCTCAAGGAACTCCAGGCGGGCAGCGGTCGGCGCTCGGCTATCCTCGCCTTTCCAAGGCTGATCAACCTAGCGGAGGGGAGGACGGTGCTATGACCGCGTTGCGTAGTCCGCGCACTCCACTATGGGACTTGTGGAGCCTAATCGCGATTTCAGACTCCTCAAAGTTGTTTGCCGCTCACGCAGACTCCACAAGAAAACCGCACCTACGTCCAGATCAGTCCAGCCAGAACGACTCATGAAACTCCACTTTGAGCCCAACCTCGATTACCAGCTCCAGGCCATTGAATCGGTCTGCGATCTCTTCCACGGGCAGGAGACGTGCCGCACCGAGTTCACCGTCACGCATGATGCGGTCGGCGGGGTCCTGATGCCCGGCTTTGAAAACGACCTCGGCATCGGCAACCGCCTGACGCTGCTCGACGACGAATTGCTGGCGAACCTGCACGCGATCCAGCTCCGCAACGGTCTGCCGCCTTCAGCCTCGCTCACGTCCGGCGATTTCACCACGGAGATGGAGACCGGCACGGGCAAAACCTACGTCTATCTGCGCACGGCCTTCGAGCTGAACAAGCGCTACGGTTTCACCAAGTTCGTCATCGTGGTGCCTTCGGTGGCCATCAAAGAGGGCGTGTATAAATCGCTCCAGATTACCGAGGAGCATTTCCGTGCGCTCTACTCCGGCGTGCCCTTCGACTTTTTCATTTACGATTCCGGCAAGCTCGGTCAGGTGCGGAACTTTGCCACCAGCCCGAACATTCAGGTCATGGTGGTGACGGTGCAATCGCTGGTGAGAAAAGACCATGCCGTGGTTTATAAAGATTCGGAGAAAACTGGGGGTGAAAAGCCCATCGCCCTCATTCAAGCGACTCGCCCAATCCTAATCATCGACGAGCCGCAAAGTGTTGACGGCGGAAAGGATGGTAAAGGCAGACAGGCGTTAGCTGAGATGAACCCGCTCTGCACGCTGCGCTATTCCGCCACGCACGCGGATAAGCACCACATGGTCTATCGCCTGGATGCCGTGGACGCCTATGAGCGCAAGCTGGTGAAGCAGATCGAAGTGGCGGCGGCCTCCGTGGAAGGCGGCCACAACAAGGCATTTGTGCGAGTGCTTTCCGTGAGTAACAAACGCGGCGTCATCACCGCCAAGGTGGAACTCGACACACAAACCGCCGCCGGCGTGACGCGCAAGGAAGTCACCGTGCAAGACGGCGACAACCTCGAAATGACGACGGGGCGGGCGATTTATGCCGATTGCCGTGTGGGCGAGATTCGAGTGACCAAGGGAGACGAGTTTATGGAACTGCGTTACCCCGGCGGCGAGCAATACCTGCGGCCCGGTCAGGCATACGGCGATGTCGAACCGCTGGCCATCCAGCGTCAGATGATCCAGCGCACGATCAAAGAGCATTTCACCAAGGAACTCCGCCTCGCCCCGCAAGGCATCAAGGTGCTGAGCCTGTTCTTCATTGATGCAGTGGAGAAATACCGTCAATACGACGCCGACGGCAATCAGGTGAAGGGCGACTACGCGCTCATCTTTGAGGAAGAATACCGTCGTCTCGCCAAGCACCCGGATTTCCAGAGCCTATTCAAGGAAGTGGATGTGACGACCGCCGCGCAGGACGTTCACGACGGCTACTTCTCGATTGATAAGAAAGGCGGCTGGACGGACACCGACGAGAACAACCAGGGCAACCGCGACAACGCCGAGCGGGCCTACAATCTCATCATGAAGGAGAAGGAAAAACTCCTCGGCTTCGAGACGCCGCTGAAGTTCATCTTTTCCCACTCCGCCCTGCGCGAGGGCTGGGACAACCCGAATGTGTTCCAGATTTGCGCCCTGCGCGAGATGGGCACCGAACGCGAACGCCGCCAGACCATCGGGCGCGGCCTGCGCCTCTGCGTGAACCAACAAGGCGAGCGGCTGCGTGGCTTCGAGATCAACACGCTCACCGTCATCGCCACGGAGAGCTACGAGCAGTTCGCCGAGAGCCTGCAAAAGGAAATAGAGGCCGACACGGGCATCCGCTTCGGCATCGTGGAGACGCACCAGTTTGCTGGCATCGCCGTGAAAGGTGCTGAAGGACAGGACGCGCCGCTGGGCTTCGAGCAGTCGAAGGCGCTCTGGGAAACGCTGAAAACGGCAGGTTTCGTGGATGCCAAGGGCAAGGTGCAGGATGCACTCCGGACCGCCCTCAAGGACGGCACGCTGACTCTGCCGGAGCCATTCGCCGCGCAATTGCCGCAGGTGAAAGAAATCCTCCGCAAGCTGGCAGGGCGGCTGGAAATCAAGAACGCCGACGAACGCAAACAGGTGAAGACCCGGCAAGCCGTGTTGCAAGGCGCGGAGTTCAAGGCGCTGTGGGACCGCATCAAACACAAGACCACTTACCGCGTGCAATTCGACAACGACGCCCTGCTAAAGACGTGCATTGCGGCGCTCAAGGATGCCCCACTCATCGTCAAGACACGCCTGCAATGGCGTAAGGCCGACGTTTTAATTGGCCGTGCCGGCGTTGACACGAAGGAAACGGCCACCTCCGGCCCGATCACCCTCGATGAAGGCGACATCGAAATCCCCGACATCCTCACCGACCTCCAAGACAAGACCCAGCTCACCCGCCGCAGCATTTACCGCATCCTCGTCGGGAGCGGCAGGCTGGACGATTTCAAGCGCAACCCGCAGCAGTTCATCGAACTTGCTGCCGAGATCATCAACCGTTCGAAGCGTCTAGCCCTCGTGGACGGCATCAAATACCAGCGCGTTGGCGCAGAGGACTACTATGCCCAGCAGCTCTTCGAAACCGAGGAACTGACCGGCTACCTCAAGACAATGATCAACGCGACCAAGAGCGCCCACGAGCAAGTCATCTACCAGTCCGACACCGAGCGCACCTTCGCCGAGCAACTGGAGATGAACCAAGACATCAAGGTTTACGCCAAGCTGCCGGGCTGGTTCAAGGTGCCGACCCCCCTCGGCGCCTACAACCCGGACTGGGCCGTGCTCGTGGACAAAAACGGCACCGAGCGGCTCTACTTTGTGGTCGAGACCAAGAGCAGCCTATTTACCGACGACCTCCGAGACAAGGAGGGCGCCAAGATTAAATGCGGCGAGGCTCACTTTGCCGAACTGGCCAACCACAATTCACCCGCCGCGCAGTTCATCAAAGCTACCAAGCTGGACGATGTGCTGAGCCAGTGCTGAGGCGCAGTCGACGGCCAAGGCAACCCGACCTACGATACGGAAAAAGCATCGCCGGCGATATGATGCACGTCTTAGACAAAGTGAATCACTGGCACGCCGGGCGAGCGCCTGATATCACCGCCATAGAAATTGGCGACGAACTGGAAACTGCTCTCGACCTGTTCAGCAAAATCGCGGCGAAACTACCAAAATTGACCTGAACGTAGCGATCAATTCCGCCAGCGCAGGCCGGGTGTCCACGTTGCGCGGAGTCCATGCCAAGCAGAGAGTGAACTTGTCCGGGATCGGGAGGCGGTGGAGTTTCTTCGCATCCAAACTCGCAAGCGCGGTTTCCGGGAGCACTGCCGCGCACATGCCCGATTGAACCGCCTGCGCCGCCTGCAAGTAGGAGGAACAGGCGATCACCACTCGCGAACGCATTGCCTTCCACACCGGCATCCCGCTTGTCTTGGGTGCCAACGAAACCCCTCCGCCCCAAACCGCTCCCCTTTGTCCCACCTGCAAACTGGAGATGCGCTCCATCGTCCGGGTCTTGGCTCTTTGGAAAATCGGACGCGATCCCCCGCAGAAAACCCCATGCCCCCCATGACACTTCACCCGTGCTCGCCTTCCGCAGAAAGCTTATTCCACAATCCCGGATCAGGCCCCGACGCTTCGCGTGCAGATATAATCAAAGCCCCCGCTTTGCTAAGAATTTGGCATCACCCAACTCACTTTTGCGACCAAACGGCCAACTCCGACGGCAGTCCTTGCTTTCTAATGCAGCTCATCGACTCGCTCATCTTGCCTTGGCCTCACTCATGAGCACCTCGGCTCAAACATAAAAGGCATACTCG
>Ga0209491_10006189_pt1 | contig 16833 bp, 19 predicted proteins | sample BON02_FD_187213 | JGI IMG/M metagenome (GOLD analysis project Ga0209491, IMG submission 187213) | Freshwater microbial communities from Lake Bonney liftoff mats and glacier meltwater in Antarctica - BON-02 (SPAdes) (version 2) | ecosystem: Environmental > Aquatic > Freshwater > Ice > Glacier...
CATTGGTCTTGCCGCTGCGGGTGGAGGAGCGCAATTGCTTGCGCTCCTCCTCAGTAAGGGTGATTCGATATCGATTGGCCATGCGCATTTCTAGCGCGAAAAAAAGACTTAATCAATGCGAATATTCAGGTGTTACAAGATACTAGGTGATATCTTCCATCCAATCGATCTGGTCTTTCGCGAGTTTGTCGTGGGGGTCTCCGCAGGAAACGAAAGCGAGCGCGGAAATGATCAGAATGGCTCGGAACAGGATTTTCATACCTGTGAATTCAATTTTAGTTCAGTGTGGTTCAGGGATGACTAAAAATCAAAAAGCATTCCCTGTGAGTCGTCTTTATTCGGTTTCTTCGCAGCTTCGACTCCGCCGAAGCCGTTCGCCCCAAAGGTGGCCCACCAGTCGAGAAGCACACGAATATCATCGTCCGGGGAAAGGGTAAGCAACGCCTGAGAGAGGCCGGCTTCGAAAAATCGCCACTCGGCAGCTAGCTTGTCAGCGGGCGATTTCGTAGAAAGTTTCAAAAGCGCATCGAGAAAGCTGCCGTTGACTTCAGCACGCTCAGCGGCAAGTGCAGGAAACAATCCCGCATCGGGGAGCACCAGCACCCGACCCACGAGTTTCAGGAAAAAGGAAATCTCCATCTCCAGTCGTTCGGCAGTCGTGAATAGCGGTGTAACGTATGCGGCTATCATGTCCTTCACAGTCGGCTTCGTGCCTGCTGCATCGAGAGCTTTGCGACGCTCGTCATTGAGTGGCTCCATGATGTGCTGGCTCACCAGATCGAACAGGTCCTCACGGCTACCGAAGTGATAATTGACCGCCGCGACGTTTGCCTTCGCCGCCCCAGTGATATCCCGGACCGAAACTAAATCAAAACCCTTCTCCACCACCAGACGCTCGGTAGCATCCAGCAATTTCCTCTTCGGACCGGAGTCAGGTACTTTCAAAACACGCACGCCAAACAGCCAAGCGATCCGGCACTGAATGTCAATCCCCGACAATTCGCGACCATGGCGTTGGGGATTGATCAAAATATGAGGGAAATCAGCAGGTTCGATTTTAAATACCTTAGCTTCCAGTCTACCATATCCCATCTTGCGAGTTCGAGAATGCGTAGTATTTTTCCTCCATGTCCCACAAAATCGTAATCTCCGCCATGCTACTTTGCGCAACCACTTTCGCCGCGGATATTTCCAAAATCCCATTCAAAAATGCTGAAGGAGAGGAAACCAGCCTCTCAGACTATGCAGGTAAGGCCGTTCTACTCGTCAACGTCGCCTCAAAATGTGGCTTCACCGCCCAATACACCGGCCTTCAAGAACTCTATGAAGAAAAAAAAGACCACGGTTTGGTAATCCTCGCTTTTCCCTGCAACGACTTCGGTGGACAAGAGCCGGGAACTATCGAGGAGATCCAGAATTTCTGTTCATCAAAATACAGCGTCACGTTTCCGATCATGGCAAAAGTTCACGTGAAAGGAGAAAAACAGCATGCGCTCTACACTGCGCTTACCGGCGAGGACGGTGCCTTTCCAGGAAACGTAAAATGGAACTTCGGGAAAATCCTCATCGGCAAGGACGGCAAACCTGTCGCACGATTCGAGTCCGCTACGAAACCCGATAGCGACGAGTTGACAAAGGCGATCTCCGACGCGCTTGAAAAGTGAATTGTCTGTTGCATCGGCAAGTATTATAGATTATAAATAGAAAATCTTAATCATTATGAAGCAACGTTTCAACTTCCGGCATTACTTCCTTCTCAGTCTCGCAGGTCTTACCCTCCTCGGTCTCTCTTCCTGCCTGCCATTGGCAGCAGGTGCGGCCGCTGGGTACATCGCACACGATGAGGGCTACCGAGTCACCAATCCGATCAAAAAAGATCGCTGAAACTTTCCGCTTAAGTGGAACAATGGCCTGCCGATTAAGAACCTCGCTCAGGCGCCTCCCACTGAGGGCGGTGGTGCTGGCGGTGCTCTTCACACAAGCGAGCTCCTGCGTCCCTCTCCTGATCGGTGGAGCCTTCGGATACGTCGCTCGCGACAAGGGCCTCGGTAGGGTTGATGAACGTGGCGCTACGCGGGCAGGTTTCGATACCACACCGGACTACGGCGCCGGCGCCGACTATGACTTCAGTGAATCCGAATACACCGACGAACCCGTCTACTGAAGGTTCCCAGTGGCGTAGCACCTAGTCGATACATTGGTTTTCCATTTATAAAAATTCAGCCACCATCATCGCATTTCCCATAACGCTTGCCCCTCTTGGTCCTTTTGATGGCGACCACAAGAATGACGGCGAGTCCCGCAAAGATAGCCAAGAGAAATGAGATTTCAGAAAACGGAAGCGCAAAAAAGTTAACCCCAAACCAACAGAAAACCTCAGCCCCTCAGCCGAGAGCAAGACCACAAGCCCGCAGCAAAAGAGCCCAAAGATTTTGAGACTGTTCTGAACAGTCGCACGCAAGCCGCGTCAGCAGCTTACCCGAAAGCAACAGGAGCTCGGTAAACGACTCGCCGGAACCTGCAACGTAACCAAAGAGCATACCCAGGCAGCTGCCGAGAAAACTGCCGTAGCCCAAGAGAAACTTTTAGCCTCCGAAAAGTCAGCCACGACCGCCAAGCGGGTCGCAGAGAAAGCGGCCCAAGAAGCCGAGCGCAAAATTGGGGCAACCAAGCGCGCAACCAGCCCTAGGCACGAAAAATCGCCGCTCTAGCGAGCAGTGTTTTCCCACCACTCGAAATGCTTTGCAACTGAGAGCAAAGAACCCGCGAACTTAAAGCACGTGCCGCCAAACTCCGGGCCGAAACGGACCAACTCCAGCAAGAAGGTAACAATGGACTGATGTTGTTCCATCATCCTCACAGCACTTGATCGCGTCTAGACCGTTTGCCAAAAGTCCGTGCGTATTCAATCGTGGCTGGAGAAGCTTTCTCCAGTCCGTTCTTGGGGCATCTTACCGCAAGAATTCACATACCCGCGCGGACTTTTGACAAACGCTCTTTGATGTAGTTTGTGAGTTCTTCGTATTCCCCTTTGTGCGAATAGGATTTGATCTCCTCCGGAGAAAAGATGATAGCCTTGCTGGCTTTTGCCGTGATCGACGCCAAAAACGGATTTTCCGAAAACACTCTTCAAATCCTTAGCCGCAGATCGCGGACACTCCACAAAGCCCCAGCAGCAGCCTTCGCATTCCCCCGCATCGCCCTCGCTCCGTCCTTCCGTTTCTCGGAGAACCTATCCCGAGAGGCGGCGAAAACCTCGTTCACAAAGACTTTGCTACCTATCACCGCCCCATCCGTAAAATACCTCACCCGGCGACGCAGCATTTTTGCCATTTTCAATTCGGGCAAAACCGTCTGGTTATCGCCCGACTCCATGGCTTCCGCTTCGTTCTTTGAAATCTTCATTTTTCCTGATATCGCCACCTTCGCATTGAGCGTCTTCCGCTCCAATGCCATGCCGAGCAATCGCCGGTATCTGCGCGAAACATCCTTCCATTCCGAAATATCAGTTTGTTTTCTAGCCTCTGGATTCTGAATCGCAAGCATGAGTCCAATTCTCGCCTTCTTCCCATTTCCTTTCCCACCCCCGCCAACAGCCTCCCCATAGCTACTCCAACGATAATCCGCCGGGTCCTCAACCATCCCCGCCCGCACCGGATTCAAATCGATATACGCCGCTATGGTCCGCGCCGCCGTCCCGCTCTCAACGATCACGCTCTTGAAGCGTTCTTCCCAGAGCGTTCCTGTCCGCTCGTGGGTACGGTTGAACCAGCGCGTAAAGCGCTGTAGCAGCGTCTTCATAAACTCGCTCAAGCTGTGCATCCGGTATGTGAAACGGGCGTGAATCTCCGTCACCCGCGCCGGATTCCCACCTTCCACACCCCCTTCCGTCCGCGCAGCGGTCAGTTCATCCGCAACGGATTTCACGAAATTCTCCCCGTAGAAAACCTCCAACCGCCGCAGTAACTCCGCATCCGTGAGTCCTCCCTGCGGCAATGGCGGAACCTCCACCAAGAGGTGAAAATGATTCGACATTACACAGTAGGAAAGAACCCGACACCCCGAGAAATTCTCCATCATCCGCATGAACATCCGAAAAGCTTCGCGCTCCTCATCTAGGAACCGAAATTTTCTATCAACCACCCTGCTGATACAGTGAAATATTGCGGGCTTCGTCTCCGAATCCGCCCATCCCGGAATCCACCTCCGCCTTGAATTCAAACTCATTCCCACATCATACCTCCAAAAGTTAATACCACAACAAAAATACTTTCAATTTGCCTGGCACTAAGTAAGATTAGCAATAAGTAGGGTTTGAACATTCGTGAGATCAATCGCCAATAAAGACATTACGACAACGGAAATTTGCCTGCATGTGGATATGGGAGCGAAAGGGCTTGGGGTCGTAGGTTCGCTGGATGTCTTGGAAAGGGCTTTGCACCATGCGATCGGTTCGTGTGTTTAAGGTCTAAGGTCTAACTCGGGATGTGTTCTAGGGTTGCGTCGTCGCTGTGCTTTGCCGCGATAAATCCGTCCTCGCTGGGCTGTGCTGGGTCTATTTTTGGGCGGCAAAATGCGTCCCCTTCTTGGCTCACGACCCTTATTCTCTGCGATGTTCAGAGACTGGGGTTGTGCAGGCGCTCGGCGAAGCGCTTCCCCTCGGGGGACAGGGGTCAGCGATATTCCAGTTGGACGGTCACGGTGCATGGTTCGTTTGTCGTGAATCGGATCCAGTTGGCATGGAAATCATCTGGGAAAATATGAGTGGCTTCGGAGCCGGGTTTCGCTTCGAAGCTTCCGTAGGTCGCCCAACAGCCGTCGCCGGTGAGATCGATTTCAGCGGTGATGGTGATGGCTTTGTCTGCCGTGAGGGTGAGGGTGAGGGTTTTCTGATCAGACGCGGTCATCAGGTATGGATCGGACGGGACGCTGGCTTCGATTTGACTATCTTTCCAAGGACCGCCGTTTCCGACAGGTTTGCCGAGCTTCTAGGTATCATCGATGGCCCCGGCCCAGAGGCCGGTCTTGCCGTCTTCTGAGCGAATGATATGGCGGTTTGTATTCTCAAAAACGGTGGTGATCCCGGAAACGACAAACAGGCCGCGGTAGGAGCAATAGTCGTGAACGAGGCGGTTGTGGGTGGCGAGGGTGCGCAGTTTGGCGAAGCCGCCGGCGTTTGCCGCGGGGAGCTCGTAGAAGGTGCCATGGGCGTTGAAAAGGTCGCGCTCGGTGGCGACTTCGCGGCAGACGCGGTAGTCGCCGAGGGGATGTGAGGAGAGCGCGGGATTTCCCTCGGGCCAGCGCCATTGTTTTCCTGTATCGTCGGTGTAAAGCACGGATGCTTGGTCGATGGCTAGAATTCCGGCGGGGTTGGTGATCTTTTTTTCGCTTTCGGCGGTGGGCTTGAGTTTCAGTTCGGCACCGAGCTCGTAGGATCCGATGGGTTTCCCCCGATGCATCGACGGCTTCGAAGGAAAGAGTGCGCTCGCCGCCACCAAGGGCGCGGACCGTTCCGCAGGTTGAGGCTTTGGCCGGGTTTTGCGATGCCGTCGAAAAGCGGAACGGCTGAGGTGCTGCGGGTGTCCTTGTTCTGGTAGGTGAAAACAGCGGAGGCTTTGACGAGATCCACGTGACTGGTAAGACGTATCTACGCACTTTTTTCATCAGCTGGAAAGGAGACGAAGGCATAGCCCGATGCGGCGATCTCTATGTTCCTGAGCTCGGACCATTCGCCATTGCCGTTGCGATCGAACTCAAGACTTACGGAAACTGCTTTTCTGGAATCCTGAGCGAAGTGTAGTCCGCGATGATCGTAGCCGGAGAAAAGAAACGCATTGGAAGAGACTCCGTCTTTCACGGGTTCCTCCACCCAGACCGCACCGCGGCCGATGGCCGGACCGAAGGAGTCGAGCTGCGCCGTATCGTCGAGTAACCAGAGGTTCGACTGAGACTGCGGACCCGGGATTTTGCCCTTCGCTTCGCGCTTGTGTAGGAATTCAGCCTTCGCACTGTCATCGCAGCCGAGGACCAGCCGCCCATTCCATTCCGCGAAATCGCCGATGACTTTGAGGTAATCCGAGCGCGGGGAGATGCGTGCGGAATTCTGTTGAGTGAAAGCGGGAGGAAATTTCCAGAAAGTGCCATGCATGGTCATTAAGAAATCCTTTTCGCCGATCTCGCGGATGCGCGGCCATTCCGTATTCCAGCCGTGTGCGCCGTCATAGGAATGAGATCCCTTGGGCAGGCGGTAGAAGGTTCAGTCGGTCTCTGGCATCCGGACGCCGAAAATCAATGAGCTAAAATCCCAGCCGGAGGCCCAGATCGGATCGGTAGCGGGATTCGCGTTTCCGTTGATCCCGCCGGGTCCAGTGACTTCTGTGAACTGGTTACGCCGGGTGACGGTCCATGCGTCCGCCTTTCGTCCCACTCGGCGAGCACGCCGGATGGGATTTCAGGGTTTTTCCTGGCAGCCGGACCGTGTTCGCCGTTGTTCGCATAAACATAAACTCCCTGCCCCGAATAGAAGCCCTTACCAGGGTATCCCAGCAGGCCAGCTTTTCGCGGACTGTCCTTATTCGCCTCGTCGCCCCAGAGCTCCCTCACCGTGAGGGTCTTCACATCCACCTCGTAGATCCTCTCCTCCATGGTTGCGGTGACAACCTAGTTCGCCGAGTCGTTCAAATGACGGGCTGTTGCGGTCGAGCGCCCGAACATTTCCGTGTAGTGGATAGTCCTCACTTTGGAATCCGCGTCGACCACATAAGGACCGATGAAAAGCTGCTGTGACTCGCGGTGGATCAAGCGGTTCGCCGGAGTCCCGCCGATACTTTTGGGATGAATCGTCTGTACGAGATCAGGACTGAGTGAATAGAGCTTGTCGTCCGATCCGATGGGCTGGCGAGGCGCGTAAGTTATGATCCAAAGCTTCCCCTGTTAAGGCACGACAGCTACGATACCGCACTCCCCCTGTTTGTTGAACATCGTGAGATGAGGATAGATCCCACTGAGCGAAACCGGCGGCTGCGCGGAGGCGGCCGCGGAAAAAAGTAAAATGACGCAAAGAAAGGATTGGATCTTCATTGTCAGAAATATTTTGTATTCGGCAGCCTTGGATCATTTAAGCACATCGCAGCGCTTGGCCCAAGCTTGCCAGAGAGCTTTGAGTTCGGCGGTGCGATCTGGATCTTTCGCGGCGAGGTTGTTGGTTTCCGTAGGATCGTTTTTTAGATCGTAGAGCTCCCACGAATCTTTTTTGGAACTGACGGCTTTCCAAGCTCCGCGACGCACGGCTTTTTTCCCGTAATGTTCCCAGAATAGAGCTCGTTCGAGCTTTTCAGAATCCGATTTGAAAGCGGGAACGAGGCTCTCTCCCTCCATCGGCTTGATATCTTTTCCGGCGACGGTTTCCGGATAGCTTGCGCGGGAAATTTCAACGATAGTCGGCATCAGATCGATGACGTGGCCAACATGTTGACGGAGCTCGCCTGCCGAAGAGATTCCTGCCGGCCAATGGGCGATGAGTGGAGTCGCGATCCCGCCTTCATGGGTATACGTTTTAAATTTCCGGAAAGGCGTATCCGAGACATTGGCCCATTCGAGGCCCGCGCTCGCATAGGAGAGCCCGGTTCCGATTGGAGCGTCTTTTTCTCCCCGGTTGAAACCGCCGGGGCCGCCTTCAGCAGAGCAGCCGTTGTCGGACAGGAACAGGATGAGCGTATTCTCAAGCTGGCCGAGTTCCTTGAGTTTCGCGACGAGCTTGCCGACATTCTGGTCGATGCTATCGACTTGTGCGGCGTAGATCTCCATGCGGTGCGCGAGGTCCTCGCGCATGGCCTCCGGCATATCATCCCATGCCTTCGCTTGCGGATCGCGCGGGCTGAGCGCGGCGTTTTCCGGAACAATCCCCATTGTCTTCTGTTTTTCAAAACGAGCCTCACGCGCCACATCCCAACCTTTATCATAGCGGCCCTTGTATTTCGCGATATCCTCCGGCTTGGCCTGAAGCGGCCAGTGCGGTGCGATATGGGCGAGATACAGGAAAAACGGCTTCTTCGTTTTCGTGACTGCCTCATCGATGAACCCGATCGCCTGATCCGTGAAATCGTCGGTCACGTAGAGATCATCCGGCGGCTCGATGGGGACGTTTCCCGCGTAGAGAAGCTGATCCGGCCTTAGCTTGAGGGTTTCCTTGAAATAGAATCCACCTCCATTGATCGAACCCCAGAAGCGATCAAATCCCCGGTCAGGGGGACGTTCGCCATCTCCGTTTCCGACATGCCATTTCCCGGTTGCCAGGGTGGCGTAGCCGGCAGGTTTCAGAACTTCGGCAAGGGTTACGCATTCGCGATTGAGCCGTCCCCGGTAGCCGGGCTTGCCCTCGTCTTTTGTCATCGCGCCGACTCCTGCTTGGTGGGAATAGAGGCCGGTAAGCAAGGAAGCACGTGTCGGGCAGCAGCGCGAGGTGTTGTAAAAATTCGTGAAGCGCAGGCCGTCTGCAGCGAGCGCATCGAGATTGGGCGTATCGATCTCGGCACCGTAACAACCGAGGTCGGAGTAGCCCATGTCATCCGCGAGGATGACGATGATATTGGGCAGCGCGGCGAGGAGCGGGGAGCAGAGGGCGAGGAGGAGGAAGAGCACTTTCATACAGGGAGTCTATGGAAACGTCGGGAGGGGGCGATGTATTTCATCGCAGCGATCCATGTGGGCAAAAGTCCGCGTTCCAATTCCCAGGCTACTTCGCTGCCTTCTTCAGCTCGGCGAAGCGGGCACGCATTTCCGCAAGGCGCTCTGCTTGCGCAGGATCCTTGACGAGATCGTTTTCTTCACGGGGATCCTCTGTGATGTGAAAAAGCTGCTCAACCTTCTGCTCGGGCCAGTAGAAATATTTCCAATCTTTCCTCACCAGCGCTTCTGAAGCGGGGATGAAATCCTTGTCGCGCAGAGTCGCATGTTCGTAAAAAAATTCCTGCCTCCACTCGGGCTTTTCATCCGCGATATAGAGTGGCGCCAAGTCACGGCCCTGCATGGTTTTTGGGGCCTCGATACCGGCGAAAGCGAGGATGGTTGGCGCAAGATCGACGCTGAGCGTGAAGTTCTCATCCGTTGTGCCACGGGATTTCTCCGGCATGCGGGGATCATCGATGATGAGAGGCACCCGGATGCTTTCCTGGTGCGGATACCATTTATCGGCGAGGCCGTGCTCCGCGTGGTAGTAGCCGTTGTCTGTGGTGAAAATAACGAGGGTGTTTTCGTAGACGCCTTGCGCCTTCAGTTCGGCGATGATCCTGCCGCAAGTCGCGTCCACCTCGGTGGCGAGGCGGTAGTAGTTCTTCATCATTTCTTGGTATTTCTCCGGGGTGTTGAAGCGCCAGTGCCAGCGGTTGCGGCCTTCGTTTGCCTCAGTGAAGAAATCGGGGAGGCGCTTCCATGACACCTCGGTCGCGTTTGGCGGCACCGGAATCGGCTTGTCGTTGTAGAGTTTCATGCTCTGCGGCTGCGGGAGAAACTGCTTGAGATTGGGATCCTCGGCATGGGGCGCGAAAAACGCTACCGTCAGGCAGAACGGTTTGTCTTTCGGACGTTCGGCAAGAAAGTCGAGCGAGTCGTTCTCGTTCTTTTGGGTGACGTGGATTCTCTTATCGTCCTCGTCTTTGATCCAGTGGCGACCGTGGTAAGAGCGTCCGAAGTCGAATTTATCGGCCGGAAAATCCCCATTGTGCCACTTGCCGACATGCCCGACCCAATAGCCATTGTCGCGGAGCAGGCCGGGGTAGGTTTCTTCCCACGGGGTTTTGAAAGGCTTGAAACCCTCATTTCCGTGGCGGGACATCCATTGGCCGGTGAAAAGCGTGGCACGGCTGACGCCGCAGATCGAGGTGGTAACACAATTCTCTGTGAAACGAACGCCTTTAGAGGCCAGCGCATCGAGGTTCGGAGTTTTCACGATAGGATTCCCGGCGCAACTAAGGGTGTCGAACCGCCAGTCATCGGCATAGAGCACGATGATGTTGGGCTTTTCCGGAGCAGCTTGAAGCGTGACGACGAGAGCGAGTGAGAGAAATTTTTTCATGGTCGGGATTTGTTCGAAAGTCAAAATGACGCAGATGACTCTTGAGTCAAAGAACCCGCGATAGCAAACAGATACCCAACTCTACCTGATTATCTTTCTCCGCAAGATAATCAGGAAAACCACCAGGCTCAATCCAGCACTGCCGTTTCCCCCTGATCACCACCGGAGCGGATCTTCGTCTAGAGTAGTGTGGATCATGGTTTGGAAACTAAAGCCGCAATGGGAGCGGGTTTCACTGGTATTTCGCTGGGGTTATCGTGATTTTCAAATCACGATTTGATTATGAAATCTCGACGACTCGTTTGCCTGCGGTTTCTTTCGATGAAGCAAGGATTCCGTCCAGAGTTTGGCCATCGGGTTTGTCACGGCCGATTTTGATTGCGTACTTCCCTGCGGCATAAACCCGAGGCTGAAAGCTCCCATCCTGCGCACGGACGGTATACAAAATTTCCCCCGTGGCTTCGGAGAGCACTTGCACGACAGGATTTTCCGCACCTTCGAAGACGAGTTCCGGCAGATAGCCAGCGACCTTGCGGCCGTCGTTGTTCTCCATGGAAACGGTGATCGGCCAGCCGGGGAACTGGCCTTTGGCTCCCTCCTTCGCATCGGAAAACCGCGGCCAGCATTCGAAGGTGATCGTGCGATCTTTTTTGTTGAAACGGACGACGCCGTATCCGTCGGCCCGTTTTTTCTCATCCATCTGGTCTTCAGGATTCGCATAAGCCATCATACTGAGGCGATTGCCGAGGCCGTATTTAAAATCGCCGGTCCAAGGGAGCGGGCTGTCTTCGACCGGATTCGGCCCGGCTTTTTCATCAAGCGGATGCCACCAGCGGCCGTAAATCGTATTTACAAGTGCCGGACTGGTGAACTCGTAAGGACCGTCGCCGAATTCGTCGATGCCCTGTTTTGTCGTCACCGCAAGATGCTGATCGCCGCAAAGATGCACCGCCCAGCAGCGGCGAATTTCCTCAAGCGCGCGCTTGCGCGGTGTCTGTGGCCAGCCATTGCAATCGAGATCCGCGAGCAGGCGACCGTTTCTGCCACCATGCATATGGACCGCTCCACAGAATGCGGTTTGCGACAGCACCGCCTTCATCTCCGCTCCAGTCCAATCCTGTCCCCACGTATTGAGGAATGTTTCCTGGCGCTCCCCAAGCAGCTCCAGGCCGGGCAGATCGATGGATTTCGGATCGTAGGAAGGATCGACAATATGGTCGGGGCGCGGCCCCATCTTCGGGATGTTTCCAAGAGGTCCGGTCTTGAATTTCCTGTCTTCCAGAATTGCGAAATCGACGCCGCCGATCTTGAGATTGGTGAAATAAACGGTGATGCCGCGCTCGACCGGAGCCGGGTCGAAAGGATCTGGAAGATTCCAGCTTTGCTGACGCTGGACCAAGTTCACATACTCGACCGGGAAAAAATATCCACCGTCAGCTCCGTCTCCGCGATTGGATTTTTTCCCGCCAGCACCCCAGAGATTCGGATGGCCGACATCGTGATCGTCCGGGATACAGATCGTCGGGCGATCGCGCATCACATCGCGGAACTGCAGGCCGAACTCAATCCAGCCAGCGGTGTGCTCGGTGTGGCGGTAGGTCTGGTCGCCAGCGAAATAGAGGAGATCTGGATCATGAAAAAGAAGATGCTCGACGATTTCCGGACGCAGACCGGTCGTGCGACTGGAGTTGCACGACATGTTTGCGATGACGATCTCCTGCTTGTCTTTAGGATCCTTTCGGACCGTGCCTTCGAACATCGCCTCTTTGCCATGGCGGACGCGGTATTTCACATCCTTGGAATCGTCCCAGTTCTGCAGGCGGAAATGGGCGCTCCAACCCGGATACAAGATCTCTTCTTTCGCCGCTTCTTGCCATTTTCCGTCTTTCTCAAACTCAAGCCTCGCCTCCCGCGCCTCGTCGGGCATAAGTGGGAAAAGCTGCACGGTCATTTTAAAAACGCCGCGATCCGTCGTGTAGATCGCAAAGGCAACCACCTCGTCGCGCGGCACCTTCATCGGCGGAGGAGGATTCTTCCCCGTTACCTTGGCCTTCCACCACTCCCCTGTCGCCAATGAATCGAGCTTAGGATAGTCTTTGCCAAAAGGCTGAGGATCTTCTCCTGAAGCAGCCAGCACACGGGTCACGGAACCTTGCCAGAAAATCAACGGGGAAATCTTGAGTAGAATACGGCGGGAGATTTTCATGAATTGAGAGGCGGGGAAAAGAGATACAGCTGTGGGGCGTTAAATATTTCGATTGCGAGCCTGCACGGTCAATGCAGGGTTCTCCAAGCAAAATGATTTCCGTCATGAAACCATCGCTCAAAGCATAACTAACCGATGCCAACTCTACGCGAATCTATTCTTTATTGGATCAAACTCGGCCTGATCAGCTTCGGCGGACCTGCCGGGCAGATCTCGATCATGCACCGCGAGCTGGTGGAGAAACGTAAGTGGATTTCCGAGAGCCATTTCCTCCACGCACTCAATTTTTCCATGCTGCTTCCCGGACCGGAGGCGCAGCAGCTCGCAACCTACCTCGGCTGGCGCCTGCACGGCTGGCGTGGAGGAGTTGCAGCAGGCGGGTTCTTCGTCCTGCCCTCCGCTATACTGCTTTTCGCGCTAAGCTGGCTCTATATGGCAGGAGGGCACATCAGTTGGCTGGCGGGGATTTTCTACGGACTGCTGCCCGCTGTGATCGCCGTGATTCTCGCCGCCGTGATTCGTATCGGAGAAAAAACCCTGCACAGCGGCTCACTCTGGGCCATCGCTGCCCTGTCATTCATCACCATCTATTTTTTTAACATCTCCTTCGTGATAATCATCCTCGGAGCGGCACTCATCGGTTGGATCGGCCACCGGATTTCTACCAAACAATTTCCTTCCAGTAAAACCCATAGCGCGACTGGGCAAGAGTTAGACGAGTCGGATTTTCTCGTCCTGCCACGTTCGCCATCCGGCACTTGGAAGCGCGCCCTCACCGTCTCGGCGATCTGTATCTCGCTCTGGATTCTGCCTATCATTTTGCTGGGTGCTTGGCTCGGCTGGCAGAGCACCCCGGTTTCCCAAGGCTTGTTTTTCAGCAAAGCGGCCATGGTCACTTTCGGCGGTGCCTACGCGGTGTTGCCCTATGTTGCACAGCAAGCGGTCGAAAACTTCCACTGGCTCAGCCATCCGCAGATGATGAGCGGCCTCGCCCTCGCGGAAACCACCCCCGGCCCCCTCGTCATTGTCCTGCAATTTGTCGGCTTCGTCGGTGGCTGGCAAAATCCAGGCAGCTTCAGCCCGCTGGCCGGAGCGGCGATTGGGGCTTTCATCACCACCTGGGTCACCTTTCTCCCCTGCTTCCTGTTCGTGTTTCTCGGTGCACCCTTCGTGGAAGGATTGCGCAAGCTCCCTCGAATCGGAGCTAGCCTGACTGCGATCACCGCCGCTGTCGTTGGAGTGATACTGAACCTTGGCGTAGAATTCGCAACGCATGCCCTTTGGCCGGAGCAGGACCAAAACTTCGATCTCTTCGTCGCGCTTGTCGCGCTCGCTGCCTTCATCGCCATGTGGCGTTTCAAAATCGCCTTCACGCTCGTGCTCGGCCTATGTGCGCTGCTGGGTCTCATCACGGCGTTCCTATGAGGAAAAGCGGTAGCATTGCCTCAACCGCTTGTTCTTAACCTTTTTCTTTTTCGTTGCGTGGTGATCTTATCAAACGCTAGTGCCTGATATCGTCGATAATGGCGTAACCCCATTCAATTTACGAGACAGTGGCCGGTGCCACCTTGTGGTGTCCCTGATTCTGATCCACGGTATAAAGATGGCACGAGCCATTCGTGGAAGGATTAAAGAAAGTCATCGCGCAGCTAATAAACAAGGATCACCATCCAAAACGATATTGTCATTTGACACAAATCTACTTTTATGTTCAGATTCCCAGTATGTTATCACCCAATACTAAATTATTGCTTTATATCGCTTTTCTATCATCGATCTCATTATCATCGCTTCACGCTTTGGTCACTAGAGTCAGCGATGCGGTTACGCAAAACCGCTTTGCTTCGGGTTTCCCGTCAGCGCCCGTCGATAACGTATCGGGCACCTTCCTGCTCAACGATTACGACCTGAGCGGCATCGGCTGGGATACTAACGATACACGCAAGGGATTCGTCATGATTTCGCCAATTCATTTTCTAGCAGCTACCCATTTCGCTCCTAACTCCAGCAATTCAATCACGTTCCAGAACCAATCTGGTAACCTGGTCAACATCGGCGTTGCGAGCGTCCAAGCGATGAACAATGACAGCGGATCGGCGAGCGACTTGACCCTCGGCACTCTAAACAGAGCAATCACCACAGGCGATGAACTTAATTTCTTCGCCGTAGCGAATCTCGCCACAGAATCCCTCTACGTCGGGCGGGAGATTTTCGTCTATGGCCGCACTCCAAAGGTGGGCAAAGGCACAATTGCCAGCTTTCAAGATTTCGGGAGTGATCCGGTAACTGCGGGAAGTGGGCTCAACCCTTCTCGCACATACCAATTCGCCTATTCAACGCTTGGCGGCAGCAATGACGACGCATATTTCGAGGTCGGCGATTCCGGCAGCCCATCTTTTACCTTTATCGACGGTCAGCTTGCTGTTACAGGCATCCACTCCGCTTTAGCCAGTGCCACAGGAACGTTTATCAATTATGACACCTTTGTGCCCGATTACGTCGACGAACTCAATACTGCAATGGATAGCAGTGGCTTCCAGGTGACCTCCGTGCCAGAACCGTCGGTTTACTCAATAGTTCTAGTGTTTACCGTCCTGGGTGGGGCAGTCTATCGACGCCGCAACTGAACTAATGTTTTGGAAATCTTAATCTGACGGATGGCAGAGGGCGATTTTTTTTCAAGAACAAGGCGCAGGGAGGGAGTAAAAGCCACCAAAGATCGAGCCGACGACAAAGCTCTCCGGGTTCGCCGGAGTTTCCTTGTCGAAGTGAGCTGCGTAGATTTTTCGCACCTCGCCCTCCGGACTCCCGATCTTGAGCCCTGCCTTGGTCGGTAGCTTGCAAGGAGCCGAGGCGGTGAAAATGGCAACGATCTTAGGACTATCCCTCGTCTCCCCTACGCTCATCGTTACCACGAATCCCTTCTTTGGAAACCTGAACGAAACCTGCCGATGCAGGATCGGAAGTTGACCACTTTCAGGGCGAAGGCTTAGGATATGGTCGATGAAACAATCACCAATACTATCTTCCGCCGCTTTGCTCATTTTTGCCTTCGGCTCTGTCGCGTCCGGCCAGGAGGACATGAGCAAGCCGGTTATTACCAAAGAGATCAAGAAGGAGAATGGCAAGGATGTGCCCTACATGTATATTGATGGAATCAAAGTCCACGAGGCCGATCAGAGCAAGCAGCCGCTTCCACCGCTCGTGGTCCCGGGAAGCGAGCCGGGAGCGCCCCCTTCGGATGCCGTGGTTTTGTTCGATGGAACAGAGAAATCCTTCAAGGAAAACTGGACCAATACCAAGGGCGAGGAAAGCAAGTGGAACGTGGTGGATGGAGCGCTCGAATCAGTTCGGAGGGCGGGCTACATCCAGTCGAAGGCTGAGTTCGGATCGTGCCAGCTTCATATCGAGTGGGCCTCGCCAGTCGATGTGCAGGGCAGCGGGCAGGGGCGCGGCAACAGCGGAGTGTTCTTGATGGGACAATACGAAGTCCAAGTGCTGGACAGCTATGAGAACGAGACCTATGCGGATGGCCAGGCGAGTGCGCTATATGGTCGCTCAACGCCTCTGGTGAATGCTTCCCGTAAGCCGGGCGAGTGGCAGACCTACGACATTATCTTTCGTCGTCCCCAGTTTAACGACGAAGGCAAGGTGACCAAACGGGCCACCTTCACAGTTCTCCACAACGGGGTGCTGGTTCAGAATCACGTCGTCCTGAGTGGTGGAACCGGATGGGACGGACCGCACTCTGCCACTGAATACAAAGCGCACGCAGACAAAGGGCCGATCGCGATGCAGGATCATGGGAACCCCGTTCGCTTTCGGAATATCTGGGTTCGTGAGTTGAAGGACTGAAGGGGAAACCGCTACAGGCACTAGGACTTTTACATCATCGATTCCACCACAATCCAGAGCACCATGGCTGCTCTGAGCAAAGGGGAGGAAATTCCCGAAAGGTCATTCGGGAAATAAGAAGCACGTCTCAACTCAGGCGCTTTTTTTTGCGTCCTCTTCGGCTTTCAATTCCGCTTCGAACTCCGCCTCAATCCTGGCTTCTTCGGCTTGCTTCTCATCCTCAATCGCTTGCAGTTCTGCGGCCTCGTCGGCTGCTAATTGGGACTCATACTTTTCAGCCTTCGCATCCTCGCGAGCCATCCGTTTTTCTAGCTTCTTCTGCTCGCGCGCCAGACGCTTGTGATCTTTGCTTGGTGTAAATGCCATAAAGTTGTCTTTTGGTGGTTTGCGTGGCAGGCCTATTTCTGCTCGGTCTCGATACGTCGCACGACGCTGTCTGCTCCCCATACGATCCGATCGCTGTCTTACGCAAGATATTTTCGAAAATATCAGGGAAACTAGAATCGGCTCCCGGACCGGATTGGCGCATTCCTTCGACCAAGCCAGACAAATCTTGAGGGTATTGGATTTCTCCACGGCGGATTTTTGCACGGGATGAAGGTCAGTGGGCGGTAATGGTGGCGAAGGCCAGTCGGTTGTTGAATTTGTTCATGGCATCGTGGAAGTCTTTAACTGTGGCTTGGCGTTTGTTTTTGAAGCG
>Ga0209491_10006190_pt1 | contig 16831 bp, 16 predicted proteins | sample BON02_FD_187213 | JGI IMG/M metagenome (GOLD analysis project Ga0209491, IMG submission 187213) | Freshwater microbial communities from Lake Bonney liftoff mats and glacier meltwater in Antarctica - BON-02 (SPAdes) (version 2) | ecosystem: Environmental > Aquatic > Freshwater > Ice > Glacier...
TGTCTGTTTTGTAACATATTCATTTAACAATTCCATTACGGGAAGGTTTTTTATCGAGTAAACGTTTTCACAAACTGCTGCGCCGAGTCAGGGGTTGTTTGGAAAAACATGGAGGGCTCCACCAGTTCCAATTCCAGGATTACCGGCTCACCGTTCCGGTCATCGAGCAGATCAACGCGCGCATAGAGAGGTGTGTCAAAGCGCTCGATAACAAAGTTCAGCAGTGCCGTTGCCAATTCGCGCTGGTCACATCGTGGCAGCCGGGGTGATATATCTTCTTTGAGAAAAAGCCCGTGTTCCAGGTGAGCCTTCGTGTTCGGAGCGAGTAGTGGACCTTTGCGCACCGAGTGCGAGTACTCCCCCGAAATAAAAAGCAGTGCGGTCTCACCGATCTCGTCAACCGTTGCCACATACGGCTGTACCATCGCCGCCTTCCCTTGGGCAACTATCCGTCCGATGAGATCGTGCGCATTGCGTTGTGCGTGCGGATCACTCGAAGGAAAACGCATTGTGTCTTTGCTGCCAGCAGAGATTGTCGGCTTCACTACGAAATCCCCGCTCAGTGGTAATGCCCACGTGCCAGCGCGATCACAGATGAATTGCGTATCCACTATTGGGAAACCTGCCAAGGCCAACTCGTTGAGGTACATCTTGTCGGAGTTCCATAAAACAGTGTCATATGAATTTTTAAGGCGGGACCCATGCATTTTCGCCCAGGAGAGAAATTCCCCGAGCCGGTTTGTGTAGTCCCAGGTATTACGAATAATAATGTAGTCAAAGCCGGACCATTGAATTGTTGGATCAGACCAGACAGCCGGCATCGCCTCAATTCCTGCCTTGTGAAATAACTCAACCAAAGGTTGGTCATCGGGATCAAGATCAGGCAGTTCCTCGCAGGTGGCGAGGGCTATTCGAGGGGACACCGGCCACATGCTAGTCAGTCGGTAGATTTAGGAGACGGTGACAAGGATGTCGCGGGTTGAACCGTCAGGATTGGTAACCGTAATTGTCGCGGTCCCTGCAGTAAGGGCCTTCGCGCCTGGGTTAAAGATTGCGCTGCCATCGTCATAGCCTTGGGCAATTTCAAGCACATCAGCATTGTCGACGGAGATGACCGTGTTTACGGGATCGTCCACCACGATGTCAATGACGTTGCCCACGGCTGCGGTAGCGTCCATTTGGTCAGCGGTAATAATCACAGGCGCTATCACTTGGCTCGTCTCCGAAGAAGTTGCCGTATCAGTTGCTGGATCGCTGCTACTTGAACAACCAGCAAGCACCGTTGCGCCAAGAATGCTGATCGCTCCCATTGCGGCGATACTGTTCATTTTCTTCATGTAAAACTCCTAAGAAGTGGGCTGTGAGGAAAGGTTCCTTCACATCATTGCGTTGAGTTGGTCAACCCGAGCCGAATGCCGACCACCATCAAATGTAGTGGACAGAAAGACCGCCAAGGCTTCTTGAGCTGCTGTTGGATCGCTCACACGTCCACCAAAACAGGCAACATTCGCGTCATTGTGCGCTCGTGAAAGTTTAGCGTCTTCGACGGTGCGGATGACCGCCGCGCGAATTCCGTGAATTTTATTTGCTGCCATGCAGATCCCTTGACCGCTACCGCACACGGCGACGCCGAATTCAGCCTCACCCGCTGACACCACCCGTCCTAGTTCGGCGCCGAACTCCGGGTAGTCGACCCGCTCTTCGCTGAACACACCGATGTCATACACCTCGTGACCCATCTCGAGCAACCATGCACTCAAAGCACACTTGAGTTCAAATCCAGCGTGGTCACTTGCTACGGCAATGTGCATGAATTCTCCAAAGATTGCTTCAGACTCCAATTGGGATCTGCACTCTCGCGCTAAATCCTTCCATGACAGTATCGCCCCGTGAGCATCGATGGGCAAACGTCAAGAAAAATTGTCGTTGTGGTGGGCAGTCTCAACACCGATTTTGTGGTCACACTGGGCCAGTTCCCCCGCGATGGCGAGACCGTACTCGGCCAGACTTTCGACCAGTTTCCCGGCGGTAAGGGGCTCAATCAAGCCGTTGCCTGCGCCCGACTCGGCTCCTCGGTGGCCATGGTTGGCGCCATAGGAACGGATTCTTTTGGTGAAAAACTTCTGCAAACGTTGGGGACCGAGGAAATTGCTTCGCACGTACAAAAAATTCCGGCGGCAAGCACGGGACTGGCCTTGATCGAAGTTGATGCGACCGGTGAAAATCGAATAATCGTGGTTGCCGGAACCAACGGCCTACTCTCTGAGGAAAGTGTCGAAACGGCGTTACGCAGCATTGCCGAATCCAACCAGATCGGAGTGGTTCTCACCCAGGGTGAGATTCCTGTTGCGACAACGGAACGCGCGTTGCGGGTCGCAAAGGAACTTGGAGCAATCACAATTTTGAACCCAGCTCCCATGCGTGATTTTTCTCCATCAATTTTTTCGGTGATCGATTATCTGGTACCCAATCAGCACGAGGCACGTGAACTAGCCGGCTTAGATCAAGAGTCGCTGCAAACAATGTTGGATTTTGTAGAAGTTGCGACAAAAATTGTTGACCGAGGGGTGGGCACGGTAATCATTACGCGCGGTGAGAAGGGTGCGGTGTGGTCCACGGCAAGTGCATCAGGACAAGCCGCGGCTTTTCGCATTATTTCAATTGACACGGTGGCTGCCGGCGATGCTTTCTGCGGTGGGCTAGCAACGGCGTTGAACGAGGGTTTGCCATTAAATGAAGCGTTGCGCTGGGCGAGTGCTGCTGGGGCCTTAGCCGCAACTAGGTCCGGGGCGGTGAATTCACTCCCACAGCGTTTCGAGGTAGAAGAACTTCTGAAATAACAAGTGGACGTTGAGAACGTGCCGGACTCGATCTCACCCGTGGCAACGACAGAGCTCCAACTATTGGACTCATGGCTCGGAATTAATGCGTGTTGTTAATTGTCACAATGTGCGCGGGTCTCTAGGGGGCTGGGAAACCGACCGTGACGGGAACACCGTTGCGCGTGATGGTCACGGTTCCTTCACCAACCGCAACGGGAACACTCTCGGTCGAACCGCGTGGAACGAAAACCGTCACCAGAACCTGCGCTTCACCCGTGCGCGGGACCACTGTCGATCGGGACATCACCGTGCCGGGCGCTTTAACACCCCAGTCCGTGGTATGCCAGCCGATTGAAGAACCTTGCGTCGCAGACGTCAAATTCCAGTCGCCAGCACCGGCTTTGATCACATCAACTCGTTGATCACCCGAGACCAAAGTTAATTGACCTTCAACACCCTCAACTCCAATTCCTGGGCCAATCTGCCAGCGCTGGGTGATCTCACGGTTCTGGTAATTCGGGCGCTTCTTCTTAGGTACCTTGACTTTGGCTGCGTTGATGTAGTCGGCGACGACGAGTACGTCACTTCCTCGAACGTAGGTAACGCAACGGGTGATATCAGTATTTGACCACGTCTTATCAACCAAGCACGAGTAGTCGTTCCCGCCGGATATGGAGTCAGAACGACTCGTGGATTTAAGCACACCCTTCCATCGGTTGTATTTAGTGTTGGATACCGTGAATGTCGAGTGAGCAGCGCGTGTTTTTATGAAGGATCTCAACGAACTTGAGTTGTACCGGTAGGGACCAGGGTCGGAGATCCATGAAACACCACGCGAGTAGAAGGTAAGCGAACCGCCGTCATCGTGGGTATGAGCCGTTCCTGGTCGCACACCTTTGTAACGCAGTGAGTAAAAACTGTCTGGCACGCCTACACCACTGGGAGCCCAGGAATAACGACCAAAAATATAACCGCCGTCGAAGGACGTGTAGACCGGAGTTGGTGGCGTACCAATTGTGCCTTTGGTTCGCAGCCAATCCGCACGCCAGTCTCCAACTCCAAAGTTATTTCGTAGTTGAACGGACGCCGTGTCACCCAATGACTCAAGTTTAAAATCGGGGCGGACAGCTTGGGCCACGAATCCGTAAAGCAATTCACGCAATTGCGGAATTGGTTCATTAGGAATTCCACAGGTTACAGCGGCTGCCTCTACTTGAGTGAGGAGTTTCTCCATGTACATCGCGTATTGCGGTGAACCTTCAACGTCACTCCCGTCAAGATTGATCACTCCGCGCGCGATCGCAACGAGGTTTCGCCAGGCCGCATCTCGCAAATTCGGATCACCCACGGAACAGAAAGTTGCGAGGGCTCCGATGTGACGGACCAAGTCCGTATTGTTTGCACCCATCTTGATATCTGTTCCGCCGCGATACGACTTCCACATCGAGGTGGCATCTCGAACCGCGGCCTGCTGAATAATTGGATCCTGCAATGTCTGCCAGGCGCAAGCCAGTGTTTGAGTCCGCAGGCCACCATAAATTGACGCATCGACCCAGTAGGAACGACCACTTTGATGGTCGTCAATCCAGTAATACATGAGTTGACGAAAACGATCCACCATCACTTGATTTTGTTTATTAACCCCGCGGAATAACAGTGGTAGGGCCCAGTCCAGTGAATTGATATGCCGATTACCCGAGAGATCCGCCGAGCCTTGAGGGCGCCAGTTGGGATTCTCGGTAAGTTGGTAACTGCCGCCCTTGCCAAGATCGACTTTCCCAGCCATCAGAGCTTGTGCTTTGGTTCTTTGCTTGCTCTCCGACATGGGGAAAAGGCTGGTGCACCAACTGCCAAGCGCCGTGGGCATTATGGGCGGGGCCGGAACGGGGGCTGGCGCCACGGGGGTTGGGACTGGGACCGGAATCTCTTCCGCGTGGGCTATCGGACCAAAGGCCAACAAGGAAAAAGCAACGCCAACCACCACGGTGGTTGTGCGCGCTGGGAGAAGTCGACCTCGTGGTCGCAGCGACCGCATGTGTTACATCATCACCCGGACGGGGGTGGCTAGGCCAAGTCGGGGGTGCTTTCATAGGTTGCGGCCCGCTCCTGGGCGGCATTCATTGAGGGGGAGGTCGGGCCAAGTACCCAACCAAGGCTCCCCAGCATTCCCGCGACCAAGGGTTTAACGACCGTTAATGGAATTGTGGGTATTCCCAGCAAATCACGCTGATATTTGGGCATGGTTGCGGCCGCACCCGCGAAAAGTGCGCTGTACGGCGGTTTTGCAGCCAACGGGACCGGAGCATTTCGCACAAATTTCACCGTACGTGAGGCCCGCTCCCCACCGCAAAGATCCGGCCTGAATGTATTGAGTTGATCTTGTAATTCGTCATAGCTTCGTGGCGGATCGGTGACACCAACCATCTCACCGGCGATGGCCCATTCGCGCACGTATTGATCCCGACCCCCAGGAATTGCGCCACCCCACACTAAATGCGTGGCCAAAAAAGAATCCGTGAAGGCAACGTGAACCCAGCGCAATAGGTCGGAATCTGTCGCTTTGTAATCTTTTTCTTCGCCATGTGCGTTTGTGTAGGTTCCCGTCACTTTTCGATGCATTCCGCGGACTCGTGCACACTCCCGCTCCGCCATCATGGTGTCACCAAATGTCACGACGGTGAGCCACTGGGTTGTTCCCGACAGACGGCCCAATGGGTCGGCTTCATAACGCGAGTGTTCGTCAACGCCAGCAAGGGCACCCGGGTGCAGCGCTTGCATCAGGAGTGAGCGCACCCCGCCGACAAGGGTAGGCAGCGAACCATGGACGACCCACGTCGCCGACCCGGGACCGAAGAAGCCCTTGTCAGTTCCGCCGCTGAGTTGGGTCACCCACTCGGGTGCACCATCAGATTGCCCAGAAACCATCCGCCTAAATCCAGAGGCAGTCTTTTCGCGCACGATGGACAGGGGGTTGATCACCATCTAACTCTGCCCAATAAATGCACAAACCGCACCTTGAAAGACTGCGGAATTACCCATGATCGGTTTTAAGTTTCTTGGGTGCTGAGTCACCAATAAGTAGAAGCGGGATGGCGTACCGCGACATTTCGGTCATAAATAAGTTAAGCACACACGTTCATAGTTTGAGTAGTCAGCAAAGGAAGCGGAACAAATAGAACTGAGCCCGCCGTGGAGGAGGTTACGGCGGGCTCAGTCTGTGCCATTCATTCACATACGTTGTTAACTGCTTTGATCAGCCGCCGTCAGGGTCAGTGGGACCGTGATTGTTTGGCCATTGCGCAGCACGGTGAGTTCAATCTGATCTCCCGGAGCATTTGCGCGGATCGCAACAATGAGTGCCGTTGAGTCGCTTATCAGGTTTCCGTCAACCTTGGTGATGACGTCTCGCTCCTGCAGTCCTGCAACCTGCGCCGGAGAATTTGGTGTCACCGCGGCTACTGCTCCACCGGGACCAGCGAACGCCATGTCGAGTTGAACGCCAATGATCGGAGTTTGAGACGTTCCGGTGCTAATCAGTTCATCGACAATTCGCTTTGCCGTATCAATCGGAATGGAAAAACCAAGTCCAATACTTCCCGAGGCGTCACCCATGCCCAGTGTTGCAATCGCGGAGTTAACTCCGATTACTTCACCCGATGCGTTAACAAGTGGCCCACCGGAGTTGCCTGGATTTATCGCGGCATCTGTTTGGATAGCATTGATGTAGGCCAGTCCACCTTGACCACCAGCTGTTACCGGGCGATTGAGCGCACTGATAATTCCTGAGGTCACAGTTCCTTGAAGCCCGAGAGGTGAACCAATAGCGATGGCAACGTCACCCACGTTGACCGAGTCTGAACTACCAAGAGTTAACGCTGGAAGATCGGTACGATCAACTTTCACAACGGCAATGTCATAGCCGGGATCAGCGCCGACAAGTTTGCCCGTCGCCGTCGAGCCGTCAACAAAAGTCACTTCAATTTTTCCACCACTACCGCCGTTACCAACCACGTGATTATTAGTAACGATGTAACCGTCGGAACTGACAACAAACCCGGTGCCAGTTCCATCGCCCTGTGACCCGGAAACATTCAACTGGACAACGGAGGGTTGCACGGCTTCCGCCACGGCCGCAATTGAACCGGGTGCGGGTTCAACCGAACCAGCCGCTGCAACCGTCAGGGAAGTGCTCGAATTACTTTGGGCAACCGTGTAACCAACCGCACCACCAACGGCCCCACCAAAGAGCGCAATGAGGGCCGTACCGGTGACCAACAGTCCGACTCGGGTCTTACCCGTGGGGGCCGCACTCGTTGACGGGTAAGAAGGGGGATTCGGTCCGAATGGCGGGGTGACCGGCTCTTGGGTCTCTATGCCGACAGGTTCGGTGCCAACAGCCGTGGTGTCACCCGTTGCTGGATTTTCCGGCGTAATCGTCATTTCATTCCTCCTGGATTGTTTACTGACCCCATTAGAGTGGACCGGCGCGAAGATGGCTCCGCCAAAATCGAGAGTTGGCCAAGCCCGAACACAATCTTTACCATTTCCTTACAAAACTGGGCGAAATCTCCCTTGGGTAAGGTTCCTGCGTGCGCGTAGTGAAGAGTCCACCTGAAGCTGCCCACGCACTCGCCCAAGGAAATCTGGCGATCCTGCCGACCGAAACCGTCTATGGCCTCGGGGCTGACGCTGATAATCGAGCCGCGGTGGCCCGAATCTTCACCACCAAAGACCGACCGGCACATCACCCCGTGATCGTTCACATTTCCCACCAACAGCAGATGTACGCGTGGGCAACTCACATCCCGGACTACGCCGCGGATCTTGCCACCGCCTTCTGGCCCGGACCCATGACCTTGGTGCTTAAGCGACTCCCGCGAGCGGGCGACTATTTGACCGGCGGGCAAGACACGATCGCCCTGCGCGTTTCAAGTCACCCCAAATTCCACGAAGTTCTCGAGGGACTTGCCCGAGAAAAAAATGATCCGGCAGTGGGTATCGCGGCACCGAGCGCCAACAGATTCGGCAGTGTCAGCCCAACAACGCTTGCCCACGCGATCGAAGAGTTAGGCGATCATCTCGGCGCCGAGGATGTCGCGCTCGACGGTCAAAGTTCGAGTGTCGGGGTTGAATCAACAATTATCGATGCGACCGGGAGTGAACCCATTATTCTGCGACACGGTGGAATCACCGCTGAGGATATTGAAACAATTATTCAACTTTCCCACCGTGACAGTGATGTGCGAGCACCCGGAACTCTCGCATCCCACTACGCCCCGAACAAGGCACTGCACCTGGTAACCCAACATGAACTTCCTCACATCCAATCTGGCGCTTTACTTGCCATGGCTGACGTGCAAACGCCAATTGGTTGCACCAGGATCGCGTCCCCTGACAACGCGAGCGAATATGCGCGAATGCTCTACTCCGCGATCCGGGAGGCTGACAAATCCAGTGAAGACGTTATCTACGCCGTTCCACCGCTCGGAGGAGGAATCGCGGCGGCGGTTCGCGATCGTCTTCGCCGCGCGGCAACAAAATAACGGCTATTTCGGCGCCATCCGTAGCGCAGCATCAAGTCGGATTGTTTCACCATTGAGGTAACCATTTTCTAGGATTGCTTGCACCAGGTGCGCGTATTCATCCGGCAGCCCCAACCGCTTTGGGAACACGGGAGTTGACGCAAGTCGTTCTTTTAAACCCTCTGGCATGGTGTCGTAGATCGGAGTATCAATTAGACCCGGCGCGACGGTAACAACGCGAATACCGACGGCCGCAAGATCACGTGAGAGCGGCAAGGTCATCCCGACGATGCCACCCTTGCTCGCGCTGTAGGCGGCCTGGCCAATTTGTCCGTCGAATGCGGCAAGGGATGCCGTCAGCACAATCACGCCTCGCTCACCTGAGTCATGTGGCTCGTTCTTGGCGATGTGTGAGGCTGCTATTCGGGTGACGTCAAAAGTTCCCACCAAATTGATAGTGATCACGCGGCGATAATTGTCTATTGATGCAGCATGATTTTCTCGGTCGAGTGTTCGCTCGGCCCAACCAATTCCCGCGCAGTTAATCGCTGCGTCAAGTCGACCAAAGCGTGCGATCGCCGCGTCCATTCCGGCAGCGATTTCATCGGTGTGGCAGACGTCAACCCGAACGGCCAGTGCAACCTCACCTAATTCTGTGGCAAGAGCGTTAGCTGCTTCTTGATTCACGTCGGCAATCACGACCCCACCCGCACCATTGGCAGCCAAGCGCCGGGCGGCTGCTTCACCGAGACCGGATGCGCCACCACTAATGAAATAAACCGAGTCAGCAATCTTCATGAAACAAAGACTAGGCCCAGCCCAGTTCGTGTAGTCGTTCATCGCTAATGCCAAAGTGGTGTGCCACCTCGTGGATTACCGTGACTCCCACCTGGCGCACAACATCCTCCTGGGTGAAACACTGCCGCAGAATAGGTTTGCGGTAGATCGTGATGTGATCTGGCAAAAACCCCGAGTATCCGGTTCCTCGCTTGGTGAGCGGAACACCGTGGTACAAACCTAGGAGCCCAGGTCGCCCCGGCTTTTGTTCCTCGACAAACACCGCAACGTTGTCCATCAATGCGGCTAGGCCGGCCGGGATCGTGTCCAAGGCTTCACTGACCAGATCTTCAAACTGAGCCAGCGGGACGTCAATCACTCATTAACCCTCACATGTGAGGCCGACTGCCGCTCACGCAGGTCACTCCCCTACACTTTCCGAGTTGTACCTGGTCCCCATCGTCTAGTGGCCTAGGACGCTGCCCTTTCACGGCGGTAACGCGGGTTCGAACCCCGCTGGGGATACGGTTTCTTTACGCTAGAAATCACTAGTTTGGCCCCGTAGCGCAGTTGGTTAGCGCGCCGCCCTGTCACGGCGGAGGTCGCCGGTTCGAGCCCGGTCGGGGTCGCTCAGTTCGGAGAAATCCGGACTTGTTGGCCAGGTAGCTCAGTTGGTACGAGCGTCCGACTGAAAATCGGAAGGTCGGCGGTTCGATCCCGTCCCTGGCCACCCCGAAGTACTCACGAAATATCCGATTTCATCGGAGAGTGATCGTGTCGAAAATTGCGATTTATCACTCGTTCGTCGCAACACTCATCTCTCATAGATTCCGGTCGAAAACTTTTTAAGAGCATTTGCCACAACTTGGTGCCCCTGACCGCACTGAACATAAACCCGGCGATAGGTCACAGGGTCATGACCAAGTTGGCCGACCACCTCGTAATCGTCGGGCCCCAAGGTTGGTCCGAGGCTTAACCGCTCTTGCCGTTGTTGGACCTTAAAGGATTTCAGCGATGCCATAACGCATAGCGGCAGCTAACACTCACATCACTTTTTCCAAAGTCAGGGCAAAACCTTCCATCACCTGAAGGAGAGAAGGTAGATGCTCTTGCGGTATAACGACCAAGATTTGTGAGTGAAAATATTCCTCACTGGGACTTGGTCTTTGACTTTTCCGTTGTGGCACAAGGGCCACTTCGCACGAACTATTGAAGGTCAGCCTTCATGACCGCAAGCAGAATCGCTGTCGCATAGCTCGGCATTAAGGAAGTTTTTGATGCAAAGTTGTCATCAAATATCTAGGAAAAGGTACTGATCAGGGTTGCTGATAGTGGCTACTCCCCAATAGAATCGGCCAGTTATTGCTGGCCACGACGAGATCAGGATGGTGTACGTGTCGGTGCAGATGCCGCAGGATGTGAGCGATTCCGCCAGCACGATCGGGGTCGGCCTACGAGGCGTTAGCAAAAGTTTCGGAGACGTTCACGCGGTTGTTTCTTTAGACCTTGACGTGCGACCAGGGGAATTTTTTGCAATGCTCGGACCTTCGGGATCCGGAAAAACTACGGTTCTTCGCCTCATTGCCGGTTTTGAACGCGCAGATTTTGGCCAGATATTTCTCGGCGACCAAGATGTCACGACACAACCACCCTATGAACGTCCCGTGAACACTGTTTTTCAGGATTACGCACTGTTCCCACACATGTCCATCGCACAAAATGTGGGATACGGACTCAGGACTCGCAAAATCCCTAAAGCCGTGATTGCAACCAAAGTTGCGGAGGCCCTAGAACGGGTTCAACTGCCAGGCGTTGGGGAACGAATGCCCCATCAACTCTCCGGTGGTCAGAGGCAACGAATTGCTCTCGCCCGCGCGTTGATTCTTGAGCCCCGTGTTTTATTGCTGGATGAACCTCTTGGTGCCTTGGACAAACAACTGCGTGACGAAATGCAATTTGAACTGAAGCGAATTCAGCGCGAGGTCGGCATCACATTTATCTTCGTCACGCATGATCAAGAAGAAGCGCTCACATTGAGTGATCGCATTGCCGTTTTTAATGAGGGGCGCGTGGAGCAAGTGGGTACGCCAGCCGAGGTGTATGAAAGCCCCAAGACTCGTTTTGTTGCAAGCTTTCTGGGACTCTCGAATCTGATACCCGCAGATATTGCTAAAACTCTGGTTGGTGTTGACGAAATGATCAGCATTCGACCAGAACGTGTTCGACTCGTGGGCATGGACCATGTAGCGAGCGCAGAAGAAACCGTGGTTTCGGGAACTATCATTGAAACCGTATATACCGGGTCCAGTACCCGGTATATCCTCGAATCACCAAACGGTCTGTCTTTGATCGCTTCAAGACAGAACGAGCACGACCCTGGTCTCGTGTCTCGCTTCGAGCGAGGCCAAACGGCTCAAGCGCTGTGGCGAACTGATCAGATGTCAGTGATTCCTAAGAGTTAGAGCTTCACTCGTGCCTAAACAGGAAGGAAACGCATGAAAAAGTTTTTACCCGTATTGAGTACGGTTGCAGCAGCTGCATTGGTCCTCACCGCTTGTGGTGGCGATACCAGTGGAAATGGTTTGTCAATTGAAGTTCCTGAACTTCCAATGATGGAAACTGTGGGAGAACCCGAAGGGCAATTGAACATTGTTAACTGGTCAGGTTTCGTTGAGCCTGCGTGGACCGACAAGTTCACCGAAGAGACTGGTTGCGTTGTGAATCCACGCGTTGCCGGAACATCCGATGAAATGGTCACGCTAATGCGCACCGGTCAATATGACCTTGTCTCCGCTTCAGGGGATGCAAGCCTACGACTTATTGTGGGTGGGGACGTGTCACCTCTCAACCTGGATCTGATTCGCAACTTTAGCGATGACATTGTTCCTGGTATGAAAGGACAAATCTACGACACCATCAACGGTCAGGCATATGGCGTACCTATTGGCCGTGGCGCAAATATCCTCCAATACGACGAAGAAGTAACTGGCACGGCACCAGACAGCTGGTCGGTTGTCTGGGAGGCAGATAGCCCTTATGCCGGAAAGGTAACTGCATACGACGCACCCATCTACATTGCCGATGCTGCGGTGTACCTCATGTCTACTAAGCCAGAGCTTGGAATCACGAATCCATATGCTCTCGATGAAACCCAACTCGCGGCAGCAGTTGACCTGCTAAAGCAGCAGAATTCAATTATTGGTGAGTACTGGTCTGATCCTGCAGCTCAAATTGGATCTTTTGTTGGTGGAAACACTGTCGTGGGTACCTCATGGGAAATTCTTCGCAAACTCACAGGCGAAGAGAAGTTCAAAAGCACTCTGCCCAAGGAAGGTTCAACTGGTTGGTACGACGCATGGATGCTGTCATCAACGGCTGCAAATCCAAACTGCGCTTATCTCTGGATGGACTACACCAGTTCAGCTGAAGTGAACGGTCAAATCGCCACCACGTTCGGCATGGCTCCTGCCAATGGCGCATGGTGCGATACGAGCGAGGAAGCGAAGGCTCATTGCGAGCAATACCACGCAACCGATGAGGTGTACTTCGATCAGATCTGGCCATGGACCACTCCAATTGAGCAGTGTGTCGATGGTAGGACAGATGTGAAGTGCACTAACTTCCAAGACTGGACGGACGCTTGGTTGACGATTAAGGGTTAAATGATTTGATTTGGTGGAGTCCCGAAGTGGGGCTCCACCAAATCATGTCCCCATCGGCCATCGCATATTGAGGATCCACCTTGACTTCCGTTTTGCAGGTTCCTGAGCCGCCGACGCAGGCGAAGGCGCAAGTAGTTGCCGCTCGCACTCCGCGGCAAAATCGACGTGGGTTGTTATGGTTACTCACTCCCCCAGCAGCGTGGTTGCTAGTTCTCTACATTGGGTCACTTTTTTTCTTACTGATAACAGCTTTTTGGTTCATCAACCCATTTACTTCGAAAGTCGTTCCTGGGTTCACTTTGGAAAACTTTGTCAGCATCTTGACTGTTCCGGCGTATCTCACGACTGCCATTCGGAGTCTTCTGATCGCCTTAGCCGTTACCTTCATTGCAATAGTTCTTGCGGTTCCCCTTGCCATCTACATGGCCAAAATTGCATCTCCACCCATGCGGGCTTTTTTGGCGCTCTCCATCACGCTTCCACTGTGGGCGGGCTACTTGGTAAAGCTCATCGCTATGCGAGTGGTCTTTACTGAAAATGGATTTCTTAATTGGTTGCTGGCACCTTTTGGAATTTCAGGCCCCGGATTTAACACTTCGACAGTGATCATCACGCTCACGTATCTCTGGTTTCCCTTTATGGCATTGCCTGTTTACACCGCTGTGCGCCAAATACCAAACAACTACTTTGATGCATCCGCAGATCTGGGTGCAAATTCCTGGCGAACCATTCGCACGGTTGTGCTGCCGCTGATAAAACCGGCAATAATCGCGGGTTCAGTGTTCACATTCTCTTTGAGTCTCGGAGATTACCTCGTTGCCCGATTTGTAGGTGGCTCAACTCAAATGATCGGCAGCATCATTGCATCAAATATCAACTTGAACCCACCGGTTGCTGCGGCCTTCTCCTTCGTTCCTATTGCCTTTGTTTTGGTCTACCTGTGGGTAGTGCGCAAAATGGGTGCATTGGAAAGGTTGTAAAGAATTATGTTGCAATTATCAAAATCTGCTCGCGTTGTTCTTATGTCGATTGTCGCGTTTGTTCTTCTCGTTATTTATGTTCCACTTCTTCTCGTTGTTGTGAACTCATTCAATGTTGCGAGTTTGGCAAGCTGGCCGATCAAGGGCCTCACAACACATTGGTGGGTCGTGGCGTGGGAATCCCCCTTTATCCGTGAGGCCCTTCTCAATTCAGTTATTGTCGCGTTAGGCGCAACCATTATCGCGGGGATATTGGGCACCATGGCGGCCTTCGCATTGCAGCGCTACAGGTTTTTTGGGAGTCAGTCAATTAATTTGTTGATTGTCTTGCCCATTGCGCTACCCGGTGTCGTTACCGGTGTCGCATTTAGTAACACATATAACTCAGTTTTGCCCGTGATTGGAATAAATATTGGCTATTTCGGAATGATTGTTGCTCACGCAACATTTTGTATCGTGATGGTTTTCAACAATGTGGGGGCAAGATTACGTCGTATGAATCCAGGGCTTGCCGAAGCTTCCATGGATCTAGGAGCAAATCTGTGGCAAACATTCCGACTGGTGACTTTTCCGCAGTTCCGACCCGCTTTCGTGGCAGGAGCGATTCTTGCCTTCGCCCTGAGCTTTGATGAAGTAATTGTCACAATCTTCACAGCCCCTCCAGGAGTCGAGACCCTCCCACTTTGGATCCTCAAGGAGATGGCCCGCCCGAGTCAGGCAAGTGTGGTCAACGTTGTTGCGACCTTGGTAATCGTGTTCTCGCTGATCCCCGTATACGTGTCATTGCGCATGAGTCGCTCAGACGAAGATGCCTAATTTGATCGACCGCTGCTCCGTTACTGATTCCCTTTGCAGTATCGGCCTTTTTATCGTCAGGCCTGACAATATTGATCAAAAGACCTGAGAGGACCAAGGTTTACATGAGCCGTGCTCCACGATATTTTGCGCCCGAGTGTTCTTCTTTTCGGTGACCGAGATTGGCTCGCACGTTCTATCCGAAATCCCAAAATCAGACCGTGAACAATAAAACGCAGATTTGTTCTCCTGCTGTAATTATCGGGCGACGTCGCTGATGTGGTTTGCTGCTCGAATTTGAGGAGACATCACCGGGGGGATGATCACCGTAAGGCGGTCACTTTCTTGTCGACCGTTGACGTAACTTTTTCTCGTCATCTTTCCACTCTGATTAATCTCAAGACTATTGCAGGTACGGCCACGATGATTAGTCGATAGGGTCAATGGTGCGGTCCCGTCCCTGGCCACCAGAAATTCCCTAACCGTTCTCAGGGATGGGGAAACCGCCATTGATCTGGCATTGACTGCGCCACACCTGCGGGGCCAATGGAGCATCGATTTCGCCCGGGGGATCCACGACACCACCTGTTGGGCTCGTGCACACCCATTTACTAACGCTGACGTCGTCAATGAAAACTGAAACTTGCGAGAAGTCATAAGAGACACCGGGCTCAGCCGGTCCGCCTTCATTAGTGAGCACCCGAACCGTGTAGGTCATCGTTGAGCCATTCAACTCCGGATCCATGAGTTCAACGACCGCTGAGTTGGTTTCACCCGTTGCATTGTGAGCCACCACCACGCCGTTTGGATTCGAATCGCCAAACATCGTGGGCCACGCCTCGACAAGTTTCTCCACGCTTCCAGATTGTGCTTCGCGAAGTGGGCGGTCGGTGAACCCCATGACATTGGGGTCAACTTCGCGCAACGTGAGGGTCCATGTGTCATCGCCGTTGGGTGTAATCGAACCGCTGTCTGCCGTTTGACTGAAAAGCCAATTAGCTTCCGGTGCACTTTCAGCCGCAGCGGTGTTCTGCGACCGGGTACCTAAGGCATAGCCTCCGATTCCGATTAGCGCAGCGACGAGTGCAAGAACCAACCAGGATTTCCATGACATTTGCCGACAGTAGCGTGCCATCATCTATCGGCGTGAACCCGCAGTGCATGCAAAACCCGTGGTTCCCCTTCATCAATTGCGTCAACAACGACGGGATGGCCGGCACCTTGAGCGTGCTGTTCATGCACGGGCTCACATTGACGAGGTTGACTAACCAAACTACGGGAACTCACTATGGGCATGAAAATTGTCAACATCTATAAAGCGAAAACTGCGCTCTCAGCTCTTATTTCCCGACCTGAAAGGGGCGACGAGGTCATCATCGCAAGGGTCGCATTGCTTTTTTCGATGATGCCGAGATCGACGCCGAAATCGAGCAGCCTTTCGAGGGGCAACGAGGAATAAAGATACTGCTCGACACTCACGTTGTGCTCTGGTGGCTCGCGGACCTGCCCGTTGAAGATGCCGCTCACGATACCATCGACGACGGCCGCAACGAGCTCTTCGTTTCCGCGGCATCGGTGTGGAAAATCCCCGTTAAACGATCCTCGAAGAAACTGAACTTTGATGGTGATGTCCGCGTTACCGATTGACCGGCTCTTCGTTGACCAAGCAATTGCAGAGCGGATGACAAACGGCTCGGGTAGCTTGAGCTAATTCCATGATTTGATTTTTTGGAAACCCACACTACAAAGAGCGCATCAGCTGCATCAATGTCGGCAAAATGTCATTCACATCGGCATCCATTCGAATATCCGCGATGTGATCACATCTGGTGTGGCCTTGATTAATGATTGCGACCGTCTTGCCATTTTTGTGCGCGTGGTCAACAAATCGACGACCCGAATAGACCATGAGTGTCGAGCCAAGCACCAATAAAGTCGAACAACGATTTACCAATTCGAAAGCAGCATCCACGCGCTTGGCGGGAACACTTTCACCGAAGTACACAACATCCGGCTTCAAAATCCCTTGACATGCTTTGCAAGAAACTATTTTAAAATCGACTAACTGCCCGTCAAGGATCTCGTAGTCGCCATCTGGGTTAATTCTCTCCACAAGCGTCGAAAAATCAGGGTTAACTTCGACGAGTCGTTCATGAACGTCCGTGCGATCCTGTAATGCGCCACAGTTCAAACAAATGACGCGATCTAATCGCCCATGTAGATCGATCACCCGAGAAGATCCCGCACTTTGGTGAAGTCCATCAACATTTTGG
>Ga0209491_10006194_pt1 | contig 16799 bp, 8 predicted proteins | sample BON02_FD_187213 | JGI IMG/M metagenome (GOLD analysis project Ga0209491, IMG submission 187213) | Freshwater microbial communities from Lake Bonney liftoff mats and glacier meltwater in Antarctica - BON-02 (SPAdes) (version 2) | ecosystem: Environmental > Aquatic > Freshwater > Ice > Glacier...
CGGACCAATTCGGCTGAATTAGATTCATATTGAGCAATATTTTCCTGTTCCATGATCTGTATTTCCTTACCGCCCCAAAGTATTTAGTTTTACCGTAATTTTGTCTCACTGTCGCTGGCGCAGAGGGGCCATGCGTATGCTCAGCGTCGTTATCATGAATTAACACGAGCACTTGATCCGCGAGGTCAGGGATTACTCTGCCCAATAGCAGGAGGCGTGAGTTCTAAGATCCTAAAAGGCATTGAAAAAGATTTAGATCGAAGGGCACGAATGATACTCACCAGAGAGCTTGGGCACTCGAGAATAAATATTACAAAAATTTATTTAGGCTAAGTTTAGGTCATCAGATTGCAATAAGTACCCACTAAAGTACCCATTGATATTTGTTTTGAAGATGAATTATTTCGTAAGTACTTGATTTTACTGGTGCCGTTGAGACGAATCGAACGCCCGACCTATTGATTACGAATCAATTGCTCTACCAACTGAGCTACAACGGCAAGATGGAAACGCAGTATATATCGATGCCTAGTGTTGATGCAAGACCACACCTAAAGTCCAATCGGTTTCTTCATCGTTTGATGTAAGATAAATCGATTTTTCTGAGTCCAAACCATACCCCTTTTCCATAAGAGCATGATAATAAGACGCTCTAAGACAGCTTTGAGAGAGTCGTTCATTATCTGGGTAGTCGATAAGTAAATCAGGCCACAAACGCCGGCATACCGTGTTATTAGCCTGCTCAAGTAACCATGCATTCGTTGCACCTAATCCATCTCGTCGAAAAGGCTCTTCTTTAAGCAAATAAGCTAAGCCACCAAGCACATACCAAGTTTTGGGTGATGCCACCGATAAAACAGGCTGAATGGTTTTATTAACGGCATGAACCTGATTAATGAGTTGGCTGACGGCTTCGTCGCAATGCTCTGCATCACCATGCCCTATAGAGCCGTCAGGAAGTGGGTAGCCTTCGGGGAAGCATGCCGGGCTATTTAAAAACTGCTGCCCCACCAAGGTGGCTCCAAGCCCTAAAAAACTACGTACAAATAATGTAATATCTTCATGTTCAACTTCAACATGAACCAAATCATCAGGGTTTATACCGTCAGAAGATGCTACCGGTGCGACGATTTGAACTGAAGCGCCCCCCATATCCATCACCCCGACCTCTTCGTGTACGCCACCAGGCAAAATGTTCCGTTCATGATTAACAGCAAGCCAAGCAAACACACCTTCTTCGCGCCCGGTGATGGTTTTTGCATCGATAAGATTCCAAGCTGAAGCGTCAAACCAATGATGAGCGGCAGAGTAATAGGTTATTTGTTGGTCATAGGGTAATAAACGCATACCGGCTGTTGCGTAAAAATGAACAGGAATGTGTTCTGGAGCACCATCAAATAAATTTTTTAAATAAGTATCAATCACCGATTGCTTGGATTCAAGCGACGCATACCCTGGGGTGATTCTATTGAACCAAACCTCGTTCGCCCCTTCTATTTTATGGTCACAATCGTAGGCGTAAACATGTAAACGCGAACCCGTACTGCCCACATCAACCACACCTACCATGCATTTTCGAGCCGGTGATGCCTCGGAGGCCATCACATCACCTAGCAAACCCCAAGATATTAGAACAAACAAAACGGAACGAAGCATAATACAATGATGTCAAATTTGAAGTTACAGAAGTATACTTTGTGATTAAGATGTAGTCAACCTAGCCGGCTACCTATGAAACATCTGCTTTCATACATTAAATATAGATCCTACTACAGCACAAAACGGCATATTTTGACAAGATTACCTTGCTTTTTTTTAATATGACATATACTTAGGGTATATATATAAATCTTAATGGGTCAAATATGGACGAAAAAAACTGTGTGTTTTCTCGCGTAGGCCGTTTTATTTATCGTTTTAGAATTGCCTTTATTATCATCTGGCTACTTATCACTGCACTCTGTGTACCTTTTATCCCTCAAATTTTAACACCGTTTAAATCGACCGGCTTTGTTGCTGATCGCGCCGAAAGCACGCTCGCCAAACAATATTTAAATAAAAATTTAGGCTACACGCGAGATAACCGCTTTCTTGTGCTCTACCACAGCCCCCATCTGAGCGTGACGAATAAAACGTTTAATAAAAAAATTCACGCGTCTTTAGCAGGCTTAGAAAATTTCCCGATTCCTCATGAAGTTATTTACCCTGAGAATAACGCACAACAAAGATCAAGCAACAAACACAGTGCTTACGCTGTGATTTTGTTTAAAACTCCGGAGCCCATGAGTTCAAACATGCTCAAAGAGCTTAAAGAAACCATCAAAACACCTGAAAAAATGCAAATGTTCATCGGTGGTGAGCGCATATTTACCGAAGGCATTAACGCTCAAACACAAAAAGATTTGTATCAAGCAGATGCTGTTGCCGTTCCTGTTACGACCGTTATATTAATTCTTATATTTGGTACTTTAGTCGCTACCGTTATTCCTATGGCGCTCGGAGGAGGATGTGCCTTAATTATATTAACCACGCTTTATTTTATCGGGAATATTTTTACTTTATCCATTTTTACGCTCAATATAGCGCTACTACTCGGACTATGCCTAAGCTTGGATTACTCGCTATTTATTATTTTCCGCTTTAGAAGTGAGTTAAAACAACAAGCCTCCGTGTCTGATGCCATCGCCGTGACATTTAGTACAGCAGGCCGGGCAATATTATTCAGTGGTCTTGCCGTTTTTGCGAGCTTAAGTGCCTTACTTTTCTTTCCTATTAATATTTTATTTTCGATTGGTGTGGGCGGCTTAACGGCCGTTTTTGTTGCCGTCATGCTTGCCTTAACCTTATTACCGGCTATTCTTTCGGTCGTTCATCATGGGATCGACCGATTGGCTTTGAGAAAGATACAACCCGAAGAATCCATGAAACATCACATATGGCGTAATATCGCGACCTATGTTGTGAGCAAGCCCCTGTCTTTTTTTGTCATAAGTCTCAGTATTTTATTAATCTTGGCTTATTCGTTTATTCACGTTAATTTTGGTATATCTGATTTTAAAATTGTTCCTAAGCACTCGGAGAGCCGGCAATTTTTTGATGAGTTTGAAAAAAGCTTTCCTCAGACCGAATTAGCGCCCATCCTGCTTGTTGTTTCAACCGAGCATGGGTCCATTTTGTCCGCTCATCACGTATCTCAACTCTATGACTTTACACGAAAGCTTGAAAAAAATCCGGCGATTGAGCATGTGGGCAGCATTGTAACCACCACACCGAGGATGCTGCGACGAGCCTATCAAGAGCTGTATATGTCAGACACGCAACGTGAAAGTGCTGGTATTAAACAGCTATTAGCCACCACCACAGGTGAGCAATTTACGGTAATTCGTATCATCAGTAAATATGAGGGTGATTCCAGCCAAACCAAAGCTTTAATCAAAGAACTTAGAGTCATGGATCCAGGCAAAGGCCTCACACTGCGCATGACAGGCGTTCCCGTACAAAACCTTGATGTCATACAAGCCATCACCGATGCATTTCCTTATGCAGCACTGTGGGTGATAAGCTTAACGTACTTAATTTTATTGATATTATTACGTTCACTATTCTTACCCTTCAAAGCTATTTTCATGAATATTCTAAGCATTTCAGCGTGTTATGGCGTGCTTGTATTTATTTTTCAAGAAGGACATTTTCATGAACTTCTTAATTTCCAGACGCAAGGCATACTCGATATAACCTTGGTGATTATTATATTTTGTGCCATCTTTGGTTTTTCTATGGATTACGAAGTATTTTTACTCACACGTATTCAGGAGCACTATAAAAAAACACATGATAATCAATCGAGTATTATTTTTGGTATAGAGCAAAGTAGCCGTATTATAACCAGTGCAGCGCTTATTGTGATTTGTTTATGCGGCTCGTTTATGACAGCAGACGTACTCATGGTCAAAGAGTTTGGACTAGGTATTGCTGTGGCGATTGCCGTGGATGCCTTTATTATCCGAACGCTTTTAGTACCTTCGACCATGGTCTTGATTAAGAGCTGGAATTGGTATTTACCGAAGTGGCTTGATAAATTACTGCCCTAAATCCAAACTAAATGCGATAAGCAATACGCGCATAAGCCGCATATAAAAACGGTACGTAATCTTTGGCTGGATTGAGTTCAGACGTACCGTACCCCGACATATAATTACCGACCAACTCACCCATCACATGCGGTGTAAATACATAATTAATGCCGATGCCAAATGAAGGTGCGGCAATCCAAATATTATTAATCTCATCTTCACGATGAATACCGCCAACACCAAAGCTTGAATAAACGCGTACCGTGGTACCTGGCAGTGGGAGCATAAATTTCGCCATCAGCGAGATCGCTTGTGTTTTTGTTTTAAACTCCGTTTGATCATTATTTTCAAACGCAAAAAAACTGTCTTCATCAAAAATAACGGTCGCATCAGGATACGCGAGATAATTCGCTTCGAGTGCAAAAAAAGGCGTGAACTCTACACCCGCAAAACCTCCCCACACCCCGCCGCCCTCTTGAACCTCAATCGGCGTTGACATGGTTAGCACAAGATTTTGATTTTCTATTTCAGGAACCAAACCGACCCAGGTTGTGGAACCGTAACCGCCATTTGCACCCACATAAAATGCATGTGTATTAGAACGTTTTTGACCGGCATCGCCTGAACACGCTAAAGCCGGCCATAAAAGAACAGCACTTAAAACAAGATTGCGCATCAGCTACAAGCCCGGCCTGTACCACTGCATAGGTTACCATCTATATTTTGGCCGCCATGTAAATAACAATTCCACGAATCCATACAGCTTTCTTTCGTGGTGTCATGTTGATACTCACAGGCACTTTCTAATGAACCAAATACAATCAACAAACGTTGATATAAATAATTCATCTTGCCGCACATAACGGCCGGCAATCCCGCTGTACAATGACATTTAGCAGCAACGCGAAAGGTTGCGCAAAAGTTTGGTGCGTTGGTAGGTGTAGCTTGCGGACAAGCAAAACTAGCGGAGGAGATAAAAAATAGAACAACAACAATAACGAGTCTATAAATCATATCGAGCAATCCATGGCCAATAAAACATCAATAAGAACCATCATTCTAACCAGGCGCGCTCCATATTTCAAATTCATTTGCGTTTTAAGGCAAAATTCACATCACGCGCCCCAAAATTAATCCTGTAAACGAATACCATTCGGCTCTATGCGAATCACGCCTTGCTTATAAAGCGTGCCAATTGCATGCTTAAAGTTCTTTTTACTTTCGTTAAACACGAGCTTAATCTCCTCTGGCGAACTTTTATCATGCACCGCTAAAAAACCATCCGCTTGTTTCAAGGCATCTAAAATACGCTGGGCTAACCCTGGAATATTGTTATGCCCTAGTTTTCTTAAGACAACATCAAGCTTGCCATCACTTCGAACCGTTTTGATATAACCCCGTGTACGTTGCCCATACTGTAATGCCTGAAAAATATCAGCTGAATAAATTAAACCCCAATGCGTATGATTCACAATAACTTTGGTGCCCAGTTCAGTTGTTTCGGCAATTAATAAATCGACTTCATCACCTACATGATGATCCACAGGTGTTTTATCTAAATAATGATCCAGTTTTGAGCTTGCAACCAGACGCTGCTGATCGTCTTGGGTCAAATACACGATATAAGATTTATCCTGCTGCATAGGTCTGCGTTGCTCAGGCTTGGGTACAAGCAAATCTTTATCCAAGCCCCAATCCAGAAACGCCCCCACACGATTCACATCAATCACCTTCAAAAAAGCACAATGCCCTAACGTAATTCTAGGTCGCTTGGTGGTCGCAATGATTTTATCTTCTGAATCAAAATAAATAAAAACATGGATATCACCCCCAATAACTGTACCTTCGGGAACAACTTTACGAGGCAGTAAAATCTCCCCCCAATCATCTCCATCTAAGTAAACACCAAACGGTACTTCTTTGACAACACGTAGTTGATTAAACTGGCCCACTTGAAGCATAATCGCTCGCTTAAATATAAAAACATGCCGGAGTTTAACACAAACGCGGGCGCAATTGCTTGTGACCCACCAAGAACCACAGTGTTTATAATTTGACTTGTAACGCCAAACCATATACCCTTATAACTATATTCATTTGAATAAACACGGTGCTTATGCCTAATTCTGATATGACTCCTGCGTGGCAAACGCCTCTTAAAAATCTGCATCTTGCTCGCGTTTTATTTCGTAAGTTACGCGCAAATATGGTTACGTGGCAAATCGAAGAATATGACGTAACCATTTTAAGCTTTCTTAGAAAAAGACAACTTCAAGGCAAACCCTTCCCTCAGGACTTTTCCAACGATCCCGATGACATCAAACGCCTCAAGAATCTTGAAAACACGCTATATCTCGCCGAACAAGCCTTTGATAAATTAGGGAGCTTAAACATCACGGGCCTTACAACCTGGAACCCCAGACTGATCGCTGAAGCCTATGAAGCGTGTCAGTTGTTGTTAAGCTTATTGACCGATGCCGAACAGAACTTTCGTAATGAAATAAACTTCATCGCTGACGGGTTAGTCTATGCCTTAGCGCTTGCAAATAATCCTAACACGCCACGTGCTGCGTTCACCAGTCATGACATAGGTCTTACAATTGGGCGCGCCATTGAGCACAGAAAGCCAACACCAGGACAAGACGGCTACGACTTATTAACCTATTGTGGTGCCGTCTTTCCCGCCTATCCAGCCCACATTGAAAAACTTCGTGTCTCCATTAAAAAATTAACCTCTAGAAATCCAGAATATACCGCCAGTATTAACAAAGAAAAAATGGAAGAATTGATTGCGCAAGGTCAACAACTATCCCGCACCATTACCAACAGCAACCAAAACAGTTTGTATTTTGTATTCAATTTATTATCACTGATACGTCAAGTACTCACCTTATGGGATCATATTTATCAAGAAGCTGGTGATTTAAACGATACAATGCAAAACCTCGGACGAGAATACCTTGCTTTATTAAAATATGAGCTTTTACCGGTAATTTTTCGTGGCGTAGACAAACTTGAACTCCAACTCATGCTCAAACCAGGACGGTTATCAAAGCCTCTCATGGAACAATATAAACCTTGGCATGAAAGCTTGGTGCAAACCGCAAAATTATGGATAAAATTTGATAAATCCAACGAGCATTTGTTAAAAATCGAAGATACGCGTTTCATTGAGCTACGCCTGAAGCCTATACAGCAACAAATGGAAACATCCATAGAAGCATTACACTTCGTTGAACCTGCTTTAACCGCTTTAGATGCTTTCTTACAAAACCCCACATCAAATATTCCGCCCGACTTACAACAACATATTTTAGCACTTACCCCTTACATGTTAGAGACGGATCAACCGTTACTCTCTCGTTTTAATGCACACCTGGATAATAAATTACACCATCTTAGGTCGGATTGGTATAACTTCATCACTAATTGGGTCACGTGGAGTAACGAAGAAACCCATACTAAGCCAAGTCCCGCCAATATAGAACGTACGTTGCGCCAACTAAAGCAACGTTGTGAGCAACTGAAAACGAATCATACGTTTCAACTTAAACGCTATAAGCTACACATTGAAGAAGTCCAAAAACAAGCCCATCGCGTTCTGTACCCATCCAAAAAAAATACGCATGTTTTTCAAGTTTCAGAACAAGAAATACTTGAAGACACCTATTTTTTAGCTGAAAGCCAACCTAATCCGACGGAAATCGCCTATCAAAAAATTGGCGATGACACCTATGCCCAACACCCAGAAAAATTAAGTACGTATGCATCATGGTCGTTATACCGTTCGTATGATCAAAAAATTCAGCAATTAACACAAGCAAACATCGACTGCGGCCATCTCATCAATGCCTTAGACAATCGCGATGCCTGGAAAACGGCCCATACCCTTAAATTTCCAACCCCATACACACTTGCTTTGCTTGACGATGTCACCATGCCCCAACCTCAACATATCCATGTGAAGATTGAAAATGGCGCGCTGCAATACCAGGTATTACAAGCTCCTCGTAAGCCTTGCAAACTCTATTTAATGACCCTTGAATCGGCTAAGAATGAAGGTCACCGAGGTTATATCTGGGATCATGATCAAAACCAACTGTCTTATATTGCAGAAAATGGGCAGCTCCATGCACACATTACGTTCTCAGATAGCGCCAAATCTTTAAAAGGGCATATAGCTATCGTAAAACTTGCCTTTCGTAAAAAAGGCTATTACGCAAAGCAACATTCTGTCATTCGCTTAACAGAAGAAGAAATAAACACGCATATTACTGCACTCACTGGACATCACCCAGGTGTTATTCAACAATCCAGTATTCCTCTTGCAGATCTGGGTTGCTCACTTACCGAGTTAACCTCACTTGATCCGTTACATCAGTTTTTACCACATATCCTCAATGAACTGCTCGAGCGCGGGCATATTCAAGACGAATTTAAGGCAAACTGCATCCGGTGGTATGGCTCCATCCAACCTTATGTCGCAAACCTAGACTTTGACGTGCTTTTCACGCATTTTTTTTCAGGCTCTTTAGCACATAAAGCATCAAGCGACGCACCTAATATTAGGATAGCTGATGCCAATACAACATGGCGCGCTACCCGGCAAGCGATCTTAACGCAAATAGACAAACTCACCATAAAACGTGATGCACATAAAGCCCAAATCAAAAATAAACCGTTTAAACGCCCGTCCGAACTGTCCCCTCGACTAAAGCACCATGAATTTTTATTTGATACGGCACAATTAATGCCATCATTAGATCCCATCAAGCGCCAGCTTCATTACTCAAAAAAAACATGCTTTAAAATAAATTTAGCTTTGATTCACTTAAACACAAATGCTCCCAATGCACACCTAAATATAGAAGATCACCCCTGGTTTCAGGATATCTATGTTGGTTCTCTTACACACGCAACGACCTTAGAAATAGAAATGCAGCTCAAACAAATGCTCGCTTATGAAACGCTTCAAATTACACGTAACGAACAACTACTCATACAATTAAAATCACATGTTTCTGAGCAAACAAAAATATATAAAGAAGATGAAACTTTCATGTATTTCGGACATATTTATGATCCCGTTGTTATGCAAGAAGAGTCACAGAAAAATCCAGGCGAATTACAATTAAGCATTGAGAACGGCCTACTTCGTTACAAATTCATGCATTATGGCGAAGAGCTTGAAGGGGAAATTAATCAACAAGACATCACACCTGCATTAACCGAGTTTAATGAACGCACCGTCGTCCCGAACGATACATTAATATGCATTCTTAAGACCGCATACACACACCGTAAACAAAAAATTGATAGCGATTTAGCTACGCCCTCACCAGGAGAAGCCCTAGATTTATATCAGTGGTATTTAGATCATCACGAGAACAGTGACAAAATTGCCTTATATAAATTAAATGCTGAAAAAAAACCAGCTGAAATAGAACGACAAGCAATAGCAGCACCTGAAAAACGCCCAGATTTCCTGGTTAAACATACACGACTTTCACAGTTTTTGAATCATCTGAAATATAATGTTCACAGGCATTTTGAGCTCTTAAGCCCCCACCTAAAACAAGAATTATACCTAAAGAGCGATAAACTTGACCTACCATACCCTGAGGTAGGTGCTCAAAATGGGTTAATCGATTTTATCAAAGAGCTGATAGAAAGAAAACCCATTGAGTTAACTGGCGCACTTCGTTCTTATTATAAACAAGCCGATCCAGACAATTTACGCGCTTTAAAAACACCACAGCAGGTTTTGCTATTCAAACGCCTCCTGAACACGATCCATTATCTTGAGCAAATCGTACTTGAGATGGAAAAAATTAATCACAAAGATATTAAAATATCTTATGTTATGCATTTGGTTATCTCATATCTCTATGTTCAAGAAATATTACCTTTGCTTTCGGAAATAAAACAAGACCCCGTTTTTTCATCAACCTATGCCGACATCGCTGATCAAATAGAACATTTTTATAAAGAAATAAAACATGAAAGTAGATACTACATTGAAACAAACCATCCGGATGGTAAAAATAAAAACAAACCGACAGCCCTGTATAGTACCCTGAATCTTCTTAAAATGCTGCCTGAGCGTTTAACATCTACAACGGATGATTTTGAAAAAATACGTCCTGAACTTAAACAAGCAACTGAAAAATCTGTACGTAATATTGAAAAGCTTATCCAACATTACGGCTCATCATGGTCCTATGTTTTATTATTTCTTGATCTACCGACCATTCAACATTTATTAAGCGATATACGTCATGATATTGAACTTGTATTAAAAAATGCTCATGAAGCAGCAGGTAATAATTTAAGTCAGCTTAACACCGAATATCTTGCAAAAATCATCCTGGAAGCTGATAGACTGGAACATAAATTAGGATTGGAACCAGGGTTTATTAGCCAACCTATCAAAAATTTATTAGATGAATTTTATAAAGGTTTGATCACGCCACTCACACCGACCGCTTATGCACAAGTTCAATTACTTTGTAGTAACCTCTTGCTACCCGAACGAATTAAAGCAGCTACATCTCGTAAAGAAAGCGCTAACGCTGACATCGCACAGTGTAAAAAATCAGCACAAACCATTCAAACGTTACTCACCACCTGTGATAACGTTCAAAACCCGAAACACGAAGATACATATCCTCAACTCGAAGGTTGTTATCATTCGAGCCTATCTACATTAAAATCCTCACTCAACAGTGCTGATGTCCATCTCATATCAATTCAAGAAGCCATACTCGACAATCAAGATGCCCAGGGAAAAAAACATTTTGATTGCTTTGTTTTCGATGAAAAAAAATCACAGCTTTATCATATTGATGCTCATGGTAAACCTAATCCTCAAACCGGGTGTAAGTTATTTTTAACGACAATCCCTGCTAATGAAGATATACCTCAAAATTTAATACATAAAACAACGAGAGCCTTTCCGTTTGATTTTATGGAATTTGCCGCGAATAAAATACCTGACGGCTCACCTAAACCCACTAAATTTAAAGACCTCGTTATCGAGGCACAGTATCCCACGCTCCTGGAGCGCAAAGGTAAATATTTCCTCTATGCAAACACTGACGACACGGGATGGAAATACACTGAGCTTAATGCTGAAATCATTGCTAGCATGGGGCTCAACTTTTCACGTACAAAGCCCCTTGATATCCATATAAAATACCAAGATATGTACGATGAAATTGCAGCTAAGACCGATTTGATTTATCCGATACACTTAAAAAACACGTTCAAAACACTGAGATTTATCGCCAAAAAGAAAGAATCGCTCAAGATGCCTGGCAGATCTCCTGACAAGTTATATTTATCTGAGCATACAATTAATGAATACGTGAGCTCAAACAGTGACTTTTCTTTACAAAAGCATAAGGTTAGCGTCAATCCTGGATGTTGCCTTATCTCTCTTGAAGCTAGACCCACGGATTATTATGAACTTGCTCTGCCTGCTGGATACAGTAGCTATTACGCTCAAGTACAAGAATATGACCTCGGGATATTATCCTATTTAAATGAAGATTTTAGTGACGCAAAAAGTGGCATTATTTATTTGCATGAAGGTGATAAAACATATTTTGTTAAAGGCATGAATCAACCAGCACCGTTGACCGAGGCAGAAGCTGAAAATATAGGTTTAACAGATTTAAGAACAAAGCTGAATGATACTGATTTAAAAAAGGCTATTTTAGCGATTACATCAAAAGCAAAGCATACCCCAAAAAATCGTACCGATGTTTTATATTATATTGATACAGAAACCAGCTCGATAACCACCTTGCCTATTTCAGAGGATAAACAAGACACGAGTGAAATTAAACGATTAATAGACACCCGAACAGAAGAAATTTTTGATGTGCACAATTTTGAACTTATAGAATATTTAACGGGTCACCGGTGTGACGCGGCACTCATGATTGATATTAATAAATTTAAACCCAACGCTCAAAACTTCACAAAACTTCAAGCACTTGCTAAACGCTCTCTTGCCTATTTTCAAGGTATGGTAAAAACCTCAGAGATAGCCGAAGCCATAGCAGACGACCAATTAGCGTATTTCACTGGCTATCGTTTCGCATTGTTGTCTTCTTTAGACGGTGATTTTACTAAGGCACAAGCTGGCACCCTTTATTTGTCCGAAACGCCTAAAGCCTATTTGATTAAAGGTATGAAAAAAGAAGTCTTATTTACCCAAACTAATGCGCTAGATTTGACTGATTTAGCAGCAAAACTGAATGATACTAATTTTCAAAAAACTATTCTAGCAATAACATCAGAAGCAGGTTATACCTTTTTAAAAAGTCAACGTGACGAACAAAAAGAAAAACACATAGAAATCAAAAAAGCCATCTACACCGACCATTTTAATCAAACTGCCCGTAGCTTAGCTTCAGAAACCGTAGAGCTACAAAGCTATACACTGCATCCATTAACCGAAAATACAACCCCAAAACCGAATCGTCTATACATCAAGCTTCATGATGGCTCTTTCGAGTATCGTGTTATAAATCCTGCAGGCAAGGAGCGTGGAAAAGATAAACATAAAAAACCTATACTCATTCAATTAACTCAAATTTCCTGGCCTCAAAACAAACAACCCGAATCAATCGACGAGCTGATTCCTTATCTTCCTGAAATACTTAGAATAACAGCAAAAAAAGGTGATGGTCATACTCGTCCACATTCATTGGCTGATAACTACAAAGCCAATCTAGCTGAATCGCTTGACCTCATAAAAGAGCAAGCCGTAGCTGATGCAGTTGCGTCAGAACAATCTGAAGGCATAGATATCGCCTTGAAAAACCAAAAAATCGCATTTAATCACGATCAGCTCGAACATTACGAGCAACTGGATGCAATCAATCAAGCCGTCGGTGAGTTTCGTCTTTATTTAAGTCGCACAAGCAAGCAAGCTCACAAAACATCATGCTTTTTTGAAAGTACGGATACACTCAAATCAAAAACAGCAGCACTAGATCATATCGATACCCTTTCGTCTGATTTAAGTAAAACGCCCAAAGAGCGCATTGCAAACATTCAAGACTATTTACAAAGCCGAGGTATTGCAGATAATTTAATGGCGTATCACACGTATACATCAACCTCTCTCAAATCACTATTACAGTGCGTGTTTCGCTTGTTTGAAGCCGTCGGATTATACACCCCCGAAATGACCCAACGTTTAGATAAAATCGTTGATGCCGTGAAACGTCATGAACCACCGACACCCCCAGCTAATAATCCCTGGTCGTTCTTTTCAAAAACAACCCGAGAAAAGATCAAAGAAAAAATAGCTACGCCAAAACCGAGTGATGCAGGGCCTTAAATATAACGCATACACGTTATTTAACGTGATACCACATGAAACCTAAAGCAATTTGATTTATCATAGACTTTTTTAGATTATTTGATTCTAGGAGCCCGCGTCATGAATGTTGGTCAAGACACCTTAGGTACACTGAGTACGCTCGATGTTAACGGTAAAACTTATCACTATTACAGTCTGAAAACAGCTGAAAACAAGCATTTCAAAGATATGGCGCGCCTTCCCTATTCACTCAAAGTCTTATTTGAGAATTTATTGCGTTTTGAAGACGGTGACACCGTTACAACCGATGATATCGCAGCGCTGGCTGACTGGCTTAAAACAAAAACATCTAATCATGAAATTGCTTACCGTCCTGCACGTGTACTGATGCAAGATTTCACAGGTGTACCGGCCATTGTTGATTTGGCGGCTATGCGCGACGCGGTTTCGGCCATGAATGGCGATCCTAAAAAGATCTCACCGCTATCCCCTGTCGATCTCGTCATTGATCACTCGGTGATGGTCGACCAATTTGCAACGCGTAATTCGCTAAGTATTAATACCGACAAAGAAATGGAGCGTAACAAAGAACGCTATGAATTTTTGCGCTGGGGACAAACCGCGTTTAATAATTTCCGTGTGGTGCCTCCCGGTACTGGTATTTGTCATCAAGTGAACCTCGAGTATCTTGCTAAAACCGTGTGGACGTCAGAGCAAGACGGCATAGCTTACGCCTACCCTGATACGTTAGTGGGGACAGACTCACACACCACCATGATTAACGGCTTAGGCGTGCTTGGTTGGGGCGTAGGTGGTATCGAAGCGGAAGCGGCCATGCTCGGCCAACCGATTTCTATGCTGATTCCTGAAGTGGTTGGTTTTAAACTCATGGGTCAGCTAAACGAAGGAATCACCGCAACCGATTTAGTTTTAACCGTGACACAAATGCTCCGTCAACACGGCGTTGTCGGTAAATTTGTTGAATTTTATGGCCCAGGTCTTGCGAGTTTACCGCTTGCTGATCGCGCAACCATATCAAACATGGCGCCAGAATACGGTGCTACCTGTGGTTTCTTCCCCGTTGATAAAGAAACCATGATTTATTTAGAACTAACCGGACGTGATGAGCAAACCATCGCGCTCACCGAAGCGTATTCAAAAGCTCAAGGCTTGTGGTATGACGCAGGCGATGCTGATCCTGAGTTTACGCACACCTTAAGCTTAGATATGACTGAAGTTGAACCATCACTTGCTGGCCCTAAACGTCCTCAAGATAAAGTGACGTTGACCACATTACCGATAGCCTGTGATAAGTTTTTAGAAGAATCTGGAAAATTAGCCGAAAAAGACACCGCGTTTTCAACCAGCGACCCGTCCATTCAACTTCATCATGGTGACATGGTGATTGCTGCTATCACCAGCTGTACAAACACATCAAACCCAAGCGTATTAATGGCCGCAGGCCTTGTGGCTAAAAAAGCCATTGAAAAAGGCTTGATGAGCAAGCCTTGGGTTAAAACCTCGCTTGCTCCTGGCTCTAAAGTTGTGACCGATTATTTAGAACATGCAGGACTGCAACGCTATCTAAACGAATTAGGTTTTAATCTTGTTGGGTATGGTTGCACGACGTGTATCGGAAACTCTGGTCCACTGCCTGAGCCCATAGCTAACAGCATCACCGACAACGACATTGTCGCGTGCTCAGTACTATCGGGTAACCGAAATTTTGAAGGACGTGTTCATCCTCAAGTTCGTGCTAACTGGCTTGCTTCACCACCGCTCGTGGTTGCTTATGCCCTAGCCGGTACCGCACGTATTGATTTAAGCAAAGATGCGTTAGGCAAAGATAAAAACGGCCAAGACGTGTTTCTTAAAGACATTTGGCCAACACGCGCTGAGATTGCAACCGAAGTTGCCAAAGTAAACAACACCATGTTCCGGCGTGAATACGCGGATGTATTCAAAGGTGATGATGCCTGGCAAGCCATCAAAACCGCTGAAAGCACGACGTATCCATGGGATAATAGCTCCACCTATATCCAGCATCCGCCGTTTTTCCAAGATTTAAATCCAAACCCAGCACCTGTTCAATCGGTAAGTAATGCTTATGTCTTAGCGTTATTAGGTGATTCGATTACCACAGACCATATTTCACCCGCCGGTGCGATTAAAGTAGACTCACCCGCAGGACGTTACTTGAGTGATAAAGGCATTGCAGCCAAAGATTTTAACTCATACGGTTCGCGACGTGGAAATCATGAAGTGATGATGCGTGGTACGTTTGCAAATATTCGTATTCAAAACGAAATGACACCCGAAATTGTCGGTGGCGTAACACGTTATGTTCCGTCGGATGAAGGCATGTCGATTTATGATGCCGCCATGCGTTATCAAGCCGAAGGTCATCAACTCGTGATTTTTGCGGGTAAAGAATACGGTACAGGCTCTTCACGTGACTGGGCTGCTAAAGGTACGCTTTTACTCGGCGTTAAAGCTGTGATTGCTGAAAGCTTTGAACGTATTCACCGTTCTAACTTAATTGGCATGGGTGTTTTACCGTTGGAATTTGAAGCAGGAACCAGTCGAAAAACGCTGGGTTTAACCGGGCAAGAGCGTGTCAGCATCACTGTAGATGATAGCTTAAAAGCAAAAGCTAAGCTTCATGCTGTGATCACACAAGAAGATGGCAAAGAGCTGAAAGTTAAACTCAACTGCCGTATTGATACAACCAACGAACTGAGTTACTACAAAAACGGTGGTATTTTACAGTACGTTTTACGTAACTTAAGTTAAAGCAAACCAAGCTAATAAAAAGCCCCAAAAGGGGCTTTTTATTACATCTAACCTAATCCTGGCGTATTATCATCTTTGACAATATTCTGATCCTTCAACTCCTTCAACTCCTTCAACGTTATAAACTTAAACATCAAACTAATATTCGTATTCACAAGTGCATCCCATTGTTCCGTGATAACTTTAACCTCTGCTTCCGTTGGTGTCTTACGAAAGAATTTATCTGTTGCTCCAAAAGTTGTAAGTGAAATTAAAAAATTCAGTGAATCTAAAGCTAAATGCACGATGCTAACAACTAAACCAGACAAAAAATTACGTTGCTCTTTATCTTCTGTTGTCCCGCCTTTTCCTTCAAAAGATATATCTTCTATTAAAGCAAGCTTATCTACTACCTGACGCTTAAGGTTTGTAAGCATGCTCTTCCCTGTATCTCCGTCATAATGTTTACGCACACCACACTGCTGAGAAAGTTAGTGCATCATAGTTTCTGTAAATTAGGTTTGTCTTAAAAAAAGGCAGGCCATCGGTTAAACTTGAGGTTCTTAATCAAGGAGCTTAAAAGATGGCCATGCGAGTAGAGAATACAGAAATTTCGG
>Ga0209491_10006195_pt1 | contig 16791 bp, 15 predicted proteins | sample BON02_FD_187213 | JGI IMG/M metagenome (GOLD analysis project Ga0209491, IMG submission 187213) | Freshwater microbial communities from Lake Bonney liftoff mats and glacier meltwater in Antarctica - BON-02 (SPAdes) (version 2) | ecosystem: Environmental > Aquatic > Freshwater > Ice > Glacier...
TTCCCTTTTGAGAGTGGAGGCCATTTTTGTGTTGGGGCCATGGCCGGGTTTCACAGCGATGACGTGGCCGAGGATGCGCTTGCCGGAGAGCATGAGGTCGCCGATGAGATCGAGGGCCTTGTGGCGGGCGAACTCGTTGTTGTAGCGCACGGGTTCCTTGGACATGACCTCGTTGCCGCGGATCACGACTGCGCTTTCGAGCGAGCCGCCTTTGATCAGGCCTTTGTCGAGGAGGGGTTTGACATCTTCGTAGTAAACGAAGGTGCGTGCCGGCGCGATTTCCTTCTCGTAGGTCTCGGGATTGACCTCCGAGGAAAAATACTGGGTAAAACGTCCATCGGGGCCGACATTGGTGACGGAGACGCGGAAGGTTTTGCTGGGGACGATGGTGATGATGGTGCCGTCGCCCATTTCCTGGTGGATGGGTTCGCGGATTTCCCAGACTTTTCGAGGGGCTTCCTGAGGGGCGATGCCTGCTCTTTTGATGAGTTCAACGAAGGGGCGGGAGGAGCCGTCACCGATGGGTGGCTCGTTGGCGTCCATTTCGATGATCGCGTTGTCGATGCCCATGCCGGTGAGGGCGGAGAGCACGTGCTCGACGGTGTGCACTTTCACCGAGCCTTCTGCGAGTGTGGTGGCACGTTCGACGGTCTGGACCTTATCAACATCGGCGTTGATGAAGGGTTGGTCCGAGAGATCGACGCGGCGGAATTTGAAGCCGTGGTTCTCGGGAGCGGGTTGGAGCGTGAGTGATACCTTTTCTCCGGTGTGGAGGGAGGTGCCTTCGAGGGTGGCGGTGCCGGCGAGGGTCTGTTGTTTTGACATGGGGAAGAGTGGGAGGTGCCGAGTGATCAGTGATCAGGGGAAAGAAGGTTTTTCGGTGGCTTCTGGCGGATTTTCTTGATCCGGCTCTTCGGTAGGGCTTTCCGATTGTGCGGAAGGCTCGGGGGATATGGGCTTGGTAGGTTCTTCGGGGGCTATGGCGGCAGCGGGGAGTTCGGATGCGCTATTTGAAACGACTGTTGCGGTTTCTTTGATGGCGTCGGTGACGATTTCGACGGGTTCGGGTGATTCTGTGGGGGGGTCATTTGTGGCAGGGATGTCTGCGATGGGTGTCTCGGGTTGCGGCTCTGCTGCTGGGGTGGCGGATGCTTCTTCAGAAATGGGTTCAGAAATGGGTTCGGCTGGCGGGGAGTCAGAGCTTTGCACCTGCAGAGAGGTTTCCTTGGCGGGCTTTTTCTGTTTGGGAGCTTTTGGCTTTTTGGGTTGCTGAGGTTTGGGTTGCTCTTGAACGGATAGGGTGTCGTCGGTGTAGAGGAGGATGTGACCTTGTTGGAGAAGCCAGAAGAGGTCAGCGGCGTATTCGGAGGGGGGGGCGGTGGCACCTTCGGGGAGTACGGCTTTCCAGAGGCCTTCGAGTTTGGCTGGCGGGTTTTCGCGGATCCATGTCACCATTTCGTTGGGACGGGGGGCTAGGACTGCATCTGCGGCGAGGGCATGTGGGCGGGCGGGGCCGGTGTAGAGTTTGCCTTTGCGTTTGAAGACCGGCATGTGCTCGGCTTCGAGAAGTTTGCAGACGATCGGGATAATGATGGCCGGGTGCCTGCGGTGGTGAGTGCCGGTGCCTTTGAGGCGGACGAGGAGACCGGGTGAGAGGTTTTTACCGACGATCGCGGCGGAAACTTTGGCCTTGCGGGTGCGCTCGAAGGCTTTGTCCAGGACTTCAGTGGCGATGGCGTGTTCCACCTCGGCGCGGTCCGTGAACCATTTGATGGTTTCGGCGGGTTCGGCTTCCTCGGCAACTTGCAAGGTTGCTTCCGCCTCCGGGGTTGGGTCCGTGAGTTCGGCGGGTTCTTCCGGAGCGCTTTCAGCGGGGGCTTCGAGTTGTGCGTCGGCTGTCGGAGTTGCGGGGTCTGATGCCTGTGCAGATGTGTCAGCTCCCTCGGTGGATTGTTCGGTTGCCGGGGTTTCTGCTTCAGATACCTCTGGAGCGGGGGCCGTGACTTCTGGTTCTTCGAGAGGCGCTTCGGTTTGTGGAGCGTCAGTTACGGGTGCCTGCGGAGGTGTGGCAGTAACTTTGGCGGATTCCTCGTCGGAGAGGATACGCCAACGGGTTTGGACTTTCATGGACTCCAGCCATTCGTTGACAGCTTCTTCGGAGCGTTCTGTGCGGACTTTCGAGAGATAGGATTCGAAAGGCATGTGGGAGAAACTCTCGCGGTGGATGCGGCGGATTTCTGTTTGGTATGCGTGGTAGTTCGGAGGGCCGAGCGATTCTCCGGAGATGCCGCATTTGGCGACGGATTGAAAATTTCCTTTCGGGGGTTCGACTTCGACGGTGCTTTCTTCGACGAATCGGTTACGCCAATCGGCTTGAAGAAGGTGCTGGAGGGCTTCCTCTTTGGTGAGGTAGACTGCGTCTTCAAATTTGCAGCGGAAGAGGGGTTCTTTTTTCTCAGAGATCTCAAAAATCGCGTTGCTGCGGTTGCGCTCGGCGAGGATGATCTGCGCGATATCGAAGAGTGGGTAGACGCGGGCGACCTGATGGATTTCTTTGCAGACGAGTTGGATCGCTTGCTTCTGAGGGACAAGGGTCACGGCGACACCTTCGGCGGGAGTGATTTCCTCGCGTTGAAACTCCGGGCGTCCGCCTTTGTTGAAATCGTTGCGGTTACCTCCGGCTTGGCTCCGATCGTCTCTGCGGCCGCCCCTGTCGTCACGTCCACCGCGTTGATTGCGGTCGTCAGGTTGATTGCGGTCGTCGCGTCCACCGCGTTGATTGCGGTCATCGCGTTGATTGCGGTCGTCGCGTTGATTGCGTCCACCGCGTTGATTGCGGTCATCCCGTCCGGCCCGGTCATCGCGGCCGCGTGGTTTGTATTCGCGTTCGCCGGTGTCTTGAAATGTTTGCTTAGGAGAATCGGATTTTGCGCGGGCCCATGCGGGACCGAGTGCAAAGTCTGAAAGGAGGCCTTCGAGTGGGTTTGGAGGAGTGTCGCTCACGGGCGGAAACTATGTAGGTGTTTGAGAAATGACAAACAAGGAATTCGGGATTCACGCAGGTTTTGTTTTCGGATGCAAGACCTTGAGGTGGCGGCGGGTGGCCCCCTCCTGCTGTGCGAGGATACGGGTGGCGTTTTCAGTTAGAGAAGTTGCGGTAGCGGGGGCCAAGGCGCGGCGGATTGCGGAGGAGATTTCGGTTTCCGTTTCAGCTAAAAGGGCGCCACCGGATGCGTGGAGGTGACGGACGAGGGGTTGGAAGTTTTCCATGTGGGGGCCGAGGATGAGGGGTTTGTTGGCGAGTATGGCTTCGGCAGGGTTTTGGCCGCCGATGGACAGGAAAGATTTCCCGATAATGACGACGTCCGCGTGGCTGATCCAGGTGGCGAGTTCGCCGGTGGAGTCGATGACAAAGACGTCGTTTTTAAACGAGGGAGGGTTGAATTTGCTACGGAGAGTGACGTGGAATCCGGCTTTGGTGAGTGCTTGGGTGACTTCGCTGCGGCGTTCGGCGTGGCGGGGGACGATGACTGGGAGGGCGATGGGGGCGGCGGCATAGATCGCGGATGCGAGGAGCGTTTCCTCGCCGGGGAAGGTGGATGCGGCGAGGACGATGGGGCGGTTGCTTCCGAAAGCGGCGAGCATTTCTGCGAAGTCTGGGCGGGGAGCTGGGGCGGCGGATGATTGAGGGTCGAATTTGATGCTGCCGGTGAGGTGGATGTTTTTTGAGGAAATTCCCAGTTCCTGCCAGAGGGAGCGGTGGTCTTCTTCCTGGATGCAGACGGCGTAGAGGCGGCCGAATAAGGGGCGGAGGAGGGGAGCGAATTTCAGGAAACGTTTCGCGGAGCGGGGCGAGACTCGGGCGTTGGCGAGAATCACGGGGATCTGGCGTTTTTTGGCGATCCGGAGGAAGTTGGGCCAGATTTCGCCCTCAATGAGGATGATGCGTGAGGGCTCGAAGCGGTTAAGGTAGCGACGGATCATCCACGGAAAATCGAGTGGAGAGTAGGTGACGCGGAGATCGGGAATTCCGGCGCGGGAAGCGGTGTCGTGTCCGGTTGATGTGCCAGTGGCGAGAACGAAGCGGGTGCCGGGGTGGGCGGATTGCCATTCGCGGAGGAGTTTGAGGGCGAGAATGGTCTCCCCGACGCTGATCGCGTGGAGGTGGATGGCGCCTGTGGGTTCGGAGTTCGGGGCTGAAGTATAGATGCCAATCCGCTCGCCGAGGCCGGTTCCGAAGCCGTCACGGCGTATCATTTTCACAATCCAGCCTGGGAACGCGATGATAAACAGGATGGGCAGCAGCGTGCGGTAAATGAGGAGTATAAGGAACTCTTTCATGGTTCGATCATTCGGGAAGACACGCCGCGGGATGGGCGAATATGAGGATGGTGCTGGAGCCGTATTGGCGGCGGTCTAAGAGCTGCAGGTGGGCTGAGGGTGGGGTTGATTGGGAAGAAGATATTTCCGCGATTAGGTATCCTGTGGGAGCGAGACGTTCTATGATGGTGGGTAGGTCGAGGAGTTTTGTGACGAGGTCGGTATCGCCGTAGCCCTTCCAGTAGGGAGGGTCGGCGAGGATGAGATCGTAGGTGCTGGGGTCTCGTTTTAGAAAAGTGAAAACCTCGGATTTTACGGTGCGGCCACCATCAAGGCGGGCCTTTTTAAGGTTTTCCTCAGTGACGGAGACGGCTTGGCGGTGTTCGTCGACAAAGACACATGATTGCGCGCCACGACTGAGGGCTTCGAGGCCGAGGGCACCAGAGCCGCAGAATAGGTCGAGCACGCGGGCACCGGAGATATTTTCGCCGAGAATGGAAAAGATCGCCTGACGGACGAAGTCGGTGGTCGGCCGGGCGACCGCCGCGGGGACTTTAATGGCGATGCGGCCAGCTTTTCCTGCGATGATTTTCACAAGGGAAACGTTCCGGGGTTTGACGGCGGACATCAAGAACAACCCGGAGGAAGAAGTTTCCAAAACGACGAGAAGGTGTAAGCTCGTCCTAATGTCGATTGAACCGATCAAAGACGGGTTGAGATCCCAAGTGCGTATTGATTTCTATGGGCACGTGCACAAGCGGATGAGGGGGAGTGATGTGGCGGCGCGATATGCCCAAGAGGTGAAAGTGCTCAAAGTGCTTGAGGAAAGGGGTTGTCCGTATGTGCCTAAAGTGCTCGAGGAGCATCCGGAGGAATACTATTTTGTCTCGACGAATTGCGGTCGCCCAGCGCCACAGGTGACAAAGGGAAAGGCGGATAAGCTTTACGCTACACTGGAGCAGGATTACGGCGTCCGCCACCTCGACGCGGAGCCCAGGAATATTACCTACTCCGACAAGATGGGTAGGTTCTGCATCATCGATTTCGAACTCGCCGAGATACTGCCGGACCCGCATCCTCCGGGCGGCAAATAAAATCCCTAAGGCAAAGTGGCAAACGTTGGAAAAGTCAATTGGTCGGGAGCAACAAGAAGTGGCTCGCGGAAGGAGAGGAATGATGATTCGTGGATTGCTTTTTCCGCGAATGCGGAAGGATCATGCCAGCTCCCTGGGAGCGGAAGCGAATCTCTTGAGAGCCAGGACTTGGTGTTTGCGGTATCTGATGGGATGGGCGGCGCAAATGCCGGTGACATGGCCTCGGCGCTGATTCTTGAAAGGATGGCTACGCTGATCCCAAATACGTTTAAGGCGGCAGCTTCCGGATTTTTTCCTGATTCCATTTCTCACCTTGAGCAGATGCTTAAAGATGTTCACGACCATATCAATGCGGCTGCAGCGTCTTCGGAAGACCGCAACGGGATGGCTGCGACCCTGGCACTTACATGGTTTTCCCCGGAGAACATGTATCTCGCAAATGTCGGGGATTCGCGGATTTACCGCTGCCGCGACGGAAAAACCAAGCAACTGAGCAAGGACCACACGGTCGTCTGGGCGCAACTGCAGCGCGGTGAGATCATGGAAGTGGAATACCGCTGCCATCCGAGACGTTCCGCCCTTTATCAAGTGGTAGGCGGCGCACATCATAATATCTGCCCGCACTTCGCCGCCATCCAATATCTTCCGGGAGACCGCTTCCTCATCTGCTCGGACGGTCTGATCGATGGGGTATGGGAAAGGCATATCCGTGATGCCCTGGCAGAGCGGACGATGGCAGTCGGTTGTTGCGAAAAACTCCTCAATCGTGCGATAGGAAATTCGGGAATCGACGACACAACTCTGATCGTCGTAGACGTCGAGTGAATTGGCCCTCCCGGTCCATTTTTGGGTGGTAAGTTGCAAACAATGGCACGTCGTTTGCTTTAAAATCTTGTCGGTAGAGCCGGTGGATGATTTTTTGTCCCTGTCTCACCGAAAAACCAACCGCTAACCCGAATAAAGAAACAATAAAATGGCTAAATACGTATTAGAATATCTCTGGCTGGACGGATACGCTCCCGTCCCGAACATCCGTGGTAAATCTCAGGTTAAGGAATTCGATTCCTTCCCTACATTAGATCAGCTTCCAGAGTGGGGCTTCGACGGTAGCTCGACCCGCCAAGCCGAAGGCGGCAGTTCCGACTGCATGCTTAAACCGGTCTCGGTGTATCCGGATTCGACTCGCCGCAATGGCGCGGTTGTGATGTGCGAAGTGATGATGCCGGACGGCGAGACACCGCATCCCTCGAACGCCCGTGCAACGATCCTTGATGATGAGGGCGCATGGTTCGGCTTCGAGCAGGAATATTTTCTTGTGAAAGACGGTCTGCCACTTGGCTTCCCGACCGGCGGCTATCCTAGCCCACAAGGCGAATACTATTGCGGTGTTGGATACGCCAACGTAGGTGGTATTGCTCGCAATATCGTCAATGAGCACTTGGATATTTGCCTCGATGCCGGAATCAACCACGAAGGCATCAATGCCGAGGTTGCCAAAGGTCAGTGGGAATTCCAGATTTTTGGAAAAGGCTCGAAGAGGGCAGCCGATCAGATTTGGGTCGCCCGTTACCTCCTTCAGCGTGTTTGTGAGAAATACGGCGTAGACGTAGAGTATCATTGTAAGCCTCTTCAAGGTGACTGGAACGGCTCTGGCATGCACGCGAACTTCTCGACCAAGTATCTCCGCGAATCTGGAGGGAAGGATTACTTTCTAGCACTCATGAGCAAGTTTGAAGAAAACTGCGAAGAGCACATCGCCGTCTATGGCCCGGACAACCACTTGCGTTTGACCGGTCTCCACGAAACCCAATCGATCGACCAGTTTTCTTGGGGTATTGCTGACCGCGGTGCTTCGGTTCGCGTTCCTCACGGATTCGTCAAAGGCGATAAGTATCAAGGTTACCTTGAAGATCGTCGTCCAAACTCCCAAGGCGATCCGTATCAAATCGCTTCACGTATCCTTAAGACGATCTCGGAAGTGCCTACTCCGTAAGGGCAGGTATCGAAACGATCGTTGCTTCATCAGAGGCCGTCTTTCCCTTCGGGGGAGGGCGGTTTTTCCGATAAAAAAACAAGTCCTGCCCGATAGTATGATCGGGAAGCGACTAGAAACTTGCACGATTTGATGAAATCACACACCTTGGGGGGCAAGCAATGGTAAAGATCGCGTCACAACAAGAGATCGTGTATACTGGGATTCCCGCATCGCCCGGAATCGCGGTTGGCCCCATTCATGTGATTGCGCGTGGTTTTTCCGCACCAGAGGTTTATGAAATACCCGAGAGTGACATCGCGGAGGAGCAGAAGCGCTTCGAGGCAGCCGTTGATGTGACGAAAAAGCAGCTGACGAATCTTCAAGAAAGGCTGGAATCACTCGCCGGAAACCGCGAGAGCGAAATTTTTGAGGCACACGTGATGTTGCTTGAGGACAAGGCACTTCTTGATCGAGTTTTCAATGCGATCGACAAGCGGCAGCAGAACGCGGAGTTTGCGTTCTATGCGGTGATGCAGAATTTCTTGGAGGCGATGCGACGTATTCCTGATCCGTATTTGCGGGAGCGGACGGCGGATATCGAAGATGTTTCACAACGGGTATTGAGAAATTTTCAGGCCGACGAGGATAGCGAGCATCATCAACCGGACGGCAAGCACATCCTGCTTGCGTATGATCTTTCTCCTTCGGACACGGCATCGATGAATCGGAGGCATTTACTTGGTTTTGCGACCGAGCAAGGCAGCGTCAACTCGCACACCGCGATTCTCGCAAGATCCTTTGGGATTCCGGCGGTGGTGGGACTGGGTGTCTCAGTGATTCAGGTGACCGCGCTGACGCCGGCTGTGATCGACGGATACTCGGGTAAACTAATTCTCAACCCAAGTTCTGAAACGCTCGAGAAATACGTGACCCTAACGGTCGAGAAGGAGAAGCAGCGCAGCGAACTGGACGCGAAAAAGAATGAAGCGACAGAAACTCTGGATGGCCGGGTTCTGACCCTTTCAGCGAACATCGAGTTTCTCGAAGAACTGCATCAGGTCCGGCAGAGCGGAGCGAAAGGGGTGGGTCTTTATCGGACTGAGTTTCTCCTGCTCAACGGTAGCGAGATGCCTGACGAGGCAAAACAGACCGCAGCTTATACCCGCGTCGCAAAGGGAGTCGATGGTAGCACCGTGATTGTGCGGACGCTTGACGCAGGTGGTGACAAGCTGCCGGTCGAGCCGCTCACCGAGCCCGAACCAAACCCGTTTCTGGGGTGGCGTGGTATCCGCGTATCGCTATCGCGCCCGGCGATGTTCCGCGAGCAATTGCGAGCGATTCTTCGCGCTAGCGCCCATGGCAAGCTTGCTGTGATGTTCCCCCTTGTTTCCGGGTTGTCAGAACTTTTGCAAGCCAAGGAACTGCTCAAGCGTTATATGGATGAGCTTCACACGGAGGAGATTCCTTTTGATGCGGAAATTCCGGTTGGGGTGATGATTGAAGTTCCATCTGCTGCAATTTGCGCGGATCTGTTAGCACCGCATTCTGATTTCTTTTCTATTGGGACAAACGATCTCATCCAATACACTCTCGCAGTCGACCGGGTGAATCCGCATGTTGCGAATCTCTACAAGCCGACGCATCCCGCCGTCATCCGGTTAATCAAGCGCACGGTAGAAGCCGGAACGGAGCAGGGTATCTGGACGGGGGTATGCGGGGAAATGGCGGGTGATATCCGTTTGACACCACTGCTGATCGGGCTGGGAGTGGAGGAGCTTTCTGTTTCGCCGAAGATTCTACCGAAGGTGGGTCAGGTGATCCGTTCTCTCAGCTACGAGCAATGTCATGCGGCTGCCAAAGAGGCGCTTGTGCAAAGTAACTCGCAGAAAATCCTCGATATAACGCTCGGTATTGCCAGGGAAAGCTATCCTGATTTGTTAGATTGATCTCGCGGAAAGAAACCGCGATTTGGAAATTCCGACCTGCCCGGCGAACCTTCCCATAATCCCGCTGCAGCGGCCGGTATGATTCTAAATCACAGTTTCTTCCCAAAGGGAAGCCTTGCTAGGTGCACCTCCTGTTCTTTTAGAAAGATTTTCTGAGATGCGAAGGCAGGATATTAATTTGCTCGCGGTATTTGGCGACGGTGCGGCGTGCGACTTTGATTCCCTGAACGGCAAGTGCTTTGGTGATCGCATCGTCTGAGAATGGCTTTGCGTGGTTTTCCTGAGCTATGAGTTGCTGGATCGCTTCGCGGACACCGGCGTTTGATACCTCGGCGCCACTGTCGGTTTGGTAACCCGTTGCGAAGAAAGCGCGCATTTCCATCAGGCCCTGTGGGGTAAGGATGTATTTGCCGGCGACGGCACGGGAGACGGTTGTCGCATGCAGTTGTAGTTCGTCGGCGATGTCGTTCATCGTCAGAGGACGCAGATGGCGCGGACCTTTTTCGAGGAACTTGGGCTGTTGTTCGATGAGCTTGTGGGCGATCGCGAGGATGGTTTCCTGTCTCAAAGAAATGGAGCGAATCAAGCTGCGACCATCGCGGATCTGATCACGGAGGAAGGCACGCGCTTTGGCATCGACTCCGTTTTTACCGATCATGTCCTTATAGAAATCGTTGATGCGGAGGCTCGGCAAGTGTTCGCCGGTGAGTCGCGCACCCCATTTTCCGTCATCGTTTTTCTCGATCACGACATCGGGTAGAATATACGGATTTCCTGTGGGATCGAATTCGCCGCCCGGGTTCGGTGAGAGTCGACCGATTTTCTCAGCGGCTTCGGTGACCCGTTCGATGCTGATCCCAAGAGATTTGGCAATCTGGGGATATCGTTTCCTCGCGAGATCTTTAAGGTGATCCTTCACAATCCGGTATTCGACGGTTTCGATTCCCGAGACCCGTTCCAACTGGATGAGGAGCGCTTCGGGGATGCCTGAGGCACCGACGCCTGCCGGATCGAAGGTCTTGAGCAATCTCGCCGCCTCTTCGAGATCCTTTTTGGATGACGTGCAATAGGGGATTAGATCTTTGAGTGGTGATTGTAGAAATCCGCGATCATCCAGATAGCCAAGTAGCTCCTTAGCGGCTTCGCGTATGGGAGGCTCGACGAGTGCGAAGTCCAGTTGGGTTTGGAGATGTTGCTGGAGGGTTTCGGGAGCGACGATATTATCGTATAGACGCTGGCGGCGCTCTTCATCCTCTTGGGTCCATTGATTGCTTTTTCCATCGAGAATCGCTCGGTCTCGCCAGTCATCGTCGGTTTCATTGAGGTGATCCAACGAGTCTGCCTCATCCGGATCCGTGGAATCGTCATCAAGTGAATCGATTTCTGTGACGTCCTCCAGTGTGGGATTCGTTTCCAAGGCCTGACGCATCAGTTGCGAAAGCTCAAGGGTGCTCGCCTGCAAGATCTCCAAGCTCTTGCGCATCTGTGGTGCGAGAGTTTGGGCCTGAGAGAGCGATTGATATAACGATGCTTCGGCCATGTGGGCGGGGAGTAAACCTCACCCAAACTACCGCTAAAACCTTAAAATCCAAAGCACTATTTGTGCCAGTATTGAAACTTTATCTATTGACGGGAGGGGAATAGTGCTTCGGAGGGAGCGGTGAGCTGCGAAGCGAAAGGAACCGCGATCGCGTGCCCTCTGGGTGATAGAAATGGCGACTAACGCGGCAAATTTTCTCCGCTTTCTCGAAAAGCTTACACACCCGACTAAAAAATCGACAAAATCCGCAAGGAGCCGCGTTCTCCAGAACGCGAGCCCTCCCCAACAAGCAAGTTCTGTGAAACAAGACTCCACCTATCCACTGGCCTGAGCATCCCATTCTCTCGGCTACGGCAAATGTCTTCTTATGCGACTTTTCGTACATCCGCGTGAACGAGTCCCCCTCCATAGATCGCGGCAACGGATCATCGGGGCAGATTTTGGGTCCGATATGCCTCAATCCAAACATCTACAGTGATCCTTCACTCAAAAGTATGTTAGGCAGTTTATTTATTTACTAACGCCAGAGCTGCAAATGCTGCAAGCGGGGTTGGTCGAAGGAAAAATATAGCCCCCGGAGACATATCTACCCACCCATTAAGGAGACCCGTTATCCACGCCCCAAGACTCCGAAATAGCAATATCCCAACGGCTACGACGAACGCAACGGTCAGCAGATTTTTCTTCAATGTTGATGGAGAAATTATTTACCTAACGTATAGTCTATGCATAGACGAGCGCATCGAAATCTATTGCCATATGCCGATTTGATAGGTGCTTGATATTATGCGGAGAGTGCATCTAGAATGGTTCCAAATCCCTCGATATGAATTGGTTTTACTTTTCCGGAGAAGTCCAATTCGATGGCTTCACCAGCTCGATTAATTCTAAATTTGGCCCTGACCTCAATATCTTCCATATTTTTTTCATTGAGCCAATCGCTTGATTCTAATAAACATTCAAGTTTTACATTTGGGACGCCATCAAGGTAAGTCTCGAATGGTTGAAATTCCATTTTTTTTCCGTCCAGCAAGTTATGTTCTACCCCCCTATGAATGGCTACCAGCTCGGTGAATTCTACACTTTTGCATTTGTTCTTGTCGTCGTAGTCTACGAATCTGAATCCGACTTTATATGGCCCGCTCTCACTATTTTTCACGTATAGTGTGGAAGCGCAAAATGGCTTTTGGTGCCCTCGACGATGGGATGTATCCATATGCCATCAACTTCTTTTGAGGATTCGGAATCTGTGTAATAGCCATGGATGTCATAACCGATCAAGAGACCAAATGCTCCACCGGGACTGAGACCTATCAGTGCAGATAGGGTGATCATCAAAGCGAAGGCTATTCCTGTTTTCTTTTTCATTCTACCTAACGTCATAGGACAGGCGCGCCGGGGTCAATCTTCAATTTGATTAGACGGATTACTCGGCGTAGCCAGCTCCGAATTCTTGTGCTTCTTTCTATTTGGCTCGAGGGAAACGTTCTTCACCGTCAACGAATATCTTTTCGGGAACCCTGAAATCGATACTACCACCTTCGGGCACTTCTCCGTAATCTTTGCCGTTAAGTGTGATTCCCTTCGAAGTGACGATCAGGTCGAAACCATCTCCTTGATAATCAAATGATTTATCATCCGAGCCACCACCTGAAACGCCTGGAATACGAGGCAAATGAATTGTCCTCCTGCCCCATGGCTTCTCCCTTCCGGGAAATTCTCGTTGCTCTACTAGCTGGTCGAGAATCTCCTGAATCTCTCGATCCATATCACTCGCTTTCACGAGGACTTGTTCAATCGCCTCGTCGAAGCCAGAAAGCGCTCGGCCTACTCCCTCGGCTAATTCCGAAAAAACCTTCTGCTCAGTGCTGTCAGGATCGCTGCTCAGCGGACTCATCTCAGCAGCCTTAGTCACCTCTTCGGACAGATCTACCTCCTGAGGCTGAATATGCTCGCGTGGGTGCTTGTAGAAATACAGGACTATTCGCTTCAGAACCCTCTTTGCGCTATCGCGTTCTTGATTGTTTGCGTTTGGATTGGTGGTAAACTGATAAAGGTCAGGGATTAGATACCACAGGTTGCTCTCTATTCGGTTTGGCAGCTCATCCAGTCTGTCTGAGTCAAAGAAGGCCAAATAGCTGTGCAGGTTTGCCGCATTGAGCCAAGCACTTGTGCCTCGCGCCAAAACTTGTCCGGCAATATATGGGTCGCTGCCATCTTGCCTTATTTCAACGACTCGCTCGTTCCCATAGTGCTGGCCAAGGAAGAAATTACCAACGAGCGCACTACTAACGGCGAGGACAAGAATTGAATAACGGCTCGCGGATTTCATTTTACACAATGTTAGAGCAATGGCGCACCGGGTAAAAGCTGAAATTCACAGACGGCTTCCTCGGCGGAGCCATCAGCGCTTTGTTAGCCACTCTTCGTTTTCTGTATTAGCGAATGAAGAATCCGGCCGCTTTACCGTCTTGTGTGGTAAGCTCCGCTAGCATGTCTGGAACTGCTTCATCTCTGAAATCTAGCTTCCAGTAGTAGGTCTTCGCTTCTCCACGGTTCAGGACGCCCATGAAAACCTTCTCGTATCCTTCCTTCAGCTGGGATGCAACTTGCTCCGAAACTTGTGTGAGTATCGGTTCAGTCATAGCTATCTTCATCTCCTCATCGCAGACGGATTCGAACTTCGCGAGGTCATTGTTCTGGGTGGCTTCGAGAAGAGTCGTCAGCATTGTCGCTTCATCTTTCGGTGCCTCCTCTGCAATGGTTCCCATCGTGGTGGCTATCATTGATGCTAGTGCGAGTAGTGTTGTTTTCATTGGTTTGGTTTTAATTTCTTTGGCGAACGTTTGAGCAATGGCGCGCCGGTGGCAAGCTCTTATTTAATCATACGGATTCCTTGGCGTCGCCTGATCCGACTTGTGTGTGCCCAGCATGCGCTCAATCCCACTCGCGTTAGCCTAAGGCGTAACACACTGATTTTTAAAGGATTAAAGCTCTGATTTAGCGAGAAATAGCTTGACCTGGCGGAAAGTCGGTCAAAAGCACATGTGCGAATCGTCCGTTTCTCTCTCTTTGCCTGATCTTGATGCCACCGCCCGCAAAACCGGCCTGATAATCCGCAAGTCCGCCAAGTTCCACCCCGCAGGTTTCCGCCAATCCCTCCTCGGCTCGGTTGTGACCGGGTAGACTGCTAGGAATTTGCTTTTCGCGGGAGGCTCCTGAACAGCCGTTGGGGGAGTCTTCGTTGAGCTACGCCTGCCCAAGCCAGACCGGAGGGCGGGGAAAAGGGGGGTTGCTCCGACCTAGCCATGGAGCCTATTTCCCGGTATGGGTCGCGCATTGCGTTTCTTCAACGAACTCATCGAAGTCCGCAAGACGGGGCGGAAGCTTCCCCAAGCTCTGGCAGAAGAATTACTCCGATGCGATGGTCCGGGACTGGAACCACATGTTCCGCGCGGCGAGGTATATACGGAGGAATCCGGCGAAGGCGAAGCTGCGGGAGGGGGAGTTCGATCTGTACGAGGCGGAGTGGGTGAAGCGGATGTTGGGGTAGGAGTATCGTTTTCCAAAACGATACCTGACTGCGATGTGCGGGTGACGTTCTGGAGAACGTCACTCCCTTTCCTTTTCCTCAATTTCCAAGTTGACGGAACGAAAGAATCGCGAAACCATCAGCTGAAATTCCAATAATCCCCTGAGGCGGACAAGGTGCAGCCGCCGAATTCAATAGTCTCCAGCAAAAAAACAAACTGATGAAAAAACACTGCAAACAATTCACTTTTGCTACTGTGACAAGCCTCGGCCTGCTCTCGGCTCTACCTGCCAGTGCTGTGTTGACCGCCAGCGACCAATTCACCGACACCGACACCACCCTCAACGGGAATACCGGCGGCACCGGTTGGAACGGAGTCTGGAGGGGGAACACCACCTCCACGAACGTCTCTCCTACGAGCCTGGCGTATGGCGGGGCTGCGGTACCCACGGTAGGGGGCTCGGTGAACGTCCTGGACAACAACAGCGGCCATTTCCGGACTCTCTCGGCGGGCCTCGGCACCGACGGGACAACCATCTACCTAAGTTACCTGGCGCAGTCCAGCTCGGGCGGGGGTTACGCCGGGATTTCACTCTTCAACGGCAGTGACAGTGATGAGGTTTTCTTCACCGGAAAGCCCACCGGTTATACTAACTTTGGTTTTTTCCGCACAGACAGCCCCGCCGCAGTCACTAGCACCAGTCCGGTCACAACCCTGTCGTTGCTTATTTATAAGATCGAGTTTGGAGCAGGCACCACTACTGGCAACGAGCGGGTCAGCCTTTTCGTAAACCCGGCTCTCGGGACAGAACCGGCCACCGCGTCCGCAAGCGCGCTCGATGTTGGCTCCTTCATATTCGACCGGATCCGCATTCAAGCTGGAAACGGTGACAGTGGATCGGTGGATGAAATCCGATTTGGAACCACCTATGCGGATGTCGTGCCGGAGCCTTCCGCGGCATTGATGGCTGCTCTCGGTGTATTCAGCCTCGTCCTTCGCCGCCGCCGCGCCTGATACGTATCGAAGGTTGTCTCAAAACGCAGCGGATTCCTGTCCGCTGCGTTTTTTTGCGTCTCCGCCCTCCAACGCGTGGCCGTTGAGTGTGGCCGAGGTGGTTGCGGACGGATACTGCTAGGAATTTGCTTTTTGCGGGAGGATACTGAACAGCCGTTGGGCTAGACCGGAGGGCGGGGAAAAGGGGGTTGATTGTTCCCACGATTTACAACTTGGCATTTCATTTTACAACGCGTGTTGTAAATGTAGCAGAAAATGGGCCTGAATGGCGAAATATCACTGCTAGGAATTTGCTTTTTGCGGGAGGATACTGAACAGCCGCTGGGCTAGACCGGAGGGCGGGGAAAAGGGGGTTGATGATGAAGGATTTCTTATCTTCTACGCTTCCAAAGGAAACCGAGAGAAAGAAAAGTTAGTAGTGAAACAGAAGGTTCGAGGATCAATCCTGTGGGATTTTTAACACCCATAAAGATTGCTTTTGAATTATTATAAACCAACTCATCGAATGTTCCAGTATCCCACTCGATTTCTCCGACGAGGTTCCAGTCATCATTGAAATCGACACCATTCACAGCAATTGCAGAGAACGTATATTCATCCACGGCATTACCAGTAGTTTTAATATCAGGTAATGACATGCCGTTCAGACTTAGATTCGTAAGATTAAGCATCATAGATGAAGCGCCCGATTGATTTCGATTTCCAATAAAAAGCTCAGACATCCTAACAACTGGTTGATATGTCAAGTAACCAACTCCACCTTCAACATTCAAGACAAGATTCCCTGCCATTGTATATGTGAGTGAAAAAGGATGTTTTATCTTTGATACCCAGGAATACTGATCGAAGTCAGTTGGAGTATACGTGATTGATGATCCAGATGGACCAATTCCGAGTTCAAATTGACTCTCAGAAGTTCCAGTTCCTTGCTCGATAAGCCGACCATTGAAGCCCTGTTCAGACGCTGAGACACTGTAAAATTGAGTATCACTAATGAAAGCATAACTCAAAGCAGACTCGCTCTTCGTCATAGAGAGAAGAAATGGAATTAGAAGCGCAATAAGCGTTTTCATGTTTTTATTTGGTTTGATTTGAGAAAATCCTGTACCTTCTACGTTTGTGTGAAGATCAGGGGTACTGCTAGGAATTTGCTTTTTGCGGGAGGATACTGAACAGCCGTTGGGCTAGACCGGCCTGCCGGTAGAAGCCTTGGCGAAGACTGGAGGGCGGGGAAAAGGGGGTTGATTTCCATCGATTTGAGGGGATCCCGCACCAAGGTGGACGGAGAAATGATTCACGCTCTAGGCCGGATCACTACCCTCCGCTTACTTCGGCTGGACAAGTCGCTGCGCACAAAATTGAGCGACGA
>Ga0209491_10006198_pt1 | contig 16785 bp, 16 predicted proteins | sample BON02_FD_187213 | JGI IMG/M metagenome (GOLD analysis project Ga0209491, IMG submission 187213) | Freshwater microbial communities from Lake Bonney liftoff mats and glacier meltwater in Antarctica - BON-02 (SPAdes) (version 2) | ecosystem: Environmental > Aquatic > Freshwater > Ice > Glacier...
AACCCGCTCACTGGTGAAGTAATAGATCTGCCGCATTTCGTGCTCGGCCCGGTACCCAGATTTTACGGTCCCGGCATTGGCGAGGACCCAGCGAGTTTCGCGCCCGATCCGCTGAACATCACCATGATTGGCGACCGTATCTACGTTCCGACGCTGACCAGACTAAAGGTACCAAATTCGCTGACACCGGAAGAGTGGGGGCCATATTCTAGTGGGCCGACAATTTTTTGGGACTCGATGCTGGTTTATTCAGCGGACATCCGAGACGTGCTTGATAAAGACAAAACACACGTTGCCGCAGAAATGCATATGCAGAATTTTGTCAGCTGGGCACCATATTTGAAATTGGGCACATCGCCGGGCCGGACGATGGTGCGGGCCTATGGGCAGCATATCTCAGGCTTTGATGATTTGCCCAAGGGCGTCCGGGCAAATTTGAAGAAATACACTCCGGAAATTTTCGATCTCGATGCTTGGACAGACATGAGGCTCGATTCTGTCGATCTTGCCAATGAGCTGGTTGAAGCACGGAAGAATGGCACGCTTGATATCGATCAGGCTGACTACGTGCCCCCGGTGATCAAAAAGTTTGATGAATTAGCCGACTAGGTTTTGTCTCGCGGCGAGCACTGCGCCTCTCAAGCTGCGCCGCTCAAGCTGTCAGCGCCTTGGCCACTCCAACAAACTCCGCAACGCTCAGCGTTTCGGCCCGCCGGGTGGTCTCGATCCCCAGCCCGTCCAACGCATCGAGCGCGCCGGGTATGCCTTTGATGCTCTGACGGAGCATTTTGCGGCGTTGGCCGAAGGCCGCCTGAGTGAGATTTTCCAGCACCTGCGCCGAGACATTTTCTGGCATCGCGGCGGGGGTGAGGTGGACGATGGCGCTCATTACCTTGGGCGGCGGGGTGAAGGCGCTGCGGTGGACTTTCATCGCCAATTTTGCGGTGGAGCGCCACTGCGCCAATACTGCCAACCGTCCGAAGGCTGAACCTCCGGGCGCGGAGACGATGCGTTTGGCCACTTCCTGTTGGAACATCAGCGTGAGGCTGGTCCAGTGCGGCGGCCAGCTTTCGCCGCCTAACCAGCGCACGAACAGCGCGGTGCCGATATTGTAGGGCAGGTTGGACAATACCGCGAAGGGTTCGCCCATCAGCTCGCCGTGGTCCATTTTCAGCGCATCACCCTGGATTACGCGCAATTGGCCGGGGAAGGCTTCTTCCAATTCAGCCAGCGCGGGCAGGCAGCGGCTGTCCATTTCGATCGCGGTGACGCGGGCTCCGGCGCGGAGCAGTGCGCGGGTCAGGCCGCCGGGGCCGGGGCCAACTTCCAGAACCGCTTTGCCCTGCAGATCGCCGGGGATCGCGGCAATACGGCTGAGCAATTGTTCGTCAAACAGGAAGTTTTGTCCCAGTGCCTTCGATGCGCTCAGGCCGTGACGGGCGATAACTTCGCGTAATGGGGGGAGGGTCATGCCATACGCCGGGCGGCGCATTCGCCTGCCATGCGGATCGCGGCGATGGTTGCGCCGGGGTCGGCCACGCCCTTGCCTGCAATGTCGAAAGCAGTGCCGTGATCTGCGCTGGTGCGGATGATCGGCAGGCCCAATGTCACGTTTACTCCGGCATCGAAATCGAGCGCCTTCAAGGGGATCAGCGCCTGATCATGATACATGCACAGCGCGGCGTCATAGGTCGGGCGCGCTCTGGCGGTGAACAGTGCATCGGCAGGATGCGGGCCGGTGGCGTCAATCCCATCTGCGCGCAGGGCGGCGATGGCGGGCGCGATGATGCGGGTTTCTTCGTCGCCGAATTTGCCGTCTTCGCCCGCATGGGGGTTGAGCCCCGCGATGGCGAGGCGCGGTTTGGCGATGCCGAAATCACGCCGAAGGGCCTCCGCCGCGATTTTTGCGCGGCGGCAGATCAAATCGATGGTGATCAGGCCCGGCACATCGGCCAATGCGCAATGAACGGTAAGCGGGATGGTGCGCAATTGCGGGCCAGCCAGCATCATCGCGGCGTCTTCTGCGGGCAATTTGCAAGCATCGGCGAGGAATTCAGTCTGGCCGGGGAAGTCGAACCCAACTTCCGCCAACAAGGATTTAGCGATCGGGCTGGTCACCACGGCTGATGCCTTCCCGGTAATCGCCAACTGGACCGCCTCAGCCAGCGAGGCGAGCGCCAACGCCGCGCCATTTCGGTTTGGCTTACCCGGAGTATATGCGGCGTCGTCCGCCGCGCCGTTTGATAGATCCAGCACCGGCAGGCTGGTGGAAAACGCATTCGCTGCTTCGCCGGGGTCAGAAATCCGGGCAATCGGTACATCAAGCCCGCGACTGGCCGCTGCCGCATCCAGTATTTGCGCGCCGCCAACGATAAAGAACGGCGGCAATTGAGCGGGCCCGCGTGCAGCCCAAGCAGCAGCGATCATTTCTGGGCCAATCCCTGCCGGATCACCCAGCGATAGGGCTAGGGTATCCGTCACAATTGCCACAGCTGGCCTCAATTATATTCGATATAGGCATCATTGCGCAGATCACGCAGATAACGCTGGGCGCGTTTGCCAATCCGCTCATTTTCCAGCTGTTGCACGACTTCCTCCAAGCTGGGAGCGCTGGGGCTCTTTGGATCATCGCGGCCGCACAGCATCAGAACCCGAACGCCTTCTTCGATCGAACCAAATGGCGGAGTTGCTTCACCGATGTTCAATGCCAGCAGGGCAGATTGTAGCTGTTCCGGCAATTGGCGCGTGACCATGTCATTGGCCACCACAGAGGCACCAATTCCCGCTGCCAGAGCGTCTGCATCGCCGCATCCGCGCATCGCTTCCACTGTGCGGGTAAATTCATCAATCCGCCCCATTGCGGCTGCTTCGGTAACACCCGGTTCGAAAGTGATGCCAATCTGTTTCAGGCTCAGCACGGCATCGCGCGGGTTGGCCATCAGGATGGCGCGCTTTTCGCGAAGATACATGATTTCAAATCCGCCGGGAATTTCAAACGGACCGACCAATTGACCTGCCTGCATATTGCGGGCGACAGTTTGCATTTCTGCGGGCAGGGTTTCCAACCGAACATATCCCAAATCGCCGCCCAGCACTGCGGTCGACGCATCGGAGAATTGCCGCGCATAGGCTTCGAAGCTGCCGCCTTGTTTTAATTGTTCGACAATTCGCAGCGCATTTTGCTGCACGGCTTCGCGTGTTGCCGGCGTAGCCGAAAGGTAGATTTCCCAGATATTATATTCTTCGGTCCCGCGCGATTGTTCCAGTCGTTCGACCAATTCACGCGCTTCTTGTTCCGACACATTAATGAACGGGGCGATCATGCGCTGCTGCAGTCTGCGCCAGGCATACTCGCCTTCGATCTGTCGTTTCAGGGAATTTGCGGAGGAACCGATGCTGGCCAGATAGGTGTCCATCTTGCCGGTATCCGGACCGAAGCTTTGCGCAGCAACCTCGGCATAGCGCCGATTGACTTCTTCGCGCGATATGATGATTTCCTGCGCCTTCGCTTCCTGAATTTGCAGCGTTTCGTCGATCAAACGGCGCAAAGTCTGTTGGCGCACTTGCTGCATCGCGTCTTCGGGAATTGCCCCTTCCGATGCGGCGACCAGTAACGCCGCGCGCTGTTCAACATCGGTGCCAGTGATAACTTCCCCGTTCACCAGCGCGGTGGCGCGGCGCATATTAGGATCGCTTTTGCCCAACATGGTCACATTTTCAGGGAGGTTGAGCGAATTGGCAGGTTGCGCGGCATCCTGAGCCTGAGCAACAACCGGGGTAACAGCCAAACCGAGGCTGATGAAACCGGCAAGAACTTTTGTCATCGTAGTCTGATTCACACTAAAATTCCGATATGGGCGCTAGTAATCTGCGCGATGGATTGCCTGGAGCTCTCGCCAATTGCGGCTTAACCAAAGCTGAGTAACCTGATGAATAGCGGGTTTGTGTCATGCTGCCAATTGCTGCGCTGTGGCTAAGTTGATTCGATAATTTCCAATGAGGTTAGCGGAAACCCAAATTGCGAAGGCTGAAATAAATCTGGTAGGTATTGCCGCGTTCCGCATCGCCCGATGTCAGGTAATCGCGCTGCCAGGTCAGTCCTACTTCCAGACAATCATCCTGATAGGCCACGCCAAGGCGGGTGCGAACGGCGTCGAACCCGTCTGAGTTTAAGGTTGGGTCCTCCGTCCGATCAGTCAAATTGAATACGCCGGAACCGAACACGGACCAATAATCTGCAAAGGCCACTCGGGTGGCAAGCCGCAATTCTTCGCGGTCCTGCAAATCCTCGATCACCGCGTCAATGTCGCGGTTGAGCTTCAAATAACCGACCTCGATATAGGTTTGCCGGGAGCCGACGGTGGCATCGAATTCGTTGCGCCGCAGCTTCAGATTATCTTTGTCCAACCGGTAACGATGGGTCAGCTTTACGAAATCTTCGAACCGCACTTCGGTGCGCCCGACGAAGTCTGAGAACCGTTCGCTAAGTCCTGTGCCATCGACCAGAATATCGGAAGCCTCGCTCAACCGGTAGGATTGTCCCAACGTTGATTTTACGCGCCAGCCGGGACGCTGCAGATCCCAGTCGAACCCGTAAGTGATACGGGCGGCATCTTCGACCCGGTCATAGCCGGGAAACCGGTTCAACGCGAAAAGGTTGGAATCTTCCAGATCGATAGCGCGAGAATCTTCGTCAGGCACCCGCAGGTTGCGGATTGGCGGCGCGGCAACAAATTGTACCCGCGGGGTCAAAACATGGGTGCCGCCCAAAAATTCCCCCACAAACGGCCATGTAATATCTGCCGCCACCAAGCCGATAGCGCGGCCCTGCCAGCCTGGATTGCCGCGATAAGTCACGGTCTCGGTCAGGTCATTTTCGCTGCTGTGGTAGACATCACCGCGCGCAAGGGCGGTGAGTGACAGGATCTGCCCCAGGCTCGTTACCTGTCGCAGGTCCCACCGCGCAGAGGCGAATGCGCGCTGCGTATCCTGTCCGTCATTACGCGATAGATTGAGGGAATTGAGCTGGAATTCAACCTTGCCGCCCAACACTGGATTATTCAGGCGGCGGCGGTAATCGACCACTGGCAGCACAAATGGAACCTGACCCTGATTCTGATCCAGCCGCATAGTCTGGGCGGCCCAACCGGCAACGGAAAAATATGAATTTGCATCAATCCGCTCGACATTGATGGTCGAACGCAGGCGATCATCATTGCTGATATCGTACCGGCGCAAAAACGTCCGGTCACTGGCATAGCGGAAGGACCCGGTAACGCTCCATTCCGGCGTAAACTGGAATCTGCCATTGGCGGCCACATAGCCGCGAATGTCCCGTTCGGATGTCGGCACCCCGGTAAAGCTGGAAATTCGGCGGCTTTCGGTCAAATAGCCGGTTACCTGATAGGCGCCCCCATCCACCAAATGGCGGAATTGGCCAGACACCATTGGCGGCGCTTCGCTGAATACAGTGGTGTTCACTGTCAGATCCCGATTATCCGCCATCCGCCAGTAATAGCTGCCACTGACTTCTACGCCGTTGGATTTGCTGATCCGGAAATCCGGGACCAGAAATCCGGATTCGGCCTTGCCATCTGTTCGCAATGCCAATCCGGGCAGGGGTATTAATCGCTGGCCAAATAATTCCAGATACGCCCCGCGAAAGCGAATCCGGCGGGCTTCAGGATCAAACGAGACCCGGTCCGCTGTAATCCGCCAGCTCGGGCTCTTGGAACAACCTTGGGTGTCCTCGACCGCACAGGCGCTATAAACAGCCTCGTTCAGGACGATTGTGCCATCATCTTCCCGTGTGCCGCCGTTAGCTGCCAGGCGGCCGCCCTGACGCAGCGCCAGCAGCAGGCCTTCCATCGCGCCGGTTTCGAACTTGTCATTCAATTCCAGCCGCTCGGTATACAGCTGGTTGCCTTCTTGATCCACAAAGCGGACATTCCCCGATGCGGTGATTAGGCCGCTTTTCCGGTCCCAGCTGACTTCCTGTGCGCGCACTGACTGATCTTCGCTGCGCAGCACCACATCGCCGCTGGCGGTAATGACATCATTTTCCGAATCATAGGCGAGATTGTTCGCCTCGAAATCGATTTCGCGCGGCTCGGCGGCGGCTTCGCTTTCCGCGGGCGGCTGCGCTTCGGGCTCTGCCGTTTCCTGCGCGAGCGCAGGCAATGCGCTGCAAGATGCCATCGCCAAGGCGAGAAAACCCGCGGTCTTAAAAGGAATAGATCGGTTCATAGCGCGCGGCGCAGTCTTCATCTTGATCAGAATTGGGGTGAGTATCGGGCGGGCAGCATGGCTTGCCTATCGCACCGCCCGCGAGTAATCGCAATCATCAAGCGAAGCGGCGGCCTGATCCTGCTGCAAACCGTTGCCATACTTATTCCTTTTACCTGTCGGAGCCCCCATGAAGATTGAATTCAGCCAGACCATTCCCGCCAACGCCAAACTGGTTGCGCAGATTGCGGATAAAGGGGCCTTGCCCGCCGGACTCGAAACATCGCTGGTGGAAGGCGCCAAGACCGCGCGCTTCAAGGGTAATCCCGGCCAGATTTTTGACGGTTTTGTCGAACGCGGCGGTTCGGTGGTGCGCGCGGCGATCGCCGGGGCGGGGGATCCCGGTGGCAGTGACCGGCGCACCGGATTGGAAAAGGCAGGAGCGGCGCTGACCGCGAAATTCCTGACTTCGGGTGAAACATCCATGGCGCTCGATCTTTCCGATAGCGGGCTGAGCGCGGAAGAATCCGCCTCTGTTCTGCTGGGCCTAAGGCTGCGTAGCTGGCGCCACGATGAATATCGTACCAAGCTGAAAGAAGAACAGAAGATTACCCTGACTTCGGTGACCGTAACCGGCGCGCCAGAAGGTACCGAGGCGGCATGGGCTGATGCCGCGGCAGTGGCGACCGGTGTTGAATTCACCCGCCATCTGGTGGCGGAACCGGCGAATAAGGTTTTCCCGCTCAGCTTTGTCGCAAAATGTCAGGAAAAATTTGCCGGCACCGGCGCTGAACTGATCGTGCTGGATGATGACCAGATGGCAGAACTGGGCATGCATTCTCTGCTCGGCGTGGGCCTTGGTTCCGAACAGCCATCGCGCATTCTGGCGATTCGCTGGAATGGCGGCGATGCGGGCGCGAAACCGGTGTGCTTTGTCGGCAAGGGTGTGACCTTCGACACCGGCGGCATTTCGCTGAAGCCCGGCGCTGGCATGGAAGACATGAAATGGGACATGGGCGGCGCAGGCGCAGTGGCTGGCGCCATGCTGGCGCTGGTTACGCGCAAGGCCAAGGCCAATATCGTTGGTGTGATGGGGCTGGTAGAAAACATGCCCGACGGCAAGGCGCAGCGCCCCGGCGATATCGTCACCTCCATGAACGGCCAGACGATCGAAGTGATCAACACCGATGCCGAAGGGCGGCTGGTGCTGTGCGATGCGCTGCACTGGGCGCAGCAGGAGTTTTCCCCAGTGGCGATTGTCGATTTCGCGACGCTGACCGGCGCGATTATCATCGCTCTTGGTAATGAATATGCCGGGCTGTATTCCAATGACGATGATCTGGCGGCAAAACTGGACGCTGCGGGCAAGGCGAGCGGCGACCATTTGTGGCGCATGCCGCTGGCACCGGGCTATGACAAGCTGATCGACAGCCCGATTGCGGACATGAAAAATGTCGGTCCGCGCGGTGCAGGCTCGATCACAGCGGCGCAATTCCTCCAGCGGTTTATCGCCAAGGGCATGCCCTGGGCGCATTGCGACATTGCCGGCATGGCCTGGGCGGACAAGGCCGGGGTTACTTGGGACAAGGGCGCGACCGGTTACGGCGTGCGTCTGATGGACCAATATATCCGCGACACTTTAGAGAATTGAGCGAAGATTATGGCCCGCACATCACATAAGGCTGCATTGCCCAGCAAAATTTGCATGACCTGCGGGCTGCCGTTCAATTGGCGCAAGAAATGGGCGCGCGAGTGGGAAAATATCCGTTATTGCTCCGAACGCTGCCGCAGATCGAAAAGCAGTACAGCGGTAAAGAACTCGTCCGCGAAAAATCCGATCATCTACACCCCGGATGTCGATGCGAGTTGATTTCTATCTACTTGACCGCGACCCGGCGGAAGCTGTCGTGCCCTTGCTGGCGCGGGCTGCGAAGAAGGCGGGTGAACGGGTGCTGGTGGTGTCGAATGATGCCGAGCAGATCAGCCGGATCGACAAGGCGCTGTGGGAAACCGCGCCTGATGCGTTCCTGGCCCATGGTATCGCGGGCGAGGGGTATGAGGCGCGCCAGCCCGTGTTGATCTCGGCCGAAATCGGGCCAGACACCGGGGCCGCTAATGACGCGAGCTTCGTAATTCTGGCAGACGGCAAATGGCGTGATGAAAGCAGCAAGTTTGCCCGCACTTTCCTGCTGTTCGGCGATGATCGCCGTCAGGAAGCCCGGGATTGCTGGACCATGATTGGACAGAACGATGCGATGGAGCGCCATTTCTGGAAACAGGACGGCGGCAAATGGCGCGAGATGGGGTGAAGCCGTCTGGCCGATGAATCTGGCTCAGGACCAAGCAAGGAATCCTTGCGATAGTTCCCCAGCGGGGCTAGGGGCGCGCGCAAGATATTACCTCCCTCAATTACAGACCTAGGAAATTCTCATGGCGGTTACCCGCACCTTTTCGATCATCAAACCCGATGCAACTCGCCGCAATCTAACCGGCGCCGTCACCAAGATGCTGGAAGAAGCTGGCCTGCGCGTCGTCGCATCCAAGCGTATCCAGATGAGTAAGGCTCAGGCCGAAGGCTTCTACGCCGTGCATAAAGAACGCCCGTTCTTTGGCGAATTGGTCGATTTCATGATCAGCGGCCCGGTTGTGGTTCAGGTTCTGGAAGGCGAAAATGCCATGCAGACCAACCGCGATATCATGGGCGCCACCAACCCCAAGGATGCTGCAGCTGGCACCATCCGCGGCGAATTGGCCGAAAGCATTGAAGCCAATTCCGTCCACGGTTCGGATTCGGACGAGAACGCAGCGATTGAAATCGCTTACTTCTTCAAGCCGGAAGAAATCGTCGGCTGAACGGTCTAAACTTCTAGAAATTTGAAAGGCCGCCGGAGCGATCCGGCGGCCTTTCGTGTGTCCAGATTGTCGTGAAAGCCAGTTCTAGAATTCAGCGTCTATCGCCGTACAGCGTGGTGTGCCTCAATTGGCCGGAATATGGCGATAGTTATCGCGATCGCCAAGCCAGTCAATGCCAATCCGGCTGCAATATCAATCGCATAATGCCACCGCGTGGCGATCGCTTCAAACATGATAAAAACGAATAGCGGCAGATAAATCCAACCAAGCCAGCGCTCGTGCATCCAGGCATAATAGACAAACACCCCTGACGATGCGACGTGTAACGAAGGCATAGCGGCAACGGCGGACAGCAGGAATTGGCTCGCCTGACTTTCCAGCCAGGGTTTGCCGCCAGCCATCAATGCCTGATAGCCATTATACATATGTTCTTGCCGGGTGGTTTCGAGCGCGTTGACGCCCGATTCGTAAATGAACGGCCCCACTGCAGGCATGATAAGATAGCTAAGCGCGCCCAGCGCATGCACCAGCATCGCAGTAAAGATCACTTGACGAAAAACGATGAAATTCTTCATCGAATGCACGATTATGCTGCTTCCAAACATCGCCAGAAACGCGAAGAGATAGAGATGGTTTTCCGCCGGCAAAACCATGCCGACCAAATTGTGGACGACAAAGGACGCATCAATTAGCGGGCGAACCATCTGATCGGTTTGCCAATAGAACGCATCCCAGAGGCGCGGATTGACGATGCTCATCCACAGCTTCACGTTGAAATGCGCCACCAAAATCATCACATAGGCCAATGCCACGATCAAATAATAGGCCAGTTGCATCGTCCGCTTTGTGACCTTCATGAACAAACCAAGCGCAAGGATCATCGACAGCGGTACGAAATAGCTCATTCCAGTAAATTGGAGCGCATCGCTGGACGGGAATACGAGTTGCAGGCCGAAACTATGTCCCAAGATTACCGTGATCAAGAAAAACCCAAGTGCCAACATTAATTCGGGCAATGGAGTCCTGAATAGTAGAATGGTGCGCAAGGGAGAGGCGAATGCCGCCACCGTTGACTCACTGTCTGTCGAGCAAAAGCCCAATTCGGGGGACGTTTCCCGGGCGATTTGGGTCATCGATGTTTCCTGAAGACCTTCGAGGCTGACCTACAATTGGCAAGCAAGACTCCTTTGCGGGAAAAAAACAGCGCACTAAAGGGAATTCATGCGCTTGTCGCAGAGATGTGCGCTCGTGAGCCCCTGGCGGACGTCAAATTGCCAAAATGCCGATGACCGAAACCGGGCCGTTATCGCTCAAAATTCATCCGCTACATCAAGCAGCCCGGTCAGTCGTTTCGGCGCGACGCTCCGCCAGCTTCTTTGCAGCCAATATTCCACCTGTCCCCAATCCACGCCTGTGCGGTTGAGGATTACGCCGACCCAGCCGCTGGCGCCGTAATAGGCGGGGCGGAAGAAGGTTTCGGGATCACGGGCGATGAGGCCCGCCATCTCGTCCTGCCCGCTGGTTTTGGCGAACAATGCGATATGCGGTTCGCTGTGGTGACGATCGCTGAAATGGGCGAAATATTTACCGCTCTTGCCGCCAGTGCGCCAAGCGGGTGCGCCGTGACTTTCGCGTTCTTCTGCTTCGGGTAGGGCCAACGCGAGTTTCCGTATCCGGCCCAGCAGGTAATCCGCATCATAGGGGCGCAGGACGTATTCATTGAGCACGCGGGGGTAGAGCTGATGTTCGGCCAGCCGCACCCGGTCTGCCAGTGTTTCTGGTGTATCGCCTAGTTGGACCGACACTTCGACCTGTCCCAAAACCTCGCCCGCATCGAGTTCCGAACTGACCAGATGGACGCTGGCTCCGGCCTTGGCATCACCAGCCTCAAGCGCGCGAGCATAGGTATTGAGGCCACGATATTTAGGCAGTAACGAGGGGTGGATATTGAGCATCCGCCCCTGCCATCGTCCGACAAATTTGTCCGTCAGGATGCGCATATATCCGGCCAGCACGATCAACTGCGCGCCCGCCTTGACCGCCGCTGCCTCCATCGCTGCATCATGCGCGGCGCGGTCCATACCTTTATGCGTCAGAGCGAAGGTGGCGATGCCTTCCGCTGCGGCCAGTTTCAGGCCCTCTGCCGCCGGATCATTGCTGGCGACCAGCACAATTTCATACCCTGCGCCCACCATCCTGCTGGCATAAAGCAGCGCCGCCATATTGGTGCCGCTGCCCGAAATGAAAATGGCGACAGGCGTCTTGTCAGCCAAGGTGCTCAGCTTCCCAATCGGCCTTTGCGGACCACGTCCCGGCCGATCCGCGCACGGTGCAGCCCTTCGGTCCCTCGGTAATCGTGCCGACATGCAAAACCGTCTCGCCCGCTTCGGTCAATTCTGCGGTCAGCGTATCAACCTGTTCCGGTTCCACCGCCAGCACCATGCCAACGCCGCAATTGAAGGTGCGGGCCATTTCCTCCGGCTCGATATTGCCTTGCCCCTGGAGGAACGCCATCAGCCGTGGCTGTACCCAGCTATCTGCATCGACCATCGCATGGGCCCCATCGGGCAACACGCGGGGGATGTTTTCCAACAGTCCGCCGCCAGTAATATGCGCGCAGGCGGCGATTTTGCCGCTGCGGATCGCGGGCAGCAGGCTTTTCACGTAAATCTTGGTGGGTTCGATCAAATGGTCGATCAACAGCCGGTCTGAGTCGAACAGGGCAGGGCGGTTCAACTTCCACCCCATGTCCTCCGCCAACCGCCGGACCAGCGAATATCCATTGGAATGTACGCCGGAACTGGCGAGGCCCAGCAACACTTGCCCCGGTGCAACCTTGTCACCGGTCAATTGCTCGCCGCGTTCGACTGCGCCGACGCAGAAACCCGCCAGATCGTAATCACCCGGCGCATACATGCCCGGCATTTCCGCGGTCTCGCCGCCAATCAGCGCGCATCCCGCCATCATGCAGCCCTGCGCGATACCCGCCACGACTCGCTCGGCAATTCCGGTTTCCAATTTGCCGGTGGCAAAATAATCCAGGAAGAACAGCGGTTCCGCGCCCTGGACGATCAGATCGTTGACGCACATGGCGACCAAATCGATCCCGACCTGATCATGCCGGTCATGGTCAATCGCCAGTTTCAACTTGGTGCCGACGCCGTCATTCGCTGCGACCAGCAACGGATCGACATAGCCTGCCGCCTTGGGATCGAAAAAGCCGCCAAACCCGCCGATTTCCGACGTCGCCCCGGCGCGCGCAGTGGCTTTGACCAGGGGGCCAATGGCTTTGACCAGCGCATTGCCAGCGTCAATCGAGACACCCGCCTTGGCGTAGGTATAGCGCTCTGGCGGCGGATTGTTGGTGTTGTTATCGTGAGGCATGCACACGCTTTACGCATTCGCGCTTGGATTTCCACGTGTGATTGGGCAAAAGGCAGCAAGTTTTCCCCGATGACCCTTAAACATACCCTTCCAGCCGCTATGCGCCCCGGCCATTTTCGCCCGACCCTGCTGACCGGGTTGTTGGCGCTGGCCGTGTTGATAATCGCGATTATCGCGGGCCGCGCGCTGTGGGCGCAGGTGGAGGGGGACCGGGGCATCGCCGCCGTGGTCAGCAGCAGCGACATTGATGTTGGCGAGATCGAAGTGGATGTGCGCGGCAACAATGCCGAAGACGCGCAGAAAAAAGGTTGGGCAGAAGCGCAGCGGCTGGCGTGGAAGAAGCTCGGCGGCCCGCAATTGTCCGATTCGCAGCTCGATTCGATGGTATCGGCTGTGGTCATTGACCGCGAACGGATTGGTCCGCGCCGGTACATCGCCACTTTGGGGGTGATTTTTGACCGTGCGCGGGCCGGGCGGATGCTGGGTACTGCAGGACGCCAATCGCGTTCTGCCCCGATGTTGCTGGTGCCCGTCACCATGGAAGGCGGCACGGCGCGGGTTTATGAAATGGTCAATCCTTGGCAGCGGGCATGGGCCGATTATCAGGCGGGCGGAAGCCGGATCGATTATGTTCGCCCATCCGGCGCCAATGGCGATTCGCTGCTGATCACATACGGCCAGACCAGCCGCCGCAGCCGGACCTGGTGGCGCAATATTCTCGATCAATTCGATGCCGCCGATGTGCTGGTGCCGATTGCCCATCTCGAACGGCAATGGCCGGGCGGGCCGATCAAGGGCACATTTACCGCGCGTTACGGCCCGGATAACAAATTCCTCGGTAGCTTTACGATGACTGCCGATGATGAGGCACAATTGCCCCAGATGATGGCCCGCGCGGTTCAGCGGATGGACGATTTGTTTGAACAGGCACTGGCGGACGGCAAGCTGCGGCCTGACCCGACGCTCAATCTTGGCAGTCCTTCGCTCGATCCGGCATTGCAGCGGCTGATTGAAATTGGCCGCGCCGCAGAAGCAAACGAACGGGCCCAGAGCGAAGCGTTTGACACAGAAGCAACGGGCGCTGCCGTGGCCCCCACCGCTACGCCCACAGCGGGCCCGGCAGCAGTCGTTTCCAGTTACGTGGTGCAATTCGCCAGCCCGGATGGCGGATCAGTCGATGCGACATTGTCAGCGGTGCGCGCTGCCGCCGGGGTGCGCGGTGCGGCGACTAGCAGTCTGGCGATCGGCGGCACTTCGGTGATGCGGGTCAGTTATGGCGGATCGATCGAGCAATTGGCGGCGGCATTGCGCGGCCGCGGCTTCACCGTGACGCAGGGCAGCAACGCGCTCGCCATCAGTCGTTAGGGCGCTAGCCATGACGCAGATTGCCTTACCATTGGCTCATCGCCGCGCCGCAGATCCTGACCGGATCGTGGTTGGCAATGCCAACCAAGCCGTGATCGAAGCGCTGCGTGATCCCGCCGCATGGCCGTTCCGAACAGCTATTCTCACTGGTCCGCCACGTTCGGGCAAGAGCCTGCTTGGCCGTTGGTTTGCCGCGCAAGATAAGGGCGGTGTTGTCGATGGCGCAGATCAGGTAGACGAGACCGAGCTGTTTCACAGGTGGAACCGCGCGCAGGAAGAGGGCCAGCCTTTGCTGTTAATCAGCGATGCACGGCCGTGGGAAATTACCCTGCCTGACCTGCGTTCCCGGCTTGGGGCGGCTCTGCATCTCGAGATTGCGGCGCCTGATGATACGATGGTCGCGGGCCTGATCGAGAGCCTGGCCGGGCAGCGCGCGCTTGTATTGGGCGAAGGCGCACTTACTTATTTGGTGCCCCGTGCAGTCCGCAGCTTTGCCGGGATCGAACGGTTAGTGGCTGCGATTGACCGATTGAGCATGGAACGTAAAGCGCCTGCGACACTTTCAGTCTGGCGTGATGCATTGGAAGCGGTGCAAGGGGCGGAGCAGCCCAAATTGCTGTGACTTGCGTTACAGTTGATTTGGTGGAAGAATCGATCTGTGAAAGGATCCCTTGCCGATGTTTGACCGGTTGAAATCATATTTAGACTCGATCCGCGCGCGCGATCCCGCGCCTCGGTCGCGGTGGGAAGTCCTGCTGTATCCCGGCGTATTGGCACTTGGCCTGCACCGCGTGGCGCATTGGCTGTTCGGTGCGCAGCTCTATTTCCTCGCCCGCTTCGTCAATCATTTCGCGCGCATGATTACGGCAATTGATATCCATCCCGGCGCGACGATTGGCCGGAATTTCTTCATTGACCACGGCTTTACCGTGATCGGCGAGACGGCAGAAATTGGCGACAATGTCACTATTTACCAATGTGTGACACTTGGTGGGACCAATCCAACCAATGGCAAGGGCGGCAAGCGGCATCCTACGTTAGAGGACAATGTAATCATCGGTTCCGGCGCGCAGATCATCGGCCCGATTACCGTGGGTAAACGCGCCCGCGTGGGGGCGAATGCAGTGGTATTGGATGATGTACCAGAAGGCGCGACGATGGTCGGCCTGAAGGCCCGTAGCACGCTGGTTTCGGCAGATGAATGGATCAAGGAATTCATCCCCTACGGCACGCCGTGCGATGAACCTTGCGAGGAAATGGTCGGCACTGGTATTCGCCGGATCGAGGAATTGCAGCGCCAGATGGCGGAAATGCGTGCTGAGTTGGAGGACCTCAAATCAGGCAAGTCAGGGATTGAACTTCCGGCACAGCGCAGCGGCACCGATAGCTGATGGCGGGAAATTCACCGGGCTCAGTTGTCCAGTTTCCCAATATCCAAAATCACGGGCGTAAGCCTTTACAGGTGGGATTCGAACGGGCTGAATTGGGCCGCATCATGGATTTGTACGGCCGGATGGTCGCCGCCGGGGAATGGCGCGATTACGCGATGGATTTTACCCGCGACGTAGCCGTTTTCGACGCTTTCCGCCGCGCCGCCGAACGTCCTCAGATGCGGGTGGAAAAGCGCCCTTCGCTCCGTTCAAAGCAGGGGATGTGGACGCTGTTCGGCGAACACGGTCAGGTGCTTAAGCGTGGGCACGATCTCGCCAACGTTCTTGCGCCGATGGAACGGCGGTTGGTGAAGGCGGTGGAGGATTAGGCGACAAAAAACCGCTTCAGCGCCGTCGATACAAGAACGCCATGGTGATGATCGATGGCATAATCAGGCCCTTGAGATAGGAAAGCGGATGGCGACCGATTGTGAAGTCTGCCTCCACCATGCCGAAATGAGCCCAATAGTGGGTCACGATCAAGCTGCCGATGCTGAACCACATAGTCCAAAGCGCAAAGCGTTTCCCCAGAACCACAAGGGTGAGGCTAACAATGATTCCCACGCGCAGGGCTGCCTGCACGCAATTATAGAGCGCGTCGCTGGTCTGATCATGCCAACGCACGAAATCGGACAACATCGTGACGTGGTAAAAAATAAACAGGCTTGCCAGCGCAATGATGATCAAGCGCTGGACCAGATGTGGTGGGTTTTTGGGCAGGGCGGTAAGAGTGTTCATTGGCCGTGACTCCCGCAGCATCGTCTGATAATCGGAGAGCTACATTTAGTGTATTGCTGTGTCAATACACTAAATGACGTGGTAAGTGGACGGTCCAAAAAAAGGGCTCCACCGCATTGCTGCGAGGGAGCCCCTGTCTGCAATTGTTGCGATCAATTATCCCCGCGCGCTGGCAGGGCCGGTGCCGGTGACCTTCTGCATAGCCTTCAGGATCTCTGCGCTCTGTTCGGAGCCAGACTGCGGCGCTTTCAGATTGGTCATGCTGCTGATGTCGTCCCAGCGAGCGGCGAAGCCTTCGACCGTGCGGTCTTCTTCCTTAAGCCACACTGCGTCGTTCATCGTGACCCATGCGGAATGGAAACCGCCTGCGCCTGCGCCGACGATTGCATTTGTCGGCGAATCTTCGCTGACCAGGTACAAAGCTGCCGGAACCACATTGGTCGGGCTAAACAATTCGAAGGCTTGTTCCGGGAAGATGTCTTCCGTCATCCGTGTCCCAGCAACTGGCGAAAGCGAGTTACAGCGAATGTTGTATTTCGCGCCTTCGAGATAAAGCGTCTTGGTCAAACCGGCCAGGCCAAGCTTGGCCGCGCCGTAATTTGCCTGGCCGAAATTGCCGAACAATCCGGTCGAACTGGCGGTCATCAGGATGCGGCCATAGGCTTGTTCGCGGAACAGGTCCCAGCATGCCTTGGTGGCATAGGCCGACCCGAGCAGGTGGACGCGGACGACGAATTCAAAATCTTCCGGGCTCATCTTGGCGAAGCTTTTGTCGCGCAAAACACCGGCA
>Ga0209491_10006199_pt1 | contig 16781 bp, 13 predicted proteins | sample BON02_FD_187213 | JGI IMG/M metagenome (GOLD analysis project Ga0209491, IMG submission 187213) | Freshwater microbial communities from Lake Bonney liftoff mats and glacier meltwater in Antarctica - BON-02 (SPAdes) (version 2) | ecosystem: Environmental > Aquatic > Freshwater > Ice > Glacier...
AGACGATGGCCAAAACGTACAACGATCTGAACCCAGCGGCCATTCAGCGCCAGATCCAGGCACTCACAGCTGAGCTACTCACGCTCACAATCGCCAAGTCCGCAGCCCGACAAAAACCCACCATCGCCGGAACCTCTAAGCGGGCAATCCGAGATGAGTCAACGACTCTGGCTACGCGGGCAATTTGACATGAGTCAACAGGGTGCAATGGTTGTCTTTTCAAACAAAATTTAGTGATGAAATAGACATCATCCCGAAGGTCATCAGCTGATCCACTGCTCGGCTGTGACGTGACTCCTTAACCCAGGAGGAGTGTGATCGTTTCCACTCCGGCGGGAGGCTAAGAATCGAGTGATGGAAGATTTGGGTAAGTCTTTGGGCCTTCTCAGTATGGGCCGGTTTCTGGCCGCTGATCGGCGGCTGATCTGCGGCGCCAGTTCGTGTCTCGCGCGATATGGGTTAGGGGCCGTGCCCAAGAAGAGCAACGGCCCCTAACGGAACCAAACAGTGAATCGTTTTGGTTGTCGGGTAGACATCCCCGTGATCTCCCGGCGAACGTAGTAGTTGTGCCCAGCTTGGCCGTGATTTACACATCGAGTCACGTGATGCGCTGCACCCCCCGGTTGGTCTGGCACGTAGTCCCGCAATCGTGTGGTCTCGAATCGCTATCCGCACCGCACGGTTCCCCCTTGCGGCGTTAGGGTTCTGATCGTGTCCGATTCCGTTTCGATCGCCGTCTACTTCGTCGTGGGCTTCGCCGTCCTGATCGCGGTCGTGTCGGTCTTCATCGCGGCCCGGGCGGCGCGACTTGCGCGGGAGTCTCGCCGCGAGTATCAGCGAATCGTGCACGCTGACACTGATGTTGTCGATGCGCTGCTCGATCGGATCTCAGCGATCGATGCCTCGACCAAAACCGTCGAACAGCTCGCCGAACTAGTCCAGGTCACCCGTGATGATCTTGCGCATTCGCTGCGCCACGTCGCCGTCGTCCGCTACGACGCCTTCCGCGATGTCTCTGGCCGGTCGTCGTTCAGTATCGCGCTGCTCGATGACTCCGGCGACGGGGTGATCATGACGAGCCTGCACGGCCGATCCGAGACCCAGTTCATCGCCAAGGGCATCACTGACGCGCACGCCGACTCACTGAGCCCCGAAGAAGCCCAAGCCGTTGAGTACGCGTTGAAAGGAACCGACAAATGACCGACAACGTGAGCTCGACGGAGGAACCGAGCGGGTCTGCGCTAAGCGGATCTGCGCTGAACGGGTCCCCAGGCAACGATCTACCGGGCAAGGATCTGCCGGTCAACGGGGCGGGCTTGGCCGCGGGTGACAAGGTCGCGTACCTCGGCCCGCGCGGGACGTTCACCGAGGCCGCGATGGTGGCGATGCCCTCAGTGGGCACCGAGCAGGTCGCCGTGCCGATGTCGAGTGTGGACGCAGTGCTTGACGCAGTCCGAACCGGCGACGTCGCGGCCGGAGTCGTGCCGATCGAGAACTCGCTCGAGGGTCCTGTCACGACGACCCTGGATGCCCTCGCGCGTGCCGAAGCCCCACTCACCATCGTCGAAGAGTGGGCGCTGCCCGTTCACTTCGCGCTGTTGGTGCGCCCGGGCGTGGGCCTGGCGGATATCAAGCAGGTCGCGAGTATCCCGATCGCTGCGGCGCAGTGCCGCCAATGGCTGACCAGCAATCTGCCTAATGCCCATGTGATGGCCGCGCTGTCGACGGCGAGCGCCGCCCAGCGTCTCGCGCAGGAGAACCCCCCGCCCTACGACGCCGCGATCAGCCCAGCGATTGCCGCCACCCACTATGGCCTCGACGTGCTCGCCGAGGACATCGGCGACAACCCCGACGCCAGAACCCGCTTCGTTTTGGTCCGACGCCCCGGCACACCCCCGAAGCGGACGGGCGCCGACAAGACGACGCTGGTGCTGTTCATGCGCGCGGATCACTCCGGTGCGCTACTGGAGATCCTCACCGAGTTCGCGGTGCGCGGGGTCAACCTGACCCGCATCGAATCGCGGCCCACGCGGCGTCAACTCGGCGACTACTACTTCTCGATCGATTGCGAAGGCCACATTGACGATGCGCGGGTCGGCCAAGCGCTCACCGGGCTACGCCGTGTCTGTGCCGAGGTGCGCTACCTCGGGTCCTATCCGCGCCATGATGGCAAGTCCCCAATCGTGACGCCGGGGACGACCGACACCGCCTTCACCGACGCGGACGCCTGGCTCGCCGCCATCCGCGACCCCACCGATCCCCGCCACGCCTAACCCGCTTCTGCTTCTGCCGCTGCCGCTGCTTCTGCTTCTGCCGCTGCCTAACCCCGGCCAGCTGGTGGGCTTAGCTTTGCGCCATGTAGTCGACGGTGGATGTCTGGGTGAGAACTACTCCGGCTGTGGTGGCCAGGTCTCCGGCTACCTGCTCGGCTCCCCCTGCCACGGGCAGAGGTGCGGCTTGGGCGCTCGTTAGAGTGGGGTGACGAGCAGCGGCAAAACCGCTAACCGTCACCCCACTCTTCGCGGAATGCGTGTGTGATTGGGCGAACGAGCCCCAGGACTTGCTTAGCCCTTGATGACGCGGGTGGCACCTGCGTACAGGTTGCGCCACCACGGAGCGTTGACGCTCTCGATCCGGATGTCTGACCGCGGGTTGTTCGCACCGATCATCTTGCCCCTGCCGATGTACATCGACACGTGCTGTGAGCCGCCGGGACCCCAGAATAGGAGGTCACCCTTTTGCAGGTTGTTCTTGGAGACGCGTTTTCCCTTGCGCATTTGCGCGCCCGAGTAGTGCGGCAGGTACTTGCCCGCGACTGTCTTGTACAGCATTTTGGTGAACCCGCTACAGTCGAAGCGGCGCGACGACGATGCGCCGGCGACGTACTGGGCACCTGAGCGCTTCTTGGCTTTAGCGACCTTCACGAGGCGCTTACGGGTGTTGTGGGCCTTGGCGGCACGCTTCGCGCGCTTGTCGCCACGAGCCTGCGGTGCGGCTGGCGCACCGATCGTTGCACTGGATGCTGCTGGAGCCGCCGGAGTGACAGCGGTTGACGGTACGACGATGGCGGGGGTGAAGGTCAGAGCGCCGGCGGTCAGGATGACGGCTGGCACGCTGAAGCGAATGGTGTTTTTGCGCATGGAATAGCAACTCCTCGATCGCCACTTACCGGGTTAGCTGACGGGCTCGGGCTTCGAGTGCCCTACGTCGGCCGCAGGCAGCATCTCGCTACTCGCGGGTTTTCGATTCGCCCCAAAATGGTGCTTAGGTGGATCCGTGGTTGGGTCCCCGGTACTTCCGCTCCCACGTGGGCTAGGTGTGCCTGTGGGTCTTAGTCAACGTTGGTTCGCGCTGACCATGCGGATGTTTCAGTGGGTTGCCCGCGCCCTGCGCTTCGCAGTGGCGAGTAACGAACAACGAAAGCAAACGTAACACCAGAATTTGGTAAGGACGAACGTGTGGGTAAGCCTGTGGATTGCTGTAGGTGAAGTGATTCTCGCGCTATGTAGTCACCGCCTCGTGAAGCGTCAACGAAATCGGCCGAAATGAGATCGGCGTCACGTGACGTGGTTCACGTTCCTTTTTTCTATCCACAGGACGTCTGTGCCGTGTTGCTGGGCTCGGCAGCATCAACTCGTTTTCCCACGGTGCGATCGCCGCGGGAATCCTCAACGCGCTCCTGTGACCGGTGACCTCCGCTAGCATCCGTATCGTGCCTGATGCCACCTCGCCGCTGCTGCCGGTCCGCAAAGTTGCCATCGTCGGCATCGCTGGCGGCCTGCTCTCTGGACTATTCGGAGTGGGCGGCGGGATCGTGATGGTTCCACTGCTGGCACTGTGGCTGGGACTGGAACAACGCCGGGCAATCGCGACGTCGTTGATTGCGATCATCCCGATCGCGCTCGCCGGGATGATCGGCTACGCCGCTGGGTCCGCGGTGGACTGGGGAGCGGGGTTAGCGCTGGGTCTCGGGGGCGTGATGGGCGGTCAGCTCGGGGTGTGGCTGCTCCCGCGAGTCCCGGTTCGGATCCTCCAGGGCATCTTCGCGCTGATCTTGCTGTACTCCGCATATCGGTTGGTGTTCCCCGGCGGAGATGTCGGCAGCGGCGCCGGGCAATCCACCGATCAGCTTTGGCTGCTGCTCGTGGTCGTCGGTGTGGCCGCAGGGGTCCTCGCGGGGCTACTCGGTGTCGGCGGCGGAATCATTCTCGTGCCCGGGCTGGTGCTGCTGATCGGCGCGACCATCAACACCGCGCGCGGCACGAGCCTGCTGGTTGTTGTCTTCACTGCGGTCACTGCGTCCATCCCCAACGTGCGCAATGGCCGTGCCGATACTCGTGACGGCGTCATTGTCGGACTAGCCGGGGCGCCGGCTGCCTTGGTCGGCGCATTCTTGGGCCAGTCGTTGCCTGCGCAACAGGCGAGTTGGCTCTTTGCCGCCTTGCTGGTCTTTGCCGCGTCCCAGATGGGGATCCGGGCCGTGCGCACTCCCCGCTAGGTGCTCTCAGCGAGCAGCCGATCGATCAGGTGAGCGACTCCGTCATCGACGTTACTCGGGAGCACCCGATCGGAGCCGACGGAATCCAGGACCAACTGGTGGGCATTCGTGACCCCGAAACCTTGCCCGGCCCAGGCGAGCATCGGCAGGTCGTTGGGCATATCGCCGACCGCAACGACGTCGATCTGATCGATCCCATGACGGGTAGCGAGCCACTCCAACCCGCTGGCTTTGCTCACCCCTGCTTTGGACATCTCAAGTAGCACCGAACCGGACGTTGAATGGGTCACGGTGATGATCCCGGCGAGTTCGGTGGCGATTTGCCGGGCCACCACATCGGGATGATCGGGGTGGTCTTGAGGGCCGCGGGCGAGGAGTTTGATGACATCCCCAGGCTCGATGAGCTCCTCAACCGATCGCGTTTGAAGCTCCGGCGGCAGCGTCAGCAGATGAGGACGGAATCCGGCTTCGTGGCCGAACGCGGGCGGCTCGTCGCTTATTGGGCTGCCTACTTTGGCGCCGGGTGACTGCGCATTTGCTGCAGCCGGGGCAAGTGGATCGACGACGGGGACCGCCGAGCCGGCGCGCACATGTTCGACGGCAAACGCCGTCCCGGGTAGCAGCGTCCGAATCACACTGATCGCCTCGCGCAGCGAATCGTCGGGGATCGGAAACGTCTGCTCGACGGTCTTGGTGGACAGGTCAATAAGGACTGCACCGTTGGCCGCGACAGCCAACCCTTGCCACCCCGTCTGATGCAGGATCGGCGCGAGCCACCGCGGCGGGCGCCCGGTCACGAGGGTGATCGTCAGAGCCTCGAAGCGTGCCCGTTCCAGGGCCGCGAGCGTGCGTGCCGACACGGTCGCGTCAGGCAGCAGGAGCGTGCCGTCGAGGTCTGTCGCCAGCATTCGTCGCCGCATGTGACTCCTCCCCCCGCTAACTCGTCGGAGGCGTGAGGAACTCAGCACCGCCGAGATACGGGCGCAGGGCAGCGGGAACGCGAATCGACCCGTCGGCTTGTTGATGGTTCTCCAGCAGCGCGACGATGATCCGGGTCACCGCGCACAACGTCCCGTTGAGTGTTGCGACCGGTGAGATTCCGTCCGTTCCGCGTTGCCGAATCCGCAGGCGTTTGGACTGAAACTCCGTGCAGTTTGACGTCGATGTGACCTCGCGGTATCGCTCTTGGGACGGCACCCACGCCTCGCAGTCGAACTTGCGCGCCGCACTCGCCCCGAGGTCGCCAGAGGCAACGTCGATCACCCGGTACGGGATCTCCAGCGCATCGAGGAACTGCTTCTCCCAGCCCAGTAGCCGCTGGTGCTCAGCCTCGGCATCCTCGGGCGCGCAGAACGAGAACATCTCCACCTTGTCGAACCAGTGAACGCGGAAGATTCCCCGAGTGTCTTTACCGTGGCTGCCAGCCTCACGCCGGAAGCACGGGGAGTACCCGGCGTAGCGGCGCGGCAACGAATCAGCGTCGAGCACCTCGTCCATGTGGTAAGCCGCCAGCGGTACCTCGGCCGTTCCGACGAGGTACATATCGTCGGCCTCAAGGCGGTACACGTTCTCGGCTGCCTGACCCAAGAACCCCGTCCCTTCCATCGCCGCAGGCTTCACTAATGCGGGTGGGATGACCGGGGTGAAGCCATTCTCGCTGGCGAACTGCATCGCCAGGTTCACTAGCGCCAGTTCCAGGCGAGCGCCGATTCCGGTCAGGTAGTAGAAGCGGCTACCCGAGACCTTCACGCCCCTCTCGATATCGATGGCCTTCAACAGCTGACCGAGCTCCAGGTGGTCCTTGGGCTCGAACCCCTCCGCAGCAAAGTCGCGCGGAGTTCCGACCTCTTCGAGCGTCACGAAGTCCTCTTCGCCGCCGACGGGTGCGCGAGTATCGATGAGATTCGACAGCGAGGCAACGACCTTCTCGGCGGCCTCGTCGGCATCGCGTTGGGTGCCTTCCGCGGCTTTGACGGCCTCGGACATCGTCGCCGCGCCTGCCATGAGCTCATCGACCTGAGCCTGGATCGCGGGGCGTTGCGCATCGTCGGCCTTACGCAGTTGACCCTGCAGCGGCCCGATCTTCTTGCCGAGACCCTTCTGATCCGACCGCAATGCATCGAAGCGCGCACCGGCCGTTCGCCGCGCCTGATCGGCCGCCAACGCCACATCAACGAGGCCGGGATCCTCGCCCCGCGCCAATTGGGAAGCCCGCACGCGGTCTGGATCATCACGCAATACCTTCAGGTCAATCACGGAGCAAGACTAGGCCGCGCCCATCAATCGTTGCCGCCCACCGTCACCTGACGTCGGCGGCAGCGCCGACGCCGCTGCCAATCGGAGACCAGCGCAGCTCGATGTCGAACTGTCCGTCGTCATAGAACGACTCGACCATTAACACCGAGTCGATGGCTCCGAGCGGAATTAAACCGCTAGCCGGAATCACGACGCGAACGGGAACGGCTTGGCCAGGAAGTACCGTGATCCGCGACTCGGCGGCCGTCGGCATGTGAACGGATAGCGCTGTCAGCAACTGCGACACCGCCTCGGTGATCTCAGCGTTGGGTTCCATCCCGGGCCGCCACGGTGCAGCGGCGACCCCAAAGTGCAGGTTCGTCCCACGGTCGTGAGCGAGCGCGGCGAGTTCTCGCATCGGGGCGGCCAGCGGGCCGACCTCGTCGCTGTCGATGGTGAGCAAGTTTCGCAGGAGCCGCTCCTCAACGTTGACCTGTTGCTTGACGTCTGGGTCAGCGGGGTCAACGAGCCCGTCGTGGATGTTGGCAATGATCGAGCGACTCGCGGCCAGCGCGGTCATCAGTCGTCCCGTCACTTGCGTTGCGCGGTTGGCGGCGAGGAGCTCGGCCTCGACGGATTCCAGCTCGATCTCGCGGCCGACCTGAAGGTCGTCGGTGAACCGAATGAACGACTGCCGAACGACGAATAGTGCCGCCAAACTCGCCAGATCGGTGACGTAGTTCGCGAAGACCGCCGAGCCGCAATCCGCTGATTCGTTGAGGGCCAGTAGGGCGAATACCCCGGCCGTAGCGACGTAGGCGGCGTAGGGAAGTAGGGCTTGGATTGTGCCCCGGGCGAGCAACATCGCCGCCGCCGCCATGATCATTGCGAGGCTCGATCCGATGAAGGTCTCGGCCTCGACGGTGCACAGCCCGTAGCTGGACTTCACGAGTGTCATGACCACCGGAATGACCAGGCAGATGGCCAGTGTTGCGACCCACGGCATCGGCCACGGGCGGGACCGAGCGACGCTGGCGACCATGACGGGGATGAAGATCAAAAGCCCGATGGTGGCCGGGGATAGCAGTCCGATATCGGGTAACAGGATGGCCTCGAGGATGAACGCCCCGGCCAGCCACGCGACGATACGGAACGCCAAGACGGCCAGCGAGCCGTTCATCAGCTCGTCGTATTCGCTGGAGTTCACCTCCTGGGTTCGCTGCGTTGTAGCCGAGGGCCACCCGATGTCGACGCGGGTGCCGTCCCCATCCCACGAGGCCACCCGCGCATCAACCCCGAAGTGCGCAGCTCGCCGTTCAACCGACAGCGGCCCGACACTGCCGACGGTGAAGCCTTTGCCGTCATCGATGACGCTCACCCGGACGGTGTCGTCGTCATCGGTGATGCGGATCGTGGTGTTGGCGGCTTCGGAGTGCGAATGAATATTGAGGAGCGCGGCCCGGATGCAGGCCTGAATCCCAAAGAAGATACGGGAAGGAATCACTGTCGGCGGGAAGCTCGTCGAGTCGAACTCAACGACGGTATGGAGTCCGAGGGCAGAGGCTTCATCGTTGGCGAAGACGACGATTCGCGAGGCATCCATCAGCTCTGCCGACTGCCCAAGGGAGGAGGAGTCGAGCTGCGATAGGCACGCGCCTGCGCGTTGACGGACGCTGTCGTCGACCAGTCCTGAGCCCGGCGATGAGCCCAGGGTTGAGCCCAGGGTTGAGTAACGCAAACTCCGGAAGAAGTTCAGCACCGTGTCGTGTAGGTGGATCCGCAGGAGGTAGCGACTACGCACGCGCTGTTCGGCGCGTTCTGCCGCCGAGGAGGCATCGAGGGCGGTGTCGACGGCCGTATCTCGACGAAGCGCGTATCGTCGCCAGGTTGTCACGCCGGCGTTGATCCCCATCGAGATACCGATGGCATCCACAGTGATGATCAAGATGGCAGAGGTATCTGACCAATCCCTTCCTGGTTCCAGCCGGGCGTACATCGTCACCAAGGTGATCGCCGCCGTCGGGAAGATGACAGCGATTGCCCGCTTTGTCGGCAGGAGCAACCCAGCGATGACGCAGGAGTGCAAGAGCCACTGGGCGGTTAGGGGGAACTCACCGCTGGATGCAGTGGGGATTGAGAGCCAGACGCTGGCGATTGCCGAACCGGAATACACGGCAATGAGTAACCAGGACGGCGTGATGCGCAGCGCGAGCGTTGTCACCGCGAGGATCAAGACCGCGACCATCATCGCGTAGGTGTACGCACTGTTCGTGACGACATCGGTCGACGAAACCTGCGCGGCCATCGTCAGAATCCCGATTGCGGTCAGGATTCCCGCGACCCCGCGACGAGCGTTCTCAACGAAATCTGCCTCGGAGGGCCGATGGCTACGTAGCCGATCGGTGATCTCTGCGGTGGTCATGTGACGAGGCCGCGCCGGGTCGCTTCGCGCAACATGTGCGTCTGCGTCGGGACAGGACGACCGACTTGGAGGTGCTTCTCGCGGATCCGCTTCAGATGGGTCTTGACCGTGTTCGGCGAGATCCCGAGGCGGCGCGCGACCACGCTGATCTTCAAACCGCCAGCGAACAGAATCAGGACTTGCTGTTCCTTATCCGTGAGTGGCGGATTATTCAGAGATGACCCTGCGGTCAGCGCGCTAGCGATTGTCGCGTTCATGATCGGGTCACCCGCCAACGCGGCATCAACTGCAACGAGTAGTTCTGATTGGTTGGCCTCTTTGGACACGAAACCCAAGACGCCGAGGCGAACCATGGATCGGACGGTGTCGGGCTCCTGCATCGCCGAGAGGATGATGATGCGCGCACCCTTGCTGGCCAGCCCGGCGACTGCCTCGTTCGACGGCGGCTTGCCGTGCAGATTGAGGTCGAGGAGCACGAGGTCTGGTGTCGGGGCAATCCTGAGCACCTCAGCCGCGTCGTCCCCGCTGTAGACCACCCGAAGCCCCGGTCGGGCCGCGACGAGGGCGTCACCCAATGGTCCACGCAGAATCGCGTGATCATCGATGATTGCCACGGTGGCGGTGCCGATAGCGGAATCCGTACTGGACGCCGCCTGCTCCGGCGCCGTCTGCTCCGCCGTTACGTGCTCCGAAGACGTGTGCTCCGGCGCAGGGTCATCGCGTGGCGGCATAGTGGGGTAGCTACCCTTCGCTGTGAAATCGGCGTCGAATCATTACCCCGTGTGGTGCGAACCACCCGGTCGGCACCACCAACTCACGTGGTTACAGGCGCCAACCTGTTGCGCGAAGGCAACGCCCCTCCCCAGTTGGGGGTTGATCTTCGCGGACCTAAGATGATGTTAGACGCTACTGTGGAGTATTGGTAGCGCAATATCGTCCCCCACGTGGGTGACTCTCACGAGTGAGCACTGCAGAATGCGCGCTAGAGGTAGGGGCCGTTCGGGTTGTTGGTGCCCGGGATTGCCGCGCCACCGGAGTCCCCGGCCTCGCCGGAACCAAGCGCCATCTGGCGTTGCATCTCTTCCAGCTGCGCGCGAGCGGCCATTTGTTGGGCGAACAGCGCGGTTTGGATGCCGTGGAAGAGCCCCTCAAGCCAGCCGACGAGTTGAGCCTGGGCGATCCGCAGCTCAGCATCGCTGGGGGTCGATTCGTCGGCGAAAGGCAAGCTGAGACGGTCGAGTTCGGCGACCAGTTCCGGGGCCAGACCATCTTCAAGTTCGGCAATCGAACGGGCGTGGATCTCTTTGAGCCGCGCCCGGCTGGCATCGTCGAGCGGAGCATTGCGGACTTCTTCGAGCAACTGCTTGATCATGCTGCCGATCCGCATCACCTTCGCTGGTTGCTCGACGAGTTCGGTGATGTTGCGTTCATCGGAGTCAGCCACGTGCTTGGCCAGGGCGGTGCTGGGTCCGTCGTGGGGCTCGGCGTCTTGGTCGGCCTCTACGCCGTCGCTGCCTAGGCCAACTGAGCTGTTCGAGCCGTCGGTTTCGTTTGACCCAACAGACCCGCCAGACCCACCAGACCCGCCGGAGCCGTCGGGTCCGTTTGACCAGCCAGACTCACCAGACCCGCCGGTTCCGTTTGCCTCGTCTGAGCCGTCGATGAGGACGGGATCGCGGCCAACGTGGGCGCCACCAAATGATTCGTGATCAACAGGTCCGGGGAACATGTCCGCCATTCTCGCGTGCACTACGTGTGCTCAGATCGTCAGGATCAGTTTGCCTGTGTGCGAGCTAGCTTCCATCTGGTCGTGGGCGGCAGCGACCTCGGCAATCGGCATCACTGCCTCGACGATCGGGATGATGGAACCGTCGCCGAATAGCGGCCAGACATTCTCCGCGACCTCGTGGCAGATCGCGGCTTTCTGCGCTGCTGGCCGACCGCGCAATGAGGTGGCGCACACCGTCCCGCGCTTGCCTAATAGCGCGCCGATATTTAGTTCCGCTTTGATCCCGCCTTGGAGGCCGATGATGACCAGGCGCCCGTCGGGTGCGAGCGCTGCGACGTTGCGTTCCAGGTACTTCGCGCCCATATTGTCGAGGATGACGTTGGCGCCGCGGGACTCCGCTTTGATGACCTCAACGAAGTCCTGATTGCGGTAGTTGATGCCGATATCGGCGCCGAGTTCTAGACAGCGCGCGACCTTGGCATCGGAACCGGCGGTGATGGCCACAGTCGCTCCGATCGCTTTGCATAGTTGGATGGCGTGGGTACCAATCCCGCCGGCGCCGCCGTGGAGGAGCACGAGTTCACCGGGTTCCAGACGAGCGACGTTGATCAGATTCGACCAGACGGTACAGGCGACTTCAGCTACTCCGGCCGCGGTCACGAGGTCAACGCCTGGCGGCAGCGACATCAACTGGCCAGCGGGAACGGCGACCTGCTCGGCGTATCCGCCACCCGATAGCAGCGCACAGACCTCGTCGCCGACGGTCCACTCGGTAACGTCTGCACCGATCGCGGCAATCGTCCCGGAGCACTCGAGACCGAGGATGTCCGAGGCGCCCGGCGGCGGTGGGTAGAAGCCCATCCGCTGCATGATGTCCGCGCGATTAACCGCCGTCGCCGCGACGTCGATCAACACCTCGTCGTCGTTCAGTTCGGGATCTGGAACTTGCGCCCACGCCAGTTGCTCGGAACCCCCGGGCTCGGTCACGGTCACGGCAAACATGTGGGCTCCTTAGGTCTATTCGTGGCTCCGGGTCGCAGCTCGGGCGAATCGGTCGGCATTCGAGCCGTTTTGCCCACCCTGTACAGCGGTCGAAGCGTTAGCGGCCGGAGCATGAGGGGTGGACGTGAGGGCGTGGACGTGAGGTCGTGGGCGTGAGGTCGTGGGCGTGAGGGGTTGGGCGTGAGGGGGTGGACGTTAGGGGGTGGGGCCGCGGTCGCCGATGTGGCGGATCGCGACGATTCGGTCCTCGTCCTGCAGGACGCGTGCCTCGGGTTGGTCGAAGCGGTGGACTTGGCCGTCGCGGACGACCGCGAGCACGATCTCGCCGCGGTCGGCAAGGTCACCAACCATTAGCCCGACCTCGTGCGGTTGCAACTCACGTTCGCGGACTTCCAGGCCCTCACCGGGATCGAGGAGATCCTCCATGATCGAGCCTGCGGTGGGCGACACGAGCGAGATCCCCATGAGGCGGCCAGCGGCCTCAGCGGTCGTGATGACAGCGTTGGCGCCGGACTGTCGAAGGACCGCGACATGCTGAGCCTCGCGGACGGCCGCAACGACGGTCGCCTTCGGTGCGAGTCGCCGAATGTTCAGCGTGATGAGGACAGCCTTGTCATCAGAGTCGGGAGCGATGATGGCCCGCGCGCAGCGGGTGACGGCGGCACGTTCAAGGATGTCGTCGCGGCGGGCGTCGCCGACGATCCCAGTACAGCCCAATGTGGTCGCGTCTTGGATCTCACTGGCGTTCGGACTGATCACCACGATCTGGTGCGGATCGCCACCATCATCGATCAGGGTGCCGACGGCGGACTTCCCCTTCACGCCGAAACCGACAACGATCGTATGGTTCTTCACGCGCTTCCTCCAACGTTTTTCGCGGTACTCGGCTTGGGTCCGCTTGGTGAGAACTTCTAGCGTGCTTCCGACGAGGACGATCAGGAACACGATACGCAGTGGTGTGATGACGACGGCCGAGATGAACCGGTCGAGGTCCGAGGACGGAACGATATCGCCGTACCCCGTCGTCGACAGCGACACGGTGGCGAAGTAGAACGCGTTCAGGAGCGAGATGGGTTCGCCGGGGTTTTGCGAGTCGGTGTAGCCGTCGCGGCCGATGTAGACCAGCGCTGTCGCCAGGAACAAACAGCCCAGGGCAATGCCGCCGCGGATGAGCAGAGCGTTCCCGAGTCCCGAGCGGTGCCCGGGGAAGAAGACGTCCCTCACCGTTGAGCTGTCGCTAGTTAGCCCTTCGGTGTTCGATGTCTGTTCTTCGGAGACTTTGCCTGCCACCCCCCAAAGCTAGACCGCTACATGCCGGTGTCGCCTGCCGGTGGCGGTTCTTAGCGCGATCAACCGCGATCGTGACCCTGCGCGCGAGTGGAACTGGGCGCAAACCAGGCTCGCTGGGAGCTCGGTCGAGCCGGGTGAAGTCCGGTCGAGATCTACGACATCGGTAAGACGTATGCCGGTTCGTTGCGCCGGATACCGCCCGGTGGAACCACCGCGATGCCGTCGGCGCGGGATAGTGCGAAGAGCCCACCGGGTCCGCCGGGGCTGATGATCGCCACGTCCTGGCCGCGATCGCCGACGTGGCGCACCGGGACCAGCGTCGTCGCCTGGCGGTCGCCGAACACGGTGTCAGCCATTCGCGATCGGCGGATTGGGTCGGGGCTTCTGGTGAGCGCGGCGATGATCGGCGCGAGCAGCGTCAGAATGGTCGCGACCGCGTCCGCCGGAACCTCGCCGCAATGGATGAGGGGGCGGCCATCTTGGAGTTGCGCGAGCAGCATCGAGCCGCCGGGTTTGCAGGCGACACCGTCGACAAGGATGTCGGCCTTCATCCCCGCCAGCACCCGCCGGACTGCGCCACCGCTGGCCGGACCGGCCGTGATGACGACGTCGCTGATCAGGTCGTCGATGACATCGATGAGTTCGGCGTCGCCTTCGGTGACCCAGCGCGCTGGCTGGCAGCGGGCGCCGATCCCGGCGATCCAGCCGGGGAGCGCGGGGCTGACGGCATCACGTGTCATACCCGAGCGCGGAATCCCCGTCTGCAGTACCTCGCTGCCAATCCGGATGAGACCGACGGTCGGCATCGGAATGATCGAGAGGTGATCGTGGCCTGCAGTCGCGGCCAGCGCGGCGACGGCGGGGGTGACGCGGTCACCTGCGGGCAGTAGTTCGGTGCCGTAGGCCGCGTCGCTACCGCGCGGGCGGACACCGCTGCCGGGTTCGATGCGCGAGTGGTTGCGGTCGGAATCGCGGACTTTGAGGAGTTCGCCCTCGACGATGCAGCGGCTAGCGGCGACGACGCCGGTGACCCCGGATCCCAGCGCTTCACCGGCCGTGACCGGCGTCGCTTGACCATCGCGCAGGAGTTGGTGGGTGGTGGATTCGTGATATTCCAGCCCGGCGAATAGGTCGCGCCGCGAGGCGGTCCGGATCCGCCAGGGACCTGGTCCGGCGATTGCCCAGCCCTCGACGAGCGAGGTGTCGTAGGCGGGGATGTCGGACAGGGCGAGTAGCGGATCGGCCAGGACGCCGCCGACGGCCTCTTCGGGGGTGGCGACCACGGGATCGAGTTCACGCCTAAAGGACGCTGCTCGGTCGCGGGCTTCGTCCCACGCGCAGGTGCGATCGTCGTTGGTCGCGGGTCCGTCGGTCACTGGCACAGGGTGCCGAATCGCGTTGGCCGCCGTGGACCCCGGGGGGTGCGTTGGTGACTGCGGCGCATCGCGGCGACCTCCGGGATGCGCGCGCAGACCTTGGTAGCGTCCGACTCCGATACCGTCGGGGACGAACGCGCCGAGCCCGATCGCGGCGGGCTCTGACCCAGCCGGGACCAGTGCTCGGCACTAGCTCGCGGCCCGTTGCCGCTGGTCGGCGGATTAGTGTTCGTCGCCGGATAGGCCCGCGTGACGGCGGTGCATTGCCTCGCTCGCGCGGTTCATCCCGACGATCGTGACGGACTTACCTTTGGACGCGTACTTGGTCTCGATGGAATCCAGCGCGGCCACGGTCGAGGGGTCCCAAATGTGCGCGTCAGACATGTCGATCACGACGTTGGTGGGGTCGTTTGCGTAGTCGAACTGGAAGACCAGATCGTTGCTGGAGGCGAAGAAGAGCTCACCAGTGACGCGGTAGATCCGAGTGTCGGAGTCCGGATCGAGAATCGGCTCGACCTCGGACATATGCGCGACGCGACGGGCGAACATGACCATCGCGACGGTCACACCGGCGATCACCCCGATCGCCAGGTTGTGCGTCACGACGACAAAGAAGACGGTCACCAACATGACGAACGTCTCGGTCTTCGGCAGGCGTTTGAGGGTGGAGGGCTGAATGCTGTGCCAGTTGAAGGTGGCCGCCGCAACAATCAACATGACCGCAACAAGCGCGGCCATCGGGATGATCGCGACGATGTCTCCGAGGGAGACCACGAGAATCAGCAGGAAGACACCAGCGAGGAACGTCGACAGTCGGGTCCGCGCGCCGGAGACCTTGACGTTGATCATGGTCTGACCGATCATCGCGCAGCCACCCATGCCACCGAAGAAGCCGGTGATGATGTTTGACGCGCCTTGGCCCCACGACTCGCGGGTTTTGTTGGAGTGAGAGTCGGTGATGTCGTCGACCAGTTTGGCGGTCAGCAGCGATTCGATGAGCCCGACGAGGGCGACGCCCAGGGCATAGGGCGCGATGATCTGGAGCGTCTCGAAGGTGAACGGGACGTTGGGTAGGAGTAGCGTCGGCAAGCTGTCGGGCAGGTCGCCCTCATCGCCGACGTTCGGGACGGCGAGGTTGGCAGCGACCGTGACGACGGTCAGAAACACGATCGCGACGAGCGGGGCGGGCACAACGGTCGTGACCTTCGGCATGAGCCACATGATGAGCAGGCCGACGATCACCATCGGGTAGACCAGCCACGGAACGTTGATCAGCGACGGCAGCTGCGACATAGCGATGAGGATCGCCAGCGCGTTCACGAAGCCGATCATCACGCTGCGCGGGATGAACCGCATGAGCTTGGCGATCCCCATAAGCGCGAGGCCGATTTGTAGGAGCCCGCCGAGGATCACGGCAGCGAGCAGGTACTCCAGGCCTTGGGAGGCGACCAGCGGAGCGATCACCAGCGCGATGGCGCCGGTGGCTGCGGAGATCATGGCGGGACGGCCACCGAGGAATGAGATCGAGACCGCCATCGTGAAGGAGGCGAACAGGCCGACGCGCGGATCGACCCCGGCGATGATGGAGAACGCGATGGCCTCGGGGATCAGCGCAAGCGCGACGACGAGGCCCGCGAGGGTTTCGGTGCGGATAACGCGCGGTGTGAACTTCTCGCGGGTCGCGCGCAGGCGCGCCTTGGGATCCCAACTGCTGGGCGGGAGGGAGTCGATTGCGGGTGAAACGGTCAAAATGGGCCTTTCGTGGGGCAACGTGCACAAACCAACCGCCCACCATAGCCTCCGTCGCGCTCACAACCCCCGTTCGTGACCCGGATCATGCGCATTTAGTGGGTGACGCGCGGTGGTGTGGGCCGTTTCGTGCTGGACCCCGTTTGTCTCGGGGAACATTCGCGGGCTATAGCAACAACGATGTTCCCACGGAGTTGCGCGGGCGCAGGGCGGTGCGGGCGCAGGGCGGCGCGAACCAGCCGAATCGCGAAATGGAGCACGTTGAGGCGGGGAGTCACCCTGTTGACTCATGTCAAATTGCCCGCGTAGCCAGAGTCGTTGACTCATCTCGGATTGCCCGCTTAGAGGTTCCGGCGATGGTGGGTTTTTGTCGGGCTGCGGACTTGGCGATTGTGAGCGTGAGTAGCTCAGCTGTGAGTGCCTGGATCTGGCGCTGAATGGCCGCTGGGTTCAGATCGTTGTACGTTTTGGCCATCGTCT
>Ga0209491_10006204_pt1 | contig 16773 bp, 20 predicted proteins | sample BON02_FD_187213 | JGI IMG/M metagenome (GOLD analysis project Ga0209491, IMG submission 187213) | Freshwater microbial communities from Lake Bonney liftoff mats and glacier meltwater in Antarctica - BON-02 (SPAdes) (version 2) | ecosystem: Environmental > Aquatic > Freshwater > Ice > Glacier...
GGAGGGCGGGGATGGTGGTGCTGTGGACGATGAGGATGATTTGGAGGTGATTGAGTAAAGCGAAGGGGAGAAGGCGTTTCTGAGGAGAATTCCCCCCAAAAAAAATTGAAGAAAGGAAAAAAAAACAAAGAATTTATATTTATACAGACAGACAGAAAAGACCTGGAACTGGAAGGGAGTAGTAGAACAACATTAAGAAGAAGGAGACGAGAAGCAAACCAAAGAAGTCCAAAAAGCAAGAGTTGATGAGATACGTTTGGCACAAAATTGTCTTCTCTCTTCTTTATACAGCCTCTACATATATATATGGATATGCATACGTACACGCACACAACCTTCTTATAACTTCTTAACTCCTCCTTCTTCCTTACCACCACCCCCTCCTCCTCCTTTCTCACCACTGCCATGATGACCATACCCTTTCTCATGCCGATGCGCCAACCAACTCGACCCCATCAACAACCCACACCCCACGGTGTTATACGCCCGTGACTCCTGCATCCACATAAGCACCTCCTCAAGCCCCGGATAATTACTCATAAATATCAAACTTAGCCCCCCCAAACTCATGGCCGCCAAGGGTAAATTTCGATGCATTAACCAATTAGCTAACGTGGTGGTACTCCCTATCGGCAACACAACATACAAAGCGACGCTGTGTGAAATAGCGTGTATGTCCATCCCTCCCAAGTATTCAGCGGCGGGTAAAACAGCGAGCAGGACGGGGAAGACCGTGCAATCAATCGCGCACAACACACTGGCGACCATTGTAAAGGTCGCGAGGAGCTCTCGGTTCCGACCCACGATGCCGTTCTCGTCCGCTATTGGGTGCGCGTGGTGATAGGGTAGGGCGGATGCGGCTGCTGCTTTGGTGGAGGTTGTGGGTGCTTCGTCCTCTTTATCTTTGTGTGGAGCAGAGCCGGCTGACGTTGACGAGGATGGGGCTGGGCTGGTGCTGGTGCTGGTGCTACTGCTGCTGCTACGATGACTGCCGCCGCTCCTACGAATGGGCAAAGCCACCAACGATCGCCACCGCCGCCCAGCTCGTCCTACGCCTCTGTCGCTAAATGTGCCGGAGGTGTGCAAGGCGTGGGATGGCGGGTGGTGCTTGTGGTGGCTGCCTTGGTGCGACGCTAGCGGGGTTTGCAGGAGGAGGCAGGACAGAGTGCTGCTTCTAGATGCGAGACGGGTGGCACCCGCCCGTACCCCCATGAGCCTCAGGCCGGTCCGGGAAGAAATGGGCAGCATGCTGCTCCTCGTGGTTGTGACGTGATGCGCGTGGTGCCTGTGCTTTGGAAGTGTGGGGTGGGCTTTGTAGGTCGAGGAGATGGGGCATGTGGAAGCAAGCAAGTAGTGCACGCCACGAACGCCTAAGCAGCCATCATGCATCGACGCTGCCTGTATTTTGCTTTGTCTCTCACCACACCCCGCGCTCACCCCCACCATGTCCACCCACGCACAGGTGACGACAAGAAGCCTGGGCGGCATGCGGCAATGAGCGTCCGCAGCTAGAGTCAAAACAAGACACCAACGCCTTGGCTAGAGCGGGAGGAAGGAAGCAACGCAGGAAGAAGTCGTGATCGTGATGGCAGCCGCATCGACGACCAGCCCAGCCCCGCCCCAGCTGGTGAAGCAGGCCGAGTTGGTCCAGTTGCTGGGCCTTCTGTATGTACGTAGCTCGTAGTTGGGTTGGTCTGTCTGTTGTTGCGTCGGTTGCTCTGAGCAACGGATGTCGACTGCCTCCCCCCTAGCCTCCCCTCCCTCCCCTGGCCCCTAGCCTCCCCCTCCCTCCCCCCTTGGCCTCCCCTCCACCACTAGATTACACGTGCCTTCTTGAGACATTGGTATTGCTTCGCACATCCTGCATCCCCTTCTCTTATCTATGAATCTAAGGACGGGCGTCAATCTCTAACTATCCTCCTTTTTTACCCCTCCCCCCGACCTTCCCATTCCACACCCACTACCAGGATGAAAGCGCCCCCATCGAACATGGCCTCCGTGCCTTCGAGCGTCACTTCCCCAAACCCGACCGTTTCCGTATCGGCTGCGGCCTCTGCATCCTACTACAAGATCAACTTCTCACCCGACCACAGCGTCTCGTCGCCTTCGCCATCCTTCAAGACATGTACAAAACCCACCCAAGCGGCAGCGTAGGCAACCCCTTCCTCCCCTTCTTTCTCGCGGCCTTTGAACAAGGCGCGGCTGGTGGAGGTGGGGGGGACGACGATACCGCTGCCCTTGGGTTGGCTGAAAAGCTGTTTGTCGCCGAGTTGCTGTTGAATCCTCCGGGGGCGAGTGCTTTGCATAAGGAAAGCCCGCAAGTGTTGCTTGCTCGGTTACGGCAACGACAAGGATTAGAGAGCGTGGAGCTGCTTCAGAATCGCCTGGTGCCAGCATTAACGGCATTGAAGAAAGCGTATATGGGCACACCTGGGGCGGCGCAAGCGATGCGAGGGTTGAGAGGGTTGGGGGTATGGCCGGAATTAAGAGATCCGGTGCTGGGGAGTGGAGGGAGGGGAGGAGGGGGTGATGGAGGGATGGATGACTTTGGCGCCGGGTTGGCGGGAGGAGCAGCGGCGGCAGTAGCAGGCCAGCAGCAGCAGCAACAACAGCAGCAGCAGCAGTTGTTGCAGCATGCGGAGCCGGGGACGTCGCTAAGTCAATTAGGGTTGGAGGGGGAGGAGGATTTGGGAATGCTTTCACTGTTGAGTTTTGAGCCGGAATTTGTGAGGCCGCCCCCGCCAGTGTTGGAGGTGGGGGAGACGGAATGGATTTGGTTGAATCCTGATTATGCCCCGAAGTTGTTGTGGGATGTGGCGATGGGCCAGGATGATAGTAAAGGGGCCGAGGTGAGAGAATTGATGGCAAAGGCCTTTAAGGGTCCTTTAGTCCCGCAGCAGCAGCAGCAGGTGTTGAGAGAGCTGGAGAGCGATGCACGGTTGGTGCATCATTGTGGGTTGACCCCGCAGAAGCTGCCGGAGTTGGTGGAGAACAACCCGATGATTGCGATTGAGTGCCTGTTGAAGCTCATGGGTTCCAGTCAGAAGAATGAGTATTTGTCGGCGTTGGTTAATATGGAAATGTCGTTGCATTCGATGGAGGTGGTGAATAGGCTTACGACGGTCGTGCCCTTGCCGACGGAGTTTATTCATTTGTATATCTCGAATTGTATTTCGTCCTGTGAGAACATCAAGGATAAGTACATGCAGAATCGCCTGGTTAGGTTGGTATGTGTATTTTTGCAGAGCCTGATACGGAATAAGATTATTAATGTTCAAGATCTTTACATTGAGGTGCAGGCATTTTGTATCGAGTTTTCCCGGATTCGGGAGGCGGCGGGCTTGTTTCGCTTGCTCAAGACGTTGGAATGAAAGAAAGGATGAAAAAGAAGAACAAAAGAAGACATGAGAAAAATACACAACAAAGGCATAAGCTCCGTTTCTTCTCATTTGTTTAACATCACATTGCCTCGTGCTACCAAGTCGTCGTCCAGATAGAATGCCCTCAAGCTCTGCATGCCAAGTGTGTGTGCACCAGCAATCAGAAAAAGGACGCCACCCTTTCTGATCCTATTGCTTGTTGGAGCAGCTGCTGCTTAGCCAGCACTCCGCTCCCACCCACTGCATTCCGACGCATGCCTTGCCCTCTGGCCATTCCTGCGTGAGGTGTGGGAAGGACGGGGGGAGAATGAGGTGGAGGCGACGATGCGGCCATCGAGGTCTTTGCCTGCCTTTGGCTGCCCACGCGCTGGCTGCGTTTGCGCCTGCGTCTAGCTATTCTACAAGCCCAAGCAGCAGCCAATGGTCTTGCACGATTGGGCGACGAGGGAGGGGAGTGATCATGCACTGACTGTGGAGCATGAGCGTCAAATCCCACTCCCACACCCACACCACCACACACCACACAGCGCAACACAAAAGCACCACATTACGCACCGTAACAAGAAGGCTACATTCGCTATGGCGGCCTCGGGGGGCTTCGTGCTCACCGATGAGCAGAAGGAGGCCTTCCTGTCGCGCCTCGTCTTCTGCCCGACAAAACTCCCAAAGGGCGTCCTGTTTACTTTACCACGGCCAGTGTGCTGGGTGCGACCTTCTACGCTGCATGTGGCCTCGCTTGGCCGGGAATTATAGCGGCACTGCCCTGCTTTGAGGCCGTGGCCCCGAGCTTGCCCGACCTACTGCCACGGCCAAATGATATATTCGCCAACCCAGGTATGGCAAAAGATACTTTGTGAGGTTGGTCCTCTTGCTTGTCCTCCCTCCCACCCTCCCTCCCGCCCGACCTCCCCACCCTTCGTTCCCCACCCTTCTGTAAGACTTCAGAATACGTTCGAAAACATACTAACCCTTCCTCTCCTACTTATGCAGAATACGTACGCATTCGCATTCGTGTGCCTGCATGGGGCTGCTTGCCAATGTACTGGCCCATGGAAAATCGAAATACACCCCAACTCAAGAAGCAGCATTTCTAATGTGCCTTTTAATGCCAATTACTTATAGTGTGCCTTTTAATACACCCACACTCACCTACACACCCCTCTTCTTCACACAGATACATGCACGGAGCACGCTGCCAGTCGTCGGTTTTGACTGTGTCTTCGTCTTCTTCACACCTGTATGTCATCGTCCGCATCGTCCGTTGAGCATCAAAACCTCCCCAACCCCTTCACTCTCACCCCTTCCTCTCACCCCTTCACACCTCACCCCTCCTTACAAGCACACATCCACGACACACAACCACACGCCCTCCTCACGTCAAGCGCACGGGGAACGCCGTCTTCACTTCCTCCTCCTCCTTCTTGTTTTCGCCTCGTTCGGTCTCATCATCTATCGCTGATTTTGCCGCTCACACCCTCCCCTCCCCATCTCTCCCACCCCCCCCTCCCTCCCCACACAGGTGGCCAAGGAGGACGCCATCAGCACCTCCTCAGTGCCTGCCTCATCATCATTATCACCTGCCCTTCGTGAGCGGTACCTGCCCTTCGTGAGCGGGGAGACGCAGCTCGCCACACTGCCTGCCCGCCCGCTCGCCCGCCAGCTGCCCCTGTAATCATGTCCCAGAGCTCAGATGCAGGGATGTCTATGGCGTCCCCTCCGTCCCAGCTTACACCGACAGGACGTTCTCCCTTCATTGGAGGAGAGGATGTGCCACTATACGATACCGAAGAGGAAGTGGAGGAAGAAAGCCAGGAGAGCGGTAGTGAGGGGGAGGTAGAGGATCACGGGTTAGACGACGAGGAGGGTACTATTATGTGTGTTGTGTGTAAGAAGGATTGGGTCGTGCCGGAGGGGAAGCGGTATATAGTGAATGTATGGCAGCAGGAGGGGGTGTGGCAGTGCATCATGGCCTTCTGGGACGATGGCTGGCCCACAGTGAAGTGTAAGGAGAAGCGGGGACGGAAGCGGAAGAGTATGGGTTGAAGCGTAGGACAATCAGACTGTTGTTGGGCGTGGGCAAAAGGGAATGTGGCTGACGAAGATCGACAAAAGTTAAAAAAAAGGAGACAGCGATCGATTTTGTTCTTGTCTGGTGTAAAATGTGTCAAAAGAAAAAAATAATACAATTTTTTCTTTTTTTGGGCTTGATCTATGCAAGTTGCTGGTGCTCCAGGGTGAGGCTACTGATCCTCCTCCTCCTCCTCCTCCTCCTGCTGCTGCTGCTGCTGCTGCTGCTGTCGTCGTTTCTAGTCCTCTTCTCTCCCCTACTCCTTGCCCGAGCCAAAGGCCTTGTCACGAGAGCCGCCTAGTTGCTGCATGCTCCCAAAAATGCCCTCTCGGTACTCTCACAATTTGTCGTCTTGTGCCGTATGACAATAAGGAAGTGTCGTGATGATAGACGAGGCCTTGACAGACCCCTTAAACACAAGCACAAGGAGCCCAATGTTTACCTAACAAGGCACAAAGACAAGGACTTGAGAGCACGCGAGGGGGAGGAGTTTTTTGCGCGTACGTGGCGTTGTGTTGTCTTTCCTGCTCACTATTGAAAAGCATCAACAAGCACGCAAATGAGTGCCCAAACAGACAAAAACACAACGCAAAGGAGGGCTTTGAGAGCTAGGATCAACAAGCAAGCAGCTATATGTGTTTGGGGAATTGTGCCTTTAGATTTTCCTTCGCATGTGCAGGCAAACAGTAAAAGCAAGAACTCCAAAAACATCCATTCATGCTCGTCCGCATATCCTCTAGCGTCTAAAACGGCCCTTTCTTCTTTAAATGTGGTGCCTTCTGTCTATCTACCTATCAAACCCCCCTTTTCCCCTTCCTCTTCCTCCCTCCCTCCCTCCTCCCCTCCTCCTCACAACAAATCCATCACCAACTGTGCATACTCCTTCTCCTCCCCCGTCTCCTGCGGTAAGTACTCCCCCACCTCCTCCCTCGTCGCCCACACAAACTCCTCCACCCCCTCCTCCACCACCCTCCCCCTCCCCTTCAAATGCTGCGCCCTATAGAAGAAGACCTTCTCTCCATACACGTCCCCTCCTGCTGCTGCTCCTGCTGCTGCTGCTCCTGCTGCTGCTGCTCCTGCTGCTGCTGCTCCTCCTGCAGGCACCTTCCAATGCATCCCTACAGGAGCATTCGAGGGCACATACGCCTCAAATTTCTCCCCCAAAAACCTCCCCACCGTCGCCTCATGAGTCCTCCTCATCGATCCCCCTCCCTCCTTCACTCCTTCCTCCAGCACCGCCATAGGTACATCCCACCTCCCCCCCGTCACTGGGCCCTTGACCAACAGAAATAATCGTTCACTTAATGCCCTGTTTAAGGTTGTGCGGTCATTCAAGCGATCTGCTTTAGTCACGCGTGGGGCCAGCTTGAAGGGAAGCTCGGGGAGGACTTCGTCGTCGGGTCGGTCTAGCTCGTTGGCTTGCCCCATCAGGTCGAGTTCTTTGGGGAAGACCTGGGGGAGGGGAGGGAGGGAGGGAGGGAGGGAAAGGGAAAGTGTTAGTGACGCGTAGTGCTGCTAGCTTGAAAGGCAGCTCGGGAAGGCCTTCATCGTCGGGTCGGTCTAGCTCGTTGGCCTGCCCAATGAGGTTGAGTTCCTTGGGGAAAACCGAAGGGAGGGAGGGAGGGAGGGAGGGAGGGAGGGAGGGACAGGGTGGCACAAAATGAGACACCAGGCGCTATGGCGCGCGATTAAGGATGCCAAGTTGCGGGCTCGCACCAAGAGGGCGCTCCAGGACGTTTCGTCGGACAGACCGACATTTACGGAGCTCTCGAAGATAATGAAGAAATTGGATCGCGTTCATCTTCGCTGGAGGAGGCGTTCACGCTCGCCCGATCCAGCATCTTCATGATCTTCGAGAGCGCCTTTCATGTCGGTCTGTCCGACGAAACATCCTGAAGCGCCCTCTTGGTGCGAGCCCGCAGCTTGGCATCCTGAATCGCGCGCCACAGAGCCTTGCGCCACAGCTGCCACATCCATGCCTGAAGGCGCAGGGCCGAAGGCGAGAGTCAAGCCCCGAGGATGGCGAGACGGACCCACTCCTCATAAAGCTGCTCGTGCGACCCGTTGTACTGCAGCTTAAAGATGTTGGTGGTGGCGTAATCCTTGCCTTCCTTAGAAGCCAGGTGGTGGAAAAGAGAGTCAAGCAGGACGTCGGGGTGACGGAACGTCTCCCGGTTCTGCGCGCAAGGCCGCAAACAGAAATATATATTAGAAAGTGAAAATGCAGGAAGGGAGGAACGGAAATAAAAGAAAGGAAGTAGGAAAGGAAAGCTCTTACCTTGCCGCGCTTCATAAGCTCCTCCTGCAATTGATATAGAGAGACCGCCTCCCAAGCCTCACACAGGATAAAGAGCAAGATAATAAGGATTCAAGGGCAAAAAAGGGACAAGCCAGTACACGACGTTAAAAACACTCTCTCTATATAAAACAAACTTACCTTGCCGTGCTTCATGATCTCTTCCTGCATCTCCATGTAGGCCGCCTCCCAGGCCTCGGGCTCCTTCATGATGATGGGCAGACGCTCCACGATGCTGTTTATGTTGATGTTTAAGAATGATGAAAGGTGAGGAAGAGGGAGTAGTGATGACGAATAATGACATGTGCAAATGAATCGAGGCTAAGTAAAGCGGATAAGAAATGCAGCAAGTGCAATCGTGAGAGAGACCCCAAAATCCTCCATCCACGTACCTAGCAGCGACGATGCGCCAGGGTAAATTAGCTTGCTTAGCCGCCACTTCATGCTTGGCCAGTTGCTCTGCCCGGTTCTTGAGGTACGCCGCCGTTGCCGAGGGCCGCTTGCCCTTCTTCTTCTTGGGCTTGAGGCCACCCTTCCTGGTCTTGGTGGCGGACGCGGCCGCCGCTGCTGGTGGTGGGGAGGATGGTGGTTGGGGGGCTTTCTTAGGCGTGGCCTTGGCGGCCGTGGCGAGGGCTCTTCTGGCGCTGGTGACTACTGCTGCTGCTGCTGCTGCGGGGAGGGTGGTGGAAGAGGCTGATGTGCTGCTGCTGCTTGGGATGATGGTGGAGGAGGCAGGCCGGCTGGCACCGAGCACAAGCGTCCTTCCGCCTGCGGCCCCGCGCCGTAACCAAGATTGCAGCATTCCTGTCATGTCTGGGTACGTGCGGAAGGGTGTAGGTGGGAGAGGCGTGAGGTGGAGGCGTACCAAGGGCATGAGTGGCTGGACGACAAGCAAGAAGGGCAAAGGATCCATGATGGCGAAGCCATTGCGTGTTCAGAAACCTCCTCCCTCTTTCTTTGCACACTTGTCCACGTCCACACCACGCGCTCATGCACGCCCTACACACCCATCCCACGCCACGACAGGCAGCATGGCCGCAGCAGCACCCCGAAGTCCTGGCCAGCGTCGTCGGCCGCGGGATTTCTTTCCACCAGAAAGTCCTGGGCAGGACCGTCGACCGCACGTGCTCTTGGCCGCCACGGGAAGCGTGGCGACGGTCAAAGTGCCTGAACTCGCAGTGCGCTTGACCAAGGACATCTCAGCAGAAGTCAAAATTGTCCTGACGGCGTCCGCGCGGCACTTTTGGGACCGTGCCAAGACCTATAATCCCGTGGCCTGGGCAGAAGTTGAGGCGTTGCAGGACGAGATCATGGTGTTGGAGGACAAGAACGAGTGGGAGGCGTGGGATGCCATGGGCGACGGTGTCTTGCACATTCAATTGCGGGACTGGGCGGATTTGCTTCTCATTGCACCCTTGTCCGCCAACACGTTGGGCAAACTTGCGAATGGGCTCTGTGATAACCTTGTGACTAGCGTGGCGCGTGCTTGGGACGTGAGCAGACCTGTGGTGGTGGCTCCCGCGATGAATACACATATGTGGACGCACCCGTTTACGGCACGACAGCTGGGTATGTTGCAAGGGGAGCTCGAGTATCACGTTATTGCGCCAGTGTCCAAGCTTCTGGCATGCGGAGACAGGGGCCAAGGTGGGCTGGCCGCGGTGGAAGATCTGGTGGCGGCGGTAAAGGAGCAGTTGGGAAGAAGAGGAGATGACGACGATGGTGGTGTGTAATAGTGTGAAGGCAATAGAACAAAGCAAAGTAAATGTACAAATAGCTTATTTTATCACGCGGCGTTTCATTTTTGTTTCCTACCTTGCTTTGCATTCTAACCCTATCATTACACCTAACACCACACACACACACACACACACAAACCATTTCTTTATTCTCACACCAACCCCTTAAACAACCCCTCCCACTCCCCCTCCGAAAACGGACTCCCCTCCTCATTCACCAAAGACAACTCCTTCCCCGACGCCTCCGGTCTATCCAACGCCCGTGCCACCAGCTCAGCGACTGAAATCCGGGCAGCATCACCCACCAACGCATCCCCCTTCTCGACCACCACTCGTTTCCTCGTCCCTTCCTCCACCTTTAAAAGAGCGCTGACATCGGTATTAGTCCAAGGCCCGCCGACCAATCGCCCAGGTCGCACCTGAAAGAGAAAAAAGATAGAAAAAGGTGAAATGAGAGATGGCAGAATTTATTTCTCAAACAAAGGATGTGCGTGCGTGCGCCTTTCCTCTCTGCTCTCCCTCCCTCCCTCTCCCTCTTCTTCCTCGATTTCTATCATTTCAATCATTGATAGCAATTCAAATCCAGATTTATTACTTACTATCACAAAATCAAAATCTTCCGTAGCGGCCATCGACTTGAGCAAATCCTCACTATCGCGCTTGGCATCCAAGACCCCAAACAAATTCAAAATCGAATAGGGCAGGGACTTGGTGCGAAGCACGCCGATCGAGCTCAGGAAAATCACTTTCTTGATGGGGCGCTTACGAGGCTTGCTTGTTAATGCCTGTAAAATGTGTTTCACGCCCTTGCGGTCCACAGCATCGGGGGTGTTGCCGTTCCTCCAGCGTGGGGAAGGAAAAGCACTCGTACCCGTGGCAATGATGACGCAGTCTGCGTCGCTCAAGGGAGCAAGCAAGGAGTCTGGGTTGGTCGAATCAGCCACGCCAAACTCGATGCCGCTATTACTCCCCAACACGTCGCGCAGCTTGGTCTCGCTCCGCCCAATCGCACGAACCTTGTACTTGCCCGCGTCCGCGAGCCGAGCGGCAATCAACTGGCCGCACCCGCCTGTCGAACCAATGACAACGACGCGGTCTCCGGCCTTCAGGGCAACCGCCATGGTCAGCGTGGTGCTGCGTTGGCGAGCGGAGACGAGCGCATTTGGAGCCGGAGAAAAGAAGCCAAGGACCCCCACGGGCACGAGCAGGACGAGGCCGGCGAGGACGAGCAGCCGAGGCATGATTGTGTGCCTGTGGTGGTGTGTGGGTGGTGTGTGGGTGGGCGCGGGGTTGGACGGGGAGGCAAGAAGGCGGTCGTCATCGCATAATTGTAATCATCAATGAATCGCCAACTGCCCTCCCGAAGAACTCAAACACCCCCAACCCCACACACACAACACACACAGGCACCAGCGCCAGCAGAAGATGGGGCGCTCCTCCCGCATGCTTCCCCTTGGCCCGCTGCTCCTCCTCGGTCTCGTTCTGCTAAGCCTCAGCGCCCTCATCACGATGACGACAGGTAAGCCCCGCACGCAGGCGGCGGACCATGTGGAGCTCAACCCAAGCGCTCCGCTCCTAACACCACTCTCCAAACCCACACCACACAACCCTAGCCGCTCCCCTCGACTCGGCCACTGCTCGCAAGGAGCACCTGGAGGCCAAGCGGGCTTTTGACCGGGTGAAGCAGCATCCGGTGGTGAACGAGGACGAAGGGGAGGGGCCCACGGTTGAGTACAAGGCCGCGGACGGCAGTATCAAAACCATGACCCAGGTGCGTGCAGTGGGAGAGCGGAGAAGAAACCTTGCTACATTTCGGTAGCGAAGCCAGACGTGAATCATATAGCCTAACGACGTGTGCTTTTGTTGACAGCCCGGGACCATTCTGCGAGTCCTCACCCTGTCCTCACCGGCCCATCCCCACCCATCCCCCCAACCAAAGGCCGAGCTCCAGCAGCGCCTGCAGCAGCAAGAAGCCGTGCTGCCCCGGCTGAACCAGGACGGCAGCGGCCTCAGCAAGTCCGAGGAAGGGAAGGCGACGATAGAAGAGGTGCGTGGGGGCGAGGGCTGGGAGGGAGCAATGGAGGGAGGGGAGGGTGGGGGTTGCGCCACGCATACGATGCTTTCTTTTCGCCTGCTTGCAATCTTACATTTTTCATATATTCCAAATACGCACACACAAACAGCTCAAGACCAAGGACCCTTATCTGGCGCGCATGATCGAAGCGTCCAAGTTTGCCCTGCACAGGTTGGTAGTAGCAGATTGAGAGTTTGGGTGGGTGGGTGGGGTAGGATGAGTGGGTGAGGGAGTGATTTGTTGTTGTTATTGGCCATTCTCTCATACTTTTCAATAGGTTTTTAAGATTTCTACGCATTTTGCTTACAGCCCTACCATTTTAACTTATTCATCACACAAACTACCACAGGTTGCAAGAAGCAGGTCAGGTGGGCGAGAACGCGCGACTCAAGGGGTTCCATTCCGTGGATGACGACGAGGAGAAGGTGAGTAGTTGGAGTGCTTACACTTTATATACAACTAGCTCTCGCTTTTTCCTGTGCTTACCCCTCATCCGTTCCTCTTAGTGTGCTCATTAACTTTCTCTCGCCATCTGTTCTTATCCCCTTACTACTTTTCTCTGTCTCCTCCCTCCATCCACTCGTCTACCTGCTCCTTTCCTTTTCCCACTCAACCCACAGGATGCCACCGTCGTGGGCGCGGATTTCATTCGTCTGCACTTGCATATGACCGTGAATGACGACGATGCCGAGAAGGAATTCGAGGTAAAAGGAGGAGGAGGAGGGAGGGACGGGTAAAAATGGTGCTCCTTTTCTTTTTCTCAGTTTTTCTCATGCCTCGATTCATTTACTTACCCACATACCTGCCTATAAACAGGTGTTGCTCGAAGGAGGGGAAGGACACGGGGCCTTGACCAAGGCCTGGCGTGTGACCGGAACGCAGAAAGAAGCCATTGACCTCCCTCCCCAGCCACCATCACCAGTCTCCTCCCCCTTCTCCTCGGTGTGGAGCTGGCTGTCCTTGCTGCTGGGTGTGCTGGGGGGGGCAGAGGCAGGAGGAGAGGAAGGGGAGTGGTTGAAAGGCGTGTTGCCGATGGTGGTTGGTGGTTTGCTATGCTTGGGTGTGGGGTTGGTCTTGTTGACGACAGCGAAGGCAGCAGCGGGGGGGGGGAAGGATGGGGGGAGGAAAGGGGATTGAGGTGCGGGGTGAGGAGACAAGTAAGTGTATGTGCAGAAAGAGCGAGGTACAAAAGACCAAAAGGAACGAAAATAGACAAAGTAATTGGCAAAGGAATGAATTGATCTTTCGCTTTTGTTTGTTGCTTGTTTGAGCATCAACCTCCCCGCTGCAAGCACTGAACACCGACACGACACGGATGCAGAAAACCAGAGAAACGGCAGAGATAACCGTTGCACCCCATTCGCTGGCCCATCGTATGACCTACACCCACCCTGTCAGTGTCCTACGAGCGCAAGGCTGCATGGCAAAGGCAAGCGCACACACAATGCTCTCTCTCCAAGACCTCTCATTCTTCTCGCCATTCTCCCGCCCACAGGCTGCACAGCGCTCGCACACACACCACCAAGCAAACTTGCAACAGACGCGCTCTCTCCCTGCCGCGGAGGCAAGCCCTTGCCTCTCCACCCCGCACACGCCCGTCCACACAAGCCCACCACCACCAAAGTAGCAGCAGACGCGATCTCTTCACTGCCGCGTTGACAAACCCTTGCCGCTCTTGTGTCCGCCACCCCCCATTACGTAGCCATGTATCAAAACATCACCACCGACACGTTCAAGGACGCGGCCGTCATTCAAGCTATTACGCGCATGACATCCCTCATTTCCATTGTGGGGTGCTCCGTGGTGGCCAAGCAGTGCTGGACGCTGAAGCAACAAAAGAAGCTGACGCTCATGGACAAGCTCGTGTTGGTGCTGTGCTTGGTCGACCTGGGACTTGCCATTGCGTGGTTTATGGGCAATTGGTCTCGGAAGGACGACTTTGCCTGTAATTTTCAAGGCTTTTGGGTGCAGTTCTTGGGACTTTTGGACATCCTCTGGACGGACGCCATTGCCTTTCATATATTCTCGCTGATCGTCTTGAATTTTACCTTTAAGAAGGCTGAGAAGATGTTCAAGTATTATTTGATGATTTGTGTGACGGTCTCTTTGTTTGTCGCCGCGGGGTTGTGGTTAAAAGACTCGTATTCCTACACCTCGCTCTGGTGCTGGACAACGAGCTATAACCTCAAGTTTCTGTATTTCTACAGCTTTCAAGTGGCCACTGTCGTCTTCATTGGCTATGTCCACCTACGGGTCTCTCGTGTGATTCGACGGGATTTTAAGACACTGACCAATAAGAGCTATAAGAAGGATTTGGTGCATATCAATAATAAGGTCACTCAGATTTTAATCATCTTCTTCGTCACCTACTTCTTTGGCCTGTTGAATCGAAGCGTGGAAGGCGGCACAGGTACGTCCCCTCCCTCCCTCCCTCCCCATCCTCAAGACCACCTAAAGCAATAACTTACTCTACCCCTCCCTCCCTAACCTCCCTCCCTCCCCTTTAGGAGCCACCAACGTCTGGACCGGGGTGATGCACGCCCTCCTTATGCCCTTGCGTGGCTTCCTCAATTCCCTCGTCTATGGCCTACGCGGGCGTAAACCACCGTTGTGCTGCTTGGTGCTTGCGCGGAAATTACCTTGCATTGGCAAAATCTTTTTCTTTGAAGAGGACTTGATGGAGGACGAGGCGGAGGGGTACGGCATTGATCTGACGCGGTTGAAAATAACGTATGAAGAAGCTGCTATTTTTACGACGACCTTCAATTTGGGCGAGTGTGATTTGGAGAGTCTGGGGGATTTGGGGCAGTGGATCCCGGGGGGGTATGATGTGTATGTGGTGGGCTTGCAGGAGGTGAGTAAGGAGGGAGGGAGAGAGGGAGGGAGGGATGGGAGGGAAAAGAGGGGAGGGAGGGAGGGGAGTGATTTCGTAGCTTTTGCTTCAGGATTATGTGGATATGCTCTGTTTGTTTCATTAACACTTCCAAACAGCCATAAATAGAAACTCACCCTCCCTCCCTCCCTCCCTCCCTCCCCTCAGTGCCTTTGCATGGAAGAATTTAAAGGCGCGCTCCACAAGCACCTCGGCGGGTCCAAGCGCTAGACCCTCTTCAAACAAGCCATTGGAATCAAACCTAAACCTCACCCCTCCCTCCCTCCCTCCCTCCCTCCCTCCTTCCCCCCAGTGCCTCTGCATGGAAGAACTCCAAGCCGCGCTCCACAAGCACCTGGGCGGGCCCAAGAAATACACTCTCTTCAAACAAGCCATCGGAAGCAAACAAACCAAACTCGGGTTCCACGGCATGATCTCCCTCTCCGTCTTCGCCAAAACCGATGAAGTTAAAAATGGGAATTTTGTCCCTTATGAAGGAGCGAATGCCCGAGTCGTCCAGGGTGTCAATCTTGGAGTGACCAAAGCAGGGAATAAAGGCGCAGTGGGGATGGGCTTTCGATACTACGATGCGTCGATCGCATTCTTGGTAAGTGCAATTCTATATATTTTTACTCCTGTCCCTCCCTCCCTCCTAACGCTCACTAAGCCCCCTCCCTCCTCCCTACTTCCCCTTCCTTCCCCTCCCTCCCTCCCCCGCAGACGTGTCATTTTGCTTCCGACTCCAAAGGGAAGACCAAGATGGGTAAGAGAAATTGTGACGCTTACAATACATTGAGAGAAGCAGTGCTGGTGGCGGATAATGGGGGGTTCGACGCGCATTTGCAGCACCATCACACGGTAAGATTTTAAGGGAGAGAGGGAGGGAGGGAGGGAGGGAGGGTGCTTGTAATAAATTTGGAGGGAAGCGGTACTGGTGGACTCGACACACATAATCAGCATCATCACACGGTAAGAGAGGGAGGGGGGGAGGGCGGGAGGGCCGGCTACCAATAAAGTGCTAGGCTCGATCCGTTTTCTTTTGAAACTCACCCTTCCCTCCCTCCCTCCCTCCCTCCTTCCCCCTTCAGATCATCCTCGGCGACATGAACTACCGCATCTCCCAACCCCCCCGCCTGATCATCGAAATGGTCGCCTGGGCCAGTATCCAAGAAAAAGAAAAATCAGGCCCTGCCTGGCGTAGCACGCGGTACCAAGAATTCTACCCTTCGGCCAAAACTGGCGAGATCCCTATTTATATCCCGGAGAAAGAGGGGGCTAGTGCTAAGAGTGGTTGGAATACATTGATGAGTTTTGATGAGCTCAGTCAAATGTTGGGGAATTCGGTGGTGTTTGCCGGCTTTCAAGAGAGTCGGATTCGCTTTCCTCCTTCTTATCGGCGGAGGAGAGGGGAGGAGGGGGAGTGTGGGGATTATACTGACACGGCTAAGGTTTCTGGGGCGTTTACGACGCAGATTGCGGGGGAGGGGGAGGCGGAGACGACGGGCTTGCGGCCGCCGAGTTATACGGATCGGATTTTGTTTCATTCGGTGGAGGATAAGGAGGATTATTTGAGGAAGGGCCCGTATGAATTGTGTGATGCTGTGAGGGGGTCTGATCATCGGCCGGTGTCGCAGTCGTTTTTCTTGAAGATTAACAGTGCCTTGTGGGGGGCTGCTAGTATCGGGGATTTGATTCCAATGAAATTGACGTTGGATGGGTTCAAAATTGAGTTCAGTTCGGCGCCTTTGCCGGGTCTGTTTGAGAGTGGGGAGGGTGAGAATGGTGGTGCTGGGGGAGGAGGAGAGGAGGGAGGGGGGGAGGGAGGGATGGCGGGAGCAATTGCGGGGGTGTTGAAGCAGCCGCCGTGGAAGATTGCGAATGGTGGTGGCAGTAGCAGTAGTGGTAGGGGGCCGAAGGTGTATAGAGAGGTGGATATCGATACGATTACTGTGTTATTTCCTTTGCCGGCTGAAGACCCCTTGACTCATCAAAGGAAGGCGGCCGAGTTGGCCCGGGCGTTGGGGAACGATCAGAGTGAGTTGTTGAGTAATACCAAGACGTTTGATTTCGATAAGTTGCAGAGGACACAGGGGGCATGTGTGGAGATTGTGGGGAAGACGAGGCCGGAGTTAGGCTTGCATGCGTTGGTTAAATTTCAGACTGTTTTGGGGGAAGAACTGGGGCAGGGCGTGATAAGTCTGCCTGATCCGGGGAATCGGATTTTGGCTCTGGCGGTAGAGATTCCTTTGAGTGTGGGAGGGACGTTGAGGGGGAGGATGACGGCGAGGGTTGTGGTGGAACAGATCGATTTTTCGCAGGCGCTTTTGAATGGGTCGCAGAGCTT
>Ga0209491_10006205_pt1 | contig 16771 bp, 21 predicted proteins | sample BON02_FD_187213 | JGI IMG/M metagenome (GOLD analysis project Ga0209491, IMG submission 187213) | Freshwater microbial communities from Lake Bonney liftoff mats and glacier meltwater in Antarctica - BON-02 (SPAdes) (version 2) | ecosystem: Environmental > Aquatic > Freshwater > Ice > Glacier...
TTCACCCTGTTCATGAGACTGCTGCACGCTGGGGGTGCACGGTTTCCGACATTGCGGGCTGGGCCACGATGGGGATGCTCAAATTTGTTACCGGCATTCCGCCCACCGCGTGCGGCGAAGTGCGCATCGCCGGGCTGGTGCAGATCGAGCCCGCGGATATCCTGCCGATGTTCCGGCGCTCTGGGACGGGTCCGCATGAAGCGCATCTGCGGCGCGTGCGGCAACTCGAAGGGCAAGACTGGCTCTATATCACCGCCCCTGAGGAGGGCGTGCTGGTCTCGATCGGCGATCTGATGATCCTGGGCCCTGATTTGCAGCGATTTGAAGATACCAACAATCTCTTCGGTCGTGTCGCCGAAGGCGCTGGGCTTGGCGACGATGGAGATTACGATTGGCATGGGATGAGTATTGAGATCACGCGCCGGGTATTCGAAGAGGGCTTGCCCAAATCCCAAGGCGAATGGATCCGGGAGTTGCAGGACTGGTTCGCCGCGCAGTCGGAAACCGGGGAATTTCCAGACGAGCGTTCGATCCGGCGGCGATTGGCCCCGATCCTCAAAGCCTTGAAGTTCAAGAACCCGAAACGGTAAGACGTTTCGAGCCAGCGCGCAGGCCAGTCCGCGATAGCGGGCTGGCCGTTGCAGCGGGCCGATCTGCGTCATGAACCAACCGTGGCTTCGGCTTGAAGGCGCTGGCTACGGCATCGACGCCCGCGCGCAACGGCGAATCCATCAAATGCGCATAGCGCTGGGTGGTCTGCATCTGGCTGTGACCCAAAAGCTTGCCGATCATCTCAAGCGAAGCACCACCGCTGACCAACAGTGAAGCGAAGGTGTGGCGCAGGTCGTGGATCCGAACATCCTCGATGCCCACCTCTTTCTGGATGCGCGCCCAGAACCGGCGTACCTCCAGCAGAGGCTGGCTGGGGACATCGCCGGGAAAGAGCCACGGGGATCCCTTGATCACCGCGAGGCGACGCTGGCGCACGATGGCCGCCGCCTCGTCCGAGATCGGCACCCGGTGGACACGGCGCTGCTTGGTGGTCGTGGCGGGCTTGGTCCAGCTCAGATGTTCGAGGTTGAAATCCTCGAACCGCGCCTGTCGCACCTCTCCCACCCGTGCACCAGTCAACATGCAGAGGCGAATGATCCCCGCGGCGCGGTCATCCTCTGCCGCATCCAGCGCCGTCGCCAGGCACGCGATTTCCTCATGCGAAAGATACCGCTCGCGCGGCGTTTCCATCCGGCGACGAAAGCCCGTCGCGGGGTTGTCGTCGCGCCATCCCCATTTGACGGCATAGGCGAACATCTTGCGAACAACCTCGCCAACACGGTTGGCGCGGACGGGTGTGGGCTTGGCACCCTTGAGCTTGCGGGCTCGGTTGTTGGGCTTTTGCTTTGACGGTCGTGCACGGCCTTCGGCGACGTTGTTCAAAAGCAACTCGACATCGTAGGACGAGACCTCGGTCACCAGCATGGTGCCCCAAGTCGGATCAATGAACTTCTCCATCATCGAGCGCTGATCAGCGGCGTTCAGTGTCGCCAGATGTGGCAGATGCATATCGACATAACGCTTGACCAGATCGCTGACGCGCGGTGCCTCGCGCTTCGCGTCACGCGTCGCCAGCGGGTCGCCGCCCGCGTCAATCTCGCGGCGCAGGGCTTTGGCGCGCTCCCGTGCGGCCGTCACGCCCCATTCCGGCCAGCGTGCAAAGGTCATGCGGCGCTGCCGCCCGGCGTAGCGATAATCGAGCGTAAAAGCACGTCCGCCACCCCGGTAGATGCACACAGCAAAGCCGCGCACCTCGGTGTCGAAAATCTGATAGTCCCGCCCCTCGGCGGGCTCGGCGTCGCGAAGAACTTTCTCGCTCAGCTTCTGTCGGTCAACCATGCACAAACCTCTCTCCTGGCCCTGTCATGACGCGTAGTCCCGGCCCGATATCAAGCAAAGCATGGCGCTGAGGGTGGCAGGGAGGCACGGGGTGGCACGACGGAGACGAACTGCGTGCCACCCCTGTGTTTATTGGGATTTCGGCGTTTTCCCCCACGCTTGGCGCATTTGAGATTGGGTTGATCGACCTGAAGACTGCGCACTCGGTGCCGTCGACGCAGCTGCAAAGGGGCGTCAGCCTGTAAATTCCCAGTAAACACAGGGGGTGGCACGCTCTTTTGCCGGTTGCCACCCCCACTTTGCAGCCGAATGCACGCGAATCCCCTGTAAATGCAGGGATTTGCCGCTGTTTGCAGCCGAATGCCGCCGAATGCCATCGAGTGCGAAATTGCTGCAACGCAGCGCAATGGATGGCCTTGGCCTGTGCGGCAGCAAAAATATCAATAAAACAAGGGGTGGCACGGAGGTGCCGCGTTTCGTGCCACCCCGTGCCTCCCTGCCACCCCGAGACATATGCCTGAGTAGTCACCAGCAAAGACCCGCATTCGGGTGGTAATTCTGGAGACGCGACATGCAGGAACTTATCAGTGCATCCACAGGCAAGCCGATGCCCAGCACCTTGATGAGCGGCTGGATCAGCCGCACGGAGCTCGCCCATCAACTCGGGGTGTCCGAAGACACGTTGCGCCGCTGGGACACGGCACGCTCGGGACCGCCCTGCATCAGGGCTGGGCGCAAGATCTACTACCGGCGCAGCGCCGTGCTGGACTGGCTGGAGGAACAGGAAACCAACGCCCCCCGTCGCAAGCGTGCGGGAGGCCGTCGATGACCCTGCATAACGCCCGCAAATTGAACCCAGCCCGTACAGCTCGAACCTGGCCTGCCGCGCGCGTGAACGAGGCCCGCGCTGTCATCGCCGATGTCGCCCGTCACTCTGACCACCTCGTCCGCCTCGCCTGCAACGTTTTGGTCACCCACGGCGAAAGCGAAACGGAGCGTCGCGACGCCCGCGCACTCCTGTTCGTGATCGACGCGCGGCAACCCATGCGCCAGCGCCACGTCGAGCGGCCCGAGCCGGAGGCGGGACAATGAAGCGCCGCGGCACACCCGAGGCCGATCTGCAGCGCGCGGTGGTGCAGGCCCTGCACTTTGCCCTGCCCCGCACGGCCATCGTCCATCACTGCGCCAATGAAGTCACCGAGGCAGGTCCCCGCGGCGCAAAACGCCAAGCGATCCTGGTCGGCATGGGTGTCCATCCTGGCTTTGCCGATTTGGTGGTGCTCTGCGATGGGCGCGTGCTGTTCATGGAGCTAAAATCCCTCAAGGGTCGGCTCAGCCCCGCACAGGAAGCGTTTCGCGATGCTGTTCTGGCGCAGGGGTTCGGCTGGGCGCTGGTGCGCAGCCTTGACGACGCGCTGGGCGCTCTGGCCGACCACGGCTTTACCACGCGTATTGCGCCGCCCACCCGGAGGGCAGCGCCATGAGCCATGAAGCCACCAACTGGGCCATCAAGCAGCGCGGGCTGAAACCCACCACCAAGATCGTGCTCTGGCATCTCTGCGACCGGTTCAACCCGGACTACGGCTGTTTCCCCTCGCAGGACAGGCTGGCCCATGATTGCGAAATCAGCCGATCAACATTGAACGATCATATTGGCCAGCTTGAGGCGGCCGGCCTGTTGCGCAGGATTCCCCGCATCGATCCGGCAACCAAGCGCCAGCTTCCCACCCGCTACATCCTGTGCTTCGAGCCAGGCTTCACACCGGCGGATGCGGTTCCGTGTCCGGAAATCGGACACGGGGATAGCGCCATCAGGGAAAACTCCTCTGTTGCAGACGGTTGCGACCCGGATACCCTCCCAGAGACTGATCCGTGTCCGAATTCAGGACACGGGATTGATCCGCAAGCCGTGTCCGGATTTTGCCCAAAGCCGTGTCCGGAAAATGGCCAAAGCCGTGTCCGAAATCCGGACACTAACCTTGTAAGAGAACCCTTAAGTAAACCTGTAAAGGAGGAGGAGGACATGCAAGCGCGCGAGGCCGATTTTGATCGGTTCTTTGCAGAGCTGCTGACTGCTCTGGGCTTTGCCGCGAATGCCACCCTGCCCGCATGGTGGCAAGGCTGGCCAGCCAGAATCCATGTTCGTCGCTGGATCGATGACCTCGGCCTGTCACAGAAGCGGATCATCGAAACAGCCACCGAGACCAGAGCCGATCATCCCAATCCGCCCGATGGGCCCAAAGCCCTCGACCGGTTTATGGAACGGACAGCCCAGCGCGATGCGCAGGCGACCATTGCGAACGCGAAGGGCCAGAAGGCGAAACGGCGGCGCAAGCGCGAAGACCCTCCCCGGCTCAGCGATGACGAGAAGGCGGCCTTTTACGCAAAGATGGTCAACGCCGATGGCTTCCTGCCCGTCAGCGCGATCAACAACAGCATCCGTGACTTGATGCTGGTGCGAGGCCTGGTCACGCCCGAACGCCTCCGGATGCGAGGGGTGCGGTGAATGGCATGGTGTCACGTCCCCGGCATGGATTGTCCCTCTGCGCAGGCGGTGGAGGCCTTGATCTGGGCCTCATGCTCGCCGAGCCTGGTTATCACACCCGCGCCTTCGTCGAGTGGGAGGATTGGCCACGATCGGTCCTCATCGCAGCCCAGCGCGCCGGGTATTTCGTTCCAGCGCCGATCTGGGACGATATTCGCAGCTTCGATGCCCGGCCCTTCCGCGGTGCCTTCGACACTGTGCTGGCCGGATACCCCTGCCAGCCCTTCAGCGCGGCTGGCAAACGCGGTGGAGCCAATGATCCCCGCCACCTCTGGCCCGAAGTCGCCCGGGTCATCGCCGAGTGCCGCCCAAAGTGGATCTTCCTCGAAAACGTCGCCGGTCATGTCACCCTCGGCCTTGAAACCGTCCTGCGAGAGCTTTGGCACATGGGCTACACGCCTGCGGCGGGCCTGTTCAGCGCGGCAGAAGTCGGCGCGCCGCACCAGCGGATGCGCATCTTCATCTTGGCCCACACCGATGAGCCTGCATCCTGGCACCGATCGCTACAACCCGGCGGGCAACAGCGACTTCACCCGCAAGGCCGAAGCGCTGGCGCTGGGCATCACCAATTGGTCGACGCCGAAGGCGACGGATGGCGCGAAGGGTGGGCCGGGGCAGAGCTATGGTTCGGGCGGCATGCCTCCCCTGCCAGCGCAGGCGGCGCAATGGCAGACGCCGGTGGCGGACGACCAGGTCGACCGGCTGCGCGGCAAGATCAACAGCCGGGGCGAGCCGAAGCTGAGTGCACAAGCAATCCAATGGCCGACACCGGCGGCGCAGAACTGGAAGGGATCGAGCGAAGCCAGCATCATCCGCGCCGATGGCAAAAGCCGGATGGATATCCTGCATTACCGGGCGGAACAGGGCTTCACCCACCCGGACCCGGTGATCACGCAGGATGGGCGGCAGTGCTCGCCGCACTTCCCGATCTCGCGCCCGCTCTGGGCTTCGATGATTGCCTCGCATGGGCGCGTCGTCTCGCGGCGAATCCTGAAGGCCCGGGCACGGCGGCGGCTGAACCCGCTCTTCGTCGGATGGCTGATGGGCTGGCCCATCGGGCACGCGCTCTGCGCCTGCTCGGCAACGGAGTTCACCCTCTGGCAGCAGCACATGCGTGGCGCTCTCTCGCAGCTGCCCATTGAACCGCCCCGGCTTTACCGGAGGGCAAAACTCTCGGAGAATTGCCCGTTATGGAACAGACACAAAAGAAGAAGACCACGAAGCCGTATTCACCTGAGTTCCGCGAGCGTGCGGTGCGGCTGGTGATGGAACACCGCGATGAGTATCAGTCTGAGGCTGCGGCGCTGACGGCGATCGCGGGTAAATTAGGGTGTTCGCCGGACAGCCTTCGCGTTTGGGTCCGCCAAGGCCAACGTGATGTCGGCGAGCGGTCTGGCCAGACGAGTGCCGAAAAGGCGCGTATCAAGGAGTTGGAGCGCGAGGTGCGCGAACTTCGGCAGGCTAATGAGATCCTGCGCAAAGCTTCAGCGTATTTTGCTCAGGCGGAGCTCGACCGCCCGTTTCGCAAATGACGGATTTCATTGAGGAAAGCCGAGGGTCACACGGGGTCGAGCCGATCTGCAAGGCACTGCAGTTCGCCCCTTCCACCTATTATGATCTGCGCGCCGTTGCGCGTGATCCTGACCGGGCATCAGCCCGTGCCAGATCCGATGCCGCCATGTGCCTCAAGATTGATGGGGCCTGGGCGGACAACCGCAAACTCTACGGCGCGCGCAAGATTTGGCACGTTCTGCGTCGCGACGGCGAGGACGTTGCCCGCTGCACCGTGGAGCGGTTGATGCGCCGCCTGGGGATCAAGGGGGCAGTTCGCGGCAAAAAGGTCATTACGACGAACCCGGACACGTCTCAGCCGTGCCCAGACGACAAAGTGAATCGCGTGTTCAAGGCGGATCGGCCGAACAAGCTGTGGGTTTCAGACTTCACCTATGTGCCGACTTGGTCCGGGACGGTCTACGTGGCCTTCGTGATCGACGTCTTCGCGCGGCGGATCGTAGGCTGGCGTGTGTCCACATCGATGAAGACCCAGTTCGTGCTCGACGCCTTGGATCAAGCGATTTGGCAAAGAAAAACGCCTGATAACAAGAGCCTGGTCCACCATTCCGACCGTGGATCGCAATACCTGTCTATCAAGTATACCGAGCGGCTGGCCAAAGCGGAGATCGATCTTTCGGTCGGAACCGTCGGTGACGCTTACGATAACGCCCTCGCCGAGTGTGTCATAGGCCTGTTCAAAACCGAAGTCATCAACCAGATCGGCCCGTGGAAATCGATGCGAGAGGTCGAATGGGAAACCCTCAAATGGGTCGACTGGTATAACAACCGCCGCCTACTCGGCCCCATCGGATACATCCCGCCCGCACAAGCAGAGGAGGCGTTCTATGCAAACTTGAACTCAATCGATATGGTCGCTTAGTCGTTGAACAAATCACCCTCCGGTAAAGCCGGGGCGGTTCACATGGCCTCGGGCCCGTGGATCTGGCGGCCGAGCGACGGGACGGAAGGCCCAGCACAGATGAGCCTCTTTGAAGGATTGCAGCCATGAGCATGCACGGACGGATTGGGCGGGCTGGCGAGACAAAGGTAAAACGCGCGCTGGGCGTGCAAGCGCTGCTGGAATGGGCGTTTCGCACGGAACAAGCGCAGCTGGAACTGCCCCCACTAAAGGACTTCGCCGAGGAAGGCTTCGGCTTTGGTCTCGAATATATCCTGATGCAACGCGCGGCGCTGGGCTGCAAAGTCGACGGTGGTCAGCACAAGATGGGCAGTTACACACATGCCGACGCCGAGGTCGTGGCGGCAACTGTCGCGGGGATGCCTGACAGTCTTGGCGGCATTCGGATGGCGATCAGCGTGGCCGAAATGGCGCGTGCCGGAATGACGCCCAACTGGATGCCCGGCGCGGCGACGCGCTGCGTGCCGGTTGACATGAAGCGCAACCGGCATGGTGATCGCAGCGTCAGTGTCGTGGTCGGCACCGCGAGGATATTGGTCCGCGGCAAATCGCGGACAGTCGAAGTCCGTGCCTGTCCGGTGACATTTTCCCCGGCCCCGCAGCAGATCGAGGCCGCCCGGCGTGGGTATGAGGAATGGTGGCAGGCGCTGGATTGGGTGCGCGATGGGCTGGTGGCCGGGCAGATGCTGCGGGAGATGGAAGTGACGGCAGTTATGCCGAAGGTGAGACCGTGGGAAACCGGGTGACATCGTCGTAACGGGGTCGTAACGGGCGGAAAGCCGCCTTGCGAGAGCGCCGCACAGCAACTGCAGCGATTTAGAGAAGCAAACGTTCGGGCGCGATACAACGAGCCTAGACGAACCGATGAACGGTCTTCACTTTCATATCCCGCAATCCGCGCTTGACCACTTGTCGGGCGATGTGGAAACGTAGCCATCTGCGGTTCGATAAATCTCCAGCTCTGCCTCCATGGCGGCCTAGGCCGCCGTGCGGGTGACGTGAGAACGGCGGTACAAAAGTCTGCCACGGTAGCGGCTAGATAGGCTTGCTGCAGGCGGTGTTAAATCCGGCCACTTTGTCCTTCTTGCGGCTGCAGGGAGGGCATTGATATCTATACCGTGGAACTTTACCGGAAGGTTCGCCTAGCCTGCGCCGACGGCATGAGCAAGCGCGCAGCGGCCCGTCCTTTCAACGTCTCGCGCGACGCTGCCGACAAGGCGCTGGCGTTCTCGGCGCCCCCGGTTAGCGGCAGACGGCGGCGATCAAGCGCCTAAGAATGGACGGGCTCACCGAGATCATCGACGCTAGGCTGGACGGGGATTGTGCTGTGCACCGGAAGCAGCACCATACCGCCAAGCGGGAATTTGATCGTCTGCGCGAAGAGCACGGCTTCACCGGCGGCTATTTGCCGCGCGCGAACGTGGAGGCGGCCTCGGCTGCCAGCTACATGGCGCTGATGTCGGAGGCCGCGGAATGACCGAGGCCCCGAAGATCCTGCTCGCCCACCATCTGAAGACGCTGAAGCTGCCCACCTTCCTGAGGGAATACGAGAAGCTGGCCCGCCAGTGCGCCGCCGAGGGGCTGGATCATGTCCAGTTCCTGGCACGCCTCATCGAACTTGAGCTTATCGACCGTGAGCGGCGGATGGTGGAGCGCCGCTTCAAGGCGGCGAAGTTCCCGGCCACCAAGAGCCTCGACAGCTTCGACATCAAGGCGATACCCAAGCTCAACAAGATGTAGGTGCCGGAACTTGCGCGCCGTGACTGGATCGAGCGGCGCGAGAACATCATCGCCTTTGGGCCCAGTGGAACAGGAAAGACCCACATCGCCCTCGGGCTGGGTCTGGCTGCCTGCCAGAAAGGGATGTCGGTCAGCTTCACCACCGCCGCCGCGCTAGTCAATGAACTTATGGAGGCCCACGATGGGCTTCGGCTGATCCGCCTGCAGAAACAGATGGCAGCAGCCAACTGCTCATGATCGACGAACTGGGCTTCGTCCCACTCTCCAAGACCGGCGCCGAACTGCTGTTCGAGATGATCTCGCAGCGCTATGAACGCGACGCCACGCTGATCACCAGCAATCTGCCATTCGATGAATGGACGGAAACCTTCGGAACCGAGCGGCCGACCGACGCGCTCATCGACCGGTTTACCCACCACGTCAACATCCTCGAAATGAACGGCGACAGCTACCGACTCGGCCAGAGCCGCTCCCGAAAAACCGCCACCGCCGCCAACGCCTGATCACCCCCGCGCAGTTTTGGCCTGGTGGGCTAAAGCGGCCCTTGGCACGCGCCAGCTATGTGGCGCGCGCGCGTCAGGGCGCTTGGTGCCTCGCCACTGGCCCGGTTTTGCGGCGCCCAGTAGCCGGATTCTATTCCGGTGTTGAGAAGAATTTATCAAACAACAGTCTACCGATTTCCGGAAATGCCTCTGGGCGGTCTTCACAGATTACTTTCCCACTTGTCATTATGGAAATGATGAGAGGGGACTGCCCTTCGGGGATTGCGCGCAAGAGGTCATGCTTGTGATAGGCAACATTTGCATCTCCCGTCCAACCCAAACGGCCAGCCTTGCTCCAAATAGGACAGCTGAGAGGGATTCCAGCACCCAGAAAGTTGTTCACCTGAAACAGAGGGTTTTTTGCTTCCCCGCTTGAGCGGTCGCGAAACAAGATGTCCTGCGCCCGTTTGCGTGCAGCTGGTGCTAGAATGCTCTGGCCGGCGAACAAATCAGCGAACACCCTTGCAGCGCTCATGGGTGTCAGCGCATTCATGTTGGCACCGGCGGGTCCCGCGTATTGCGCCTCGCGACCATATCGCATGTCGTCCATCAACTTTTGAGAGATGTTCGACGTTCGAAACTCCGGCCAATTCAGCTCCTCGAAAAAGTGGTTCAATCCGTCACGTTTCGCCATCCAGTCTGACAGATCGTCTCCTTCCAAGAGCGTGTCGCCAGTCGTGTCAGTGAGGATGTCGATGACATAGTTCGTGGCCATGTTTGAGGACCACAGAATCATGTCCCGCATCGCACGATCAAGTTCCGGATGCGGTTTAATACGACCCTCTTGCAGAAGGAAAAGAGCGTGAATCAGGTGAAAAACCTTTACGACACTGCACGGATAACACCGCCATTCACCGCGATAGGCAAAACCCGAAGGGCGCTCTCCCGGGCCGTTTTCGCGCAAAACCACCAAGCCGAAATTGTTCGCGTTCAGAACGTCATCTCCGAAACGCTCCAGCAGCATCGTCACCGCTTCCTGGCCAGTTCTGTTCATCGCCTCAGTCGTATCGAAGAACGGCATTTCAGCTGCCTCAGTCGTTCCCATTTTCTTTCGGCCTTTCCTTCTGGGCGCTGGTCGATTCCAGCGCTTCCGTTATTCTGCCTGCCTTCCAGCAACGCACAGAAATGCTGTCTGCCAACGTCCTCAGATTTTGCCGCTCAGCGCACCGCGACCCGACATCGGGACACCGACCAGCAAATCGGCAGCCGTCGATCTGCAGGAAGGGATCGGGCATCTCGCCAGTCACCGGGCGGCGATCACCTTTGCCACGACGCTTGACGTCCGGCACAGCATCGATCAGCCCGCGGGTATAAGGGTGCATGGGCCGAGCAAACAGATCTTCGGTTGCCTGAAGCTCCACCACCTCGCCCAGATACATCACCGCAACCCGGGAACAGAGGTGACGAATGACCTGCATGTCATGTGAGATAAAGATGATCGTGATACCTTGCTCGACTGACAGCCTTTGAAAAAGGTTGATGACCTGCGCCTGAACCGAAGCGTCCAGAGCCGAGACGGGTTCATCTGCGACGAGTATCCGCGGCTCAGGACACAATGCCCGCGCAATTGAGACCCGCTGGCGTTGACCGCCTGATAGCGCATGCGGAAACTTTTCCGCCATGTCGGGCAACAGCCCAACTCGGCGCAGGGTGTCTGCCACTTCCTGTCGCCGTTCGTTACGACTCAAGTCCTTGCGGTAGCGGGCAACAACCTCGTTTAACAATGCGCCGACAGTCATGCGCGGATTAAGCGAGGAATAAGGATCCTGAAACACCATCTGGATCCGTCCGCGTCTGTCAGGTCCATCGATCACTTCGCCGTCAAAAACTACCTTGCCGGCATCGGGCGGCTGAAGACCTGCGACGACGCGTGCGAGCGTGCTCTTGCCACAGCCCGATTCCCCGACAATCCCGATGGTTTCCCCTGCGGCGACCGACAGAGTGACATCGCGCACGGCTTGCAGCATTGCGGCCGGCTGGCCGGTGACCATGTCCAGAATACTGCGCGGAAGGGTGAAATGGCGCGATACCTCGTGAAGTTCAAGAAGTGCCATTCTTCAACACTCCAGCAGACAGGCGTCGACGTGGCCCAGCCCGGCAGAATCATGCCGCTCAAGTGGCGGGGGGGGGCCAATACGACAGTTGTCCTCGGCCCAAGGGCATCGCGCGGCAAAACGGCACCCTGAAGGGGGAGATATCAGGCTCGGCGGTGCACCCTCGATCGGAGTGAGCGCTTGTCCTCTCATTGCAAGCGAGGGAAGTGCTGCCAGCAGCGCCCGCGTGTAGGGATGCCTCGGTCTGTCCAGCACCTCGTCGGTTGTGCCGACCTCGACCAATCGACCGCCGTACATGACCGCCACCCGGTCGCAGACTTCCGACACCACGCCAAGATCATGGGTCACCAGAATGATTGCAGTGCCGGTTTCCTGCCGCCGCTCAAGCAGCAGTCGCAGAATCTGTTCCTGCACCGTCACGTCCAAGGCAGTCGTCGGCTCGTCCGCGATGATCAAACGGGGCCGGAGAGCCAGCGCCATCGCAATTACAATGCGCTGCCTGAGGCCGCCGGACAGCTCGTGTGGCCACGCATCGAGCCGTCGCTCGGGTGATGTGACATGCACATCGCGCAGCAGTTCGAGGGCCATGCTACGAGCGTCGCGTCGAGAAACCTTGCTATGTCGCTCGATCACTTCCGCGATCTGTCGCCCGACGCGCATCGTAGGGTTCAGGGTTGTCAGGGGATCCTGAAAGATGAACGCCACATCTTTTCCCCGGATTTCACCCAGATCCCGCTCGGACATTGCAAGGAGATCGCCACGACCTTCCAGAAGCACCTCGCCCCCGGAGATGCGGGCGTCCGCGCCTCCGAACAGACGGAGAATGGACCTGCAGGTGGCAGACTTGCCGCAGCCACTCTCTCCGACAATGCCGAATATTTCGCCCGGCTCGACGTCAAAGCTGACCCCATCCACGGCGCGCGTCCTTCCGGCGGACCCATGGAAATCTGTGACAAGGTTGCGAACTGAAAGTAGCGCCATCACGTCATCCCTTCGGCTTGAGGACGGTGGACAGTCCCTCGCCCAACGAGGCAAAGGCGAAGCCGACCCATGCGATGGCAATGCCCGGAAAGATGGTCATCCAAGGGGCATCCCGCATGTAATCCACGCTTTCAACGATCATCAGTCCCCACTCTGGCGCAGGCGGCTGAACCCCTAGCCCCAAGAAGGACAGCGCCGCCACGGCCTGCACCGTCAGAACCACGTCGGACATCGAATAGACCAACGCCGGAGTGACCGCGTTGGGAAGAATGTGACGCAGCATGATGCGTGGCGCACCGAACCGCAGCACCCGCGATGCCTCAATGTATTCCATCCGGGCAATTACCAGGGTTTCACCCCTAACGATGCGGGCATAGCCAATCCAGTTCACTAGAAAGAATGCGACGTAGAGGTTGCCCTCGCTTGGGCCAAGAACGCCAACAATGGTCAGGACAAGGACGTAAAATGGGAAAGCCCAGACGATATCAGTCAACCTCATCAGTAAGGTATCAACCCAGCCCCCGAAATAGCCTGCGCAAAGCCCGATCAGAATCCCGATAACCATTGGTCCGAATACGCAGATCAAGGCCAGCCTCAGGTCATAGATCGCGCCGGCAACCACTCGGGCGAAGATGTCGCGACCGAAATTGTCCGTGCCGAACCAGTGCATCGCTCCGGGCGGGCGGAGCGCATTGCCGAAGTCCAGAGCATACGGATCGAACGGTGACATGATGGGCGTCAGAACGACGACAATGCCGAGTATCAGCATCATGGAGATGCCACACAATCCGGAAGGGTTTCGGAGGAAGCGGATCATGAAGGAGTTCACTTCAAGGAAACTCTCGGATCAGCAAGCGAATACGCAATGTCGGTCATCAGGTTCACCAACACGACGAGCAGCGCAAAGAAGACAACCAATCCTCGGATAACCGGAAGATCGCGAGCCAGAATGGAATCGATTAACAGTCCGCCGAGTCCGGGAACCGAGAAGATCTTCTCTACGACGACCGTTCCTCCGATAATCCAACTGATGCGTACACCAACGACAGAAATTGTCGAAATGAGGCTGTTGCGCAGGATATGTCGACGAAACACTTGAGTTCGACTCAGGCCCTTTGCACGTGCTGTGTCTACATAGTCTGCCTTCATTGTGTCGATCAGCGTCGCGCGAAGGCTTTGCTGGATCAACGCGGCCGTAGACAATCCAACCACAAGAGATGGCAGGAACAAGCGATGCAGGTTTTCCAGAAACCCGTCACCAACACCACCTGTCGGAAAAAAGCCCAGATTGAGCGCTAGCATCAAGATCAGCACGAAACACAGCCAGAACGGCGGCATGGCAATGAGCAGGACGAATAGTTGCCTGATTATTACATCCGCAAGACGACCTCGCTGAAGTGCCGCGATTGTTGCGAACGGCAGCGCAATCAGAACCGCGATCATGGTGGAATACAGCGTCAGACCCAAAGTGTAGGGGATCCGTTCCAGAATGAGTGTCGATACCGGAAGCTTATGAAAAAGCGATGTCCCGAAACTTCCCGTGACGCAGTCTTTCAGGAACAGCAGATATTGTTGCCACAGCGGCAGATCCAAACCCCACAGACGCCGCATCGCCTCCAGTTCCTCGGCACTTGCACGGGTGCCCATGGCCCGTTCTGCCGGGTCGCCCGGCATGATCTGCAAAAGCACGAAGCTGAGGATTGTTATCCCGATCATGACCGGGACCAACATGATCAGTCGTTGGAGAATGAACCGCAACATTGGTGATTATGTCCTGCTCGCTGAGGAGACTTGAGGAGAAAAATCGACGCCGCTACCGGTGCGTTCGGTGGCGGCGTCGGCAGGATTTGAGCTACATCACTCGGTGATAGTGACGTCTTCCAGGCGGAAGTTCGAGGTCGGCAGGATCTCAAAACCCGTCACGTCATCCTGTGTCGCCCAGGCAGATGCCGGGTGATAGAGGAAAATATAGGGTGCACCGTCATGCAAGATCTGCACCATTTCCTTGAACATCGCACCGCGGGCATCACCGTTCACGGTTGCACGTTCCAGGTCATAGAGTTCGTTCAAGCGAAGGTCCTGCCACTGTGTGTGGTAGGCGTTCGCCCGTTCTGGATTGACGGCGAGAAAACCGATCGACTGGTCGGGATCGATCGTGTCGGATGTCGCATAGGACAGCGCGATTTCATATTCGCCTGCCTTGGTGGTTTCCCACATCGTGCCGCCTTCGATCATCTGGATTTCGATCTTGACCCCAACAGCGCCAAGCATGGCTTGCAGGGCTACAGCCGCATTACGATGTGCAGCGTTGCTGGAGTTTACCAGCATCGTCGTTGAAAAACCGTCAGGGTACCCGGCATCTTCCAGCAGCTGTTTGGCCTTTGCGGGATCATAAGGATACGGCTCAAGCGCCGGATCGGCATAGGACATGACAGGCATCGCACTACCTGCCACCTTGCCGGCACCGTAAAGCACACCCTGAACCAACGCTTCCTTGTCGATCGCGTAGTTAAGGGCTTGGCGCACCTCGAGGTTGTCGAACGGAGCCTTTGTGTTGTTCAGCAGCACGAAATCGCTACGGTACGGCACGACCTGCCCGACGGAGATCCCTTCTTTTGCGTCGAGATCCGCCAATTGATTGAGCGGCGGGTCAAGAATGAGATCGACCTCGTCAGCCTCGAGCTTGATCACCCGGGCTGAACCCTCTGATACAATTTCAAGCTCGGCCTTGTCGACGCCGGGCTTGCCTTCCTGCCAGTAGTGCGGGTTGGCCTCTAGTACGATCTTTGATCCCCGAACCCATTCTTTCAGCATGAACGGGCCCGATCCGACAGGTTTTTCAAAAAACGAGTCGCCTTGGGCTTCAAGTAGCGCCTTTGGAAGGATTGCTGCCGAGAAAAGCGCAAGATTGTTGAAAGCCGGCGTAAAGGGCTTTTCAAGCGTCATCTCGATCTCACGGGCTCCCATGATCTTGTAACCGGTGATTGGGCGAAAGAATCGGCCCCAGTTCGACGCTTCGGACGCGGCGCGCATCAGCGAATACTGCACGTCCTCCGGGGTTACCGGCGATCCGTCAGAGAACTTGGCATCGCGCAGCTTGAAGGTCAACGTCAGCCCATCCTCGGAGATCGACCAAGACTCGGCAAGACCGGGTTCAAGTCCGGTTCCCGCCTTGTCCGGGCGGATCAAAGTATCATAGATCAGGAGTTGCGTCCAAATCGACCCGTTGTCACTTGTCGCGATCGGATCCAGCGAAACTGCGTCCCCACCCATGGCGACGCGCAGGGTTTGAGCATCCGCTCCCGGGGCGGCCAGGGTAAGAAAGGACAGGGCCATAGTGCTGGCGAGCAACAGGCCTTTGATACTTTGCTTCATCACAACCTCCAAACGTTGTTTTAATCGCCTGCGTTCCGCGCGACGTCGAGCAGAAACCGGCCTCCTCTAACAAGCTTAGCGTGACATTCTCTGTTTGAGAAATTATAAACACGCTATCTTCTATCAACGGGCTGATAATGAATCTTCGAGAGATTGAACTGTTTGGCACACTCATGCGTGTGGGGACCACGACCGAAACGGCCCGGGTGCTGGGGATTTCGCAGCCGGGAGTCAGCGCGCAACTGAAGAGGCTCGAGACTCATATCGGATTTTCTCTCTTTCACCGCGTAGGCAACAGGTTGGAACCAACGGCAGAGGGGCATCAGCTGTTCGCCGATGCTGGGCCGATCTTCAAGACACACACCGACGTCCGCGGGCGGATAACCGAACTTTCGGTTCAGGCCGATAAACCAGTCGCCGTGTCGGCCACTCCGGCGGTCATCGAAGGATACCTTGGAAACGTGCTTCGGCAATCGGCATACATGAACTGGCGGAAACGCCTTCACGTCCGCGTCACCGAACCAGAGGCTGACCTGCGTGAAAGATGGGCAGATCTGGGTCTGCAGATGGCCGTACCTCCGAGGGCTGAATTCCACTCGGTGGAACTTGACCGCATTCCAATGTACGCGGTCTTGCAGAAAGGAAATTCCTTGGCGGCACGGTCCGAACTGTCGCTTGCCGACTTCGGGTCCCAGCCGTTGGTCTGCTACAATTCAGGATCGTCCCCGATGGGTGCTGTGATCCGGGATGCCTATGAGGCGAAGGGGCTAAAGTACGACCCCAGTTGTGTCGTGCCCTTCTCGGCAACCGTATGCCATTTTGTGGAAAGCTGTGGCGGGATCGGCATCGTTGACGGACTGACGGTTGGCAGGCCGATGTCGTCTGAACTCGTCGCGAGGCGATTGGTCGATGTTCCGAGTGTAGCTCTGATGGCCTTCTATCGTCGAAACGAGCCATTGCGTGCTGCGGTTCATGATTTGCTTCATATTCTCACTTCCAGATGAGGTATTGCTTCTTTTGGTCGGTGGGTTTGTCGAAAAATTAGGCTCAATTCGCATTAGCTATGCACATTGTCTGACAGGCAGGATTCCGGCGGCTGCGGCAAGCACTGCGCGCGGTGTTGGATGTCTCGGAAGAACGGCGAGGTGAAACCATCGGAGGTAGCTGTCGA
>Ga0209491_10006208_pt1 | contig 16767 bp, 9 predicted proteins | sample BON02_FD_187213 | JGI IMG/M metagenome (GOLD analysis project Ga0209491, IMG submission 187213) | Freshwater microbial communities from Lake Bonney liftoff mats and glacier meltwater in Antarctica - BON-02 (SPAdes) (version 2) | ecosystem: Environmental > Aquatic > Freshwater > Ice > Glacier...
AGCAGGATACGGTGTACACTCATCAAATGCCATTATAATATCTGCCCCAATGGTACGCTGCGTATCCATTACATTTTCTGGGGTAAAAAGCACTTTAGATCCGTTTATGTGACTTCTGAAAATAACCCCCTCTTCCGTAATCTTTCTTTGGTCTGAGATAGAGTACACCTGATAGCCTCCGCTGTCTGTAAGCATAGGTCTATCCCAGTTTATAAACTTGTGTAGCCCTCCTGCTCCGTGTATTATGTCTAAACCTGGTCTAAGAAATAAGTGATACGTATTACCCAAAATTATTTTGGCATCCACATTATTTTTTAGAATCTCTTGGTCTACACATTTCACAGAACCCTGTGTGCCCACGGGCATAAAAATAGGAGTAGTTATATCGCCGTGGTCTGTAGATATAAGACCTGCTCGTGCCCGAGAATTTTTCTCGGTGTGTTGTAAATCGAAAAACACTATTGAAATATTAAGCTAAACTGTAATAATTTGGGAGAAACTCGCCCTAAACTACTGGCATATATAAAATTATCTGGCACCAATTGGTTACCCAGACCATTGCTTAGTTTCAACTCTGGGCTAAACTTAAAATACTCGTAGTAAAAATCAAAGCCAAAACCAACATCATATGAAAATGTATTGGGATATAGAGCAACGATAGGTTTAGTATCACTTCTATTGGTTTGCTCATCACTAGAAAAATCGAATCTATAGGTTATACCACCTAGTATATAAAACCTAGAATTATTATGCCTTCTGCTTTTATACTCAAAGGCAATAGGCAACTCCATATACGTAGCTTCTATTTCCACTACCTTGGTATTGGGTTCATTTATGGCTTTTTGTGTAAAATGGTAGTTCATATCTCTGCGAGCAAATTGAATATTTACCATGGTTTTGACATCCCAATGCTCTGCTAATCTAAAATTGACCAACCCACCCAAACCAAATCCTGGATAGTACACCGACTCTATCGCTTTGAGCGAATCGTAGTTCAGATTATTGTCTTTTACCGTGTACTTTAGCTTAGCTGTATTCCCCATGATGGCAAACCCAAAACGAACAGGTCTACGATCGTATAGCGGATTGAGTTGCTGTGCATTAGCAACCATTCCTAAGCCTATCAGCAAGCACGTTAGTGTTATTTTAATCCTGTGTATATAGAGCATACTCCAAAAGTTAAACGACGATCTGCTACGTTATTGTATTGCACCTTACTCATTATTTGTTTAAACTCATCTCCTTCGGGAAAAGCTTTCACAGATTCTGGCAAATAAGTATAGGCCGCACTATCGCCCGAAAAGAGCTTACCCCAAAGCGGCAAGAACGTTTTGTTATATAAATTAAAGAGGAAACCAAAGAGACCTTTAGGCTTAGAAAATTCTAAAATCATAGCCACTCCACCTGGGCGAAGCACTCTGTTGATTTCGGCAAGACCTTTCTCTAAATTTTCGAAGTTTCGTACACCAAAAGCCACTATCACAGCATCAAAAGAATTATCCTCGTACTGCAGATCTTCGCTATCTCCACTTTCTAGTCTTATCTTTTTTATACCTTTATCTGCAAGCTTCTTGCGGCCTACCTCTAGCATACCTTCAGATATATCTACGCCTATCACCTCTTCAGGATTTATTGAGAGCGTAGCGATAGCAAAATCTGCTGTGCCTGTAGCCACATCTAATATGCGTTTTGGTTTATGCTCTGCGAGCATTTTTATGGCTTTTTTTCGCCAGCCTATGTCTATACCTAGAGACAGAAAACGATTCAAAAAATCATACTTGTGAGCTATGTTATCAAACATTTGCTGCACTTGCTCTTTCTTAGAGCCTTCTGCTTGGTAAGGTTTTACGTTGGTACCCATTTCTTATGCTTTGCAAAGGTAACAATTATGTGCAAGTCAAAGTTTCAGATGCAAGTATTTTGAGGCTCAGGTATACGGTATTCGCTAAAACTATTTTCACTTTTTTTATTTCTTAAGCAACTATTCTACTAAGAAGTGTATCTTTATAGCACACTAAAAGAAAAAAATATGATATATTTAAGCACCCCCCCCATTTAAAACCTCTAATTATCAACTGTTTAGCACTAATCAGCATTAACTCTATGGCTCAATCTCCTCCACAAATTGAGGCGGAAGAAGGATTAGTTGCAGTAATTAACTGTACTGGTTTAAAAGTCACAACGCAAAACGTACCACAACCCACATTAATTGAATGGTGGTATGATGCTGACAACGACCCATCCACAACCAATACACTCGAAAACACAGGTGGTCTCACTTACCAACCATTATATGTGGGACATTACTATGTTTCGTTTCCTTGGTACCCAGGTATAAGCAATAGTATAGCTGCAGAAATCTTTCAACCCGTGACTATCACCAAGATTGGGACTCTACTTAGGCATAATATTGTACCTGGCTGTTATCCAGATGTAAGACTTCTTATGAATCTAAGTAGTAATTATGATTATTCAAATATTCTATGGACCAGAGACGGAAATATTCACTCAGACCAGAATGACCTGTTCTATATAGATAGACCGGGACTGTACCTAGCTACAATAGATGGACCATGCGGCTCAGAATCTGTCAATGAGAATATACAATATGTCTGTGGCACACAAAACACATGTATGGGAACTACCTATATAAGTGGAGGAGTAATAAACACAAGCTCTCCTGGCTCTATTGCCGACCAAATAATTGGCAACACATTATTACTTTCTGGACCGTCGGTAAATGTGCTGTTTACACACGAATTTGATATGCTAGCAAATTCTAGAATAGTAGTTACCGATGGTGCTACTATCACCATAGATAAAGCAGTCTTTAGATCGTGTGAAACCTGGCAAGGAATAATTAATGACGGTGGGCACATTCAATTTTCAGGTAGCTATGGTGACAATAAAATATTTGATGCCGAGGTTGGATTAACCAATTTAAATGCTGCTTCACCGATGGTAGTAACCTACATGATATTCGAAGATAACGGAGTGCATATAGCCTCTGAGAACTCAGAGTACGAGATAGACAATTGCCAATTCAGAAGCCTAACTGATAAAACTATAACCAATGCATATGCTGCACCTATACTCGCATTTAAAGAAACTGACAAGCCAATGATATTTGCAAAAAATTCTAACTTACCTTTAGTGATCAACTGCACTTTTGACCAAAGGGATGCCAATATACTGGGCACTCCTAATGAAGTTACAGCAATCGAATTATTGGAAACCCAGTTTGGAGCGAATGGATACGTCGACATTTTAGACAATTTCAAATATGGAGTGTATGCACGAAGGTGTGAAAACCTCTATATAAAAGCATTACACTTTGGCAGTACGTACTTTAATGATAATTTTATACTGGCATTAAAACAACCCTACTCTGACTACGGTATTTATTTTAAAGATTGCCCTACTGCTTTAATAAGTCAAGCTACAATAATCCCCAGTAAAATAGGAATACAATGGTATCTTGATGAAGACTTTACCCCACAGACTTCACCTTCACGATTTGATAATGTAACAATTGATAATATTGGCAATGGTTCAGAAAAGTACGGAATCATTATTGCCCCAGATGAGAATCCTCTAGTCAATACCGACCCTACTGTTAATGCATCAACTACGCCTATGAAAATAGACATAACATGCAGTAAAATATATGACTGCACCTACGGCATAGTAGGTAGCGGTATAAAAACAGACTGGGTAATGCCCACTAACTCTACTAACTCTTTACCTGGCGACTTTGACCCGTCTATAGAATTTATTAATAGCTCAGACTGGAATATTATCTGGAGTGAGAACATAGCTTGGGGTATTACGAATCAAATGAAATATTACTCAGCTAGTCCGTATAGCAACCCTCTTATACAGCCTATTAATGCAATATCTAATCCCACTTTAGACGGCTCGTCTACAGTGAATAATAACTACGATTCAACAACGACCCTAAATAAGGAACCATTTTCTGACCCTGCCTTACTTACTGTTAGCGGTGTCTATTGTCAGCCATCATGGCTAGCTTATAAAAAAGATCCTCTGAGCATAGAAGAATCCATAGAGAAAACTCGCCTTGCTGTATTCCCCAATCCTTTTCGCGACAATTTAAACATACAATTAGGTGACAATGAGGGGTCTTACATTATAGTGTACAATCTACTTGGCAAAAAAATGACTGAACACGCTACTTTAACAGAGACTATCAGTTTAGAAACCAACTCTTGGCCTGCCGGTGTTTATTTCATCAGTATATATAATGACAATAGCATGGAAACTCTCAAAGTTCTCAAACAATAAAATTATATCCTTGAAACGTTTTTTATACCTATATCTAGTTTTATCTTTTTGCTACTCAGCTGCGGCACAGCAAGAAGATAAAATTTGGGTAGGGTCTAAATTCTTATTCAATTTTACAGATGACTCTTTATCTATAGATACAATATATTCAACAGTAGGTGGAGGATATCCATCATATACTATAACAAATTGCAATGGAGATATATTAGGTTTCAATAGATTTAATTTTCGCAACGATAGTGTTCTTAACCATAAAAATCCTTTCTTTCTTAAGACACTGAATGATACCTGTGTTTCATCTTACCTATTTAATACATTTACCTCTCCTTTTGAGAACAACAAGGTTATTGCTATTATAAAGAATAACTACACGTATTCGTACGGGAGTTGGCATGTCGCTAACGACAGTGCTATATGGGACACTATAAGTTGTTTGGGGTTTTCAGATACTATTTCGAATATCTACAAGCCAAGTGGATGGGACAAAATAAGAAATGGGAATACTTTTTGGAACATTGTCACTAGTAACACCAATATACTGGCTTTTAGAATCAACAATAACGGCCTCCAAAACTATAAACACAGTTATAAGCAAGGCACACAACAAACAAAGTATTTCGGCTCAATACGTAGCGAGGTTAAGGCAAACAATGATGGGACACAAATAGCCATAATAGAAGACGACGGCACTAATGTGTTGAATCTATATGACTTCAATAAATCTACTGGAGCAGTCACCTATAATAAACCCTTGCTTACCAAGGCACAGTTACCTAGCTATAACTGGTGCAGTGGCTTTTATGAGTCTGTACTAGACGGGATAGCATTCTCTCAAAACGACTCGCTTGTATATGTTTCTTATGCCTACTCTCCTATATGCACAGATCCTTACAAGATGGTAAGGCTTATCTATCAGATAAATCGATTTCATGCTAACCCACCCTCGACAGCCAAACTAGTGACCAGCAAATTAAGCACCACGGCTTATCCTCAACCTGGTCCTTCTAAATTTGCCAGTATGTTTACTGGCCCAGACGGCATTATCTACTGGGGTGAATGGCAAGACTCTGCCATACATACCATAACCAATGCCAATAGCTATGGACGGGCAAAGCAACATTATAATACTTATGTTCTATCTGGCAACGTGAACAACCGAATGAGCACTAGTCCTTCAGCATATAAGCGTTCTGGTTTTGAAGCCTTTAGCTCATGCAGGGACTCTGCACTAGCAGTATATTATGGAAGTGATAATCTACATCGAGTAGCCTACTACTGGGGAGATGGAGATAGTACCGTATACGATAGTAGCACCATAGCCAATGGACACAAAAGCCTCCACCGGTACGACACTAGTGGAATATATCTGATAACCCAAAAATCTCTGTACAATAACTGCGGCTATGGCCGTACTACCAAAGATTCACTTGCCGTATCTGTAGCTCCTCGTAGTTTTGATTTTCAGATTACTATAGATACTAGTTGCAAGGAGGCTACAGTGACTATCACAGATTCTATATCTCATAGCCAGTATGCCCTAGTGCAATGGGACACACTAGGCACAGATAGTTTGTCCTACGCATCATCAGACACACACACTCTTACTACCAGTCGCACTTTTACCTCAGCAGACTCTATTCGTATAGTATACACACTCATAGGATATGCTCCTAGTGCTAGTCATGTGGCGTGTACTACCACCCTGGATACTACTATAGTCATCCCTTTTTATCCTAATCCTACGGCTAGTTACCTCCAGATAAAAGGAGCAGACACTACTACTTTGGCATCTTTGGACACCTTTTTTAGTTGCTTCGGGTCTACTTCATACATTTTGCAAACTAATGATAGTATAGTAACTACCGTAGCTCAATGGACCAGTGGCTATGACACACTAGCTACTCACGAGCAGCTCAAATTGCCAACCGAAAGCAGCATAACTACTCCTATATCATTTACCGCTTCATCTACACACGGGTGCTTATCACTAGACACTTTTACGTATAGAGTACTACCTAAACCTACACTAGCACTTGCTATAGATAGTCTATTCTGCGTAAACGAAATAGGCACTTTTTATGCCAAGTCTATAGGTTCTAATCTAGATAGCATATCGTATATCTCGGTTCTGTATGATGGTCTTCGCTTTGGTGGTATAGATAGTGTTGGCTTTACTCTCTATACCCAGAATGAGCGTATAGATACTATAGAGATACACACTATTACAGAGCTAGGTTGCCGAGACACCAGTTATAAGAGAGTAGAAGTATATCCCAACCCCACTGTCACGCTTGCCGCTGATACAGGAATATGCTCTGGGGACTCCTTACAACGCACCGCCATAGTAGCACAAGTAGACAGTGCATCTTTAGATTGGTTTGTGAATCAAAACAGAGTGTTAAGTACACCCCTTGATGCTATGCGTAATGAGCATAGCTTTACTTTAAAAGAAAACTCCTTTGGAGAATACATAGTAGCAACTAAGGCTACAAGCAAATTTGGATGTACTGCATGGGATACCAGTAACATTACTGTTTATCAAAATCCAAGTATAACACCACTAGCAGACACCATACAGAATTGCATTAATTCGCAACCTACCGAGATTAGATTTAATACCTCGGCAAAAGACTCTTTCTCTATACTCTCTTGGTGGAATAATGTAGCTGACCCCGCTTCTGTTTACTCTTCGGCTGTAGCTAGTATCACCCTAAACAAAATACAAAATGTGGGTAGTGACCAACTCACTGTAGAGATTAGAAACCACCGAACATCGTGTATAGACACCGCAACTGTTTGGGTACATACGTACGATATACCCACGGTAAAACTTGCTGTAGATACTATATGTGAAGGGGATACTACGCTAGTATCTCTTAGCTGGCAAAGCACTATCGCATTGAGCAATGCTACGCTACTCGTAAACGGTAACGAACTATACTCTACAAATGCTCCGCTCAACAATGAACAGGTAAATCTAAGGCTAAACCAATCCGCAGGAACCTACAACTATCTGCTACGTGTAGAGAATCGCTTTGCATGTGCAGACACGGCAATAAAGCAAGCCAATGTGCTAAAAAGGCCCATTGCCGACTTCGATATTCTCTTTAAAAATAGCAAGAACAACCTCATACAATATGACTTTATGGATATGAGTTTAGATCATACCTCAGCAACCCTCTATTTTGGCGATGGTACTCAGAGAGTATTAAATCCGGGATTCATCACTTCATATAACTATGCAGACACAGGTTCATACACGGTACAACTTATAGTACAGAATGAAGGATTATGTAGCGACACTACTTCCAAAATACATCGAGTATTTCCTTTTGCTGGATTTTTCATTCCTACAGCCATCACGCCAAACAATGATGGACTAAATGATGTATTAAATTTCAATACCAAATACCTAAAAAGTATACAGCTTACTATTTCTACACGTTGGGGCGAAAAGATAATGGAGATAAATGAATTGAGTGACCTCAACTCCACTATCAATCTTATAGACGGAGTATACCTTCTGAATGGAACACTTGTAGATGTCTTTGGAAAGCGGCACTACTTCGCTCAGACTTTTAGTGTTTTTCGCTAGCACTAGTTTTTTACCTCTGCACTTGCTCTTTCTTAGAGCCTTCTGCTTGGTAAGGAGCTAATAATAGAATAGTTGAATAATAGAATAACTCATTCAAAGAATAATTAAGTTTATCTTAAACTTAGATTTAGACTTGAATTTTTACTTCAACTTTACTCCTACCTTTGCAGCGTGATTTTCACCAAAGCCAAATTCATTAGAAGCTACAGCCATGTAGAGCAGATTACCGATTCTACTACACCCCAATTCGCTTTCATAGGCAGAAGTAATGTAGGTAAGAGCTCTCTTATAAATGCTCTTACTATGAAAAAGGATATGGCTAAAACGAGTGCAAAACCAGGCAAGACTCAGCTCATTAACTTTTTTGATGTAGAAAACACCGTTAGCCTAGTGGATTTGCCAGGCTATGGATATGCTAAAGTTTCTAAAAAACTAAGAGAAGAATTCGAAGGAATAATCACAGAATATCTACTCAGAAGTGAAAATCTATTCATCGTTTTTGTACTGATAGATGCCGCTATACCGCCACAGCGTATAGATCTAGAATTCCTAGAATGGTGTGGTGTGCATAGAGTGCCAGTAGGCATAGCTTTCACTAAGACAGACAAGAAAAAACCAAAACAGACCGAGGCTCATATGAAGGCTTTCGAAACTGAACTGACCAAATACTTTGAGGAACTGCCTGTAACTTTCGAAACTAGTGCCAACACCAAAATAGGTGTGGAAGTACTAGGCGACTGGATAGCAGAGCAAGTAGGACTGGTATAAACTCTGAATACTGTGAAATGCCTAAGCACTCTCACTTCATCCTGCATAAACCATACGGCTACTACACCTATAAAATAGGTGCCTGCTGCTAGCATTGAGATATTACGATTTTTGAGGCTTAATTTTCCTTTCAGATTCTTATTAAGGACCACTCTATACTAAAAGGAGGTGAGGTGAAAAAAGCGGAGAGTTTCTAAATACCTTAGCATTCGAAATACCACTCACTTTCTAACGTTCTAACTGCTCTCTGATTAAACAATTACATTTTCCTTAGTTTATCAAACAATACACCTTCTTAATTAACCATGACTTGCGGTATATCGAAGCAATTTAAACGAAATAAGATATATTTGGAGGGAGTAAAAACATGCTTTTATACTTATGTAATGTTTCATACCGAAAAACCAGCCACACAAATAGCCCATTTGGTTTTTGCAGATACACAAGACGACCTTAAAAAACCAAAAGAGCCACTTTTCCCGAAAGTACAAAATAATAATAATCTGTATTTTAGCGACCTAAGAATTTAAGATATATGTCAACCAAGTTTTTTACTAATAGCGAAGAAAACACCCTAATCAAAAAGTTTGAAGGAGTTTTTACTTACAATCCAAACATTGAATACTTTGACGCTTTAGTAGGCTACTTTAGGGCTTCGGGTTATTTCCGCATCAGACCGTTTTTAGATAAAGTGCCACACATCCGAATTTTAGTAGGTATCAACATTGATAGTATACTTGCCGATGCTCAAAAAGAAGGACTTGAGTTTTTCAAAAATCATGAAAAAACAAAAGAAGATTTCATCAAGAAAATTCAAGACGATATTGAAAAAGCAAATTACGACAAAGACACTGAAAAAGGAATTTTGCAATTCATTGACGACCTAATTGAAAAGAAAATTCAAGTGAGAGCTCATCCAGAAAAAAAGATTCACGCCAAAGTTTACATTTTACGACCAGAGCCATTTAATCAACATACTCCTGCAACTGCTATTACAGGCTCATCCAACTTAACAGATGCCGGACTCGGTGGCGGCAATTTTTATAACTATGAATTCAATGTTCAATTAAACGACCACGAAGAAGTAAAATTTGCTACCTCCGAATTTGAAAAATTATGGGTTGAATCGGTGGACATTCTGCCAGTTGACATTCAAAACATAAAAAAGGAAACCTACCTTAACGAAGAAACAACTCCTTTTGAACTTTATATAAAACTGCTTACTGAATACTTCGGAAAGAACATTGACTACGACCCCGATTCAATAGGCGATTTACCGCAAAATTTCAAAAAACTTTCTTACCAAGTTGATGCCGTTAACGAAGGTTTTAATATGCTGCTAAAACACAATGGCTTTATGTTGGCTGATGTAGTAGGTTTGGGTAAAACTGTAATTGCTGCAATGGTGGCAAAAAAGTTTTTGATGCAAAACGGCAGAGACAACACCAAAATATTAGTTGTGTATCCACCAGCAATTGAAAAGAACTGGAAAAACACTTTCAAGGATTTTCAATTAGACAAATACACCAAGTTTATAACCAACGGAAGCCTTGAAAAAATATTAGAAGGGCATCAAGATTATTGGAACAAGGAAGATTACGATTTAGTAATTGTAGATGAGGCACACAAATTTAGAAATCATGCTACAGGAGTTTTTCAAAACTTACAATTGATTTGCAAAAGCCCCAGAGCAAATAAAGGATTGATTGATGGATTACAGAAAAAAGTAATTTTAGTTTCGGCAACCCCATTAAACAACAGACCTGACGATATTTTTTATCAAATTCAAATGTTTCAGGATGCAAGGCAGTCAACACTTCCAATCACAAATTTAACTTCATTCTTTGCCCCATTGATGGAGCAATACAAAATACTAAAGCGTTTTGATGAATTAGATGTAAACAAACTTCGTGAAATTTATGGGAAGATTCGCAAAAATGTAATTGAACCCATTACCATTCGCAGAACACGAACAGATCTTGAAAACATTCCCGAGTACAAAATCGACTTAGACGAGCAAGGCATTAAGTTTCCACAAGTGAAACCCCCAAAAAAAGTGGAATACCTGATGGATGAAAAACTAAATAAATTGTTTTATAAAACAGTTGAATATTTAACCAAAACAGATGAAAATAAAATTCCTATTTACATAGCATATTCAAGATATCAAGCAATTGCAGGACTGAATTTAGAAATTCAAAGCAAATACTACGAACAAGCAGAATTAGTTTCTAAATCCTTAGCATTTATAATGAAAACCCAATTGATAAAGCGATTGGAAAGTAGTTTTTATGCTTTTAAAAAATCATTAGGTAATTTCCAAACCGCCACCGACAGAATGATTTTAATGTTTGAAAGTGATGAAGGGAAAGGGAAAGTGTTCATTGCTCCCGACACTAATGTAAACAAGCTCTTAGATAAGGGTTGGAGTGAAGAAGATATTGAAAAAGAAATTGAACGATTGAGTGAAGAAAACCCAAAGAACCAAACGTTTAAAAGTTCAGACTTTAAAAAAGGTTTTATCGAAAGTTTAAAAAAGGATTCTAAACTTTTAAAAGAATTGGTAAAAGGTTGGAATGCCATTGATGATGACCCAAAACTAAAAATATTTTTGAGCGAACTGACAAAACAATTTCTCAATAAGAAAACCAATTTAGAGGGGAAACTGGTAATATTCTCTGAATCAAAAGACACAGTTGATTATTTAGCAAAAGCTTTAGACGATACAGGAAGAAAAGATGTGTTGGTTATTTCGGCTAAGAACAGAAAAGACAAATACGATACCATTGTAAGCAACTTCGATGCAAACTGGGCTATCGAAAAACAAGCAAGTGAATTCAATATTATTATTACAACAGAAGTATTAGCAGAAGGTGTGAACTTGCACCGTTCTAACGTAGTTATTCACTACGACACGCCTTGGAACTCCACCAAACTAATGCAAAGGATTGGACGTGTAAATCGTATTGGAACAAAAGCAAGTGCTATTTATAATTATGTATTCTATCCATCGGCACAAGGCGATTCACAAATACACTTAAACAAAACTGCCCTTATGAAAATTCAGGCATTTCATACTGCATTTGGTGAAGACAATCAGGTATTCTCAACCGAAGAAATTTTAGATGACGTGAAACTCTTTAGCGGAGTATACAAGGAACAAGAGGATGAAAGATTAAAGTTCCTTTACTTCCTAAGGCACTTTAAAAAGAATAATAGAGCTTGGTTCGACAAGATTAAAAAACTGCCTTTAAAATCAAGGGCAGGAAGAAGTTCAGCAGAAATTAAGAAACCTGAATTGCAAAACGGAACAGCAACGTTTTTAAAGACTGATAAAAAATTTGAATTCTATTGGGTAGATAGCAGCAATGGACCAACCGAAATTACACCTATTGAAGCATTCAAAATATTTTCGGCTGACGAAAAAGAAAAGTGTGTTCCATTAATTGAAACCCACCACGAACACGTAAACACAGCGTTACTCCATTTTGAAACATTGGAACATAAAATTGCACAATCACAAACCGACCCCGAAGCACTGGGCGGTGTGGCACAGCGAGCAAAAAAGTTTTTATCTGACTTGGTGAAATATCCGCAGGTAAATGAAAAACAAAAAGAGAACATTCAAAAAATTGTCGTGTTGATTGATATTGGTAAATACACCAATTTGCCAACGCAAATTGACCGCTTGAAAAAGCGAGAAGTAAACCTAACTATTGCCTTAGCCGAAATAGATAAAATTGCAGCACAATACAATGTTGAATTGAGCGATGCAAAAAAGGGTAAAAAAGGTAAAGTAGAAAAACCTGTTTTAATCATTTCAGAATCTTTTGAATAATTATGAAAAATAAATTATCAAATGTGAATAGCTATTTGGTTGATGAAGTAAAAAACCTCATAGAACAAAGCAAACAGCAGGTAGCAGTCGCTGTAAATACTACAATGAGTATGCTTTATTGGCAAATTGGCAAACGAATTAACGATGAAATAGAGGGTAAACAACGAACTGAACTATACGGAAAAGAGATTGTCGCTACACTGTGGCGACAATTATCTGAAGAATATGGAACCGCGTTTTCGGAGAAAAATTTACGCAGAATGATGCAATTTGCAAAGGCGTTTCCCGATGAAAAGATTGTCGTATCACTGATACGACAATTGAGTTGGTCGCACATCAAAATATTAATACCTTTTGAAGACCAAGTAAAACGTATGTTCTATATTGAAATATGCAAATTAGAAAGATGGAGCGTTCGCACCTTTCAAGAACGTATCAATTCTATGCTTTATGAACGAACTGCTATCAGCAAAAAACCGCAAGAAACTATAAAAAACGAATTGCGACTTCTTAATGAAACAAACCAATTAACATCTGATTTCGTTTTTAGAGATCCTTATTTTCTTGATTTTTTAGGATTGAGAGACACCTATTCAGAAAAAGATTTAGAATCGGCTATTGTTGCCGAACTACAAAGATTCATCACCGAATTAGGTAATGATTTTGCCTTTTTAGCTAGGCAAAAAAGAATTAGCATTGATAATCGAGATTATTTCATCGACTTACTTTTTTATCATCGAAGGCTAAAATGTTTAATTGCTATAGACCTTAAAATTGGCGAGTTTGATGCCGCTTATAAAGGCGAAATGGAACTCTATCTCGGCTATCTCGAAAAATACGAATCCGTAGAAGGGGAAAATCCTCCCATTGGATTAATTCTTTGTACAGGCAAAAACCCCGAACACATCGAACTCTTACAACTTCATAAAAGCAATATTAAAGTGGCCGATTATTTTACCATCTTACCCTCCAAAGAAGTGTTGCTAGACAAACTTCATAAAGCAATTGAAATAGCAAAAAATCAAATCTCAAACAGAGAATCCAATTTATGACCTACGACAAAATTCATACCCTATTTAAGCAACGCTATAACCAAAGCAATTGGAAACAATTTTTGGGCGAAGCATTTCCAAATTCTCGTTTGTTGGCCACACCTGAAATACTTACAGGAATAGACAGTAACGTAGCTTCACAGGCTCAAAAACTGGGCTATATTATACTTAACGAAAACGGAATTGACAGACAAATTGCCGTTTATGAAGTAACCCTTGCCGAAGGAATTATTTTAGAACGAAACCGTGTAGGCTTGCGAAATTTGCTTCGCAAATATTGGAAAGATATTGATGCGGCTTTTATTGCTTATCACCGACCCGATACTTCGACAGGCTCAGCACAGGGCAATTGGCGTTTTACTTATGTTTCGGAATTAACAGGTTATGATACAGACGGAGAATTTGTGCAACTAAAAACCGAACCCAAACGCTACACTTATGTATTGGGCGAAGGCGAAAGCACACGAACCGCAGCCGAACGCTTTACAGCCATTGCCAACAAAGGCAGCAAGGCAACTTTAGACGATGTGAAAGAAGCCTTCTCGGTAGAAAAATTATCCAAAGCATTTTTTGACGAATACAAAAAGCACTACGATATTTTTTGCGACTTTATGGTTTCAAAACCAAGCATTCGCCAAACCATATTTAACGGTGATGAAAAAGGAATTCGTGATTTCAATAAAAAACTTTTGGGGCGAATTGTATTTCTTTATTTCATTCAGAAAAAAGGCTGGCTCGGTGTGCCTGTAAAAGAAGAATGGGGAAAGGGTGATTTTAATTTCCTTACCAAACAGTTTGAAAATTTTAAGAATCCAGACTTATTTTATTCCGAATTTTTATCTGATTTATTTTTTACAACATTAAATTCAAAACGTGATAATGATATTTTTAAACCCAATCATTCATCATTCAAAATTGAGAATTCAGCATTAATTAAAATTCCCTACCTAAATGGTGGCTTGTTTGAAGAAGAAGACAAGAAACACCGCAACTTGATTTTTCCTGCCAATCTGTTCAATAGCCTATTTGAATTTTTTAATCAATACAACTTTACCATTTACGAAGACGACCCTAACGACCACACTGTAGCCGTTGACCCTGAAATGTTGGGACACATTTTTGAAAACTTACTGGAAGACAACAAAGACAAAGGTGCATACTATACTCCTAAAGAAATTGTCCATTATATGTGCCAGGAGAGTTTGATTGAATACCTCACAACTTGGTTCGAAAACAAAGGCTATGAAGTAACAGGCTACATTGGTTTTGACAAGCCCGACCAACCAAAACTATTTTCGGTAAACGAAGGCAGAAAAGGGCAAATGATTTTGGAAACCGAAGTTTCGACTTCGCTCAACTCAGGTTCCAAAACCACAGGCAAACAAATTGACCGCATACTGATTGAAAAGTTGCTGAAAAAGAAATTGGACGATGAAGATGAAAAACTCATCAAAAAACATTCAGCCGAATTTCATAACGCTTTAGATACTGTAAAAATTTGCGACCCTGCCATTGGTTCGGGTGCTTTCCCTATGGGTTTGCTCCACGAAATATTTACAGCCAAACAAACGCTGCATCATTTTGATAAAGGCAACTTAATTGACTTTAAGGCTTCTGATGTAAAACTAAATATTATACAAAACAGCATTTACGGTGTGGACATTGAAAAAGGTGCAGTTGACATTGCCCGATTGCGTTTTTGGTTAAGCCTTATTGTAGACGAAGAAAAACCGAAAGCCCTACCCAACCTCGATTATAAAATTGTAGTAGGGAATAGTTTGGTAAGCAAATTAGGCGATGATATTATTGATATTGACTGGACACTAAAAGAAGGTGAAGGTTTTCAAGCAAATATTTTTGGCTCGGCAGATTTACACGCTAATAAAGGGAAAATCCTCAAAAAAATTAGTCAAGAACAAAAAGATTTCTTTAATCCTGAAAGCGACAAGAAAAAACTCGGTGCAGACATCCGCAATTTAAAAATTGACTTGTTAATTAACCAATTAGCATTAATGGTTACTACAAAAGGATTAGAAACCCTGCCTGCCGGCAGGCAGGTAAACCTACGTGGAACAGGGAAACAGTTAGCACAACGCACAGCACTTCATTTGCAAACACTTGGTTGGAAAGACTCAATAAAAGATTTACAAAAACTAAAAATTAAACCCGAACAGCCTCTTCAATTCTTTGATTGGAAATTAGATTTCCCCAAAGTAATGAATGAGAGTGTTATTGAAAAAACAGGTTTTGATATTGTTATTGGAAATCCTCCTTATGGTTTTAGAACCGTGCTAACAAAAGAAGAAAAAGATTACTTTAGGAAAATTAGGAAAATTGAATTTAGTAGTGGTGATAGTGCTGAGTTATTTGTGAAAATTTCTTTTGACATACTTACAAAAGTAAAAGGGGTGCAAACATTTATTATCCCTAAAAAATCATTGTATGGTGATGCTTGGGAAGATACGAGGATAAATTATTGGAAAAAATATAACCTTACTTTTATATTAGATACTGGGAAATCTTTTGATAATGTATTATTAGAAGCTTCTGTTTTTTGTTTGAAAAAGGAACAATCCGATAGTAAAGTAACTGTTTCATTTTTGGCAAAGTATGGAATTAATGAAGTCGGGAAATTCCCATTAAATGAATTGTTCGCAGAAAGTAATACACTTCAAGTTTATAAGGCTCAATTTTCAAAATCAATTATTGGGAAAATCGAGAGAATAAAATCGAAAGAAAAATTAGTTGAAGGAAGATTGGGCTTGGCAATTGGAACTGATTTTTTTTCTGATGAAAAAACAGATTATAAACTATTAAAAGGTATTGATATTCAAAAATTTACTGTTCGTTCCAATAGATATTTGAAAAATAAACAAAAACTTAAATGGGAAAATGCAGAAGCCTTTTTAAAGCCAAAAGTTTTAGTTCAAAGATTGGTGGCCCACATTGAAAATCCTTACCCACACCTTAAAATTACAGCGTGCTATGATAATGAAGGAATTATTATTACCAATACATTAATGTCATTTGAAATAGACAAAAAAATGAATGATAAATTTTGGTTGGGTTATCTAAATTGTAAATGCCACATTCAAGTTACAAACGCAACCCCTGGGTTAAATAATAATTGGTTCATTACAAATATAGGTGTTTCGTAATTGTAGCGTTTTCTAGGTCTATTGTTTAGTATAGTTTCTATCTCCTTTACA
>Ga0209491_10006209_pt1 | contig 16754 bp, 13 predicted proteins | sample BON02_FD_187213 | JGI IMG/M metagenome (GOLD analysis project Ga0209491, IMG submission 187213) | Freshwater microbial communities from Lake Bonney liftoff mats and glacier meltwater in Antarctica - BON-02 (SPAdes) (version 2) | ecosystem: Environmental > Aquatic > Freshwater > Ice > Glacier...
CAGCCGGTTCCCCCGATCCATCACATGATAAACCGCTCCTTCGAATTCCAGGCGCGCTTTTCTTGGCATGCTTCACTTTTTCTTAATCCTTCGGAAAAAGCAAGAAGCAAGAACTGACCCCTTTGATTGATTCTGACCCCTTTGATTGTGACCCCTTTGACTTTGACCTTTGACTCCCTTTGATTTTGACTTTTGACTTTGAAATGCGGTCCCTAGAAAATACGGTGAACCCGAGAACGTTGTGACAAATTATCAAAGGCATTTTAGATGCATTTGCCCTTCAATCCTCGCAAGGCGGCGTTGACATCGGGGCGGTGTCAATCTACCAATTTTCCCCAATGAAGCGAATTTATGCCCTTGCGGCGACCCTCCTGGTGCTGGTTGGAGCTGGCTGCGAAAAAAAAACGCCTCCAGCCAAGCCGCCCTTGACGGTTTCCTACGTGCCCGTCGTGAGCAAGGATGTGACGGTGTACAAGACCTGGGTGGGGCTTCTGACCGGCTACCAGAATTCCGATATTCAGGCTCAAGTGACCGGCTACCTCCTAACCCAGAACTACAAGGAGGGCAATGTCGTCAAAAAAGGCGACGTGCTTTTCACCATCGACCCGAGGCCCTTCCAAGCCGCTTTGGCCCAGGCGCAGGCGGATTACGGGAAGTCCTTGGCCCAGGCGCAATTGGCGCAGATCACCCTCAATCGGCAATCGGAGCTCTTCAAAACCAAAGTCATCAGCCAGCAGGAATACGACACTTCTTATCAAGATACTCAGGCCAGTATTGCCGGGGCGGCCTCCGTTCAGGCCGCGGTGCAAAATGCGCAGATCAATCTCGATTATTGCACGATCAGGGCGCCTTTTGATGGCGTGACCGGCCTGGCCCAGGCCCAGATCGGCGACCTGGTGGGTCCCGGGGGGACCGCGACCGTTCTCACCCAGATTTCCCAAGTCAATCCGATCAAGGCAAATTTCTTCATCACGGAACAAGAATACCTCAACGCTTCAACCGTCCTCAAAAACCTCCAGGATGGCAATGGGGCTTCCGAGCCGGCCCGCTTGAAACTCACTTTGGCCAATGAGCAGGTTTACGACAAACCCGGGCGATTTGATTTTGTCAACCGGCAGATCAATAGCTCGACGGGAAGTATTCAGATTACCGCCCTCTTTCCCAATGAGGACAATGTGCTGCGCCCAGGACTTTTTGTCCGGGTGACCGCTCCGACTGAGGATCTGAAGGATGTCCTCGTGGTTCCCCAGGTCGCCTTGGTCGAGTTGCAGGGCAATTATTTAGTGTCCGTCGTCGATGCGAAAAATGCCATTAAGGTAGTGCGAGTCACTCGTGGCCCGCTCGACGGGCCGAATCAGGTAGTGAAGGGCGATCTGAAAGTCGGTGATAAAGTCGTGGTCGAAGGAGTGGAGAAAGTCCGTCCCGGCATGACGGTGAATCCGAAACCGTATCAGGCCCCTGCCGCCTCCGCGAAACCCGGAGGAGCCGCGCCGAAAGCTTCGCCCGCCGCTTCCCCGGAGGCTAAACCGACCGCAACTCCTTCTGCTAACTAGCGCCTGCGCATGTCGAATTTTTTCATCCGCAGGCCGATCGTGGCAATGGTCATCGCGATCCTCACGGTCATTATTGGGCTGGTTTCCATGCTGGGACTTCCGGTCGCGCAGTATCCGAATATTGTTCCGCCGCTGATCCAAGTTTCGACCACCTATGTGGGAGCGGATGCCCTCACGGTGGAGGCCTCGGTGGCAACGCCGATTGAGCAGGAAATGAGCGGGGTGGAGGGCATGGACTACATGTACTCCATCAATGCCAACAATGGCATGATGACCTTGAGTGTGGTCTTTGGTGTGAACACGGTCCCAACGACCGATCAGATCCTGGCCCAGATGCGGCAGACCCAGGCCAGCCCGCAGCTTCCCGCTAATGTGCGGAATTACGGCGTGACCGTGGAGCAGTCGCTCTCTTCGCCCTTGGGGGTTTTTGTTCTCTATTCGCCGAACGGGACATACGACGCGACGTTCCTCGCCAACTACGCCTACATCAACATCAACGATCCCCTCACTCGGGTCAATGGCGTCGGGAGTGTCGCCGTCTATGGCGCGGGTCAATATGCGATGCGAGTTTGGGTGCAGCCAGATCGTCTGGCCACTTTGAACATCACGGTGCCGGAAGTGATTTCCGCCTTGGAGGCGCAAAATAATGTGAACCCCGCTGGCCAGATCGGCGGCGAACCGGTCCCGGAAGGCCAACTTTTCACTTACACGGTCAATACCACCGGGCGTCTGGTGACGGTGGAGGAATTTGAAGATGTCGTCATTCGCGCCGATCCCGATGGGTCCATTGTCCGGATTCGCGACGTGGCCAATGTGCAACTGGGCGGGCAAATCTACAATTTGGCTGGTCGCTTCGAAGGCCAGAGCGCCGCCATTGTCGCCGTCTATCAATTGCCGGGGTCGAACGCCGTTTCGACGATGAAAAATGTGCGCGCTTTGATGGATAAGGCGAGTGAGGATTTCCCCGACGATCTCGAATACAAACTGACGCTCGACACCACCCTAGCGGTGACCGAAGGGGTTAAGGAAATCGTTAAGACGCTCTTTGAGGCCATGATCCTGGTCATCATCGTCGTTTTCATCTTCTTGCAAGGCTGGCGGGCCACCTTGATCCCGCTCATTGCCGTGCCGGTTTCGCTCATTGGAACCTTCGCTTTATTTCCGATCCTCGGGTTTTCCATCAACACCCTTTCGCTTTTCGGTCTTGTTTTAGCCATTGGTCTGGTCGTTGATGACGCCATTGTTGTGGTCGAGGCGATCGAGTCGCACATTGAAAAGGGACTTTCTCCGCGGGAGGCCGCCATCAAAGCGATGTCACAAGTGCAGGGCCCGGTCGTGGCCATCGCCTTGATTCTCTCTGCCGTCTTCATTCCCACGATTTTCATTCCGGGCATCACCGGTCAGATGTATCAGCAGTTTGCCGTCACCATGGCGGTCTCGGTCATTATTTCCGCTTTCAATGCGTTGACTCTCAGTCCGGCCTTGGGGGCTTTGTTGCTTCGCCCCAAGAAGGAGACCCCGGGGCCGTTGGGCGCATTTTTCCGCAGCTTCAACAGATTCTTTGAAAAAGCAACCAATGGCTATGTTTCGCTTTGCCGGACGCTCATTCGCAAGGTTGTTCTCAGTTTGGTCATTCTGGTCGGCTTGGGACTGATCGGCGGCGGGATTGGCGCGAAAATGCCTTCTGGTTTTATCCCGGAAGAAGATCAGGGCTACCTCTTTGGCGTGGTTCAGTTGCCGCGGGCCTCTTCGCTCCAGCAAACTGATAAAACTTCGGCAGATATTGAACAGATCCTGCTAAAAATCCCCGGCGTTCAATATGTGACTTCTGTGGTGGGGTTCAATTTGCTCAGTACGGTTCAGAGCACCTATACAGGATTCTTTTTCATCACCTTGGAAGAGTGGTCGAAACGCACCACGCCGGAGTTGCAAGTGGATGCGATTCAAAATCGGATCAATCAGGAATTGGGGGCGCTGCCGAAACCGACGGCGGCTTTTGCCTTTCCTCCGCCGGCCATTCCTGGAATCGGGACTTCAGGCGGGGTGACCTTCATTCTCGAAGATCGCACCGGCGGGCCGGTCAAAAAAATTGCCGAGAATACTCAGATTTTCATGAAAGCGGCCGAGAAGCGGCCTGAACTCTCCAGCATGTTCACCACCGCGCTGTGGGATGTGCCGCAGATTAACCTCAAGGTTGACCAAGCCCAAGCCATGATTCAAGGGGTCGACCTCTCCGAAGCCTACCAGGCCTTGCAGACATTTTTGGGCGGATATTTCGTCAACTATTTCAACCGCTTCGGGATGCAATGGCAGGTTTACGTCCAGGCTGAAGGGAAATATCGGACCGACATTGGCAATCTTGGATTGTTTTATGTCACCAACAAAGCCGGCGACTCCGTGCCCCTGTCCTCCTTCATCCGGGTGGAGAATTCCTTCGGGCCGGAGTTCACCATGCGTTACAACATGTTTCGGTGTTCGCAGATCAATGCCAACGTCGCTCCAGGATATAGTACCGGTCAGGCCATGAATGCTCTGGAGGAAGTTTTTGCCCAGACCATGCCGCAGGGCATGGGTTATGACTACTTCGGGATGTCGTTTCAGGAAAAAGTCGCGGCGGAAGGCGTTCCGGCCTCGGCAATTTTTGGACTTTCACTTCTCTTTGTCTTCCTCATTCTGGCGGCCCAATACGAAAGTTGGTCCTTGCCCTTCAGCGTCCTCTTCACCACCCCGATCGCGGTCTTCGGCGCCTTTGTCGCCCTGTTGGCCAGGGACATGCAAAACAATCTCTACGCGCAGATTGGTCTGGTCATGTTGATCGGCCTGGCGGCCAAGAATGCCATCCTCATCGTGGAGTTTGCCAAGGATGAATACGAACAAGGGAAACCGCTGATTGAAGCGACCTTGGCGGGAGCCCGACTGCGGTTGCGTCCCATTTTGATGACCGCCTTTGCCTTCATTCTCGGCACCTTGCCGCTGGCTTTGGCCTCGGGTTCGGGGGCTGTTTCCCGTCGGATTCTCGGAACCACCGTGATCGGCGGCATGCTCGCTTCAACGCTATTGGCGATTTTCCTCATCCCCGTCTCGTTCTACTTCGTGGAGAAGTATTTCGTCGGCACGAAGAAAGAAGAGGAGAAGAAGGCTGCGAGCAGCGAGTGACCAGTGCGAACGCATCGTCCCCGGGCTTTGTTAATGTAACCTTTGCATTTCAGTTTTCTTGTAGTTTGGCTGCGGCTGATGATATTTGATCGGGATGCCAGTTCTCGAAAAGCTATCTATCCACCCGGTCCCTGATCGGATGCCGCCGAAGGGCCTTGGGCGTCAGAGTCGCAGTTCCCATCCGCAGGTCTTGCCTTTGGATGAGGCGGTGCGGAGTTTGGTCTCAGATGGGTGCTTTGTTGCCATGGAGGGATTTACCCATTTGATTCCGTTTGCGGCTGGTCATGAGGTGATCCGGCAGGGGGTTCGTGATTTGACGCTTTCCCGTCTGACACCCGATCTTTTGTACGACCAATTGATCGGGATGGGGTGTGTCCGAAAGCTGATATTTTCCTGGGGAGGTAACCCTGGGGTGGGATCGTTACACCGTTTGCGCGATGCCATTGAGCACGACTATCCCCGACCCCTGGAAATCGAGGAACACTCTCACGCGGGCATGACGGCGGCCTATCAGGCCGGAGCGGCTAATTTGCCCATGGCGGTTTTGCGGGGATACCAAGGAGTGGATTTGCCCGGGGTGAATGGCAATATCCGCTCGGTGACTTGTCCCTATACGGGAGAGGAACTGGCCACGGTTCCGGCCTTGAGGCCAGACGTGGCCATCATCCACGCCCAGCGTGCGGATCGTGCCGGCAATGTGCTGGTGGAGGGGGTGGTGGGGATTCAGAAAGAATGTGCATACGCAGCCCGCCAAACGTTGGTCACGGTGGAAGAACTAGTGGACGAACTCAAGCCAGGCAGTGTCAACGCCACCATTTTGCCCTTCTGGACCATCTCGGCCATTGCGGTGGTCCCGGGTGGAGCGTTTCCTTCCTATGCCCATGGGTATAGCGAGCGGTCGAATACTTTTTACATAGAATGGGACGCGATCTCCCGCGATCGTGAGCGTTTCCTGGCCTGGATGAAACGTCACGTCATCGATCAACAACCTCTCTCATGAAAACGATTCAGGAACCTCTTCTTTATACTCCTCGGGAAATGATGCAGTTGACGGCTGCCCGTTTGCTGACCGATGAGGATGTTTGCCTCGTGGGCATCGGGGCGCCTTCCATTGCTTGCAATCTCGCCCGGCTGACCCACGCCTCCGGAATCAAATTGATTTATGAGTCTGGAACCATTGACACCAAGCCGGATACTCTCCCGCTCTCCATCGGAGACGGCATCCTTTGTGAACAGGCCCTGACCACGGTTTCGCTGCCGGAGATTTTCCAATACTGGCTCCAGGCGGGGCGGATCTCGGTGGGATTTCTTGGAGGCGCTCAAATCGACCGCTTTGCCAACCTGAACACCACGGTCATTGGCTCCTATGACCGACCGTCGGTGCGACTGCCCGGTGCGGGTGGGGCTCCCGAGATTGCCACGGGCTGTGAACGGGTTTTTATTATTATGGAAATGTCTGCCAAGCGCTTCGTGGAAAAACTGGATTTCCGCACCACCCTCGGGCACGGCGAGGGGGGAACCAGTCGCCGTGATCTGGGGGTCACCACGACGGGGCCGGTCGCGGTGATTACCGATCTCTGTTTGATGGTGCCCGATCCGGTGAGCAAGGAACTGACGGTCATGTCGCTGCATCCGGGAGTGGAGATCGACCAGGTCAAAGCGGCCTGCGGCTGGGATCTTCGGTTTGCCCTTGATCTGGAGGAAACCGCAGCTCCCACCCGGAACGAATTGGACGTGTTGCGAGATTTGCAGGCCCGGACGAAACGTGCCCACCGTGGGGAGGCGCAATGAGCGACGCTTGGATTTGCGATTTTGCCAGGACGCCGTTTGGACGGTTCGGAGGATGCCTCGCTTCGGTGCGGACGGACGATCTGGCGGCGGTGCCGCTGGTGGCCTTGATGAAGCGGAATCCCGGTCTGGCCGAAGCGGTGGACGAAGTGATTCTGGGTTGCGCCAATCAAGCCGGCGAAGACAATCGCAATGTCGCCCGCATGGCGGCTTTGCTCGCGGGGTTGCCGGACTCCGTGCCTGGAGTGACGGTCAACCGTTTGTGCGCCTCGGGGCTGGAGGCCGTGGGGCTGGCCGCCCGCGCCATTCAGACCGGCGAAATGCACCTTGTCCTGGCGGGTGGGGTGGAGTCGATGACACGCGCCCCGCTGGTCATGGCCAAGGCGGAACGTGCGTTTCAACGGACGGCAGAAATTTTTGACACGACCTTGGGGTGGCGTTTTATCAATCCTATTTTGCGTGAGAGTCACGGGGTCGATCCCTTGCCGGAAACGGCGGAGAATGTCGCCCGGGAATTCCACATCAGCCGGGAAGACCAAGATGCCTTTGCTTATCGTTCGCAGATGCGCACGGCCGCGGCCGGGCAGGCGGGTCGCTTGTCTTCCGCCATTGTCCCGATCGAAGTGTCGGCCGGAAAAGGGACCGTTCGGAAGGTGGATCAGGATGAACATCCTCGTCCGGAGACCACCCTGGAGGCGCTGGCCCGCTTACGTGCCGCTCCAGGATCAGGGGGAACGGTCACAGCCGGCAATGCGTCCGGCATCAACGATGGGGCCGCCGCTCTCGTTTTGGCCTCCTCCGCGGCGGTGGAGAAGTTTGGGCTGCATCCCTTGGCTCGCGTTGCCGGAATGGCCTCAGCCGGGGTGCCGCCCCGCATCATGGGAATGGGCCCGGTTCCGGCGACGAGAAAACTGCTCGATCGTCTCGGCTGGTCCTTGGGCGAAGTTGATGTGATTGAACTCAACGAGGCCTTTGCCTCGCAGGCGCTAGCCTGCTTGCGCGAACTCGGACTTTCCGACGATGCCGAGCACGTCAATCCTAACGGAGGAGCGATCGCTTTGGGCCATCCGCTGGGAGCTTCCGGAGCCCGTATTCTGGGTTTTGCGGTGGACGAATTGGTCCGCCGGGGTGGACAGAGAGCCTTGGCCACCATGTGTGTGGGAGTAGGGCAAGGTCTAACCATGGCGATTGACCGGGAGGGTCTATGAGGGGCTCGAAAAGTGCCAACCAAAGGAGCGTGGGCGTCCCGCCCGCATCCCTCGACGAAAGCGGGCAAGATGCCCACGCTCCTGCTTTGCTCGTGGTAGGCGCGGGCACCATGGGCGGCGGCATTGCGCAGGTGGCAGCGGCGGCCGGAGAAAAAGTTTATCTCTACGACAAAACTGCGGAGGCCCCTCAACGCACTCTCGACCGGATCGCCGCGTCCATGCAGCGGGCGGTGGAGAAGGGCCATGTCTCTGCGGATGCCGTCGAGGAGACTTTGCGGAACATTTCTCCGCAAGCCTCGCTGGAATGTGCCGTCGATTGTACGACGATCATTGAGGCGGTCAAAGAGGATCTGGCCATCAAACAAGAGGTCTTTCGGCAGTTGGAACAACGGATCTCCGAAACCGCCCTGCTTTGCACCAACACCTCCATGCTTTCGATCACCTCGCTCGCGGCAGGACTGAAATCCAAGGCCCGTTTTTGCGGAACCCACTTCTTCAATCCGGTGCCGCGGATGAAGCTGGTGGAAGTGATTGCGGGTAAGGAAACCGCCCCGGCCACGGTGAGCGCTGTCCGCAGCATGGTCGTGCGCTGGGGCAAGACGGCGGTGTTGGCCCCGGACTCGCCGGGATTTATCGTCAACCGGATTTTTGATGTCATCAAACGCGAGGCGCTCCATCTGCATGAGGAAGGGGTCGAGGTTCGAGAGATCGATGAGGCGCTGAGACTGGGGTTGAATTTCCCCATGGGTCCTTTTGAACTCATGGACCTGATTGGACTGGATACCACCTACGACTGTCTCATTAATCAAGCTCGGCAAATGAATCGCGCACCGGATTTTGGTACGGTTCTGCCCAAACTGGTGGCCGAGGGAAAAACTGGTCGCAAAGCGCGAAAAGGTTTTTTTAACTACGAAGAAACTCACCCATGAAATTCGGAATTCTTCTTATCATTCAAATATTATGAAAATCGCGTATATCGGTGGCGGAAGCCACTTCTTCGAACTGGTCGATCTCGAAATCGCCCAAACCCCGGAACTTCGCGGCGCGTCGATTTCCCTCTACGATCCCAATGCCGAGGCGGCCTCGGTCATTGCCGCGGTGGGACGACGCTATTCCGACCATTTCCAGTCGGATTTACAATTCACGGTGTGTCGCGAACTAAGCGAGGCGCTTGATGGCGCGGATGTCGTCGTCAGCTCCATCGGTGTCCATGGACCCGCTCAGATCTGGCACCAAAAAGATGTCGAGGCGGTGGCCGAACTCGGGATCATGCAGACGACCGGCGACACCGTCGGGCCGACCGGAATTTCGCAAGGTTTGCGGATCATTCCTCCTTACTTGGAACTCGCCCGGGCGATGGAGCGCTACTGTCCCGACAGCGTCCTGCTCAACCACTCCAACCCCATGGCGGCAATTTGCCGAGCCATCAGCAAATACACCAAAATCCGCGTCATCGGTTATTGCCACAACGTAGCCAATGCGCTCACCCGTTTTGCTACTTTGCTGGACGTGGAGGCTGCTGAACTCGATCCGGTGGTGGCGGGCGTCAATCACCAAGTCTGGCTTCTTTCCCTCCGTCATCAGGGGAAGGATGTCTATCCCCGGCTGCGGGAAAAAACGGCCAAGATCGCCGACCAACCCGACGGCAAATTCACCGCCGAGCTGATGGAGATGACGGGATTGTACCTCATGGGAGGAGACCGCCACATCATCGAGTTCTTCCCTCACGCCCGGCAGGCTCAAAGCCCGGAACAAATCGGCTACGGACTTAAGTGGCGGCGGGAGATGATCACCGAAAGATTGCTCGGCGAAGAGTTGACCAAAAATGCTGCCGATCTGGAGAAGCGGGCCCGGGGCGACGCCCCGTTGCTTTTCCGCAAGAAGCTTTCTCCCGAAGCCATGGGGCAGCAGATTCGCGCCTTAACGCAAGGTCCTGACATGGTTCATATCGTCAACGTGCCCAACAACGGAGCCATTACTAATGTCCCGCCTTGGGCGGTCATGGAAATGAAATGCATTGTCGGCCAGCATGGAGCCCAACCGGTTTATGTGGGGGAGCTTCCTCCCCAGGCGGCCCGCTGGACGGTAGCACAAATCTATGCGCACGAGCTCATGATCGAGGCTGCGGCCGAGGGCAGTCGGACCAAAGCACTGCAAGCTTTGGCTTGCGATCCGATGGTGCGGGACTTTCACGAGCCCCGGCTTATTCTTGATGCCCTGGTCGCCGCACAAGGTGATCGCCTTGCTCCTTTCCGGGCCTCTTAAAAAATTCCCATGGCGATCCCATCAGAGAACCTTCTCTCCCGTAAGACCGCGGGATCCGGCCCGGGCAAGATCCTTGTCACCGGCGGGAAGGGAGGGCTCGCCGCTTCGATCTCCCGGGAGTTGGCCGGCTGCGGAGAGGTCATCTTGACCGATGTGTCACCGGCCGTCGGGGATGAGTCGCTCGCCTATCAACAAGCCGACCTGACCGACTTTTCCCGTGTGATTCAACTCATGCAGGGGATCGACACCGTCGTCCACCTGGCCGTGGTCTCGGGCAAAGATTATCCCACGGGTTCTTCCTAGGGCCGTCGGAGTTGGAGCCTTACTTTGAAAAGATTCTCCAGGTGAACCCGCGCATCGCCTACCATGTCTTTGAAGCTGCCCGGCGAGCCGGGGTTCGACGGATCGTCTATGCTAGCAGCCTAACCATCTACTTCGGCGATAAGACCCGTCCGTCCTACCACGAGTCGGATCTCCCCGATCCGCAAAATCTTTACGCCTGCAGTAAGCTCTTTGGCGAGAATCTGGCAAGGATTTATCATCGCGATTTCGGCTTGGAAACGCTCTCTTTGCGGATCGGGCAACCGTTCCCCGGTCACCCGTTGCATGATGATGTTTGGCGCGACAACCGTCGGGCTCGCTCGTCTTATGTCACCCTCGAAGATATCGGGCGCGCTGTAGCCGCAGCGGTGAAAAGTGCGGAGACCTCTGGCATTTTTAATGTGGTTTCCGATTCTGACAATCTCCGGTTCGAACTCGAAAGCTCTCGCCGCATGGGATATGTGCCGTCGGGACGTTTTACCGAACAAGGTCTCTTCCGCCGGACCAGCGAAGAGGCCCCTTGGGTCATGGAATCGCCCACTGTCCGAGAACTGATATCTGAAAACCAATGAAGTCCCATCCTCTTAAAATTGCCGTTCTTAGCACGGAGTTTCATCCCGCCTCGCATACCGATGTGATTGTTTCCCGCTGGCTGGAACCTTTCCTCAATGACCACCTTTACGGGTGGAGCGCGCCGTCTTCCCGGATCGCCTCTTTCTATGTCGCTCAGCGAAAGATGACCAGTGATCTGACGAACGCCGTCACCGCCCGCTATGGGATCCCCAGTTTCGACAGCATTTCCGGGGCGCTGACGCTGGGAGGTGATGACCTCGCGGTGGATGCCGTCATCCTCATCGCGGAACATGGGGATTATCCGGAAAACGAGCTCCATCAGAAACTCTATCCCCGCAAAGAGTTTTTCGACGAAATGGTGGCGGTCTTTCGGCGCAGTGGACGGGTGGTTCCTGTCTTTTTCGATAAACATTTGTCCTGGAACACGGAATGGATCGAGGAAATGGCCTCGACCATCCGCGCCTTGCAAATTCCATTTTTCGCAGGGTCCTCCATTCCATTTTCGCTCCCGGAATCGTTGAAGAATATTCAGCCTTCCACTCCGTTTGAAGAGGTGGTGGCGGTCTATTATAATGACTTGGAATCTTATCTCTTCCATAGTGCGGAGCTCGTGGAAAGCGTGGTCGAACACCGAGATTCCCAGGAGCCAGGTATCGCCGAAATCACGGCATGGGAAGGCGAAGCGGCTTGGCGGGCGATGGACAGTGGAGAGTTTTCTTGGAACCTGCTTGAGGAGGCCTGCGCCTCGTCTAGTGCGGAGCATTTGAAAGCCATTCGCGACCATCGTGCGGCCCGTGGCGAGCCGGTCTATGCTTTTCAGGTTCGGTACCGAGATGGTCTGAAAGTGACCCACTTCATGCAGAAGGACGTGGTGCGCAAGATGTGTCTCGCAGCGCGGATCACCGGGCAGGATCGCCTCCTGAGCGGCACGGGCCTGAGTTCGGGCGCCGATCATTATTATCCCCACTTTGCCCGCCTCTGCCGGCAGATCGAGGATTTTTTCCTCACCGGTCATTCTCCGGTTCCTCTCTCGAGAATCCAGACCACGAGTATGGTCACGGCGTTGGCCATGCAGGCGTTGGCACAACCGGGCATTCCGCTGCCCGTTCCAGATTTTCAACAAAACCTTAACTAATCCTAATAATGAAACGCACTCTTATGGCTGTTGGCGCCCATGCCGATGACATCGAATTTAATGCCGGTGGGACGCTTTCGAAGTATCACCAAGCGGGTTATGAAATCCTTTACGTCATGTCCACCAACAATATGTCCGGGGATTGGAGCTCCCTTGATGCCTCGGGACAACGACAGGTTCGTCGGCCCACTTGGGAAGAGATTATGCCGCAACGGAAAAAGGAAGCGGCCGCTGCGGCTGGATTTTATGGAACAGAGGCAATTCATCTCGATCATCCCCAACGTCATTTCCGCAAGCGGGATGGGGAAGTCGAGAAACTTGGTTATGGCTCCCAGTCGCCGGAAGGCCTTGCTCCGGGAACGCCGACCATTCTGACCGCCTATGAAGACTCCGGAAGCGTCCAGCGGTTGGCCGATCTCATTTTGGCCCACCAGCCCGAAGCCATTCTCAGCCATAGTATGGAGAGCGGAAATATCGAGCATGTGGCCAGTTGCCTTTTGGTTGCGGCCGCCTACCAGAAGGCCCGTCAATCAGGGTATCGGGGCATGTTACTTTTCTGGTATGATATCACGCCCCCTCCGGTGGCCAGTGTGAGACGTCGTTGGGATTCGTTCATCGATGTGAGCGACCATTGGCAGGCCAAGCTGGATGCGCTCGCCCTGCATGCCTGCCAAATTGTCGATGTGAATACGCTCGACCTTCCGGCTTTCGGACCGGTTTGCGGATGTCGGCATGCGGAAGTCTTTTTTCTGGCCGAAAGAGGGGAGACCGAGGCTCATACCGTCAGTCCGTTTTCCTTGGAGGTTTTCGGTCACGAACGTTGAGCCGAATGCCGCGAAGGGAAGGAAGCGATCCCTTCCGACATTATACCCCACGACCAAATAATTATGAATATGACTTTACCAAATCTATGGACGTCTCCCCACGGATTTCTCCATCGGGATCAACTGCTGCGCGAGGCGGCGGAACAATCCGCCGCCCACACCGTGCCTTTGGGAGCCGAGGAATTGACCGCCCGATTGAGCCTGTTGCGGAAGAAGTTGGCCGAACGTCTGCATTTGCACGGGGAGTCACACCCCTTGGATTTGGAATTCCACGGAGACATCGAGCGGGAGGCCTATAAGGTTCAAAAGATTTCCTTTGCCAGTGCCCCTGGCATCCGAGTGACGGGCAGCCTTTATCTGCCGCATGGCGAAGGACCATTTCCAGCCGTCGTCAACCTGCATGGGCATTGGAGTCAGGGGAAGCTGGCCGCTCGCGTGCAGGAACGCGGCCATGCCCTGGCCGCCGAGGGCATCGCCACTCTGACCGTGGATGCGGCCGGTTCCGGAGAGCGCGCCGAAGTGGAACGGGAATGGTCCCATCATGGAATGGACAAAGCGGCTGAACTCTTCCTCTCCGGAGATTCCCTCTTGGGTTTACAGGTACGGGACAACTGTCGGGCTCTCGACGTCCTCGCGGCTCTCCCGATGATCGATGGGGGCAAATTGGGTGCGACCGGCGCGTCCGGTGGAGGGAATCAAACCATGTGGTTGGCAGCCATGGATGAGCGGGTCAAGGCCGCCGTTCCCGTCGTGTCCGTAGGATCTTTTCGAGCCTATGTGGGGGCCCGTAATTGCATGTGCGAAACGCTCCCCGGAGGGCTGTACTTGGCCGAGGAGTGGATGGTGCTGGGCCTGATCGCTCCGCGGGCTTTGTTGATCATGAATGCACTCCATGACCAACCAGCCTTTGCCTACGGTCCTATGTCCTCAACCTGCCGCCAGGTGGAGGAGGTCTATTCCTTGAAGGGAGCGCGGGAACGGTTTGATTCCCGGCTCATCGATATGGACCACGGGTATTGGCCTGCTCCGCGGCGGGCGATGTTGAACTGGATGAAGTATTGGCTGGCGGGTGATCCCCAGCCGGTGAGTGACTTGCCGGATGAAAATCCCATTCCGGAAGCGGATCTCATGTGTTATCCGCCAGGAGAACGACCGAAGGCCTGTGGATATGAAGCGGTGCGCAAAATCATTGCCGATGCAGTGGAGACTAACGTTTCTGTCGGCGATGAGAGACAGGCTCGCGCAGATTTAGCCCGGTTGATTGGCTGGAAAGCTCCAGCCGATCCAGCGGTCTGGACTTCGAAACGAACCCTCGATGGGGGGATGCAAATTGGAACGATCGTTTCCTCACGGGGCCTGCCTTTGCCTGTGGTAACGAGCGGAGAGGTGAAAAAAGAGGCCAAAGAAATTCGGCTCCTTTTGTCCCCTGAGGGGAAGGCGAGCCCCTTCGTCCTCGAGCAGTGGGAGGAATCCGTCCGGGCTGGAGTTCTCTCTGTGACCTTGGATTTGCCTGCGGTGGGCGAGTTAGCTTGGGAACCTGTCGTACCCGGGGAGAACTGGTTTCATGATTCCACGCGGGGAGCCTTGTGGTTGGGCCACACTCTTGTTGGTGAATGGGCCGAAGCCGTGACCGCGGTCTGCCGGGCTTTACGGGAAAAATCTCCGTCCGCCCGGCTCCATATTGTGGCCGAGCGCGAGGCGGTTTTCGCCGTCCTTCTTGCTCAAGCCCTGCTTCCAGACGGAAACTTAGAGCTGACCGAGTCCGACTGTCCCCAGTCTCTTCGCGGGGCGATCCCCCCCTCACTCGTCTGGTGCGTGCCGGATTTCTTACGCTGGGGCGATTTGGACCGTTTGCGGACCTTGGCCGGAATGGGGCCGCAAAAACTTTGAACTTTCCCGGGCCAACTTCTCCTTTCCATGACGCTTGAAACGATGAACCCCAATCTCCAACAAGAACTCAGGCGGACGAGCCCCGACTACGTGGTGTTCGATCCCGGTACGTTGGATCAATCGAATTCCACGACAGGCAACGAGCATTTCCTGGTTGAGAAGCTGCCCAATGGCGATCTTTTTGCCGTGTGGACGCAGAGCAGTCTGGAGGGCCGACCCGACCAGCACGTTGTTTTTGCGAAAAGCCTCGATGGTGGTCAGACTTGGTCGCCGCCGAGGACAATCGCGGGCGCCGACCCATCGCGCGATCTCGGCATGGCGAGCTGGGGGTTTCCGCTCGTATCCCGGCATGGCCGTATTTACGTCTTGTTCAGTCGGCACATGGGGGTGAACGATTTTGGCACGCATGTCAGTGGACGGCTTGCAGGGATCTTCACCGACGATGCGGGCGAAACCTGGTCGGAGGCAGAATTTCTTTCGGTGGCCCGCAGCTCCTGGGACAACCCCGACCCGGCGATGCCGCCAAATTGCATCGTCTGGCAAAGTCCGAAGCGCCTCGCGCGCGGCCGACATCTGGTCGGACAGACCCGATGGGTGACGCCGGCTTTGCGGGAGTCCACCGGGCTGGGCTCGGTCTCGGAATTTCTCCGCTTCGAGAACGTGGACGATCACCCCACGCCCTCCGGCCTCATCATTGAGCCTCTGATGCAAGACCATCTGGCGCTGCGGGCTGGGCGAAGCTTGGAGGAACCGTCCATCGTTCCGCTGCCGGATGGCCGACTCTTTTCGGTCATGCGGAGCTGTGAAGGGCACCCATTTTACAGCGTGTCCGAAGACGAAGGCGACTCGTGGTCGCAACCCGAGCCACTGCGTCAGCGAGATGGTGGTCCGCTTCTCCCGCACCCACACAGTCCTTGTCCGATCTACGCATTAGACGCTGCAAATTTCGCTTTTTTTTACCACAACCACGACGGACAACTTCCGCATCAGGAATCGCCAGGTTCGGACAAATGCCGGCGACCGGTTTGTCTGGCGCGAGGGGAATTCCGCCCTGGAGCACAGCAGCCGGTGTGGTTTTCCGAACCGTGGTATTTCATGGACAGTGGAGGCGTTCCGCTTCTCAAGACCGGCCTCTCGCTTTACTCCAGCACGACCCCAATCCCGGACGGATTCATCCTTTGGTATCCCGACCGCAAGTTCTTCCTTCTTGGCCGTCGGATTACCCTCTCCATGGTTGATAATCTCATGGTACGGGCATAAGCGGGAAGCCTTGAACGGGTCGCCATCTTCAAGCCGGACGTCGGCTATTTGTCCCAGCGATCGGAGGTGAGGGGAAGCTCGTCCGCGTTCCAGGTTTGCGCATTTCCCGACAGAGTGATGATATTAATCTTTCGTCCATGCCGTCCTTCGATGGCGTCCTGACGAAACTTCTCGCCCGGGTTGGAGACGCTGACAATTCTACTGGGTACGCGGTCGCTACCGGACGGGCCGGTCAGATTACGGTTAATGCCATAGGCTCCTGTCGTTGTCGCAGTCGCAACCACCGAGGATCCAGGATCGAATAGGGGATGTTTACGTGAGTGTTTTCCTGAAACCATGGGTGCCAGCGGCGGGAGGTAGCCTCCCGTGAACAAATACCACGCCCAAGTCGCATTTCTGTTAGCGGTATCCTCGGCCAGCGGAAGCTGGCCGTCGGTGTCATTGGCCAGCCCCATCGTGGCAATGTGAAGTTGCCGGAGATTCCCCAGGCATCCTGCGCTTTTCGCCCTTTCTTGCGCGGCTTGCAGAGCGGGAAACAGCAATGCCACCAGTATGGCCAGCACCGCCACCACGGCCAGAATTTCCAGGAGTGTGAAGCCTCTTGAGGAAAGTCGATCGGACGGAATCAGAGAGTTTGGTTTCTACCAGTTTGCCTCCTTGAGGACAACCTGGTTTCTAGGAAACGCCCATGAGAAGTTTCTGAGACAGTTTCATGGGCCCCGGGAAAAGCTCATTTTCTGAACGCATTGTAACGGTTGCTGGCGGTCCGGCTTGTTCTTTT